>Ga0070729_10002747_pt1 | contig 21893 bp, 20 predicted proteins | sample tdDd472_FD_66725 | JGI IMG/M metagenome (GOLD analysis project Ga0070729, IMG submission 66725) | Marine sediment microbial communities from the Atlantic coast under amendment with organic carbon and nitrate - tdDd47.2 | ecosystem: Environmental > Aquatic > Marine > Coastal > Sediment | place... | reverse complement strand
GCGCTCACCGGCATAAAACACCTGACCTGGCAGATGCTGGTCATGTGGGGGGTCATTCTGGGCCTGCTTTACCTGGCCGTTTACAAAAAATTCGAGCCCCTGCTGCTGGTGCCCATCGCATTTGGCGCACTGCTGGCCAACCTACCGACCGAGGGCATGGTCAACGCCCCCGTCGGCGACCATCCGGGCGGCCTGTTCCATTACATTTCCCAAGGCGTCCACCTGGAAATCTTCCCGCCGCTGATCTTTATGGGGGTCGGCGCACTGACCGACTTCGGCCCGCTGATCGCCAATCCGCGCACCCTGTTATTGGGAGCCGCCGCCCAGTTCGGCGTTTTCGCCACCTTCCTCGGCGCGATATTTCTCGGCTTCTCACCCGAACAAGCCGCCGCCATCGGTATTATCGGCGGGGCCGACGGGCCGACGTCCATCTTCCTCTCCAACAAGCTGGCCCCCGAGCTTTTAGCCCCCATCGCGGTGGCGGCCTATAGTTACATGGCGCTGGTGCCCCTGCTTCAACCGCCGATCATGCGCACCCTGACCAGCGAAAAGGAGCGCGCCATCCGTATGCGTTCCCTGCGCCCCGTCTCGCGGCTTGAAAAGCTCATCTTCGCCCTGGCCGTCACGGTGATCTGCATCCTGCTCGTCCCGGCCGCTTCGGCGCTCATCGGCATGTTGATGCTCGGCAATTTTCTACGCGAATCGGGGGTGACCGAACGGCTTTCCAAGGCCGCCCAGAACGAACTGATCAACGTGGTGACCATCTTCCTCGGCACCAGCGTCGGGATCACCATGACCGGTGAGCGGTTCCTTCAGGTCGAAACTTTGATGATTTTGGGGCTCGGCGTGGTCGCCTTCGGCATTGCGACCGCTTCGGGCGTCCTTATGGCCAAGGCGATGAACAAACTTTCGCCGAAGAACCCGATCAACCCGCTCATCGGCTCGGCCGGGGTTTCGGCGGTGCCCATGGCGGCACGGGTTTCCCAAGTCGAAGGCCAGCGCGCCGACCCGCAAAACTTTCTGCTGATGCACGCCATGGGCCCCAATGTCGCGGGCGTCATCGGCACCGCCGTCGTCGCCGGTTACATGATCGCCAGGCTGGCTGGCTGACGGAAGCAGGCAAAAACAGCGTTAAAGGGTTCAAATTCCCCTGCTTTTTTAATCTTTCGTTTGACCAAACTTCCCCGGTCACGGTTTAATAGGCGTAACGCGGGCCGGTCGAACGGCCCGGGACGAGAAACGAACAGGGCAATTCAGCGGAAACCCGACCATGCCAGCCAACGTCGATTACAATGAAGTGCATAACCGGGATGAAGAATCCCGCCAGTTCATCACCTTCACGCTAGGCGATGAAGAATATGGCGTCCACATCATGTCGGTGCGCGAGATCAAGGGTTGGTCGGATACCCGCAAGATGCCCAACACGCCGCAGTTCGTCCGCGGCGTCATCAATCTGCGTGGCGAGGTCCTACCGATTTTCGACCTGCGCGCCCGCTTCGGCCTCGGCGAAACCGACCCCACACCGACCCATGTGGTGATCATCATCAATGTCGGCGGCCACAACATCGGCATTCTCGTCGATGGCATTTCCGATATCGTCACCGTTCAGCAAGGCCACATCCTGCCGGTCCCCAAGATGGATCAGCGGCCCGACGAAGAATATCTGAGCGGTATCATCATGCTCGAAGAACGAATGATCGCCATCCTGTCCAGCGAGAAACTCTTCGACTACGCCTTGGTCGAACAAGCCGAGGCCATGGTCGGCTAATTCCTTTCTGACCTAGCCAGAATGCAGGCCAGAACCTGAGTCATTTCGAGAAGCACCCTCTGTAAATTCAGAGGAACTAACCGTGATCAATTGCAACCATCCGCAATTTGAACATGATTTTCTTGTAAGTTAGCCTTCGCATCGGAATGCAGCAAAGGAGCCGCATCATGTCGACAAATTTGATTTCCTGGAATGACGATTTTTTGATCGGCATCACCGAACTGGACGACGAGCACCGCGATCTCATTGAGCAATTCAACGCCTATACCAAGGCGCTCAACGAAGAGCAGGGACTGGCCGAAATCAGGAAAATTCTCGGCAATCTATACGCCCGGCTGGAAATGCACTTCGCCCTCGAAGAACGAGTCATGCGGGCTTTTGAATATGAGGACTTTCAAGACCACAAAAGCGAACACAATACTTTGCTGAACGAGTATTCGGACTTCATCGAGAAATTCCGCGAAGATCCCGAGCTGCAATATGAAGAGATGGTCAGCAATCGCATCCGCCACTGGATCGTTCACCACATCCTTGAAAGCGATCAGAAAATGGCCCGGATGATCCATTACATGACAACTGAAGAAAGAGAAAAACTCGGAAACTTCTTCGACAAACCAGTGCAATCGCCCTCAGAGTAGTCAAGAGGCGTTTACCCTCTTGAAAGCCTGACCGCCGATCCCCACCTTACATTCAAATGATCTAATATGTGAGGTATTTCATTATGTTCGACGCCGTCAAAATACCATTTGAATCGGTCATGCTGTTCAACATCGTCAAACTAAAGCCTGATGCCGATATGGACGATGTGGAAATGGCTATGGGCGAAATGTGCAATACGGTGAAAGAGACCTACGGCGATGACAAAGGCGGTTTTCTCGCCGGTCAGGTCTTCAAGTACGCCGGCTTCATCAGCGACGAAGGATCGGTCGGCGATCCGGGAGAGGAAGGAGAACATCTCGCCATCGTCACTTACTGGAAGTCTTTCGACCAACACGAAGCCAGCCACGCCGATCATGTCTTCAAGCAAAAGTTCGAGCATCTGGGGACTTTTTGCACCGAGACAAAAGAGCTTGGCTACGAGCTGCTCTGGCAAGGTGTGCCGGAGAAATAAATGGAACACCCCAATTGATAAGAAAGCCGCCTCTTTTTTAAGAGGCGGCGAGTTCGACAGGTTACGCGTCGAACGGCGCTGAAAATTTGCGGTAGGGGCGAAAAATGTCGCTCGACTGATAAAAGGTTAATGCCTTAATGGCTCCAAGGCTGTGACTACCGTCACTTCTCCAGAGATATTACATCTTTTTTACCTGATCCAGGGTCTCACCGTAATCGGAAACAAATTCAAGAAAGCGGTCGGCGGGCATCGGCTTACCGATATAATACCCCTGCACTTCATCACATCCCAACAACTTGAGAAGATCGATATGGTCCTTCTCCTCGGCGCCCTCGGCGATAACGTCCATATCGAGCGAATGGGCCAATTGAACGATGGTCGAAATAATCTCCTGATCGGCTTTGCTTTCCGGGGCCCCCTTGATGAAAGATTGATCGATTTTCAGCCGGTCGATAGGAAAGGTTTTTAAATAGGCGAGGGATGCCTGACCGGTGCCGAAATCGTCCACCGCAACGCTCGACCCCATTTTACGCATTGTGTTCAGGTTCTTCGACGCCACGCCGACATCCTTCATGAGCGCCGTTTCGGTAATTTCAAACTCCAGGACCTCAGGCGGCACCCCGGTATTCTCGATAAACCGCGAGACATAGCGAACAAAATCCAGTGAGGCCAATTCTTCGGCCGAAATGTTGATTCCTATGCGTAGGTTCAACTGATGACTTTCAGCCCACGAAGCACCGGTGCGGCAAGCTTCGCCAACCGTCCAGATGGTGATGTCTTCAATCAAACCGGATTTTTCGGCGATGGGAATGAACTCTGCCGGTGAAATCCATTCGCTGTCTTCCCGTTGCCACCTGACCAACGCCTCACATCCAACAATGGCTTTGGTCTTGAGGTCGATCTGCGGCTGGTAAAAAAGCTGGAACTCGTTTTTCTCGATGGCCGCATGAAGCCAAGCCACAACCTGAGTGTTGCGAATCAGCTTCTCCTTGATCATGTCATCAAAATATTCAAGCCCGCCAGACGGGATTTTGCTGACCTCGTGATGAGCGATCTCGACATCGGTTAAAATCGATTTGGTGGTTGATTCATCGGGGTCGATAAGGCTCACCCCCATGAAAACATTGAGGAAAATATTCGAGCCCATAAGGTCGAACGGATCGCGAACCAATTGATAGAGCCGGTCGGCCGCCGCTTTCTGCCGCTTCTCCCCTTCGTCTTTGTTCGCCAGATACAAGACCTTGAACAACCTGGGCCCAGTACGCGCCGCCACCCCGCGGCCCTTGATAAACTCGCCAAGCCGCGAACCGGTTTCATAAACAATCAACTCGGAAGCTTCGAGACCGAAAGTCCCGACGATATCGCCAATGCCCGAAAGCTCTATAGTGGCGACAAACCCACGGCGGTTTTCGTTAATCGCTTCAGTGAGCTTTTCGTTGAAATAGGTTTCGTTTGGCATTCCGGTGAAGGAATCCGTATAGGCGAGTTGGTTGATTCGCTTCTCCGCCTGTTTACGGTCGGTAATGTCGTTGATGATGGCGCTGAAAAACTTCTGCCCCCCCTGTTCCCAGACACCAAGGGATAACGCGAGGGGAAACTCCTTGCCGTTTTTACGCAGCCCGAACAACTCGACCGTTTTGCCGATCACCTTATAGTCCTCGGTTTTGACCGCTCGCTTGAGACCTTCTTTATGTTCCTCCCGAAACCTTTCGGGGATCACCGAAAGCAACGGGCGGCCAAGCATTTCCTCTTCGCTATAGCCGAACATGGTCTCGGCGCCGGGGTTCCAGGTCGAGAGATTACCCTCGCTATCGATGGAAACGATACCCGTGACATTACTTGCCCCCATGATCGAACGAAGCTTTTGCTCATTGTTCTGCAGGTCGTTCTGCACTTTCTTACGCTCGACCGCCTGGCCGACTTGAGCGCCGATATGGGCCATCACCTCGAAAATATTGGAAAGCGGCTCGCGTGGTTCCTTGGAGAAAAATTCAAAGACCGCTACGACATCACTCCCGGCATGAATGGGAAAGGCGAACCCGGCCCGCAAACCGATATCCATGCCGTGCCGAGCCCTTGGAAAATTGGAGTCTTTGGTTACGTCGGTAATCCAGGTCGGTTCACCACTCTCCAGCACCCGGCCCGGCAACCCGACACCTGAGGGGAAGCGGGCCGATTCAGTCACTTCCCTAAATGTCTCAAACTCTCCCGGCGGATGAAGCGACCAAATGCCCGTCGATTCCAGCTCTCCATCTTTCTCATCAAGGACGAAGACATGCCCGACCGGCCACCCGGTAAACTCGCAAACCAGATCAAGGCATTCCTGCATGGCCTGCGCCGGTTTTTCCGTTTCGTTGGCGATGACCGCAACCCGTTGCAACAGCTCGATCATTCGACTGCGCTCTTTGAGGGTCTCTTCATCCCTCTTGCGGTGGCTGATATCTTCTTTAACCGCCAGATAGTGGGTGATCGCGCCGTTCTCAGCCTTGATCGGCGAGATCGTCGCCGATTCCCAATAGAACGTCCCATCCTTCTTCCGGTTATGGAACTCACCACGCCATTCCCGGCCCGCTGAGATGGCCCGCCAAAGCGCCTCATACTCCCTTTGACTGGTATGGCCGGACTTCAACATATTGGGGCTGCGTCCAACCGCTTCTTCCGGCGTATAGCCCGTGGTTTCGGCGAATTTCGGATTGACGTATTCGATAATCCCTTCGACATTGGTGATGATCACCGTCGCCGGGCTCTGCTCGACCGCCTTGGAGAGCCGGGTGATATTCTTCTGCGCCACCTTTCCTTTCTCGATTTCCTCGGCCAGCCTTTCAATCGTGCCCATGTGCCGGGCGAGAATGGACACCGCCAGAGTCAGCGCCGAAACCACAATGGCGGTGATGCCGATACCGGTCGCCAGAACCGAAGGGGAAATACCCGGCGAAATGATGAAGCCTTTTTCCAGGGGAATGAAATAGGCCGCCTCCATAGCGATATAGTGCATCCCCGCAATGGCGACCCCCATGAAGGCCCCGCCAATCAACGATTGGGCCCATGAAGGAAGGGCGACGGCCTGGCTTTGCAAGATAAACTTGGCGCTCAAAGCCAAAATGGCGAGCACGGCGGCAAAACCGATCGACAGCGCAAACTTTCCGGGGGAGTAATAAATCAGCGCATCCAGCTCCATGGCCGCCATACCGGCATAATGCATGGCGCCGATCCCCAGCCCCATCACCACACCGCCCACAACCAAAAGCCAAAGGGATGCATGCTCCCGGCTGATCACCCAGAGCGCCGCGCCGCTGGCTATGATGCCGGGAAAAATCGAAAAGGCCGTTTTGATGAGGTTGTAGTTGATTCCACAGGGCAGGCTGAAAGCCAGCATGCCAATGTAGTGCATCGCCCAGACGCCGCCGCCGAGCGCTAAAGCGCCGGGAAAAATCCAAACGATCCGCTCAATGCCCCCCTTAGCCCGGCCCCGGTTACCGGAAATCTCAAGCGCCATGAAGGATGCAAAAATCGCCGTCAAAACCGATAAGGCGACGAGCGTGAGGTCATACTCCCCCAGGTAGGCAACGGATAAATCCTGTTCCGGCCCCAAAAACTGAATAAATTCACCCATCCAGTATTTCTTTATAGTTCGAGCGAAAGCGCCGTATTTTGCATACGGTCATTTAAAAACAATTCACTATACAATGAAGTTGCCCGGGACCACACCTATCTTTTTCATATAAAAATCAAGACTCCTCCTTAAACCATGCCGCGCATTCGTTTTAGCTCAATGGCCGTACATCGGTCCATCACCACCTGAAGCCCTGCCGCCTCAGCCTTTCTGGCGGCTTCCTCATTGACAATCCCGAGCTGCATCCAAACGGCTTTCGCTCCAGCGCCAATCGCCCGCTCGACAATCGGCTCAACGGCCTCTGATTTTCTAAAAACATCCACGATATCAATGGATACGGGGATATCCTCAAGACTGCCATAGACCTCCCGGTCGGCAATTTCCTGGCCCGCAAACCCCGGATTAACCGGATAGACGTCGTACCCCTGGCTAAGTAAAAACCGCATCACCTGATTGGACGTCCGCTCCTCCTTCGGGCTGGCGATTTCGATAGCGATGGTTTTAGCGGACGTCAAAAGAGACTGCAGATCGGCGGTATCGGTCAGCGGCATGGTTTTATTCCTCATCTTGCCAAACGGGTTTTTGCTTGGTGAAAAACGCCTTGATGCCCCGGCGGGCGTCTTCACCGGTATTGACCTCAATCATCTTATCGATGCCGAATAGGTAGGCCTGTTCGATGGGCATGTCCATCTGCTGATAGAAGGCTTTCTTGCCGAGCCGGATCGCTTCGCTCGATTTGGCGGCAATCTTCTGCGCCAGGGCTTCGGTTTGTTCGCGCAGTTGGTTATCCGGCACGGCCCTGTTGATCAGCCCGAAACGAACCGCATCCTCGGCATCGAACATATCGCCGGTCAGCGCCATTTCCATAGCGTGTTTGCGGTGCATATTGCGCCCCACCCCAATCAGTGGGGTAGTACAAAAACCGCCCAGGTTGACCCCCGGTGTGCAAAACCGCGCCGTTTTGGCGGCCACGGCCAGATCGCAGGTCGCCACCAGTTGCGCCCCGCCCGCCGTGGCGACACCCTGGATGCAGGCGATAACCGGTTTGTCACCATGCAGAATGGCCATCATCATTTCCGTGCAACGATCAAATATCTCTCGCTGAGCGGCCCGATTTTCCTTCACGCCATCACCTGCCGACATCTCTTTCAGATCATGCCCGGCGCAAAAGATTTTTCCCTCATTGGCAAGAACGATCACCTTGACCCGCTTGTCGGCATAGGCCTCACCGAGCGCCTGTTTTAAGGCCGCAATAGCGCCAAGCGATAAGGCGTTGCCCTTTTGCGGTTGGCTGAACGTTAGCCAAAGAACACGGCCCGACATCTCTTTTAAAAAATACGGCGACTCCGCCGCTCCGTTTACATTCCCTACATCGGTCATTTGGCCTTTTCACTTTTTCCCTGTTTCGATCCGCCGCGAGTATAGCCCGAACACCTCATTTAGGCACCCAGCTCCGGCCCCAATAGGCATAAACCAAAGTTATAAGCCGCTTATCTTGCCTTTCCGGTTGATTGTTCACTCACCGTTTCCCGCTCATCTTTGCGCCATCAATCAACGAACGCGGAAAACCAAAATGTCGACCGATGGCAATAGCGGCCCTGCTTCCAACCCTATGATCTGGGATTTGCCCGTTCGGCTTTTCCATTGGTCAATGGTGGCGGCCGTTCTGGTCGCATCGATTACGGGATATTTTTTACCGGACTGGTGGCTCAACGTTCACGCCACCGCCGGTTACGTTTTGAGCGGACTGTTGCTCTTCCGTCTTTTGTGGGGCGTCGTCGGCAGTCGATACAGCCGGTTTGGCGGCTTCCCTCTCAAAACCGCAGAATCGAAAGCCCATTTGCGTGAGCTATTGCACGGACGCTCAAAAGCCTATACCGGGCACAATCCAGTCGGCGCTTGGATGATCATTTTGCTGCTGGCTTCTCTCACCGCCTTGCTTATTACCGGCTTCATCGTTTGGGGCGGCCAGGAAAACAACGGTCCTTTCAGCACCGTCGTTGGATATAAGCTGGGCAAGTTTACCGAGGAAATTCACGAATTTTTCGCCGGGCTATTGATGGCTCTTATCGGAGTTCACCTGGCGGGCGTTCTGGTTGAAACCGTCTTTTTCAAACATCGCGTCGTTCCCGCGATGATCGATGGCCGGAAAACACTTTCATCTGACGAAAAGCCGGTAACGCTTTGGCATAATCTCGTTGGCACCCTGGCCCTCGCCTCAACCGTCTTAGGGATTGTCTATCTCGCGGTAACGGTCGGGGAGTCCCAAGCCAGGACCACCCCGCTCCCGGCAACCTATAAGCAGGAATGCGGCGACTGCCATTCACCCTATCACCCTAGCCTGCGCAGCCTCGCAAGCTGGCGGACGCTGATGGAAAATCTGGGGGACCATTACGATGAGGACGCCAGTCTCAACCCGCAAAAAACAGAATTCATCGCATCGTTCCTCAAAGAAAATGACGCCGAAAAATTCGACACCGAAGCGGCCCATAAAATCGGCCGGGTCGATACGCCAAGCCACCGCATGACCGATACCCGGTTTTGGCAAAAGAAACACGACGACTTCAAGCCTCAAGCCTTCAAACACAAAGCGGTCGGCTCGAAGGTCAATTGCAACGCCTGCCATAAGGATGCGGAAACCGGACGGTTCGACGACGCCCGCATCGACGTTCCCAAAGGAGTGAAATCATGAAACCCATGTTCTTAGCGTTTGCCGTGGTCCTGGCATTCGCCCCAAACCAACCTGCTAGCGCATCCCCGCTTCTCGACCAATACGCCCAGCAGGCAAAATCGGACTCTCCCGATTTTAAAGAATTCACGGCAGAGCGCGGCCGGGATTTGTTCTTATCACGCCACAACATGGGGAAGCCGGAAACGCCATCCTGCACGTCCTGCCACACGGAAAGCCCCCTCAAGGCAGGCCTGACCAGGGCGGGAAAAACCATTGCCCCTCTGGCCGCTTCGGCTTCCTCAAACCGCTACACGGACCCTGCGAAGGTGGAAAAATGGTTCCGTCGCAATTGCAATAGCGTCTTGGGGCGGGCCTGCACGGCGCGTGAAAAAGGCGACTTCATCACCTTCATGCTGACCCAATAACCATCCAATTCGGAGACCGTCATGTCTTTCAAAAGCAAACTGCCCTTAGGCCTCGCCCTCATCGCCCTTTCAATCGCCCAGGCGCAAGCTGACGAGCGATACCGCCCCGTCGACGACAAAATGGTGATCGACGAATGCGGCGCCTGCCACATGGCTTTCCAACCCCAAATGCTGCCCAAGCGCTCCTGGGAGAAAATCATGGCGACCCTGCCCAATCATTTCGGCGAAGACGCCTCTCTCAGCGCCGAAAAGAGCAAGTATATTCTTAACTATCATTTAGAAAACGCCTCCGACTCCGGCTGGTGGAGCGGTAAGTTTCTGCGCGGCGTCAAGGATAGCTGGACCCCCATGCGAATCACCGACATTCCCTATTGGATTCGCGAACACAACGAGGAAGTTCCCGCCTATGCCTGGAACGACCCGAGAGTTAAAACAAAAGCCAATTGTCTCGCCTGCCACCCGCGGGCTAAAAATGGCGACTATGACGACGATTAAAGCAAGCAGCGGCACTTGGGCGGCGCGAAGGGGAAGACAGAAATGAACAACGCCGGAACTGAGCGATTTCAATTAAAGTCTCTAATTTTCTCCTTCATCGTCATGGCGATTTGCGAGTCGTTCTTTTTGATCGACGTGGCAGCCGATGTGCTGCGCATCGATATCAACACGACTTGGTTCGGGCATGAACATATCGAGCTGATATCCGTAGTCGCCCTGGCCGTCGCCCTGGTCGTTATCGGCCGTCAAATCGTTCATCTGTTGAAAGAACACCGACAGGCGAAAGCCTCCGTCCAGGTCGCCTCGGGCGAACTGCTCGACGTCATCAACCGTCATTTCAACGAGTGGAATTTTTCACCGTCCGAACGGGACGTGGCGTTGCTTTTAATCAAAGGAATGTCGACCCAGGAGATCGCAGACCTCCGGGACACCAAGACTGGCACCGTCAAAAGCCAAAGCAGCGCCATCTATCAAAAAGCCAAGGTCCGTGGCCGCAACGAGCTGGTCGCCTTTTTCGTCGAAGACCTTCTGGCCGGCGAACGGATGATTAAGTAACGAATACTTGGTTGCGTTACGGCATAACTCGAACTCTTTCCCCTAATCTGAGCTACTAAGAGTCTGGATTTCGTTATATGACATGTGGCCTCACCCCAAGCGGACCGCACGACTACAAGCTCGGGGTAGAGAGCAGCCATAAAGCCGTTTATATTCCAAGCTGCAACACGCAAGACCATTATCCCACCGCCAGGGGTCAAACACCAAAAAAGCAAAGAGACAAAACACCCGCCGAAGCATTTTTCGAAAATCTCAGGTGTTGCACTTGATTTGAGAATCCAGCGCCCTTAATCAGGTCGCCCTTTCAGAGCACCAATCGCCATCGAAAATGAAACATTTAAATTGCCTACTTGAAAAACACTTTTCTGAATATGCCACTTCAAGCATCGCGGCTTATGATGAAATCGCTTCATTTTTAGCTTTCGATCCTGTCGAGGGGTTACGTAGCTTTTCTGAAAACTCGGAGGCATACATTCTGCCGGAGGGCTTCAAGCATGCAATGTGGGCATATGGCGCCTACCTTCTGGATGATCTAGAATCGGCCATTAGACTGGCCAGTGTCGCTCGACAATATGAACCGGAATCAGCATTCATAGTTGAAACACTTGCCCGGTACCTTACGATTTCAAAAGGGGCAAACGCTGGACTTTCCTTTATTCATTCTGTTCCACAGGTCGCCAAAAAATCAGATCGGGTGCTTGGTCGTCTGATTGGTCTCTTGGTAGCGCAAGGGCGCGATGCGGAAGCCAATAGTTTGATCCCCTTGATGGCTAATTTTTTACCCGAGAAATTTCAGGAACGGGTCAAAGATGGCATAGAGCGTTTTGACAAATTCATTCTCATGAATTCCACCGAACGCGAAACGTACGGTCAGGGAATTGTTGATACATACTCCTATGAAGAGAACCAAAAATCAGGCTGGAAAACCTACCAGAAGGAATACTCTCGGGAAAAAAGCTACTTTGAAAATGATACAATGCATTTGGCGGGAATTATTCGAGAAGAGGTTAAAGCCGCTATCGAACAAATTGCACCAAAGCAAATCATTAACTTTGGAACCCTTTACGGAGGGTTAGAAGTTGATTTGGCGATGGATTTTCCAGATTTAATGGTCATTGGCTATGACCGCTCCCCTGTAGCAAAAAAGCTTAATGAAAAGAAATTTAGACAAAAAAATCTGAGGTTTCTTGATGGGGATTATAAAGATGCAGTGGCTCCGTACTTAACCGACAGCCCCTCATTTCTCTATCATAGCCGGACAACAGTCCTCATGTTCCCTGATCAGATCGTAGAATTTTATAAGTGTTGCTCAGATATGGGAATCACGCGAATTGCTGTGATTGAAGGGCTAACTTATAGCGAGAGTACATATGCGCTCCCGTCTTTTACCGGATCGAACCGACAGACAATCCCCTCCGGCGGGCACATGATGCTGCACAACTATGACTACTACTTAGAAAATGCTGGATATCGTATTGAAAGAAAACGCAGAGTCCCTATGACCTGCCATCCCCGACATACTTGGCCAGGCAAACACTATAGTTTCGTGATAGAAGTAATTATTGCAGAGTTGCAATAATCTGACAAAGCCAAGGTCCGCGACCGCAACGAACTGGTCGCCTTTTTCGTCGAAGACCTTCTGGCCGGCGAACGGATGATTAAGTGACGAATACTTGGTTGCGCTATTTGCCGCCTGTCCCGCTCCTATAATTGACCACGGCGTTGAGGCCCGGTTTGTCGAGGAGAATCACCCGTCCTCGGCCCGACTCGATGAGATTGCGGTAGGAAAACTGGACCATCAACCGGCCGACCACTTCACGGCTGGTGCCGATTTCGGAAGCGATTTCCTGCTGCGTGTTATAGACCACCCCATCGCTTTTCGCCCGGGTCAGGAGATAGCTGGCCAACCGTTGATCGAGGGTATAGGCATGGCGGACCTCAAGCTCGGTCATCAGCCCGAAAACGGCGGACGACAGGGCGCGCATGGTAATGTCCTGAACGGCGGCCTCGCCGCTAAACAATTGCCGGTAGACCACGCCGGGCAAAACGCCGATTGTCGTATCTTCCTTGGCCTCGACCCAGGCCGGGTAGAGAATATCGTTGAACAAACTATTGAGCGCCAGAACGCAGGTATCGCCGACAGCCATGCGATAAAGCGTCGCCTCCTTGCCATCCGGGCTCAGGGTGAAGACGCGCAATGCGCCGCTCAACACGAAATAAGCCCCCGACACGCTATCGCCTTTATCGATCACCGCATCGCCCTTGGCGAACGACTTGCGGATCAAATGCTGGGTAAAGATATGGCGGCCCGTTTCACTCAGGTTTTCGATGAACTCCATCGTATAGCCTTCCCTCTTAAAAGCCCCCATCGACGCAAACCACAGGCTGGGCAGACGTATTGTCACCTTTCCTGGGCTGGCGTCAACGGGAGGAGACCGACCCGGTTATCGGGGGGCGCAACCGGATCGGTCATATTGTTATCAGTTCAAGGCTTTGGTCGCCTGGGCAGTGGTCAAAACGCCATTGGCGATCATGCCGTAGTTGACCAGGGCCGCCTGATAGGCTTCCTCGCCCGGCGCGGCCACGGCGTCTTTCACCACATAGACCTTAAAGCCGTTTTCCATCAGCGCCCGCATGTGCGAGTCGACGCAAAGATTGGCCACCAGACCGCCCAGCAGGACCGTATTGATGCCACGAGAGCGCAACTGATAGATCAGGTCGTTGCTTTCCGGCCCATACATCTTGTGGGGCGCGACGACGACGGTTTTGCCGTCCTTGATGTACTTCTTATAGGGCTCGTAAAAATCGGCCCCCGTTCCCTCGAATTTCTCAGGATCGAGTGAATCGCTGTAAAGGGCCTTCATATCCAACAGTTGACGCTGCAATGCGCCCGCGTTGGACCAATCGATATCGAGCTTGGTGTAGACCAACGGATCGACGGCCAGGGTCATGTTTTTCGATTTCGCCGCCTGCATCAAGGTTTCGATATTCTTGATCGTCCCGAGTTTTTTCATGTTCGGCGCAACCAGCCCGTAGAGCTTACCTTTTTCATCAAGGAAGTCCTTCTGCGGGTCGGTGATAACGATTGCCGTACGGGCCTTGTCGAATGCCGGAAGAGCGGTTTCAGCAGCCGAGGCAACGGAAGTCACCGTTGCGGCAACCATCGCCAAACCAACGGCAAGGGTTTTGAGAATATTTTTCATGGGTCGTTTCCTTTTATCTATCAGGTAAAAACGTTGGTCGGGGTTAAGACGATTGGGGCCGGAAAAACGTATCGCCCGGCGTCGCCGTCTTGACTTCGGAAATGGAATCGAACGGTAAGGCGACACGTTCGTGGGCGCGGCGGATGCAGTCGGCATCGGGCGCCATGTTGAAGCAAAAGGCCTTGCCATCGTCATAGGCGACGTGGAGGCGCAGAATGACCACGTTCTCCTCCTGACAGGCCTTTTGGTATTCGGCGAAAAAGCCTTCAAACTGCTCCGGCGTTAACCCGGCCGGAAAGGTCTCTTTTTGAACGTCGTGGGTATCGACAAAAAACTTCATCGGTTGCATGGGGCTAGCCCTTCCTGTGATGGTTGACGGAAGCGACCCTACAAAGCCCGGCGGGCCCGTTCTGTATCCTGAGCTACAGAAGACTGCTTTTTTGTTGGAGACGAAGGACGTCCGCTTAGGGCATGGAGAAAGGCGACGATGTCGGTAATGTCTTCATCGGTGACATATTTGCTCGTTGATACGGAAAAACGGCGACGCTTGCCGTCCCATTGCAGCCTTTCCATCTCAGGCGTTTCATCAGGCGCAAGCAGTTCGGCATTAACCTGAGCACGCGCCATGATGCGAACGGCCTCACGCAAATTGTCGATTGAGCCATTGTGAAAGTAAGGGGCCGTCAAGGCGACATTGCGCAGGGAGGGTATCCGCCAGAGCCCCAGGGAAGAAGACGCCCCGCCTCGCCCTTTGTCACGATTTAACAGTGCAGCCTGATCTTCGGGCAATCTATCGGTTCGCAGATGGGCGTAAGGGCGTTGGGGACCAACCGTACTCGCCCCACTGAAATTGGGCCCGGCATGACAGTCGTCGCAACCCAATGCGCCAAACTTGTGCATCCCCCGCTTCTGCCGTGGCGTTAGCGCCGTTTCATCTCCGGCGACAAAACGGTCATACGGCGTATCGGCGGTCACCAGGGTTCGCTCAAAGGCGGCCAAGGCCTGAGTAATGGTTTTCATACTGATACCGGCGTCGCCGAACGCCCGCCTGAAGGATTCCGGATAGAACGGGTCGGTCCTAACACGGGCGACGACGGCTTTGGGCGAGGGCATCGCCATCTCGATAGGATTGAGAATTGGTCCCGCGGCCTGTTTTTCCAACGATACCGCACGACCGTCCCAGAACAGGCGTTTTTGATAGGCCGCGTTGAGCACGGTCGGCGTATTGCGCCCGCCCACAGCCCCGCCCACACCAACCGCCACGGCCCGTCCGTCCGCCCCACCATGGTTCTCCAAATCATGGCAGGACGCACAGGAAACCGTTCGGTCGAGCGACAGGTTGGTATCGTTAAACAGGCGTTTCCCCAAGGCGATTTTCGCCTCCGTGATCGGGTTGTCCTGCGGCGAAGGTGGGGTTTTCGGCAAAGCCTCCCAGCTTTTGACGATCGCTTTACCGGATGGCCGCACTACCGGGCCGGACTTTTCGGCAAAAAACTGCGTTTCGCCAACCAAAAGCGGCGAGACAGTTTTTTCGGGAAAGGACGAAACGATAAAGATAATCATCATCTTAATGCAGAAGGCGATGACGCCGATACCCAAAGCGCCGCCCAGAAAAAATCGCCCGCCGCCCGCAAGCAAATCGTCAGAGGCCTCCACGGGAAACAGGTCGCGCCGGACGATCATCAAGAGGGCCGTCAAGCCAGCCAAGGCAGCGACACCTCCTGCAATCCAGAACATCTCGAGATTAGCCGTCATGGAACCATCCTCCTTGGCAAACAGCCTTAATAAACAGGGAGAACAGCTAAGCCGCGCCTGGCTCTAAGTCTGTAACATTGGCTACAGGCTGGAGACGGAGGGACCTCTTTTTGTCTGCGTATTTTGATGGATCAGCCATGCCCAGACCGCACAAACCATATACATGGGGCCAATTCGGCTCAGCACCGTCACGACGATATTGTCGATCTCCAGAACAATCGGACGAATGGCGAGGGTGAACAGAATGACAGCCAAAGCCGCGGGGCCCGCGACCCAAAACGCCGCAATCAAAACCGAACGAACATCCCGCCAGCCAATCTGGCCCCATCGAGGCCAAGCCAGGCCATAGCGGTGCAGGCCACAGGCTTCACCCTGAAAAGTCCGTTGAACCGAGACCATGAAAGAAACCAACAAGGTGAGGTTGACGGCATCAAACGGAAAGCGGAGCGGAACGCCCAGCGGACAGCCAACCGACATGACAGCGACGGATAGCAACAGAGGCGTCAATCCCTGGCGGACGATCCAGCCCATACGCCATATATTTTGAGAAAAATGAAAATCGGGAACGGACATCGGATTTCCTTTGCTAAAAACCAATGCCCTATTTCAGCCATTTCCGTCTTGCCGCTTCTGTAGCCTGAGCTACAGACCCCAGACACCGATGCCCCAGAAGAGGGTAAAGACCGACCGCGAGAACCTGATAAACAACTGTTCTTAAGACTACCCGGCATCCACGGTTGTAGGATGGGACTGTACGTCGGGACTTGGCGATAGCTTTTCTAAACATGCCTCGGAGACCGAGCATTCCTCACCAACCGGGAGGATCACAACGAAGGTCGAGCCTTCGCCATATGTGCTTGCCACCCTGATGTCGCCCCCCAGCATATTGGCTAAATGGCGGCTGATTGCCAGCCCAAGACCCGTGCCGCCGAACTTTTTCGCAATGGCGCTATCCGCCTGAACGAATTTGTCGAACAATCCGGTTTTTTGCTCGTCCGTAAGGCCGATCCCCGTATCCCGGACAGCCACACGCAAGACCTCCCGGCCATCAGGCTCGGCAATGCGACAAACGGCAATGGAAACCGACCCATTCTCGGTAAACTTGCAGGCGTTGGATAACAGGTTCAGAAGAATTTGTCGAAAACGCAGACCGTCCGTTTTAATCGTCCCGACATCATCCGCAACCTGCCAATCCAAACCAGTATTGTTGTTTTCCGCCACTTGACGGACCGTATCGACCACCTCCACGATAATCGGCCCAACCTCTGTCCGTTCCATATTCAACTCGACACGACCGGCTTCGATCTTCGAAATATCCAAAATGTCATTGATCAAAGCGAGTAAGTTCCATCCCGCTTTTAAGACACGCTGCAGAGACTCAACCTCATCCTCCCGGCTCCCCCCCGCTTCGATATCTTCAAGAACCATTTCGACAATTCCGATGATCGCATTCAACGGCGTACGCAGTTCATGGCTCATACTGGCCAGGAAATCATCCTTGGCCCGGTTGGCCTCTTCCGCCGCCTCCACGGCTTGCGCCTGCAAGGCTCTATGTTCCACCATGGTGCGCCGGAACACTTCCGCCGCATTGGCCATCTTGCCGACCTCGTCTTCCCGGTCGGCGAACGGAATGGTCAGATCAAGCTGACCGTCAGCCAGGGCGCGCATGCACTCGGTCATCGCCCCCACCGGCCGGGTCACCCGACGACGCAAGACGACAATCGCCATGAATACGACCAAGGCCGCAGCGACCACAACAGACCAAGCCAAAGCGGTCAGAACAGCGCTTGTCGCTTGAGTATCGGCATAAATCTCGTTGGTCGCCCTCGATTGTATATGGATAAGTCCATCCAAGGCCTTGGTCAGCGGCTCAATATCCCGGTACAGAACCGTCCTGGCGATCAGAGAAATCTCTTTTTCATCTCCCGCCTTGAGCGCCGAGACAATCCGCTCAACGGTCGGCCCAACCGTCGCCAGCAATGGTTCGGTCCGCCGAATAAGCTCTCGTTCTTCATTGGTCAGAGCCGTCTTAATATAGGCGATCCATTTACGTTCCGCCGAGTCCATGGCGTTTTCTATGGCGCTGGCGGCATTCTCATAACCGAGAACGCCCAGATTGGCCTTCACCGTATTATCGACGACCGTGATGGCATAGCTATCGGACACGGTCTTGAGATCGCGCAATGGGACGACACGATCCTGATAGATCGTTTTTATGGCTTCGTTCTTCGTTGAAATTCCATACAGCAAAAGCACGGCCAAAACGGCAATTGCCAAGGAAAGCCCCCCGAACACCAACCCTGTAATCGACTTAATCGTCAGTTTCATTTGGCCTACCCCCCCCCCTGAGCAGCCAGAATTTTTATGATCGGCCCAAAAAAATACTACGGCACTCGACAAAGACGCAAAATTTTTCTTATTTTTTCCCGTAATACGCAATGTCAATAGCGAGAAATTGATAATTCCGTCCCGGCATAGAGGGAAAACCAAAAAAATAAAGGCCTGGACGGCAAATTGAATAGGGGATAAATGGCGGAGAGGGAGGGATTCGAACCCTCGGAGAGCATAGCCCTCAACGGTTTTCGAGACCGAAAATTGCCCTTTTTGCACTCCAAAACTTATCTACAAAACGTTTTCTTTCAGAGGCTTAACTATGCACAGCCCTGCTCTAATGTGCAATAGAGAGCTTAAGATGTGTCCCAAAATTGTCCCAACCACGTCTTTGCCTACATTAAATATAAGTCAAAATACACAAAATAATTTCTAGTAAAAATAAATATATCAAAACAATAGAATCATCTATGCTCTTTTATACGAGTTAATTATTGAATGAATAACAACATAATACTCTTGAAAACATATGGCTAGCCATACGTATGGCTAGCCATATTTTGTAACATTGCAATTTTTATTTTGTTTATACTTGACAGCAGGAGTCGGCTGAACTTAGCGTCCAATAAGTTCAGGTGATTTCTGAAGGGCATCAACATGGCAACCGAGCTACTAACAGTTGAAGATTTGGCCGATCTCCTAAAAAGGTCGCCCGCCACTATCCACTCAGACGTTCATCGGAAGCCTGAAGCACTTCCCCCTTCTTTCCGCCTCCCAGGCACACGCAGGCTTCTTTGGCGACGTGAAGACGTGGATCAATGGCTTGCCGACCTACAAGAGACGCAAGCTAAAGCGAGATACAGATTTTCCTGAAATAGCGGTTTGAGGCTAAGAAATGAGTATCTATGCCCCTCGCCCTAAAGAACACCGAGCAAGGCCACCTCCGTTAGCCCCCCACTCCCGACCAAAACAAAAGAGCCAGTGAGTTAGCGCCCACTGGCTCTTCCGAAACGAACAGCCACATTCCGAAGAAACAGCCGAAATCGTCATCTAGCAATCTCGATCTTAGGCTCCCTCTAACGGTTTCACAAGGCGGCACTCGCCTTGACGCTAGAGTTTTGTCTTCCAATTGGTATGTGGCCTCGACATGGAGGTTTCAACCATGACAGGATTTAGGCGGCTTGGGATCAAAGACATTGAAGCCCAAGCCCTTGCCCAAAAATTCACTGGCCTACCCGATCATATTGAATATACCGCCGTATTGGCTGCTTTCAAACGAGCGGCCCCGGCGCTTGGTTTTTCGAGGGCTACCGTAGACGCGATTGATTGCCTCTTTGCGTACACCAGGCCCAATGATTGGAAATATGGCTCTAGGCCGATCGTCTGGCCTTCAAATTATCAGCTCGAAGCTGTCTGGATGGTTGGTCGCACTCAAAGGAAGGCCCGCATTCGATCGCTGATTGAGGCCGGGCTTATTGCCCTAAACGAGAGCGCCAACGGAAAACGCTACGGCCGCCGTGACGATTCCGGCCGGATCATCGAGGCCTTTGGGATCGACCTTTCTCCCCTCGCCGTCAGGCTCAAAGAATTTACCGAGGCGGCGTTCGCCGCCCAGGAAGAACGCCGCAGGATTGCCGAGTTGCGCCGCCAGGCATCGAGGACGCGCAAAGCGCTTATTCAGCTTGCGGAGACGGCTTCGATGTATGGCGTTACGGAATTCGACTTTGACGGGGCTGTTATGGCGGCAGAAAGCGCTAGAGTCCGCCTCTCAAGGCTCAGAGAGGCCAAGGCCATGGCTCCGATCGCCGAGGACATCGCCGGGCTCCAGAAGGAGGCTTCTACGGCCCTTGAAGAAGCATTTAAGATTATCCTTCCAGACCCCGAGGGGCCGGAAAACCGACCCCCTATAACTACAACTACAACCGAAAAACAAATCTTTAAAAAAGATACAGGTAGTGCCGGTCTACAAGAAGGTCGCAGCTCCACCATCAGGCTACGGCAAACGCATCGCCCAGGAAGCCCTACATCAAGAATTGAGATCGAGGGCTTCCTTATTGAGCCCAGAGATTTCCAGAAAATCGGTGTCGCTTTTCAGGGAGCCCTAGACCTTATTGACGACCCAACTTGGGACGATGTTGAAGTGGCGGCATTTGAAGTCTGTGGAGAACTCGGGATTTCCGCCCATGCTTGGTCGGAGGCTCTATCTGCCATGGGCCTTGTCCATGCAACGGCGGCACTCGCCGTTATCGACAGAAAAGTCTTCAACGGCGAAATCTACCAGCCCGGGGGCTACCTCCGAGCAATGGCAAATCGCTTCCTTAGCCACAGCCTACATCTAGGCAAATCCCTGTTTGGCCTTACCGAATCACTAGAGCCGACCTTCCCCCGAATTTGGATGGAGAATTAGCAATGTCGAAAAAAATCTTTCCTGTTCCGGTCAGAACAAAAGCACAAAAAGTTACTGGTTTGTCAGAGCTGAACTGGGCCGATGGCCTTGCAAGAGGGGATAGCAACAACAATGCGCGCGCCCTCCTTCGACTGATTAACTTCCGCTTTATCGAACAAGCAAATGCCGAGTGGGACGGCAATCGAAAGCTACGGTCCATCACGTTAGAAACCCCCTTTGGGACCGTCACTTTAGAACCGGCAAAAGTCGCCCCATTCCAAATCAGGCACTAGGAGAGCATCATGGCATTTTCATTGGACCAAACAGAAAAAATAGACTGCATCTCCTGCCTGGTTATCACTCCTTTCATGAATACGGGGAAAGCCTACGCGACGAAGGCTTTTGAGCAATCGATCGAGCCTGTATTGGCAATCTTCGCCATTATGGCAGGCATTTGGGCCATATCGATGGTCATCCAACTCGCTGTTACGGAAAAATCGCCTCAAGATCTGTTGGTTGGTTTTGTTTCCATCGGGTTAGTTGCCGCCTTCCTCTCCCAGGCTGACCTTTTCATCTATTGGATTTTTGATACGTCGCTTCAGTTTTTGCACGGCCTTTCTACGCTGGCCCTAACAGAAGTCCCCTATCAACCAATCACATCTGAAAATCCGCTCGAAGGATTGGCAGCATCAATTGAACATGAAATCAGATTTGTAATATCTGTCGCAATCGCAATTATCAGGGACGCAAGTTTCTACAATCTTGATTTAATCGTTGGCGGGACGGGACTACTCGCGCCATTTTTCTTCGTTCTCGCCCTTTACCTTGGACAGCTAAGCGTTGCGGTTTTCAGAATTGTCGCCATCACTGCCCTTGGCGCTTGGTTATGCGCCTTCATCCCCTTCAAACCTCTTCGCTCAATGACCTGGGGCGCTTTGAAGACAATCGCCACCAGTATCCTTGTCATGGCCACATCAACGATAGGCATCGGTATCATGGTTTTTGTCGTTCATCAGTCACTTCAATACAACCCAACAAGTGAAAGCGGCATTGATCCAGGAAAGGCCGCCGATTTTGTTTTCTCAGATCGCTATTGGCTGATCCTACTTGTCGGTTGGCTAGGGGTCGCTTATCAATGGGAGGCTGCTTCTATCGCAAGTGCAATCGGCGGGGTCTTTATGAACTCCGTAGGGCCTGCTCTTTTTGCCGCAGGCACGACCACAACCGCAGCCATAGCTGCTCTCTTGCCATTCAAAACCATGCGGGGAGTCAGCAATCTTTCCAACGACGCGAAAAACACTGCCAACGTTGCGAGAAGCATTGGGCGTGGAATTGGCGCAACGGCGTCAGGGATAGGAAAAGGGCTTGGAGCCGCGAAAGATGGCTTAAATAAAATGGAGCAGTATTGGCAGGCGCGCGGAGGGGGGCAGTGACAATCATCTAAAAGTCAGATATCATTGCGCTTAGTCAGAGTAGGTTGAGTTACCGACAGGCCCCTCTTCGGAGGGGCCTCAGACCATTGACAAACCCCGTCATTTTTTTTGGCGGGGTTTTTCTTTTTGTGTTTTGAGACGGTTTCG
>Ga0070729_10002746_pt1 | contig 21905 bp, 20 predicted proteins | sample tdDd472_FD_66725 | JGI IMG/M metagenome (GOLD analysis project Ga0070729, IMG submission 66725) | Marine sediment microbial communities from the Atlantic coast under amendment with organic carbon and nitrate - tdDd47.2 | ecosystem: Environmental > Aquatic > Marine > Coastal > Sediment | place... | reverse complement strand
GAGAGCGAAAAGACATCGCATGGTGTTCTCCTCTGGGTTGAGCGGTGATGGGGTGTTGGCTGTTGACTGTTTATACGCGTGTGATGCGTCTCTGCCTCGGTCAGGGGCCGGTCAAAGCCGGTTTAAAAGTTGTTCAAAATGGCGTTTTGATGTATTATATTGAAAACAATGGTAAAAGGCGCAGTGTAAGACCGATTGACTGATGCGCCATCGGTTTGCTGTTTTGAAAATGTCTTGATACTTTTTTGCTAAAAAAGTATCCAAAAAAGGCTTCGCAGTTGTAATACAATCGGCATTTGCGTAGAGATTCGTCGTAACGCAATGGCGCCACCCACCACCCAAAGCGACCTCTCTCTTGGGCCAGCCCCGCTTAAGAAGCGCGGGACAAGGTGTCTTGTTTTTACGCCGGCCCCTGTTCAGGCACGTGATGTTTAACGGTCGAACTGAGATCAACTGCCTCTTTGCGTGCAGTCAGATGCACTGCACGCAAAAGGGTTAAAAGCGCCTTGTTTCTTGTTTTTTATTTATCTCTTATGAAGTTTGGAGATTTGTTATTTGTTGTTTTACTCTGTGTCTCACGGTGTAGGCGTGGATGCGTTCGTCAGCAAAATCATTCTGTACAGAAACCATAAAAGAGAACAGAAGGATGTCTCAATGCGTGAATCAGAGTGCAGTGTTTTCAATCAGCTGAGAGTAGCGGTGGAGGCCGCCATGGCCTGGGGACCGGCCGCGCAATGGACAGAGCGTGATTTTGAAGCCCTGAGCCGTCGGGTTGAAAGCGCTTCTGGCACGCGGCTCAGCGTCTCCACCTTGAAGCGGCTCTGGCGCAGCCAGCAGGCCACACTGCCGCAGCGGGCCACCTTGGATGCGTTGAGCCAATTGGCCGGTGCAAAGGACTGGGGCGATTTCAGGACGCAGTCTGTCGTCTCTTCAAAGAAGGGGCAGCCAGTGCCGTGGCGGCGTCTCTGGCCGGTGCCGGCTGTGCTGGCCTGTGGGCTCATTGCTTTTCTGCTGCTGCGCAGCAGACACGCCGGACTGGAACCGGGATTGAACACTGTCACCTTCAGCAGTCAAAAAGTGGTCTCAGCCGGCGTGCCCAATACCGTGGTTTTCAATTACGACATCTCCGGGACCCGGGCGGACAGCGCTGTGATTCAGCAGTCCTGGGACCGCCGCAGGCGCGTCACCGTGCCTCGGACAGGGCACACGCACACCAGTATCTACTACTATCCCGGATTTCACAAGGCCAAGCTGGTTATTGGTGATTCCATCATCCATCGCCACGATGTGCATATTATCACCCGCGGCTGGCAGGTGCTGGCCCGGTCTCAGATTTCTGACCTTATCCCCCAATATCTGGAGACGCCTTCCACGGCTGAAAAGGGCTGGCTGGGCGTTTCACCGGAGCGGATGCAGCAGGGCCAGGGCCCTATTTCACCCCATCAATATTATACCAGTTACTATCTGGTGAGAGATTTCAACGGACTCAGCGGCGACGATTTTCGCCTCTCGGCCCGCGTCACCAATCCCAAAAATGCGGGTGGACTCACCGGGCAGTACATGATGCTCATTGTGATGAATGAACACGCCAGACATATTGTGCCGCTCTCTATTCCGGGCTGCGTGGCCAATAATCGGGTGAAATTCAGTGAGGTCAACCGGCGTGGGCGTCAGCATGATCTCTCTGTGTTTGGGGCGGACATGGATCTGTGGAACACGCTGTCTCTTGAGGTTGCAGCGCAGCACGCCGAGGTGGCGCTCAACGGAGAAAAGGTCTATTCTGCCAATTATACCCGTGCTGTGGGGCGCATTGTCGGCCTGCATTTTCTGTTCTTCGGCTGTGGCGGGGTGGATGATGTCCGGCTTTTCGATAGTGAAGGCCGCGTGGTGTATGCCGATGATTTCAACGGTTGAGTAAAGCCGGTTACAATTTGTTACAGTTTTGAAATGGCCCGGCAACGTCCGGGCCGTATCTTTATACTGGAACTTTGAATAGGAGAGGCCGCACATGGCCAAGGCAAGATTATTGATTATCGATGACGACGTGCAGCTGGGAGAGCGCCTGGTGCGTTATCTCCAGCAGTTTGACTATGTGGCGGATGCGGCTTCGCATCCCCGTGACGGGCTGAACCGTTTGGAGGTGTCCTCCTATGATCTGATCATTCTGGATGTGATGATGCCGGAGATGGACGGATTTGAAGTGCTTCGGCAATTGCGTCAGAACCGGTCACTGCCGGTGATCATGCTCACGGCACGGGGCGATGTCTCTGACCGCATCGTCGGCCTGGAGCTGGGCGCCGATGACTACCTGCCCAAGCCATTTGAACCCCGTGAGCTGGTGGCGCGCATACAGACGGTGCTGCGTCGCGGCCGCAGTAGCGGCAAGGCTGAGGAGCACCGCCGCTTTGGTGATCTGCAGATGGATCTCGCTGCACAGCGCGTCACCCTGGCCGGTCAGGAAATCTCTCTGACCCATCTGGAGTTTGAGCTTTTGCGTGTGCTCAGCAATCGTCCGCGCCATGTGCTGGACCGCGACGCGCTCATGGACAGCCTGCGCGGCATGGACTGGGACGCCTTTAACCGCTCCATCGATGTGGCCGTGAGCCGGCTCAGGCAGAAACTGGGCGATGATCCCAAGGCCCCCCGTTTCATCAAAACTGTCTGGGGGAGTGGCTATATGTTTTTAGGAGAGCAAGATGTTTGAACCGCCGCTGATGAGAAAGGTGCGCCGATCGATCTTTATGAAGATTCTGCTGGCCTTTACAGCCGGTATATTGGTCTACAGCGTTGCCATGAAACTGACGCATGATCAATTATTCAGAAAACCGCATTTTCCAAAGATTCAGCGCATGGCCGTGTTCAATGCGCTCTCTCTGGTTGAGAAGATGCAGTCGCCGTTGAATGAGGTGAAGGCCCGTTTCTACAGTGACAGTCTGAAGATCCATTTTAGGTTTAGAGGGGCGCAGGGTGCCTGGGCCACCACTGAAGAGCTGCCTGGATTTGATGAGGTGGATCTGCCGCCTTATCCGCCGACGCCATCGATACGCGCCGGTTTTGATCGGGGGTTGCTGGTGGTGCTGCCTGTGGATGACGGGGAACTGATGGTGGTGCTGCAGCTGCACCGTGAGGGGTTTTATCGAAAAGCGCAGCTCTACTCCCTGGTTAATCTGGCCATTCTGGCGGCCATCATCTTCTTTATTTATCTGGGCATCCGAAATATACTCAGGCCCATCCGTCAGCTCAATGCCGGTGTGCAGCAACTCACCCGTGGCGATCTGGATATTACGTTGGAGAGTCGGCGTTCCGATGAGCTGGGCAAACTTGTCCGTTCCTTTTCAGCCATGGCCGCCCATATCAAGGAGATGGTAAGCGCCCGCGACCAGTTGCTGCTGGATGTGAGCCATGAGCTCAGGTCGCCCTTGACCCGTGTCAAACTCTCCCTGGAGATGATGCAGGCCTGTGCAGAGCAGGGGGAGATCCGGGATGATATCCATGAGATGGAGACCATGATCACAGAGCTTTTGGAGACCGAGCGGCTTAAGAGTGCACACGGCGCCCTGGCAATGGAGCGTTTCGACCTGGGTCTGCTCCTGGACGAAATGGCCGAGACCTTTGAGGCCGTGCCGCCGGGGCTTGTGATTTCAGCTGAAGAAGAGGTGAGCGTCATGGCCGACTGGAAACGGTTGCGCACCTTGCTCAGCAATCTGCTGGCCAATGCATGCAAGTATACTGCCTCTCTGGATTCGCCGGTACGGCTCAGCGCAATCAAACGGAAGGCGCATGTGGAGATTCATATTGAGAATCGTGGCCTGGAGATACCCGAGGCGGACCTGCCCTTCATCTTTGAACCCTTCTACCGCGTAGACAAGTCGCGCAATAAAGATACCGGGGGCTACGGCCTGGGGCTGAGCCTCTCCCGGCGCATTGCCGAGTCCCACGGGGGGCAGCTTTATCTGGAGAATATACGGGGAACAGGGGTGCGTGCCGTTTTGATTCTACCGTTGGCGTGATTGTATTGTAACAAGTTGTAACAAAGCACAAGTAGTGGAACCATTTAGGGTTCTAAACCATTAGAGAACGTCATCTGAAGACGAGAGACGCCATGGCGTCAAAAAAATAGACATCAGGAGGAAAAATGAAAAAATATAAGAATTTGCTCGCCGCGCCGGTGATTCTTATTGTCGGTGTACTGATCAGTCAGGTGCTGAGCAATCAGAAAGAGCCCATGCGGCGACGTCCCGGCAGCGGCGGCGCCAAGGCGGCCCGTACCTTTGTGGTGAAGAATGTCGATATTGATGTGCCCATTTCTCTTACAGGACCGCTCTCGGCCTATAACAAAGCCGAGATTTATGCAGAGGTCAGCGGTGTGCTGCTGGAGACACCCAAGCGGCTCAAGGCGGGACTTGCCTATCAAAAAGGTGAGCTTCTGGCCCATATTGATGACAGGGTTTACCGGAATAACGTGCTGTCGCAGAAGTCGGGACTGCTCAATCAGATGACGCAGCTCATTCCCGATCTCTCCATTGACTATCCGGCCAGTGTGGCCGCGTGGAAGGCCTATCTCGCGGCCTTTGACCTCAACCAGCCCATGGCCCCGCTGCCCCAGGCGGCCAGCGAGACCGAGCGCTACTACATTGCCTCACGAAATCTCTATACGCAATACTACGCTGTCAAATCTATGGAGGAGACCTTGGCCAAGTACAGGCTCAAAGCCCCCTTTGACGGTGTGGTCTCCCAGGCAACGCTGAACCCAGGCACGTTGATTCGCAGCGGTTCACAGGTGGCGTCATTCATCGGTTCGGGCCGTTATGAGATGGAGGCCTTTGCCGCGCCTCATCTGCTTGATCGCTTGAAAGTGGGGCAGAAAGCCCTACTGCGCAGCGAAGACATGGGTGGGACATTTCCGGCCCGTATTGCCCGGATCAATACCGTACTTGACGCCTCGCAAACGGTCCGTGTCTATCTGGAAACCACCAGCGCCGGCCTGCGTGACGGTCTCTATCTCTCGGCTGAAATTGAAACCGCACCCATTGAGCAGGTGGTGCGCCTCCCCAAGTCTCTGCTTGAAAAAGGCGATAAAGTCTACGTGGTTGACCGGGGCGTGCTGACCCTGAAGAGTGTACAGGTCATGGGAGAAGATGGTGATACCGTGGTGGCCCGCGGCCTGACAGACGGTCAAGTGGTGCTGGCAGAGAAACTGGCCGGCGCCCATGAAGGCATGGTGTTGCCGCAGCCCGCACAGGCCAGTCCCCAGGGTAAAAAACAAGGGGCCGGTCGATGAAGAATGCCATTCGTGCTTTTATACAATATCCCATTCTGGGAAATGTGGTGCTGGTGGCCATCTTCCTCTTTGGATGGGTGGGATTTACTCAGCTGAAGACCACGTTTTTTCCGCTGATTCCCAGTCGTACCATCATGATCAACGCCGCCTACCCCGGCGCCTCGCCAGAGGAGATTGAAGAGGCCATCGTCCTGAAGATTGAGGACAATCTCAAGGGCATCAGCGGGATTGAACGCGTCACCTCTGTCTCCAGGGAGAACAGCTGCAACATCAATGTGACCGTGCTCATGGATTTTGATGTGCATATTGTCATTCAGGATGTCAAGGATGCGGTGAATCAGGTCAGCACCTTCCCTGCGGGCATGGAGCGCATCACGGTGTTCAGGCAGGAACCGCGCAATTTTGCCCTGGACTTTGTGCTGGCCGGTAATGTAGATCTGGCAACGCTCAAGCGTGAGGCGCGTCGGGCGGAGCGCACGCTGCTCTCCACAGACGGCGTGTCCAAGGTGAGCATCTCGGGATTCCCTGCCGAGGAGATTGAGGTCTCTGTGCGGGAGCGCGACATGCGCGCCTATGGCCTGACCTTTGACGAGATTCAGAACGCGGTGCGGCAGGGCAACATTAAGATCACCGGCGGACGGATCAAGGGCAAGCGCGAAGAGTTTCTCATCCGCGCCAACCAGAAAGGCTATCGCGCCGCGGAGCTGGCCGAACATGTGGTCAGAGCCACGCCCGACGGGAACATCATCCACCTGAAAGATGTGGCGGATCTCAAAGACCGCTGGTCTGAGAGTCCCAACCGCGTCTATCATAACGGGGAGCCGGCCGTCCTGGTCACCGTGCAGAACACCAACCAGGAAGATCTCTTTGCGGTCACCTCTATCTGTCACGACTACATTGAAAACTACAATGCCACCCATAGCGATGTGCAGGCCTATGTGGTGCGCGACGGCTCGGAGATCATTCAGGAACGCGTCGATCTCATGAGCAACAACATGATTATCGGTATTCTCCTGGTGGTGGTCTTTTTATCGCTTTCACTGAATCCGCGCATGTCTTTCTGGGTGGCGCTGGGTATTCCCGTCTCCTTTGCGGGCATGGTGATGGTGGCGCCGCTCTACGGGCTGACCATCAATGTGATGTCGCTTCTGGGCATGATTCTGGTGCTGGGCATTCTGGTGGATGACGGCATTGTCATTGCTGAGAATATCTATCAGCACTATGAACGGGGAGAAAAACCCGTGGACGCGGCCCTGAAAGGGACGTTTGAGGTGCTGCCCTCTGTGGTGGCCTCTGTGCTCACCACGGTGGTGATTTTTATGACGTTTTTCTTTGTGGAAGGCGGCATGGGAGACCGCACGCGCGACCTCGCTTTTGTGGTGGCCGCCGCGTTGCTGGTGTCATTGATCGAGGCTGCCTTTGTGCTGCCAGGCCATATTGCCCACTCCAAAGCCCTGTGTAAGAAGCGGAAGCAGTCCAAGCTGGAACACTGGGTGGAGGGCTGGATGAATGCAGCCCGTGACAAGTTCTATGCCCCCGTGTTGAAGTATACGCTGCACCACCCCTGGGTCACCCTGTCTGTGCCTGTGGCGTTGATGATCATCTCCATAGGCGCCATGAAAGGCGGTGTGTTAAAGACCACGTTCTTCCCCAGAATTGAGGGCCGGAACGTCACCATCAGTCTGGAGATGCCCGCAGGCACGCCGGCTGCGGTGACAGACAGCCTTCTGGCGCAGATGGAGCCCAAGGTCTTGAAGATGAACGAAATCTATCGGGAAGAGACCGGCGATGATTTTGATCTGGTGCTCTCGCTCTCCCGCCGCATTGGCGGGGGCACGCATCAGGGCAGCCTGAGAATCACCCTGGTCTCCAGTGAGCTGCGGGCCTGGAACTCAAGAGAGACCACCAACCGTATGCGCAAGCTGGTGGGTGGGGTGCCCGGCGCAGAGAAACTGGAATTTGGCGGCCGCATGATGTGGGGCAAGCCTGTGTCTATTGCCCTGGCCTCCAATGAGCTGGATCAGCTGCGTGACGCCACCGAGCAGCTCAAAGGGGAGTTGAAAGAGATCGAACTGCTCAAAGATGTGGTGGACGACGATCCGCCGGGACTGCGTGAGGTCACCATCGCCTTGAAGCAGAAGGCCTTCGCTCTGGGACTGAATACGGCGCAGGTGCTCTCTCAGGTGCGCTCCGGATTCTTTGGTGGTGAGGCGCAGCGGCTGTTGCGCGGCATCGATGAGGTGAAGATCTGGGTGCGCTACGACGAGGCCGACCGCACCACGCTGGAGGACCTGGAGACCATGCGTATCCGTCTGCCCAACGGTCAGGAGTATCCCTTGAGTGAGATTGCCGACTTTACCATTGAGCGCGGCGTCATGGCGGTGAATCATATTGATGCCCAGCGCGTGGTCAGCGTAGAGGCCGATGTCACCGATCCAGAGGCCTCCGTGCCCGATATTCTCAATCAGATCCGTGCGGAGATTCTGCCCGGCATCAAGGCCAAGTACCCGGATATCCAGTTCCTCTTTGAGGGGCAGAGCCGTGAGAATGACAAGACCATGAACTCCATGAAGACCACGGTTCCCGCTATTTTGCTGGTGATGTTCCTCATTGTAGCCGTGACCTTCCGGTCGTTCCTTCAGGCGGGCATTGTCTTTTTGCTGATTCCCTTCAGCTTTATCGGTGTGCTCTGGGGCCACTTCTTCCAGGGCTATGTAGTCTCTATACTCTCCTGGTTTGGCGCCATTGCTTTGATTGGTATTGTGGTCAATGATTCACTGGTGCTGGTTGCGGCCATGAATCAGCGCCTCAAGGCGGGAGAAAGTTTTAAAGACGCCCTGTACAGGGCCGGTGTTTCGCGTTTCCGCCCGGTGCTGTTGACCTCGTTGACCACCATTGCCGGTCTGGGGCCGCTGGTTTTTCTCAAGAGCCACCAGGCGCAGTTCCTCAGCCCCATGGCCATCTCCGTGGCCTACGGCCTGCTCTTTGGCACATTGCTGACGTTGCTGGTGCTTCCGGCGCTGCTCAGCCTGAGCAACCACGGTCGCGTGCTCTTGACCTGGGGATTGAAACGACGCAAGCCCAGCCCGGAGGATGTAGAACCGGCTGTGAAAGAAGAACGGTTCCTCAATGAATTTGGCGGACCCTGCGATGTGGAGGAGAACCGATGAAACGCTTGATGATATTTGCCGGCCTGCTGGGAGTCGCCGCTGCCGGTATGGCCCAGGAGCGGCTGACGCTGCAGGAGGCGGTGGCCACGGCGCTTGAGAAGAACGCCGCCGTGATAGTGGCACGCAACAATGCGTCAATCGCCAGAAACACGGCCCAATCCGGCATGGCCGATATGCTGCCCAAATTGACGGCATCAGCGGGCGCCAGCTACACAGATATCGATAATATCAGTACCAACACCGTCAGCAGTGCCGGACTGAACCTGTCCTACACTTTATTCGATGGCCTGGGCAATGTCTACCGCCTGAAACAGGCGCGGGCCACAGGTAGAATGGGTGCTTTGGACGCCCGGAATCAGATTGAGAACACCATTCTTCAGGTCAGTCAGGCCTATTACGGGGCTGCCTCGGCTTTTGAGGGGCTCTCTATTGCCAGGGAGGCCATGGGCATCAGCCGTGAGCGTCTGACCCGCGCCAAACAGCGTGCGGCCTACGGCCGTGCCGGTACAGTGGATGTGCTCTCCGCCCAGGTGGATGTCAATTCAGACAGCGTCAATGTGGTGCAGGCGCGTCTGGCCTGGGACGAAGCCCAGCGCAATCTCAATGTACTGCTCTACCGCGACCTTTCAAAGGGCATGGCCATTGACACCGAGGTCGATTACGGGGTGATGGATGCGCTGGACGCCTTCTTGTCGGCTTCAACAGAGCGCAACGCCGGCTATCTCATTTATCAGGAACGCAGCCGTCAGGCCGGCTACGCCGCGGCTGCGGCGGGCGGGGCCATGTTGCCGCGCATTGACCTTACCGGCTCGGCCACGTACAGTCAGACCGAACAGGATCTGGCCATCGGTTTTGACAACCTCAACCGCACGGTGCGGGCCGGCGCCAATATCAGCTGGACGCTCTTCAACGGCAGCCGCCTCCGGCTTCAGCATCAGTCGGCCAAACTCACGGCCCAGAATCAGGCGCTGCTGGAAGATCAGGCCCAGCGCGATCTGGCGCGGTCTGTGACCAACAGCTACGAGGCCTACAGGAACAGCCGTTTGGTGCTGACCCTGGAGACGCAGAGCCTGGAGGCGGCTGAGCTGAATTTTCAGCGCAGCCGTGACCTCTACCGTCTGGGGCAGGTGACCAGTACGCAGTTCCGAGAGGCGCAGCTCAATCTCATCCGCTCCAAGAACCGCATGCAAACGGCCAAGTACAACGCCAAGCTGGCCGAGCTCTCGCTCCTGAAACTCAGCGGGCAGCTGGTGAGCTCAGAACAGGTCGGATTCAAATAATTTGTCGTATGCTTATGAAAAAGGCGGCCTTTACGGGCCGCCTTTTTTTGTTGGGGTGTCGCCCCAGGGCGGGGCCCTTGGCGATCAGGGCGTCAAACAGGTAGAGACGTTGCATGCAACGTCTCTACAAGCTATGCGTTGAATCTGGAGCCGGGGTCAGGGGGTGTTTTTTCTGCAAGAATGGTTTGATTCTTTGAAAGGGCTTGACACAAGCTTTGGCTTGCCCTATATTCCAAAATCAAGCATCCTGTATTTTGTTATATTTTTTGAGTTTAATTTGCACTGTGCCGGTCGGGCATGGGCGTGGTGTGGGTGGCTTTTTGATGCAATCATTATATAGCACTGTGGTCACTGTGCTTTCTCTCTCGTGTGGTAAAGGGCTGGTCTCTTTGGCATGGGCTGACGCCACATGCCACACGAAGAGAGATGACGAATATTTGAACGGGTCACCCGTCGTGATTCGCCCCGGGGCAAAGCCCCCGGGTGATCAGGGGTTGAATCAATGCATAGGGCGCAGGAGATAGCGCCCGTGTTTGTGCGGTGTATCTTATCAAAAATGCGGTCTGCCACACGAGGCGTCAATGAGAGGCCGCCGCAAAAGGCAGGGCTGCGTGTTGTGTCTGGGGGCGGTAGTATTCTGGATCTGAATAGGATAAGTCTCATGAAGCATTTCAAACGGTCTATCATTCTTTTTGTTGCTGTCGTTTCTCCGCTTTCTGCACAGACTGCCATGAGGTCTCATATATATGCTAAGTGGGGGCGTTTTGTATCCTTTGGTGCTGGCTTGTTTGAACATCATGACTTAAAGATTATGGATGTTCATCTTCCCTTTTCAATGGGATTGGGTTTGTCAGTGCTACAACCCCATCATCCGGGTATGTTCTATCACATTGAGCTCGATGTGTTGTCCAGGGCTGACAATGATACGAAAGTCAGGCAGATCCCTCTGTCTTTGGGGGCGCGGCATTTCTTTTGTCATCAATCCAGCAATATCTTTCATTTTTATGTGGGCGGCGACGTGCTCCTTTGTTGGTCTGCGCTGAGCCCTGTGGCTCCGTTGGCTAAGATGCCGGATGATTGGATTTTTGGGTATGGTATTGGCGCTGACTGCGGCGTGGTCTGTGATATTGGCTCTGCACTGTTTGTGGGATTGGACATTAAATCCAATTATATTGTAAGCAGTGGGTCGGGCAGTGTTTTAGAGAATATCAGAGGCGTGGATGTTTCTCTACGCATTGGCATCAAGTTGGACGGGCTGCAAATACCTATTTGAACGACAGGCGACCTGTATAAAAGATATTTATAAGTAAATCGTGTGGCATGTGGCGTCAGCCCATGCTGCCGCAATATTAAAAATGGGCATCAAACACGTAGAGACGTTGCATGCAACGTCTCTGCACGCCATAAACACACCAAGGTCAGCCGCCAGTACAGTGCGCTGAATAGCACACCGCTTTCATTGGCCAATGGGGTGACGGCGCCGGGTTTGGCATACGATCCCCGGCGTGGGTGAGAGGTCAGGGGCAGCGCCCCCGGACGGTTGGGTAAATCTGCAGCCTGTTAATGTAGAGCTATGCTACGCCCACCATGGATACCGGCTGTAAAGAAAGGATCATCAGGAAAGGTAGAAATAGCATGAAAACAACACCTGAACACAATGCGCGAATAGCAAAGATGACATTTGCATCGGTATATCCGCACTATGTCACAAAGGTTGAAAAGAAAGGCCGGACAAAAGAAGAGCTACATCAAGTCATAGCGTGGCTGACAGGTTATGACAGTACAAAGCTACAAGAATTAATTAATGAAAATGTGACCTTTGAAGCATTCTTTAAGAACGCAAAATTGAATCCCAATGCGCATCTAATCACAGGGGTGATTTGCGGCTATCGTATAGAAGAGATTGAGAATGAATTAACCAGACAAGCGCGGTATTTAGACAAGCTGGTGGATGAGTTGGCGAAAGGCAGGAAGATGGAAAAGATTTTGCGAAAAGTATCAAAGTAATTTTCAAGTCACTGTCTACTGACCCAGTGAAATAAAGACTTCTTTGTGGCCTTTGGTGTCTGCCTATGCTGTTGTAATATTCGTCAAATCCGTAGAGACGTTGCATGTAACGTCTCTACACGCGATACCCCTGGTCAGCAGCCAGTAGGATGCGCTGAATTGCGCAGCACTTCATTGGTCCTGGGGGGAGACGACGCACGGTGTGGCAAACGCGTTCCGGCGCGGGTGAGAGGTCTGGGGCCGCGTCCCCCGGGCGTTCAGGGGTGGCGTACCCCAATTGCAGGGTGGCTGGCGCACCCTTTTATGATTAATGTTGGCCCATGAGCGGGCCGTGGAGGAAATAGTGGTATCCGGTACCTATGAAAAGAATTTGAAACGACTCAGGGAGATTGCCGATACGCATGGATTGGTGTTGAACCCCGATGAAAAGCGCGTTAAAAAAGTTGTAGGCCTGATGGCCGATAATTACGACCAAGTGAATGAGTGGGTCTGCCCCTGCAAGCAGACGCAGAGACCCGCAGTCAAAGGAGAAGATGAAATCTGTCCATGCAATGCATGGATGGAGGAGATCAATGCAGAGGGCCATTGCCGCTGCAGGTTGTTTTATGCCAAAGAAGAGGCAGCGGAAAAGTAAGGGGGAAAAGGCGTTTTGTGTCTGTATCCAGGTGTGGCATGTGAGGCCCGGATACAGTGAAATGCAGCTCCCCGTTCAGGGGGACCCGTCTGTATGAAATGAACTGTTGTATACCATTAAAAAAGGCGGCCTTTACGGGCCGCCTTTTTTAATTCATGCTTCATTTATTGATTCTGTATGATCAGCCGTTTGATAAACATCTGTGTGGTCGCATCCATGGCCAGGTCAATTTTTAGGGTATTCTCCCCGCCATGGAGGTGTTTCGCATCGATATCATAGTTGACATAGTGGAAATGGGGGTTGGTATCAAACCGCTCACTTACAACTGACTCGCCGTCAATCTGAATGTCAATGGGGCAGTTGGCTTTCTCGTCGACGAGCGCTGCACAGAGTTTTAATGATAACTTAATCGGCATGGTTTCCGGCAAGGTAAATGTGACTGTCAAAGTGCCGCCATCGTTAAAAAAAGACCAGGTATTATAGTCCGGGCGGAATATCATGCCTGTAAAGTCAAATGAATTAATAATGCCGTGCTTATTTATCTGGGGTGTGGAGAAATCCACATAGCTGGGGGCCAGTGTCGGGGGTGTTGATTGTGTGTCCTGAGCAATGGCTTGTACCCCGGCCAGTAGGATGAGAATGAGCATTACTGTGGTCAACCGTTTCATGTGTGTCTCTCCCTGTGTGTGTGCCTTTGGAAAACGTCCGCGTTGAACGCTTTTAAAAATTGGCATTGAGCGTGGTGGTGAAATAGTAGTTGGTCTTCTCGGCGCCCATGGGCGGGGTATTGTCCCAGGCCCAGTTGAGGCTCAGCATCAATGAGATTTTTGAGCTGAGTTTTGCCGTTAATGAAGGATGGCACTTGATGCGGATGTCGTCTCCGTCTTCATTGTTCATTGAAGGCTGCAGTATAAAGTCCATGGATGTGTTTTTGTTGAGTTGGGCATGCATGTCAATCTTGAGGTGGGTTTCTGTGAAATTTTGCGTATGGCCCTCTATATGGGCCTCGTGCGTATAGGTGAGTATGACATCGCCATTGAGCTGAAATTTGGGCCCCTGAGACAGGTGAAGGCCCAGTCCGGGGCCCAGGGTGTTTCTGGCTTTCAGGAAGGTGGGTTTGTTCTGTTCAGCGGTCCCGTGAAGAGAAACATTGAATTTCTTGTTTAATGAACGCCGCAACATCATTTCCAGTTCTTTTTGGTTGTTCATGATCTGTTTCTCGTCGATATCTTCCATGTAGAACTGCGATAGATGTAGTTGACCTGTCAGCTTTGATGTGTTGTATTTCAGTGTGAGCGCTGTATTCAGCGAAATGGATTCCGACATGCCGCCGCTGGTGGAGAATCCCAATGATGCATTTCCTGACCAGGTGGAGGCCGCAGGCTGGGGTTTGACGGTGTTGTGTCCCACCCCATTCTGTACAGACTGAGCGCTGAGTCGAATGCATAAGGAGAAAAGTAATATCGTTAAAAGCCTGTTCATGGGTTTCATGCATCGTCCTTTTAATGGCGTTACGTCAATGGTTGTTTTTATTATGGGGCAACGAGTGTGAAAAGTCATATCAACTTGCATGCCAAAGTAGCGTCTTGCTTCACAGTGAGCCTATACTGTAGAAAATGAGTTGAGTGCATCTTTCAGGTTGTTCATCAACGAGATGCATTGTGAAACTACAGCATCAGAATTGAACATGTTCCGATCCCACAAAGGCACCTGCCTCTGCAGAAGTCGGGACGACGGATGCCCGTTGCTCCCGACTCCGGGTGTGGTATACGAGAGTAGGATACGATGAGCTGTCATCTCCACTTCCGTCGATTTGTGTGGTTTATCACACCCGGAGTCAGTGAGATGTTGCGGCCGTGTAATAAGATCGGGCGAGTGCCATTCGCCCTTACGAAGATCGGCATTCTTTGCATGCTGCCCCGCCAATAGGCGCTTGCCTCATCACCGTGCAGTGCGCATACCCCCTGTCTTCCCCCTTAAAGGGGGGCAGGAGCCAGTGCGGAAATGCCGTGTGACTTGTACAGAGATAATTAAGAGAGTGTCGTGTGGCCTGTGGCGTCGGTGAGAGGCCGCTCTTCGGATGTAATGTGAAAATACAGCAGCACAATGGAATGTTGTGAAGGTGTTCGCCCGGCAATGTTCGCCCAGGGGCAGAGCCCCGTGGCGATCAAGGGGTGCAAAGCCCCCGGGCGATGGAGATATAGTGTCGTCGACGTAACCATAAATAACTGTACTGTTTGATTTGAGAGGTTTTTTGTTTATACTTTATCATAGCGCTATTGAAAAGGGCTCTTTTAATTCCTGTGGGTTGGGATGGTTCTTATATCATCAATCTGGAATTGGTATTATTAAAATCGATAGCCGAACGATGGTGGTTGGCGACCGATAGAGGCGTCTCTACAATGGGCTGCCCGCCTCGATGGCTAATGATGCGGATCAGGCCTTCGGAGATGAATTTTCGTTCAGTTTTGAATAGCAAGTATCAAAGCCAAAGTAGCACTAACAACCAGAGGGCATAATAATCCTCGTAGGGGTAAGACTTCTTGAGCGGTTAAACGGCATTATCGTTCATAGAATAGCCTGACGTACCCGCCCTGCAGCGCGTCGTCTCGTTTCTCTTATCGAACCCCGCTGGGGAGCCCGGGGCCCAATGGGTCGAGTGGCTGTTTGGGAATTAAAATAAATGTAACATTACCCACAGGATTCAGCATAGAGTCCAAAAAAATAACATGAAACTATATATCAAATATATGGTCAGCCTGCGCTGCAAAATGACGGTAGAAGAAGAGCTGAAAAAGCTTGGAATACGCTATGTCATTGTTGAGCTGGGCATGGTCAATATATTAGAAGATATAACACAGGACCAGCATGACCAGTTGAAAAAAAATCTTCTAAAGTCAGGGCTTGAGCTGCTGGATGACAAAAAAAGTATATTGATTGAAAAGATTAAAAATGTGATTGTTGAAATGATTCATTATTCTGATGAGTTACCCAAAGTCAATTATTCAGATTATATCAGTGAAAAATTAAGGTATGACTATACTTACCTGGCCAACACATTTTCCGAAGTCAGTGGCATCACGATTCAGCAATTTATCATCAACCATAAAATTGAAAAAGTAAAAGAATTGTTATTGTATAATGAATTAAATCTAACAGAGATCTCCTATAAACTGCATTACAGCAGTGTTGCCCACCTATCCAATCAATTTAAAAAAGTCACCGGTCTAACGCCTTCCTTTTACAAGCAATTAAAGCAAAAACGCAAGAACAACCTGGAAAACATGTGATATATGTAACTATTTTCCATCACGATGTAACTCTTTAAGGGCTTGACCTTCCTACCTTTATGTACAGGTATTGATTGCCGATGGCAAGAAATCAATTTGTTTGAGACCACACGAACGACCATTCTTCCTGCTCACTAACATTTTTTCTTGTATTACCACCCGCACAAATCGACAAACAGAACCTGCATACCGAGTGTGTCCTGAAAAGGGACATTGAAGAATCAATTAACTGAAGTGGTACGTCATGAGTATGGATGCATTAGTATATAGTGAAAATGAGTTTGGAAAGCTCGATGGTAAAGTGGCAAATGGCCTCGCCAGACAATCAGACAAATATAAAATTCTGGGTATTATTGACAGTTCAAAAGCAGGGCTTGACGCCGGTGAATATCTCGATGGAATAAAAAACGGGATACCTATCTTTGGGAGTATGGATAAGGCCATTGAAAATTTAGATGTTGTTCCTGAATTTTTTATCTACGGCATTGCTCCGCTCTCTACATATCTCGATGTCAGCCAGCGAGATATAATATTTTCTGCTATGAAAAAAGGCATGAACATTGTAAACGGCCTGCCTGAATTCCTCACGGAGGATAAAGAATTTAAGCAAAAGGCACAAAAATATAATGTGCAAATCACGGATGTCAGGAAGCCCCCGCATCGAAAAGACTTACATCTGTTCACTGGACGTATCATCAATGTAAATATACCCATCATCACAGTTATGGGTACAGATTGTGCCGTTGGCAAGCGAACAACAGCGCTTCGACTTGTTGAAGCCTTGAAACAAAAAGGCTTAAATGCCTCTTTTGTTACGACAGGTCAAACCGGTTTGCTCCAGGGTTCTAAATTTGGTGTTGCGGTGGATGTTTTAACATCAGGATACTCCACAGGTGAAGTTGAAAATGCCGTTGTTTCTGCTTATGAACAAGACGATCCGGACATCATCGTGGTGGAAGGGCAGGGCGCTCTGAGTCATCCCGCGTTTAACTCATCAATTGCAATATTACGAGGCGCCATGCCCAGTGCCATTATTGTCCAGCATCCGCCCAAAAGAGAGTACCGTTGTGATTTTTTAAATTTTCCCATGCCCACGCTTGAAAGCGAAATTGAATTATTGGAACTGTTCACCAAATCAAAGGTCATTGCCATCACGCTTAATCATGAGGACATGACCGATAGCGAAGTAGAAAATTCAATCATAGAGTATGAATTCAAATATGAGAGACCCACAACAGATGTGTTGAAGTTTGGATCTGAAAAGTTGGTCAATCAATTATTTGATATTTTTCCAGAATTGCAGGAAAGCGCATCTCTTGCATGCCAACTCCTAGAATAGAGATCAATCTCGGGAAACTTGCCCATAATGCAAAAACCCTGATCGATCTGTATGGTTCAAAAGGCATTGATGTAATTGGGGTGACAAAAGTTGTTTGCGGTGACCCTGAAATTGCCGATGTTTTGTTAAAAACCGGCATCACTATACTCGCCGATTCAAGAATATTAAATATCATAAAAATGCGGAATTCGGGTATAGATGCCCCGCTCCTGCTCCTCCGAACGCCCTTCCTCAGTCAGGCTGAATCGGTAGTGAAATATGCCGATATCAGTCTGAATTCGGAACTTTCAGTGATTGAAAAACTTTCATATTTTGCGCTAAAATATGATACCCAGCATCAAATTATTTTAATGGTTGAACTTGGAGACCTGAGAGAGGGGCTCCTGCCTGCGGATTTAGAGCATACAATTCAACAGGTCTTGGCGTTGGGCGGGGTTGAGCTTGTGGGTCTCGGAACAAATCTCGCTTGTTTTGGAGGAATCAAACCAGATGAAGACAACATGAATTGTTTGTCTTCTATTGTCAGAGATATTGAAGAAAAATTTGGATTAATACTAGAATTTGTCTCCGGTGGCAACTCTGCAAATTACAACTGGTTTATGTCAACGAAGAATATTGGAAGAATCAATAATTTACGGCTGGGTGAATCTATCTATCTGGGATGTGAGACCCTGGACCGTGAGCCCATTCCCGGATTGTTTACGGATGCATTTGTTCTGGTTGCAGAAGTCATTGAATCAAAAATAAAGCCGACGCTTCCCTATGGGGAGGTAGGGCAGGATGCTTTTGGGGACATCCCAGAGTTTGGGGATAATGGCCCCATTCGAAGAGCCCTGTTGGGGATTGGCAGGCAGGATATTCTGGTGTCCGGACTGACTCCCCGATTGGATGTGGATATCCTGGGGGCAAGCAGTGATCATCTTATTATAAATTCAAAAAAAATAGAATTAATGGCAGGGCACGAATTGGAATTCGATCTGAATTACGGCGCATTGCTTGCGGCCATGACTTCACCTTACGTATTCAAGGAGTATGTGATTGCATGAACACACGCGAATATTGTATTCAAGCAGAACAGAAAGAAAGCCTGCACAAGCAGCTTTATCCAGATTTTCCCATTAAAGAAGACAATTCACCGCTAATCAGCCTGAAAGAATCTGGATTCAATTTACGGTTTGAACGCTCAATAATTAAAGATTATCAATACAGTGTTCGAGAAGCGGTTTTTGAAAAAATTGGCCGTATCAGTAAATGTTTAGACCAGCAGGATAAACGATTAATCATTCGTTCGGCCTGGCGGTCCTTTGAGCATCAACGTCTGTCATGGAAAAAAAAGGTGGTGTTTATGAAAAAAAACCATCCTGAAAAATCATTAGAAGAAATTAAAAAGATCGTTTCGTACTACATTGCACCAGAGACCGCGTCGATGCATGCCACCGGTGGCGCTGTGGATGCGTTGATCTATGACTTGAAAAATGGCATTGTCTTAGATTTTGGTACGAACAATGGCCTGAAAATGGATCTCAATGAGAGATGCTATCCTTTTCATCCTGATATTTCAACTGAAGCTAAAAAGAACAGGAAGTTATTGATTGAACTCTTTGAAAATGAAGATTTTTGCGTGGATGTCATCGAGTACTGGCACTTTAATTACGGTAATGCCAGTTGGGCAATAGAAAAAGGAAAAGATTCTGCAATTTATGGTATGATTAAAGATCATACATAGAGTGGGATTTAAGAATGGAAGCCAATTCCAAAAATACCTGGCCCTATATTTCGTGCGTCCGGGCTACTGTTTAAGCGCGTTCAGGGATAGAGATGCAGAGCCAGGGCACTGGCCTACGAAAAAAAGCAAAAGATAAAGAAGATTAGCCATAGAGATAGTAAAGAGAAAATCAAAGAATATTGCCCACGAAGAAGAGCGGAGACCATGAATAACGGTAAGAGAAATGTGGTGTCTGACGCCGGGTGAGGCCTACGAGACCCGGCGCAGGTGAAATGCAGGTGTCTCTACCTGCGTCTCTTTGTGTTGCCTGCCACGCCCGGAGTCAGTGAGTTGTTGCGGCCGTGTAGTAAGAGCGGGCGAATGCCATTCGACCCTACGAGAACCTGTCCCTTTTGCATTTTCGCCTTTCATAGGCTCCCTTCCTCACAGCCTCAAAATTTCATATTTTTTCAGTCGGAATGGAACAACACCTCAAAAAATCGGTCTACTCTATATATAGGCATGTTTATCGCCCCCTGCCTAGGTTTATTATTAAGGAGTAGGATTATGGCTCAATCGAAGAAGAAAAGACTGTTTATTGGCCTTGCGGCTGTGGTGATTGTCATTATTGTTGGGGTTGCTGTCTCTTCCAATAGAGGCGGCGGGGAAGGGATTACCGTTCAGACCGAACAGGCCGCAAAGCAGGCCATTGTGGAAACCGTGAACGCCACAGGTAAAATTGAGCCCAAGACACAGGTGAAGATCAGCGCCGATGTGGCGGCCAAGATCACCTATCTCGGCGTGAATGAAGGTGATGTTGTGGAGAAAGGCGACCTGCTGGTTCGGCTGGACAAAGAGCGCCTGACCGCTGCGCTGGAACAGGCCGAGGCCAATCTGCGCGCTAATATGGCCAATGCCAACCTGGCCAACGAGAGTTACTTGAAGGCTGAGAAAGATTTTGTCCGGACCCAGGAGCTGTTCGCCAAGAATCTGGAGTCGCAGGCGTCCTTCGATCAGGCTGAATCCACCATGAAGATTGAGAAGGCCCGGCATCAGTCTGCCAAGGAGCAGGTGAACCAGGCTCAGGCCGCTGTGAGACGGTCAAGGGATGACCTCTCCAAGACCACTATTTACGCGCCCATGACCGGCACGGTGAGTACGCTGAACAAAGAGGTGGGCGAGATCGCTTTAGGGTCACAGTTTCAAGAGGATGTGATCATGATTGTCTCTGAGCTCTCCGTGATGGAGGCCCAGGTGAATGTGGATGAGAATGACATTGTCAATATCTCGCTGGGCGACAGTGCTCTGATTGAGATCGATGCGCTGCCCGATGTGCTCTTTCACGGCGTGGTCAGTGAGATTGCCAGCAGCGCCAATATCAGTGGCGCCGGGACCACCGAGCAGAAAACCGAGTTTGAGGTGAAGATCTCCATTATCGATGCGGTGAAGCAGCTGCGCCCTGGCATGACGGCCAGTGCCGATGTGGTCATTGAAACCCGTGATGACGCGCTCTGTGTGCCCATTCAATGTGTGACCGTGCGCACGCCGGAGCAGCTTGAGTCTGCCGCTGATTCTCTCTCCAATGTCACGTACACGGCCGACAAGGAGGGGTTTGTGCCTGTTGTTTTCGTCGTGGAGAATGGCAAGACAACGGCCGTGCAGGTGAAAACCGGTATTCAAAGTGAGACGCATATTGAGATTCTTGAAGGCGTGGCCGCAGAAGATGTAGTGGTGACGGGCAGTTACAGGGCCATCAGCCAGACGCTGAACAATGCCACAGAGGTTGTTGTGGACAATACTGAAAAAGCCAATTAACCCGACTGGATATTGATCATGCATTCATTTATCTATGGTCTGGTCGAGTCCGCCGCCATTGTGCGGGGTGTGCTCAAGGCCAATAAGAACCGGGCGGTGCTCACCACGCTGGGCGTGGTGATTGGCATTATGGCCGTGGCCACCACCATGACGGTGTCCAATGGGCTGGGCAATCAGTTTAAGGCCGATATCTCGGCTGTAGGCTCCGATGTGCTCTACGTCTCCAGAATGCCGTGGATCATCACCGGTGATTTCTTTCAGTATCGCAGCCGGCCGCAGATCAGCTTTGACGAGTGCGAAGCCCTGGCCGGGACACTCAAACCGCCGGTGATTGTCTCGCCCTCCACGGGGACGAGGCGGAACCTGAAATACAGTTCCACGGTGCTGGAACGCATCAATGTCATTGGCACCACAGAGAAGCAGGTGCTGGTCTCCAACTCTGTGCCCGAGTTTGGCCGGTACTTCAGCAATATTGATGTACATTATAAGAAATCTGTCTGCGTCATCGGGTCAGAGATCCGCGAACAGCTCTTTCCCCATGTGGACCCGCTGCAGAAAGAGATCAAGATTGGCCGCTACAGTTTTACCGTCATCGGGGTGATGGAGAAAATGGGCGGCGGCTCTTTTGGCGGCCCCAATTACGATCGCCGCGTCTATGTGCCCATCACCAGTTTTCTCAAGGTCTATGGCAGCCAGAACCGGCAGTTCACTGTGGCGGTGAAGGCGTCCAGCCAGGAGGAACTGGAGGATTTTCGCTACACGCTGATCGGTGAAATGCGGAAGATCCGGCAGCTCAGTCCCACAGATGAGGATGATTTCAGCATCAATTCTATGGACTCATTGCTCACGGCCTACAACAGTGTTATGGGCGTGGTGGTGCTGATTGGATTCATCATCACCAGTTTCTCTCTGTTCGTCGGGGGTATTGGCCTGATGAATGTGATGTTTGTCTCTGTGACCGAGCGGACGCGGGAGATTGGCATTCGCATGGCCATTGGGGCCAGGCGCAAAACTATTTTGTTTGAGTTTTTGCTGGAGGCGGCGTGTATCAGTTTGCTGGGCGGGCTGGTGGGTTTGCTGCTCTCCTATGGCATTGCCTTGATTATTGACAAGATGCTTATGCCCGCGGCGGTGAGTCTGCCCATTGTGGTCATTGCCATCGTTGTCTCTTTTCTCATCGGGGTGTTTTCTGGATTGATCCCCGCACGGCGGGCCTCAAGGCTCGATCCTATTGAGGCCCTGCGTTATGAGTAGTCGCCATAGAAATACAGCGCGCCGGGAGGTGCATTATGTTTGTGTTTGAAGCCTTTAAAATGGCCATTACGGCCATATGGACCAATAAATTAAAGTCCTTTCTGACCATGGTGGGCATCATTGCCGGCAT
>Ga0070729_10002744_pt1 | contig 21918 bp, 20 predicted proteins | sample tdDd472_FD_66725 | JGI IMG/M metagenome (GOLD analysis project Ga0070729, IMG submission 66725) | Marine sediment microbial communities from the Atlantic coast under amendment with organic carbon and nitrate - tdDd47.2 | ecosystem: Environmental > Aquatic > Marine > Coastal > Sediment | place... | reverse complement strand
AGTGAAGTTCCTCGTCGAAGATCAAGAGGACATCATCGCGCTCTACTACAACGAAGCGCCGCTCGGGCTCGAGATGCCGAACAACGTCGTGCTGACCATCACCGAGACGTCGCCCGCCGTGAAGGGCAACAGCGCGCAGAGCCGCACGAAGCCTGCCACGCTGGAGACCGGCCACATCATCCAGGTGCCCGAGCACATCAGCGAAGGGACCAAGGTCAGCGTCGACACGCGCACCGGCGAGTTCCTCTCCCGCGTGAAGTAACGTGACGGACCGGCGCGAGTCGCGCGCGCTGACCGCGCTGGTCTTCGGCGCGATCGGCATCGCGTGGGCGCCGATCTTCGTCCGATTCGCCGTCGCCGATGGGGTCGGACCGTCGGCTGCCGCGTTCTGGCGCCTCGCGCTCTCCGTCCCGGTCGCGTGGCTGTGGGCGTCGCGCGACCTGCGCTCCCACACGATCCGCGAACGACTGCAACTGTGCCTGCCGGGTGTGTTCTTCGCGGGCGATCTCGCGGTGTGGCACTGGTCGATCCACTGGACCTCGGTCGCCAACGCGACGCTGCTTGCCAATTTCGCACCGGTGCTCGTGACCCTGGGTGGCTGGCTCATTTTCCGGCGCCGCTTCAAGCGCCAGTTCCTGCTCGGGATGACGTTCGCGCTCGTCGGCGCGGCGGTGCTCGTTGGCGCGAGCACGGAAGGCCAGCTCAGGGGCGACCTGCTCGGGCTCCTGACCGCCGTGTTCTACGCCAGCTACTTCCTCTCCGTGGGTTGGCTGCGCGAGCGCTTCTCGACGCCGACAATCCTCGCGCACACGGTCACCGCGGCAGCCATCCTGCTCGCGCCCATCGCGTACTTCTCGGGCGAACCGCTCTTCGGCTACTCCATGGCGGGCTGGCTGGACGTGATCGGCTTGGCCGTCGTCAGCCAGATCATCGGCCAAGGATTCGTAATCTACGCGCTCGCGCATCTTCCGGCGCACTTCAGTGCCGTGACGCTTCTGCTCCAACCCGCCATCGCTGCACTGCTTGCGTGGTGGCTGTTTCATGAGTCGCCCGCGCCGCAGCAGGCCATTGGCGGCGTCGTGATGCTCGTGGGGATCGTGTTGGCGCGGAGAGGGTCCCGCTAGCGTCGGATGACGGCCCAAGGCTCGGCCATCTCGGTCGCGAGCGTATCGATGAAGGCACCGGTGTTGGCGTCGTAGCGGCGGATCTCTCCACGGTTCACACTGGCGACGAAGAGTTGCTCGCCGTTGTGGCTGAACGCGAGGCCTGCGGGCTTGGTCAGTTCCGCATCGTTGATGAACTCGGTCGTTCCGTTTGCGTCGATCCGAACGACCTTGGTGTCGAACAGCGACGTGGCGTACAGCGCGCCGTCGGGGCCGAACGTGATGTGCGTGGGCCCGCGGTTCAGCGCTGCGCCGATGTCCGCGAAGACGGTCGCTCGTTGGAGGCTCGGATCCATGCGGAGGACGGTGCTGCTGTCGCGGCCGCCGACGTAGACGGCTCCGTCCTCTCCCAGGGCGAGGCTCGTGGGAACCCCGCTGTAGCTCCCCTTGTCCACGATGGCGATGCGCTTGCCCGGGGAGTCGCTCTTCGGGCCCGAGAGAATCACGAGTTCCACGCCGCTCGCATCAAACTGTTCGTCGAGCAGGTATTGGGTCGAGCCCGAACAGGCGACGAGCATGTTGCCGTCCGGAAGGAACAGCAGATCGGTGGGCCCCTGGATCGTGTCGGGTCCGGCGAAGACGCCCGTTTCGGTCTGGCGTGTTTCGCGATAGGCGATGATCTTGTGCGCCCGGTAGCTGCACAGGTAGAGCTGTCGCGACGGGCCGCGGCGGATGCCCAGCACCTCGTCGGTGTCGCCCCCCGAGTTGTCGCGCCAGTGGAGGCGGCCGTCGGATTCGCGGACGCGGACAACGAAGCCCGGCCGCGCGTACCCGACGAGGAGCTCCGGGCTGGAGCACCCGAATAGGGCGGCGACAAGGGCAATGAGAAGTAGCTGTCGAGCCATCAACTACGGGTATAACACGGGGCACGAGCCCGACCGGGCCGGGAGGAGAAACCAGATGAAGAAGCAATATTGGATTGGCATGCTCGCCGTAGCCGCGTTGGCGTTCGGAGTGGGGCAGACGATGGCTCAGGACGGCGGCGAAGACAAAGCGGTTGCGGCCCCGGCAATGCCGCCGTGGTACGCCAAGAGTAAGGAGCACGCCGATCTCGCGCAGTCGGTCGGCGAGTTCGACGTGGTGACGGAATTCTGGGTGGCGCCGGACGCGCCCCCTCAGAAAGCACCGGCCACCGCCACCCGCAAGGTGATCATGAATGGGTACTACGTCGAAGAGACGTTCAGGTTGCCCATGGGCGCGGGAGTGTTCGAAGGCCGTGCAACACTCGGCTACGACGTCGTGCGCAAGCAGTACGTCCAGACGTGGATCGACAACTCGATTTCAACGCTGTCGACGTCCTACGGCACCGTGAAGGACGGCGTAATCACCTTCATCGCGGACGACATCGATCGCAACACCGGCAAGATCGTCAAGACCAAGACGGTGATCAAGGTCGAAAACGAGAACAAGTGGGTGAACAGCATGTTCAACGTCACCGAAAAGGGCGACGTGCCGACCATGCGCTTGACCTACACGCGCAAGAAGTAGCTGCGCGATTCAGATCGATTGCAACGGGGCGCGGCAGCGATGTCGCGCCCCGTTTCTATGTCTCGACTGTGTGTCCCTACTCGGCGGGCGGCGGCTGGCGCAACTCGACCAGCAGTTCCGCCTCGGGCGAACCGGGCTCGGGCTCGAAGCCGTACTCCCATCGCACGTGCTTTGGCAGCGACATGAGGATCGACTCCGTTCGCCCGCCGGTCTTCAGTCCGAACGTCGTGCCGCGGTCGTAGACGAGGTTGAACTCGACGTAGCGTCCGCGCCGCAGCTCCTGCCAGCGGCGCTGCTCCTCCGTCCACGGCGTGGCGACGTGCGGCTGCGCGATCGGGACGTAGGCGTCGAGGAAAGCGCCGGCGGCTGCTTCCATGAACGCGAGCTTCGCTTCGCGCGAGTCCGCCTGGTCACCGGTAACGACCAGTTGGTCGAAGAAGATGCCGCCGATCCCGCGTCGTTCTTCGCGGTGGGGTAGATAGAAGTAGCGGTCGCACCAATCGCGCCAGCGCTCGTAGTCCGTAACCGAGGCGTGCTCGCCGCAGACCTGCTCCCACACGCTGTGGAAGTGCGCCTTGTCGTCAGCGTCGAAGTAGTAGGGCGTCAGGTCGGCCCCTCCGCCGAACCACGCGCGATCGCCGTGCTCGATGTAGCGAAAGTTCGCGTGGACGGTGGGTACGTGCGGATTCACCGGATGCAGCACGAGCGACACGCCGGTTGCGTAAAAGGCGCGTCCGGTGCCGGGAACCTGCTTGGCAAACTCCTCGCTGAATTCGCCGTGCACCTCTGAAAAGTTCACGCCGCCCTTCTCAATGACCTCGCCGGAAAGAATGCGCGTGCGGCCGCCGCCCCCTCCCTCGCGCTCCCACCGATCCTCGACGAAGTGACCTCCGTCGAGCGCTTCCATGCCGCTGCAGATGTTGTCTTGCGCGTTCCGGAACAGGTCCGCCGCACGTGTTCGAAAGTCCTGCGTCATGCCTGCTCCAGATGTGCCGTGCAGTTGATCCGCATGAGTTGCGGTCGCCCGTGGCGGAAGTCGATCTCGCTTACGCTCGTGTTGCCGCGCAGGGAGAGGTGATGAATGTTGCTCGGCGGGAGACCGATCAGATCCGCGATGAGCGCCTTGAGCGTGCCGCCATGGCCGACGATGAGCACCGTCTTGCCCGCATGCTCGTCGCAGACACGGCGGAAGCCCTCGCGGAGTCGCGCCTGGATCTCGTGGAACTCCTCGACGCCTTCCGCGAGCGGCCCGTCGGATGTCGCGATGGCCGTGACGAGTTCGCCGTGGACGTTCGCCAGCGTCGCGTTGGAGCGGCCGGTGAGGCTGCCGAGTCGCAGTTCGCGCCAGTACGCCTCGGTGCGCGGTGTGATCCCGATGTGCGCTCCGACGATCGCTGCGGTTTCGGAGGCGCGCGACAGATCGCTCGAGTGAATCGCCGCGATTTCCTCGCCCGCCAGTCGCTGCGCGAGCGCGTTGGCCTGCGTGCGCCCGGTGTCGTTGATGGGGATGTCGCGGTCGCCTTGCCAACGGCCGTCACGATTCCAGTCGGTTTCGCCGTGGCGGGCGATGAGGAGTCGGGCGGGCCTGTTCATGGCGCCATCCTCGGGTCGGGGTCCAGAAGAGCGGGCGCCCGTGCATAGACAAGCGACCGCGCTTCGGGGAGCAGGGTGAGGGTCCGCGGGGAGAGGGAGGGGAGGCCGACGCGCCGGGCGACGCCGTTCAGTCGGTGCAGCAGGCCCTCGTCGGTGCGGTAGCCCTCGAGGAACCGGGATTCGAGGAAAACGTCCATGAACCACTCGAGGCGCTGTGCCGGCTGGCTCAGCCACGGGGCGCTTTCCTTGCGGACTTGCGCGAGGTCGGCGGCCGAAAGCACGGCGTAATACTCGTCGAGCCGAGTGGGGTCTTCCTCCATCAGCCAGGCGTCGAGCAGCATCTCCACCAGGATGTGGCCGAAGAACCAGGCGCGTTGGCGGGGCTCGTCCTGATGCGCGAATCGCACCATCTCCGTCAATTCGGCCTCGCTGCGCTGGAACGCCTCGGTCGAGTGGAACCACGCGTCGTCGTCCATGTGGCGGCGGACGCCGGCAGCCAGATCGCCATCGACACCCTCGACCGCGCTCCGGCGGAGGCGGGCTTTCCGGTCGCTGGCCGAGAGCCAGTCCGGGAGCGCTGTGCCTGCCACGAAAAGCGGGCGGTCGAGGAATCGGTAGCCGTGTGCGAGGTAGTTCATTCGCCTGTCCGCCATTGTGCCGATGATGTGCGAATGATCTTGCGCAGTTTCTTTCGCGGCCTGCTCGTGACCGTGCCGGTGGCGGCCACGGTGTACATCCTCGTCGTCGTGTTCAGTGCGATCGACAGTCTTGTCGACTCGGAGAAGTGGTTCGGGCGAGTGATTCCCGGCATCGGTGTTGCGGTCGTGCTGGTTGCCATCACCGCCATCGGATTCATCACATCGACGGTGCTGACGCGCTGGATCGTCACGCTGACCGATCGATTCTTCGAGAAGGTGCCCGGCGCCAAGATCATCTACTCCGCGATCAAGGATCTGATGGAGGCGCTGGTTGGCGACAAGAAGAAGTTCGACCGACCCGTGGTGGTGCAGATCATCGACGGAGGACCGGAAATGATCGGGTTCATCACGCGGGAGAACCTCCCCTTCGATCTGGGGGCCGACAAGATCGCCGTGTACTTCCCGCAGTCGTACAACTTCGCCGGGCAGGTGTTATTGCTGCCGAAGGAGCGTGTGCGACCGCTGGACGCCGAATCTTCAGCCGTCATGAAGTTCGTCGTCTCCGGCGGCGTCTCGCAATAGGGAACGACGGTGCCTGGCACCGTCGTTCACGATTCGTCGACGAAGCCGTAGTCGGTCCAACGGGCATCGACCTTGGCCTTGATGTCGGGGTCCATTTCGAGGATCGGGGGATAGTCGCGGATCGGTTCGCCATCGGGTGAGGTGCCGCGCACCTTGCGGGTGGCGTCGAAGCCGACGGCGTTGCCGACACGCAGGGTGTCGCGCCCCGGGTCCCAGTTGGCGGTCCAGCGGAAGAGCACGCCGTCGATGTCGTCGAGGTCGGTGTCGTTGTCGACCGCGATGACGAATTGCGCCTCGCCGGAAACGAGTACGGCCTGAAGCGTCGCGCGCGCGTCCGGACCTGCGTGCACGAACAGGCGTTTGCCCTGGGTCCTCTCCCCGGGCCCCTCACCTTCCACCTTCTGGGTGGCGTCAATGCCGAGTTTTCCGCCCGCAGCAAGATACGGTGCCGCGTGGTCGAGGATGTCGAGCGGGCCGCGCGTGAGTTCGAGGTCCTGCGAGAAGTCGCAGTTCCGCATGACGGCGCGCCATACGGCAGCCTCGTCATGGACGTCGACGTCTTCATCCACGACGACGACGACCTTGGTCCACGCCATCTGTCCCGCGCCCCAAACCGCGTGCATCACACGCCGCGCCTGCAGCGGGTACTCCTTCTTGATCTTGACGAACGCGCAGTTGTGGAAGCAGCCGAAGAGCGGCAGGTGGTAGTCGTCGAGATCGTGGAGGATCGTCTTGAGCAGGGGCAGGAAGACACGCTCCGTTGCCTTGCCCAGGTAGTAGTCCTCTTGCGGCGGCAACCCGACGATCGTGGTGGGGTAGACCGCATCGCGCCGATGGGTGATCGCTGTCACTTCGACGATCGGATAGCGATCGGGCAGCGAGTAGTAGCCCGTGTGGTCGCCAAACGGCCCCTCGAACACCGCCCCCGGCCCGAGCGGCTCGTCGCTGCGCGGGTCCCATCCCGGGAATCCGCACTCGGTGCTGACGTAGCCTTCGATCACGATTTCGGCGTTGGCGGGAACGCGCAGCGGCACGGTCTGCGCCGGCACCATCGGAATGCCCTTGCCGTTCAGGAACCCGGCCATCAACAGCTCGCTGATGCCCGGCGGCAGCGGGGCCGTCGCCGCGTACGGCATCACGGATTCGCCCCCGAGTGCAATCGCCACGGGCATTCGTTCGCCTGCGCGCTTCCAGCTGCGCCAATGCGACGCGCCGTCGTGGTGCATGTGCCAGTGCATCGCGAAACGTGTCGGGCCGAGCGCCTGCAACCGGTACATGCCGATGTTGTGGCTGCCCGGCTTCGGCTTGCCCTTGTCGCGATGGTGGATCGTGTGGATGCCGCCGAATGTCAGGAAGCGTCCGCCGCCCTCGTGTGCGGGTATGGGATAGCCGACCGCCTCGGGGTCGCCGTCGAGCGGCCAGCACTTCAGCACCGGGATGCGCGTGATGTCGACTTCGCCGCGATCGGTGCGCTTGACGACTTCCTGGCAGGGGCCGCTCGTCACGCGCTTGGGAGGCACGCGCAGCAGCGGTAGGACCTCTTTCAGCTTCTGGATGGCAGCGCCGAACGTGGCGGGCGGCTCCGGTTTCGTGAGGGACGCCAGTCGAGCCGCGATATCCGGGAACGTCGAGCCGAGCGCCATCTCCGTGCGCACGAACGATCCGTACGCGTTGATCAGCACCGGAAAGTCGCAGCCCTCGACGTTCTCGAAGAGCAGCGCCTTGCCGCCGCGGTCGCAGTGCGCCGGATCGAACGAGCGTGCCGCGGAACTCACGCGCGGCGCGGGCGCCTTGCACTGGCGATCGGTGATCTCCGCGATCTCCAGATCACGCGAGACCGGCACCTGGATGCGCTGCAACTCCCCGGCTGCCTCCAGCGCGCGGATGAACTCCCCAACGGACGAGTACATGGCCGCAGAGGCTATCAGGTGGCGGAAGGGGGCGCCGGTTCCCAGAAGTACAGGTGGTTCCCATCAGGGTCGAGGAACCGCGCGAACTTCCCAACGCCGTCGTCACTCACGATCTCCCCGACGAATGTGACCCCCTTGCCCTTGAGCGCAGCAACGAGTTCCTCGATGGGGCCGCTCACGCTCAGGCCGATCTGCATCGCTCCGACGGTGCCAGGCTTCGCGGCGCTCTCCGATTCCGGATGAATGCCGATCACGAAGTCCGTGCCGGCCACGACTTCTGCCCAGAAATTCTCGGCCCGCATGCGCAGCGGGAGCCCGAGCACGTCGGTGTAGAACTGCACCGCCCGCTCGAAGTCGGACACGAACAGGGTCACGTTGCCGCCGGTAATCATGATCAACTCGCTCCTAGGCCTTGGGGGGATCCATGCTGTCCACGCCGATCCACAGCTGCAGGGAGCTCAACTCGCTTGCGCCGGCCGACTTCAGATAGAGGAAGTACTGCATGCGATAGACCGGGAACGTCTTGATCACGGCGTTGACGAGAAACTCGCCGAGTGTGCAGGGCTCGCGCCACGGCATGTGGGTCGGCGAGTCGAACGACTTTCCGTCCAGCTTGGCCGCCTCCTCGCGCAGGATCTCCATCTGGCGATCCATTTCCGCGTGGAAGTTCTCGGGCGTCACGGACTCGGTGTCCTTGCCCATCACGACGCCGCGGTCCCAGTTTCCGTCGTTCGCGTAGGTCATCGGGATGGCCGTCATGCGCGTCATGTACTGCATCAACTCGAGCATCGAGCGTTGCCCTTCGGTGGGGCGATAGTCCAGTCCCCCCGCGGGCATTTTGGTGGCGAGATGTTGAATGACCTTCGTTTCGTGGGCGCACGAAGCGAGGAGTTGATCGAGCGTAAGCATGCCGCGATCATACCCGCCCCGTGATTGTCCAACTGATCGCCGCCGCCGTCGCCCTGTCCGGGGCCAGCTTTGGAGCCTTTCGTGCCAGTGGCGTGCGCCGAGCGCGCTCCCGTGCCCGGGATCGGCGCGACGACACCTCCGCCGAGGTCGAACGGACCGAAGAGGTGCTGGCGAGTCGTCGGCGCGCCGTCGATAACGCGGCGCGCGGCTACCTGGCCGACCATGCCAAGGATCGACTGCAGGAGGTCACGCTCGATGTGCTGCGCGAGCAGACGACCGGCAGCGTGAAAATCGCCCCGCTCAAGAAGGCGGGCATCGAGAGCGTCTCCGAGTTGGTCGGCAAGAGCAGCGACGAGCTGAAGCAGATCAAGGGTATCGGCGCGCACAGCGCGGTAGCGATCGCGAAGGCGGTGCGCGAGTACGTACGCTTCGTCCACAGCGACGCACCGTCTTTGCCGAAGCCGGAGCTGAAGGACACATCGGACCTCCAACTCGGCCGCGACACGCTGGCGTTCCTCGAGGCTTGGCAGGAGGTCGGGGACGCGCCGGTTCGTCTGCGCCAGCCGCTGGCGGAGTTGGATGCGCGACTGGCGCAAGCGGAGCGCGACGCGCAGTTCCTGAAGTGGTTGGGCAACACCGTCCGACAGGGCATGAACAAGAAGACCGAGGAGCGTCTGCAGGGGCTGGCCGAGGAGTTTCGCGAGCTCGGCGAGAGTGCGGACTACGCCGCGGTTTCCGAGGCACGTTCGAGACTCAGCCGCAGTGACGTCGCGGCACTCGGGCCGGATGCGGTGCGCGAGCGATTCCGGGAGCGCTATGCAGATTGCTGCGCGTTGCTGGAGCAGGTGTTTCAGGAACTCGACGTCAGCGTCGACGACCGGCGCCAGCGCGAGTCGCGGCCGGGTGCGGCGCCGGCAGAGGCCGACATCGCGCGGCGCGTCGAGGCGTTCCCGCTGAACACGACGGGGCTCGGGGTCATCCTGCGCGGTTATCAGACGTTCGGCGCCAAGTACATGCTGGCGCTGCGCCGCACCGTGCTCGGCGACGAGATGGGGCTCGGCAAGACCATCCAGGCGATGGCGGTGATGACGCATCTGCACAACGAGCGCGAGTTTGCGTGCTTCCTTGTCGTGGCTCCGGCATCGATCCTCGGCAACTGGCGCCACGAGATCGGGGAGCGCACGAAGCTCTCGACGTATGTCCTGCACGGGGACGAACTGGACGCGCGACTTTCGGAGTGGGCGCAGAAGGGTGGCGTGGGGATCACGTCGTATACGACGCTGCGGCGCAAGATCGCGGACATCGCGAACCGCGGCCCCGATCGCATCGCGCTGGTTTGCGCGGACGAAGCGCACTACGCCAAGAACCCCGAGGCGGCGCGCACGAAGGCGCTCGTTCGGATCACCGATAGCGCCGACCATGTCGCCTTCATGTCGGGCACGCCGATGGAGAACCATCCGGAGGAGTTCGTACACCTGCTTCAGTCGCTGGCCCCGGATCGCGCGCGCAATCTCGACGCGTTCCTCAAAGAGCCGGGGAGTGTGCTGGGCGGTGCCCGCCATTTCCACGCCGAAGTCTCCGATGTCTACCTGCGCCGCAATCAGGAAGACGTGTTGAAGGAGTTACCCGACCGTATCGACATGGAAGAGTGGCTCGATATGTACGGGGCGGAGCGCGCGGCGTACGAGGAGATGGTGCACGCCGGCAAGTTCATGGCGATGCGCCGGACGGTGACGATCGGTGACGGCGAGGGCATGCCGACAGCCAAGATGGAGCGGCTGCAGGAGATCCTCGAGGAGTACCGCGAGAGCGGCATCAAGGTGCTGCTGTTCTCGTACTTCCTCGATGTGCTCGAGGAAGTAGGCAAGCGATTCGACGTCCTGGGTTCGATTACCGGCTCGGTGTCGCCGGATGATCGGTTCGAGCTCGTCCAGCGCTTCCAGGCGGCGGAAGGGCATCAGCTGCTTACGGCGCAGATCGAGGCGGCCGGGACGGGGCTCAACCTGCAGGCGGCCGGCGCGGTCGTTTTGATGGAGCCGCAGTACAAGCCGACCACCGAGGCTCAGGCGATCGCGCGCGCGCATCGGATGGGGCAAACGCGCCGTGTCGTCGTACACCGGCTGCTCGCGCGTGAATCCGTCGACGAGCGGCTGGTCGAGCTGCTGCGCGAGAAGAGCGAGCTGTTCGACAAGTTCGCGCGGCAGAGCCTGATCAAGGAGGCGAGCGCCGAGGCGACCGCCACCGGCATCGCGCAGCAGGTGATCGCGGCGGAGCAGGCGCGGCTGGCGCAGAGTCGGTGAGCGCCGCCATGGCGCACCGAGATCTGGGATGAACACGTGACGGCAGACGGCGACGCCGAGCTCGCGGGGTTGCCCGCCGGTCGCTACGGCGTTGCCGTGGGGAACGAACGCGTCGCGACCATTGTGGTCCCGGATACTCGTGAGATCACGCTGCCGACTTCGCCTTCGGGTCGCTGAACGCGTCTACCGCCGAATCGCGAGTTGGAATTGCGCGAGAGCTTGCCCGAGGCTCTCCTTGTTGCGATCCGCGCCGTCCAGCGCGAGCGCCCGCTTGCGCGGAGTGATGCTGCAGCTCCAGACCACGCGGTGCGAGCGGGGGCTCACGAGCTGGACCAGCAAGTGCTGATCGGTATCGGCTGGCGTCGATCGATTCGCACTCCCGGGAGAATCGAGCAGGCCGAACAGCGTCCAGATTCCGACGGCGAACCAGGCGGCCCCGCCGCGAAGGTTGTCTCCATCGATCGAGTACCAGCCTTCCGTCGCGATCGGAGCGGATTCGGAGTCGCCGTCGACCCGCGTCTGCAGGTAGACGACCAACTCGTGGGTGGCCTCGCCTTGCGGAACGACCGCGACGCCCGCCGGCTTCAGGGCGTTGATGACCTGCCTCTCGTAGCGCAAGGGAAGCGGTGCCAACGCGACCCGTTGGATCGACGGCACTTCGCCGGTGGTCTGCACCCGGGTCCCGGCGCAACCACCAAGAACCACCAGTACAGCGAGTTTGGCAATCGGGGAGGCCGCAGCTCGCAGGGATTCTCCCGCCCCGATCAGCGCGCCCGACCCGCGGACGTTGCCGCGCGTTTCGCGTTCGTGTCGACGAACCAGCGGAACCCGCCGGTATCGGAGAAGAACATCCACGCTCGATTGGCCTTGATGAAAGCGACCGGGTCCTCGACGTCTTCCCCGAGGTAGCGCTTGGCCAGCTTGCGGGCGAGCGCGTCGTCCGGAGCGTTGGTCAGGCGTTCCACGACCCAGTCGAGAAACTCCGGCTTGCGGTTGGATTGCTTGAGAGTCACGAGGTCCATGTCCATCGCGAAGCTGCGGCCGTTGTTGCGGATGTACTCCACGTTCCGGATCCGCCACGCCTCGAGCTTGTCGGCATCGAGCCCACATTTCTCGATCACGATGGGGGGGAACTGCTTGGTGATCCACTGCCGGTACGAATCGGCGTTCTGCTTGTACTTGGTGTCCAGGTCGCGGGCGATCTGGATGTACTGGATGAGCCAGTCCCGCGAACGCGACGCCTTCTTCACAAGCGGTCGCTGGCCGTCGAACTGCTTCATGTAGACGATCGCGTTGAGGAACGCCTTGCGTCCGCTCTCGGTCATGCGGTCGGGCGCGCAGTAGAATCCCCACTGCAGCATGTTGGCCTGTCGGCCGATGGCCACCGCGTACGGCCCCTTCGAGTTCTGGCCGCCGGAGATGCGCTCGCAATCGGGCGAGTCCTCGAATCCGTGGCCGTCCGACACGACACCGAAGTCGTTCTGCTTGCCCATGGCGCCGCTCTGCACCGGCCACAGGCCGCGCGGGTCGGCCGCGGCCTCCCACGGGTTGGACTTGTCGAAGGTTACCTCGACGGAGAGCGGTGTCTTGAAGATCGTGTGGTCGAGACGCACACCGTGCGCCCGGTTGTAGAGGCAGAGTCACAACCAGTCGAGCTTGTAGCCGCGGCGCACCTGCGTACCGACGTACGTCATGGCAATGAACGGTTTGGTGAATTCCGGCCCGAGCTGAATCGGGGCGCCGTGCAGGGAGTTCCCGCGCTTGGGATAGCCGTCGTTGCCGTACTGGCTTACCCAGTCGACAATCACGACGTCGTAGTCCTTGGCCGACTTCATCGAGAGCGCGGCGAGGTCGATGGTGGCCGACTCTTCGAAGTGCTCCTTCAGGAACGCGTCGAACGCCTTCTCGCGCGAGCCGTGCGCCTTGCCGGCGTACAGCACCTTGAGTTTGCGGTGGGGCGCCCAGGAGTCGTCCGGTTCCTGCGCGAGCGCACTCGGTGCAATCAGCGTCAGGGCAAGCAGTCCAATCATCCAGCGCATGGGGCCTCCTCCTTCGAAGACCCCATGCTACTGCTTTGAGTCCGGCGCGTCGGACGTGTGGCTAACTCTTGAGCGCGCGGGGGAACAGGATGTTGTTCTCGAGGTGGATGTGCACGTGCATGGCGCGCTCGAGGTCGGCGAGACCGGCCCACAGCGCCCGCCACGTGTTGCACGCGCCCTCGGGCGGCGTGTAGTGGTCGGTCAGCTCATCGAGTCGTCGCAGCATGTGGCCGGCGCCGTCGTGCTCCGCTTCCATCACGGAAACCGGCCCGGTCGCCATCGCCCCCTGGCCGGCGGCGATCATCGGAAAGAGGATCTCTTCCTCTTTGATCATGTGCATCAGCAGCTCGGACTTGAGCGCGACCACGATGGTGACGATCTCCTTCAGACGCTCAGGGTCTTTTTCGCCGTGGACCTGATGAACCTTGCGTGCCATGGCCTCGAGTCGCGGCAGCTCCTCGCGGAGCGGCACGTGGAACGTCGCAACGATGTGGTCGATCAGCGCCGGAAGCGGCTCCTGATCCCAACGGACATCGGAGTCGGCATCGTTGGAGAGCTCGTTTTCGAGTTCGCTCAGAACGATCGCCGGATCGATGCCGCGCGCCGCGCAGGCGTCCGCGAGCGGTTTCCCGCCGCCGCAGCAGAAATCGATGCCGTGACGCGCGAACACGCGTGTGGCGAGAGGGTGCTCTGTCGCAACGGACCCGACAGTGGTTTCGGCAGTGATGGTCATCGTGTTCCTCCTAGGAGATCAACGTGAAAAGAGCGTCGAGGACGTCGCGCATCGGCTTTCGCGTGCGATGCACGCCGGCGGCGCCGATGGTCGCGTGAACGGTGCCGGTGAAGACCACCAGCATGGATTCGGCCGAGATGTCCGACCGCAGCGATCCATCCGCCATGCCCTCCCGAAGCGCGTCCATCAGGAACGCGCGGGAGCGCCGGACCAGCTTGCGCAGGCGGGCCACCGACTGCGCGGAAACCGTGAGGTAAACCTGATCGGACATCAGGAGCCAGGTCAGCCCCGGATTGCCCGCCAACAGTTCGATCCGAGCGGTGGCGAGACTCCGGAGTCGGCCGGTGGGGGGCAGGTCCTGGGCCGGGAACGTCGCTTCCACTCGCTCGATGCCGGCATCCACCGCCGCGTCGAGGATCTCCTCGAGCGACGCGAAGTGCCGGAAGAGCGCGCCGGACGTAACCCCGACCTCCTCGGCGATCCGCGATGCCGTCAATGCGGAGGCTCCGTGCTCACCGATTACCTGCAGGACCGCATCGGCAATTTCCCTGCGCCGGACATCGGCGGGCTTGCGGATTCGCGCTCCCATGTAAGTAAGCGTATACTTACTTCGCGATGACGGCAAGGATTCGCTTTCGCGACTCGGCGTGAGTCGGAGGCTTCGAACAGTTAAGGTCATCTGCGGAGAATCCACGATGAAGGACCCCCTTTCCTGGGTCCCGATCAAGTTCAAGCTGCCGCTCACCTTCATCAGCATCTGCCTGGTGGCATTTGGCGTGGGCGGAGTCGTGGTTACGTCCGCGGCGCAGAACGCGCTGCGCGACCAGATCACGCTGCGTCTCGACGAGCGCGCCGCCGCGACGCGCATGGTCGTGCGTCACCACCTCGACCTGCTCGGACGTCGCGCCGAGGACTTCGCGTCCGACGGCTTCATCCGCACGTCGCTCGAAGCGTTGGAATCGGGGGACGCTTCGGCGCTCGCGCCGCTCCGCAACCATCTCGTGGCGAACAAGCTCCCGCTGGTCGGCGCGTTCGTGGACGCGGCCGTGCTCGGCGGCCGCGGTGAGCCTGCGCTCGAGGTGTACGGCGGTGCCGAGGGTTCTGCGGTCGCACGGACGTCCTACACGCCGCTACGCGAGACGGGCGGCCGGCGCGACTATCCGAGTTTCGCCGTCTCGACGCCTCTGTGGAACCTGGCGGGCGACGCGCGCATTGGCACGCTCGTGCTGCAGGTCGAGGCCAACGTCTGGATCAAGAACATGATCGAGTTGTCGGAGCTGCCCGAGAGTGACGGCGCTACGGTCGCCGTGCGATCCGGCGACGCGAGTCTCGCGTTGGCGGGCGCTGCGACGCCCCGCGATCCGATCTCCTACGAAAGCGTGATTCCGGAAGCGGGTTGGATGTTGGTCGTCGCCGTGGACGGGGCCGCCATCACCGAGCCTGCCGCCACACTGCGCAACCGGTTCGTATCGATCGCCGCCGTGTTGCTGGGGGTGACCGCCCTGGTGCTCTTCTTCCCGGTCCAGTTCCTGCTTGCGCCGCTCGGGCGCATTCGCGACGCGGCGCGCTGCATCGCCGCGGGAGATTTTTCCCAGCGTGTCGAGTACGCCTCGAAGGACGAGATCGGCGATCTTTCGCGGGCGTTCGACATCATGGCGGAAGCGGTGGAAGAGCGCACGCGGGCGCTCGAGGCACGCGAGAAGTCGATCCGCTTCGAGCGTGACCGGCTCGACGCCGTCATCGGCTCCATGCACGACGGCCTGTTCTCGATCGATCCCCGCGGGGCGGTGACCTTCTCGAACAAGGCCGCCGAACCCCTCGTGGAAGCGCTCAGCGCCGAGGGCGGGGTGCAGCACGCGAACTGCGACCAGTCGAACGCGCACAATTGCTTCGGCTGCCTGCACGCGGCAGCCCTGCCGCGGCACGCCTGTGCCCTCGAGGTGGGCGGGCGCGTCTACGAAGTGCACGTGAGCCCGCTCCCGGGCGACGCGGGGCGCCTGTGCGTGAGTCGTGACATCACCGAGCGCGTGGCGCAGTCGAGGGTGCAGGCGCACCAGGAGCGCATGAGCGTGCTCGGCAACATCTCCGCCGTGATGGCGCACGAACTGAATAATCCGCTGGCGGCGATTGCGATGTTCAGCCAGATGCTGGAGGGCAAGTTGGAGGAGGGCAGCTCAACGCGCGAGGCGGCCGAGGTTATCCGGCGCAATGCCGAGACGTGCAAGCGCACCATCCGCGGTCTGCTCGACACGGCCGTGCACGCACCTCCGGAAAGCGTCGAGTTCGACCTCGACGATCTCGTGGACGACGTGCGCCGGTTCCTGCGCCCGATCTGGGAACGGGCGGACGTGGAGTTCGTGGTGGAGCACGGCGAGGACCCGCTCGAGCCGAACGGTGATGAGCTTCAGTTGCGCCAGGTGCTCATCAACCTGGTCATGAACGCTGTCCACGCGATTCAGGACGCACCGGACAACGGAGGCCGCGTCACGGTGCGCACCGTGCGTGATGAGCGCGGGTACGTGATCGAAGTCAGCGACACGGGCGGAGGCATCCCGGATGACGCGCGCCGCCAGATCTTCGACCCGTTTTTCACGACCAAGGCGCCCAGTGTCGGCACGGGGCTCGGGTTGTCCACCTCACGGCGGATCATCGTGGCGCACGGCGGCAGTCTCGATCTGAAGGCGACGGGCCCGGACGGAACGACGTTCCGAATTGTGTTGCCAGGGGCCGGCATTCCGGAGGAGGCGACGAATGTCTGATTGGAAGCGCGGCGAGTTGCGAGTGCTCGTGGTGGACGACGAGCCGGACGTGCGGCTCGGCCTGCGCATGCTCGCGGAGTCGCTGCACGCCGACGTCAAGGCGGCCGCGGATGGCGAAGAGGCGCTGGAGATCGCGAAGCAGTGGCGTCCGCATCTCGTCATCAGCGACATTACGATGGGACGCATGAGCGGCATGGACCTGCTCGCGGAACTGCGTGGGGTTCTGCCGAAAACGCGCGTCATTCTTGTGACCGGCTTCGGCACGATCGAGCTGGCGGTCACGGCCATGGGACTGGGCGCATCGCACTTCGTGACCAAACCGTTCGACAACGAGGACCTGCTCGCTTCGATTCGACAGTTCGGGTGCGAGGCCCTGCTTGACGAGAAGCCGCGGTTCGGCAAGCCCACGCGGTCGTTCATCGCCCAGGACCCCGCGATGAATGTCGTGATGGAGCGCATCGATCAAGTGGCCCCGACCGGCATGAGCGTGCTCATTCGCGGCCCGAGCGGCGTCGGCAAGGAGCTCGTCGCCCGCACCATTCACGAGCGCAGCAAGGTGGCGAAGAAGCCGTTTCTCGCGGTCAACACCGCCGCGCTCCCCGACACGCTAATCGAAGCGGAGCTCTTCGGCCATCGCAAGGGCGCGTTTACCGGCGCGGACCGGGCGCGCAAGGGCATCTTCGAGCAGGCGCGGGGCGGTACGGTGTTTCTCGACGAGGTCGGACTGATGTCGCTGGGCTTTCAGGGAAAGCTGTTGCGCGTCCTGCAGGAGCGCACCATCGTTCCGCTCGGATCCGTCGAGCCGATCCCGGTGGATTTCCGCCTCGTCGCCGCGACGAGCCGCAATCTGTCGGAGCTCATGGCGAAGGGCGAGTTTCACGAGGATCTCTACTACCGCTTGCAGGTGTTCACGTTGGAGGTTCCGCCGCTGCGCGAGCGCCCGGCCGACATTCGGCCGCTGGCCGATTTCTTCCTCGCCAAGTACGCCGACGGACCCGCGACGCTTTCCGGCGCAGCCCTGGACGCGTTGGAGTCGCACGCATGGCCGGGCAACGTGCGCGAGCTGGAGAACAGCATTCAGCGCGCCCTGGTGCTCAGTGGCGGCCGACCGATCGCTCCGGCTGATCTCGGCCTCGGCGATACGGAGGCGCGCGTCGTCGTCGATCCGAGCCTGAGCTACGAGGAAGGCAAGAAACGCACGGTCGAGCAGTTCCAGCGTCGATTCATCGAGCGCGCGTTGTCCGAGTGCGAGGGCAACGTGACGGCCGCGGCCCGCGATTGCGGTATCACCCGCGCTGCCCTTCAACGCATCATGCGTTCGCTCGGACTCGACCGCGAGCGCTACCGCGCGACATAGCCGTCCTGCGTATCCCGTACCGGTCGGACACTGCATACGACGGTACGCAATCCGGTGCATACCGCGCCATGCACCGGCGACGAAAAACGGGCCTGCGCGGCGAACTTCGCGAATGGCACGGGATTCCCATAGCGCGTGCGAAGGAGTCACCGCGGGGATCCTGCGTTGCGCTCCTTGAACTCGACTAACCAGGCTGGCGTTGCGGCAACCTGCGGCACATTGCGGAGCGCCTCCTGCACCCCCAGGGAGGCGTCGTGGACGTTCGCAATAAGGCAACCAGCATCGACCTGTTCAGTCTGCGTACACCGCAGATGCGGGCGTTCCACATGTCGTGGTTCGCGTTCTTCTTGTGCTTCTTCGCGTGGTTCGGCATCGCGCCGCTGCTGCCGCTGGTTCGCAAGGAACTGAACCTCACGCCCGAGCAGTTGGCCAATACGATGATCGCCTCGGTGGCGATCACGATCGTGGCGCGCCTGGCGATCGGCTGGCTGTGCGACCGGATCGGCCCGCGACTCTCGTACACGTGGCTGCTGATCTTCGGTTCGCTGCCTGTAATGGGCATCGGCCTCGCAGATACCTACGAATCGTTCCTGCTCTTCCGGCTGGGCATCGGCGTCATCGGCGCCTCGTTCGTGATCACGCAGTACCACACGTCCGTGATGTTCGCCCCCAACGTCGTGGGGACCGCCAATGCGACTTCCGCAGGCTGGGGCAATCTCGGCGGCGGCGTCACGCAGATCGTCATGCCGCTCGTGCTGGCTGCGTTCATCGGCCTCGGATGGACCGAAGCGATCAGCTGGCGCGCCTCGATGGTCGTCGCCGGCGCGGTCTGCTTCCTGGCGGGAGTCGCCTACTTCTTCTTCACCCAGGATCTTCCGGACGGCAACTTCAAGGAATTGCGCGCCAAGGGCGAGTTGCCCACGAAGGAAAAGACCAAGGGCTCCTTCCTGATGGCGGCGAAGGACAAGCGAGTCTGGGCGCTGTTCCTGATCTACGCGGCGTGTTTCGGCATCGAGCTGACCATCAACGGGATGGCCGCGGTCTACTACTTCGACTACTTCGAGCTGAGCATTCAGACGGCCGGCCTCGCCGCGGGGTTGTTTGGCCTGATGAACATCTTCGCCCGCACGTTGGGCGGGTTCATCAGTGACAAGTTCGTCCGCAAGGGCGGCCTGCGCGGGCGCGTCAAGTGGCTGTTTATCGCGCTTCTGGTCGAGGGCATTGCACTCATCGTTTTCTCACAGATGAACCCGGGCCGGTTTCCGGACCTTGAGCCGACACAGGTGTTGGTCATGGCGATTCCGGTGATGATCGTTTTCAGCCTGTTTGTCCAGATGTCCGAGGGCGCGACCTACTCGGTCGTGCCGTTCATCAACAAGAAGGCGCTGGGAGCGGTCTCCGGCATCGTGGGCGCCGGCGGGAACATGGGCGCCGTCGCAGGCGGCTTCCTGCTCAAGGGACACCATGGAGAGTGGCCGACCGCGCTATTGATCATGGGCTGCTGCGTCACCGGCGCCTCGTTCCTGGCTTGGCTCGTCCGCTTTAGCCCCGCCGAGGAAAAGGCCGCGCAGGAGGAACTTGCGGTCGCGGTCAAGACGCGCCGCGAAATCGCAGCCGCCAAGCCGCCGCGCAAGCCGCTCATGCCGGCGCTCGGCCCGGCGTTGCAGCACATTCGGCCCATGGACGCGCTGCGCATCTACCTGGGCGTTGCGCTGGTCCTGAAAGGCATCTACTTCATCACGAACATGGCCGAGGTCGAAAGCGCCCTCTCCGGTCCGCTCCCGGAGTGGCAGACGTTCGTCGCCTGGTGCGTGGTGTTTGCCCACATTGTCGGCGGAGCGAGCCTGGCGCTCGGATTCATCACGCGGGTGTCGGCCGGCCTCAACGCGATCGTCATGCTCGGTGCCGTGGGGGTGCACACCTTCGGGACCGCGACGGGCGGGTTGTTCAGTACCAACGTCGACTTCCAGCTCGCCTTCATGGTGTTCTTCACGCTGGTGCTGATCACCTGGCGCGGCGCCGGGCCCATGTCGCTCGACCGACTGCTCGGCGAGGAGAAGGCCGTCCACGAGGAGCCGATTCTCCTGCCGTAGCACCGGTGACAACCTCGATCCCGGACCGCCCTCCGATCGCCGTCGGAGGGCGGTCTTTTTGTCGCTCGGCGCATACCCCGGTACGCGCCGGGGTGCATACGGGGCGATGCACTTGCGCGACGGAACAGGCCCGGTGTGCGGAGTTTTCGAGTGGCACGCCATTCCCGTAGGCACGGGCGGATGACCTTCTCCAGAACTCTTCTCGTGTTCGCACTGCTCGCGGGAATCGCGGCCGCGCAAACGCCTACAGCCGACTTCAAGAGCTCCTGCTCCAGCTGCCACACGATCGGTGGCGGGCCGCTCACGGGACCGGACTTGAAGGACGTTTCAAAACGCAAGGACCGTCCGTGGCTCGTGCGGTTCGTGATGGACCCTGCCGGGGTGATCGCCAGCGGCGATCCCTACGCCAAGGAGATCCTCGCGGCCTCCGGTGGCGTTGCGATGCCGCCGGTCGCCGGCATGACGAAGGACCGCGCAGCGGCGCTGCTCGATCTGATCGAGGCCGAGTCCGCCAAGGAAAAGTCGCAGTTCGCAGGCAGCGCGGTTTCCGAGCGTCCGCTCACGGATGACGACATCACCCGCGGTCGCGCGATCTTCCTCGGAACGGAGCGGCTGACCAACGGCGGCGCGTCCTGCGTCTCGTGTCACGCGGTCGGAGGCATCGGTTGGCTCGGCGGCGGCAAGCTGGGTCCCGACCTGACCAAGGTGTTCGAGAAGTACGGTGACCGGCGGCGGCTCGCTGCCTGGCTGAGTGCCCCGGCGACCGAAACGATGCTGCCCACGTTCAAGGACCATCCCCTCGACGAGGAGGAAATCCTCGGCCTCGTCGCGTACTTCCGCGACACGGCGGCCCATCAGGAGGAAGACACCGCACCGCACGCGCTCGTCTTCATCCTCATTGGCCTGGCGGGCGCGATCGGCGCGCTCGTCGGCTTCAACTCCGCCTGGAAGGGACGCTTCCAAGGGGTCCGCGCCCGCCTCGTCGAGAGCGCGCGCAAGGGAGATCTCGCATGAGCAACGGTAACGGCAACGGCAGCGGCAACGGCAACGGCAACGGCAACGGCAACGGCAACGGACACCGCCCCTGGATCAAGGATGAGGTGAACGCCCGTTCCCGCGGCTGGGAAGAGTTCTATCGCAACCGCTGGCAGCACGACAAAGTCGTCCGCTCGACCCACGGCGTGAACTGCACCGGAAGCTGCACATGGCAGATCTACGTGAAGGACGGAATCGTCACGTGGGAGATGCAGGGGCTCGACTACCCGCCGCTCGAAGACGGGATCCCGCCCTACGAACCGCGCGGGTGCCAGCGTGGCATCTCGTTCAGCTGGTATCTCTACAGTCCGCTGCGGGTGAAGTACCCCTACATCCGCGGCGCCCTGCTCGACCTCTGGAAAGAGGCGCGAGCCAACCACGAGGATCCGGTCGACGCCTGGACCGCGCTCGTGGGCGACGACGAAAAGCGTGCGCGCTGGCAGCGTGCGCGTGGCAAGGGTGGCCTGCGACGCACGAACTGGGACACCGTCCTGGAGCTCATGGCCGCCGCCAACGTGCACACGATCAAAAAGCACGGCCCGGACCGTCTGACCGGGTTCTCGCCGATTCCCGCGATGTCCATGATCAGCTACGCGGCCGGCTCGCGCATGCTGCAGTTGATGGGGGGCGTATCGCTCTCGTTCTACGACTGGTACTGCGATCTTCCGAATGCTTCGCCCGAGACCTGGGGCGAGCAGACGGACGTGAACGAAAGCGCCGACTGGTACAACGCCAAGCTGCTCGCGGTCATGGGGGCGAACCTCAACATGACCCGCACGCCGGACGTGCATTTCGCCGCGGAGGCACGCACCAACGGCACGAAGATGTGGGTCTTCTCGCCCGACTTCTCCCAGGTCGCGAAATACGCGGACACCTGGGTGCCGTGCAACGCGGGCCAGGACGGCGCGTGGTGGATGGCGGTCAACCATGTGCTGCTCAAGGAGTTCCATCACGAGCAGCAGACGCCGTACTTCATCGACTACACCAAGCGCTTTACCGACAGCCCGTTCCTCGTCGAGCTGACCGAGACCGACGGCGTCTGGAAGCCGGGTCAGATGCTGCGCGCCAACCGTCTCGCGAACTACGCGGGCGAGGAAAACGGCGAGTGGAAGTTCCTCATGTGGGACGAAGGCGAGAAGCGCCCGAAGATGCCGCTGGGCTCGATGGGCCACCGCTGGCAGAAGCAGAAGGGCAAGTGGAATCTCGAGCTCAAGGACGGTGTGGACGGGTCGGAGATCGATCCCGCGCTCACCTTCCTCGATTCGGGAGACGCCGTCGAACAGGTTCACCTGGACGACTTCGCCGAGGGACGCGGCATT
>Ga0070729_10002737_pt1 | contig 21976 bp, 17 predicted proteins | sample tdDd472_FD_66725 | JGI IMG/M metagenome (GOLD analysis project Ga0070729, IMG submission 66725) | Marine sediment microbial communities from the Atlantic coast under amendment with organic carbon and nitrate - tdDd47.2 | ecosystem: Environmental > Aquatic > Marine > Coastal > Sediment | place... | reverse complement strand
GGCCTTTTGAGGAAGACCGATGCTGTTTTCAACAGTGCTGGCGAGAACACGATTCCCGCCGAAGGAATGCCATCCTGTGGTCATATATACCGGCCAGGAGGCAAGCATAAAGGCCCGTGCCGCAAGAGCGGGATTAAATATATTAAAGCCGAGGCCTCCAAAGAGCTGCTTCACGATAATCATGGCAAAAAATGAACCGATTGCCACCATCCAGGGAGGGGCCGCGGGGGGTACATTCATGGCAATAAGCATTCCGGTAATAACCGCTGAGCCGTCATGCACTGCAACGGGGCGTTTCATTAAAATCTGGAATAACGCTTCAGATACAATTGCCGCCCCAATTGCGATACCGTAGATGATCAATGCGGGAATGCCGAAAATATATACCGAGTAGGCCGCCGCGGGCAGCATGGCAATAACAACGGTCCACATAATCTTTATCACTGAATCATTGACACGAATATGGGGGGCGTTGGATATCGTTACCTGTCTGTTCGTTTCTTTTATTTCAGCCATTGGGCTACCGTGCCTGTTATTTCTTCTGCTTGATTCGTTCCTGGGCCAGTTTAATAAAATGACTCAGGGGCCTGTTTGCAGGACAACTAAAGGAACAGCTCCCGCACATGATACAGTCTGATGGGAAGAGATCATTTGCTATGTCAAAACGGTCATATTCTACGGCAAGTCCAAGCTCACAGGGCAGCAGTCCCATGGGACAGGCAGAAACACATTTACCGCACCTGATGCAGTCGCCATAGTCACCGATATTAACTTCCTCTTCAGAAAGGAAGAGAATCCCCGATGTACCTTTGACAACAGGAATTTCAAGGGAATGTACACTGAGCCCGCACATCGGCCCGCCAATAATAATTTTTGCCGGGTCCCCTTTTAATCCACCGCATTCATTGACAATATCCTGCAGAGTCATGCCGATCCGCACTTTATAATTTCCCGGCTTATTTATCATTGAACCGGAAACCGTAATATATCTTTCAAAAAGAGGCTTATCAAACAAAACAGCCTCACGAATAGCATAGACCGTACCTACATTCTGCACAATGACGCCCACATCCATAGGAAGGCCCCGTGAAGGAACCTCACGCTTTAGAAGGCTGTAGATCAGCTGTTTTTCAGCACCCTGGGGGTATTTTGTCCTCAGTGCTTTAACGATTATCTTTTCAGTCGGCTTGATCCGTTCAATTGCCTTTTTAAGGGCCTGTACCGAGCCGCTCTTATTATCCTCAATGCCGATTATTGCACTGCTTATACCAAGGGCCCTCATGGTAATACGAACTCCTTCGATAACTGCATCAGAAAAAGTCCTCATTAAGGTATCATCGACAGTCAGGTACGGTTCACATTCAGCACCATTAACAATGAGATGTTCAATAGTCATTTCTGGAGGGGGTGAAAGTTTTACCGATGACGGGAATGCGGCTCCCCCGAGCCCTACAATCCCGGCTTCCTTGATTTTGGCAAGGATGTCGCCGGGCTCCATGGTCTCAAAATCTGCCGGTTCTCTCTGCTGGGTAGAGGAGCCAAAAGCACCCTCAGCTTCAATAACCACTGTAGGCTGTTTATGGTATACCGTTAGTTTTTCAGATATTTCAATTACCTTTCCCGGAATGGATGCATGGACATTTGCGCTGACAAAACCGGTTGCAGTCCCTATTAATTGCCCCTCCTCCACCTGGTCGCCGACCTTAACGACAGGTCGGGCCGGCGCGCCAATGTGCTGCTGAAGGGGTATATAACAGACAGAAGGAACACTCAGGTTCGAGAATTCGTTTTCTTCTGTTATATGCTTATTTTCAGAGGGATGAATACCACCGCGAAAGGTTGAAAACATTATTATGCTTCCTTGGTTGAATAAATTTCATCCTTAATGGGAAGCTCTTTTCTCAGGTTTTTAATATAGGGAAAGAGTTCACCTGAAGGCTCATAGTATTCACACTCGTCCATAATACGACGGGCAACAGTAAAATACTTATAGAGCTTTTCCTCACCGGAACGCTTAACCCATTTTTTCTTGAGACATTTTACACGAAGAACATAACGATCCGGCTCAGATTCATACTGTCTGATAACAATACAGCTCTGACAGTTTGAGCAGAAAATCTTCTCTTTTGTCATTGAGTGACTCCTTATATTTCAGCTAAAATCAATTCAAAATTCTGCTGACGGGATCATGACACTGCCAGGTACTGGTGTGTCACCAAACCACGTCGGCCAGGATCAACATAATCTAAATTACACTAACCCCTGACTTGAGGTAATATCAAGTAAAATCGTAGAATTTTCAATAGAAAAGTATACCTAAAAACAGTCAAGACATTTTTTCGAGGGATAGATAGAGTGTGTGGGACCCCCTGCCCCCGGCTCGAGGAGTCTCGTAACTTCCCAGGAACATGGACCTCGCCACCCCCGGAGGGGGTTTTAACACTTTTGGCTTATTGACGACTGCCGACAAAAGGTCCCCCAACCGGGGATTGAGGGGGCGAATTCGGAAGAACCATAAAAAAAACAGCAACTGCAGGGTACATGGCCTGCAGTTGCTGTTAATATATGCGAAGGAGAATTGTATGACTTAATTTATCAATGAACCTTCAGAACATCCCTGAAAGCTTCCACAAAAGCCTGTTTAGGAAGTGCCCCCTGGGCCATCTGAGGCTGTTCGTCCTTTGGAATAAAAAGAATACTCGGTATACTGGTGATTCCAAAGGCTGCGGCCAGTTCCTGCTGCTGCTCTGTATTGACCTTGTAGATATTTACTTTCCCTTCATACTCGCCCTGAAGTTCCTCAAGAACCGGAGCCACCATCTTGCACGGTCCGCACCAGTCAGCATAAAAGTCAATTACCACAGGAAGGTCTCCCTGAAAATCCCAGTCTTTTTTAGTCTCAAAGTCAAAAACCTTTTCTTTAAATGATTCCTTGGTTAAATGTTCCATCGTATTCACCTCTTAATATTTTCACAAATTACTAAACATATCGCTGAACAGCAGAAATATGCTTTTCACCGGTAAGGATCAGGAAGGTATTATATTAAAATGCAAAATCCCCACATGATCATTAAGTATTTTAGAACTTTCTTAATCATATAGTACACAAATATTACTCTACCGTCAAGGGCTCAAAGGATTTTTTTGCTATTAACAACTATTTTTTATGGCAACTATTACTCTGAGGCTCTGAGCCATCGCCTTAAGGTGATGGTTCAGAGCCTCTTTTTTTTAAAAAGTTTTCATTTCAAAGCCTTCCCATTCGTTTAACAGGTACAGGATAAAAAAATAACAGGAGGCTTACGATGTCCAATCTTCCGAGAACCTGCAAACCTGACCTGACCTATCACACAAAATCACGCTGTATCGAGCTCAAGGCTCTTATGCGGCATGATTCAATGAAAGATATGGTATTGGATGTGATAAAAATGACCCAGGACAAGTATAACTTCAAATTTATGGGCTACAAAGTGATGGATAACCACTTTCACTTCCTTATTCAAACGGTTGAAAACGGTGAAACCATTTCCCGGATCATGCAGTACATCAAGGCCCGCATCGCCGAAAGGTACAACAGGGCGGCAGGCCGCACCGGCCCCTTCTGGAATGAACGCTACCAGGATATTATTGTGGAAGAACAGGAAAATCCCGCCCGGTATCTTCTCTGGCTGCTCTGGTACATGGCTTTCAATGCCGTTAAAGCGGGAATGTGCTGTGATCCGAGGGACTACAAGTATTCATCTATCAATTGTTATCTCATAGAAGAGTTTACATCAACGGTAAAGATCATACGCCATCGGTATTTTGAGGAGTTGGGAGCGACCTTTGCTGAAAGAGTAAAAAAGTTCCTTTATTACGAAGAGGCTTATCGTAAGAGGTATGCGCTTCTGTTCTAAGTCAGTTAACTTCCTGCCCCGAAAACTGCTTCTTTGGCTAACCCTGCCTGACTAACATCACCGGTATGCCCGCAAATATTTAAATTACTGATTTTTGTTCCTTACACAGAAATCACACCTCTGTGTTTCTCGACAGCTAAAAATTACAGCTGTATTTTAATAAGTTTTTCTTATTATTTACCAGTTGAGGCTTAATTTTGCAGATATACTGCTATTTTCTCAATAAGGCTCTGAGCCAGGAATGTAGCGCCAACCTTGCTCAAAAGATTCCGAGAGGTTCACATCTTAGTAAAAATAATTTTTCAAAACAGCATCAAGGAGCATACCCAAAAAAAGGACAGGAGAGATAAATCTGTTGAGATAAAAAATCCTTCCTAGAGAATTTTCCAGTTCGTCCCCCTCTGTTCTTGAAAGCACCTGCTGTCTGATAAAAATAAATGCAACTGCTGCAACCGCAACCCAGTAAACAGCACCAAGGTTAGCCATAGAACCTGCAGCAGCGAGAGCTGTTACGGCTGCAAGATATGAAAGACCTGATATAGAAAGAGACTTTGTTCTTCCATAGCGGGCAGGTATCGAATGCAGCCCTTCCTGTCGGTCAAAATTCTGATCCTGCAGTGAATAAAGGATATCAAGACCGGCGATCCAAAACATAATGGCAACTCCAGGCAGAAAGGCTCTGAGCTCAAAGACACCTGATATAGCAAGGTAACCGCCTATCGGCGCAGCTGCCTCGACAAAACCGAGGTAGAAATGTGCCGATGCGCTAAAACGTTTAAAGAATGAATAAGTGAAAAGGAGAAAAATCGCAAAAAATGACAAATAAAAACAGAGTGAATTGAGCATGTACGAAGAAAAAACAAGAAGCCCCGAAGCGGCCCCGGCAAGAATCCAGACAGAAAACCGGGTTACTTCCCCCTTTGGAAGAAGTCGTTCGGCTGTACGGGGATTTTTCGCATCGACATCAGCATCAAGAAGCCGATTAAAGGACATTCCCGCAGTGCGGGCCCCAAAAAGGGCGAGACTTGCCCAGAACCAGTGATTTAAACTTCCCCCCCCTGCAAATAAAATCCCCATCCAGGCGAAAGGCAGGGCAAAAAGGGTCTGTTCTATCATGATAAGTTGAGCAAATTTTTTAAAATCCATATTTCTCCCACTCTTTTACTATCAGCTCTTCAATAACATCTGATTTATAAATTTCTTCAGGCCATTCACGACCCATATCTTCCACACGGGTTATACAAGTACTGTTAATCCATACCTGATGCAAGATTCCAACACCATGACTCTATGGTGATTCATTTTTCAAGTATTTTAACGATTGTCTTACAGAGAAACAGGGCAACTAAACATTAAAATCTACTGAATAGTTTGCTTTTAAAAAATTGTAAAGGAAGTTTACTCATCCGTGGGCTCTGAGCAGGCTGCTTATTCAGTTGGCTCAGAGCCCCCTTGACGACAATGAAGAAAACTTCCCCTCCCCCTTGTACTTAAATAGACCTTCTGCTACAATAAGCTATTTTCAGATAACTCAGGAGGGTCGATACAGAGAATCACCTTCAGTGTAGTCTTTTCGATGACAATAATCTGATTGACTAATACAGCCTGATTTTTAGGCTACCTTAAATTCAAGAAAGGAAGACACGCATGATACCAATTAAGCAGATCAATGAACTGAGCGAAACTGAACTCGATAAACTCTTCAACCGATTTGGCGAAGACTTCAGTGACATCATGATAAACTCTGTTGTCCCCATCGTCACCGATGTTAAAAACGATGGAGATGCGGCGGTAATTAAATATACTGAAAAATTCGACGGTGTCTCCCTTGATACAATCATGGCGACCCGTGAAGAAATCGAAGAAGGCTATAAAAACACGCCCAATGAGATCATCGATGCCTTTGTCAAAGCAAAAGAAAACATTGAAGAATTTCACCAGCGACAGAAACGTGATAATATAATCTACAACCGCGAAGGAACTACTCTCGGTATCATGCATCAACCTATCGAGAGGGCCGCCATGTATGTTCCCGGCGGAAAGGCATCCTATCCCTCATCAGTTCTCATGGGCGTCATTCCCGCACAGATTGCCGGGGTCGATGAAATTACTGTTATCACACCCCCGGATTCCCGCGGCAGTGTTGCCGACCAGATTCTGGCTATGTGCAAAATTCTCAATGTGGAAAAGATCATTAAAGCAGGAGGAGCCCAGGGTATTGCCGCTGCAGGTTTTGGCACAGAATCGGCACCCAAATCAGAAATCATTGTTGGTCCCGGAAACATTTATGTCACCGCGGCTAAGACCCATCTCTTCAGCCTCGGAGTCATCCAGATCGACTCCATGGCGGGCCCCAGTGAAGTCCTTATTATTGCCGACGAAAAAGCCAATCCCCGATGGGTCGCTTTTGATCTCCTTTCACAGGCGGAGCACGAAGAAATGGCCCTGGCGGTACTGGTAACCACATCGCGAGACCTTGCAGAAAAAGTTTGTAAGGAAGTTGAAGCAGATCTCGCCTCAGGCTGCGGGCGCTGTGAGATAAAGAAGACATCGATAAAAAATGCTCTGATAATTATAGTCGACGACATCAAAGAGGCCATTGCTTTCAGCAACAAATACGGCCCGGAGCACATGGAATTTATTGTGGAAAATCCCCTTGAGCATCTCCATGATATACGCAACGTAGGTTCCCTCTTTTTAGGAAGTCACGCCCCTGTAGCGGTTGGAGACTACTACTCAGGAACCAATCATATTCTACCCACCGGTGGAGCTGCACGCTTTTCTTCAGGGACATCGGTCGATACCTTTATGCGCCGTACTACTTTTCAGCATCTCACACCTGACGCCCTGAAAAAAGCGCAAAATGCCGTGAACATCATGTCCGGTGTTGAGGGCTTTGACGATAAGCACGGTGGTTCAATAAACGTCAGGTTCGAAGAAGAATAAATTAAAATAAGCATTTATGTGAAGGCGAAGATGGTATCCTCGCCTTCACATATAATTTGCACCTTCAAAAAAACAACTTCCTGACTTTCGTAGTTTTTAATCGTATAATGCTTCTATATCCCCCTCGTAGCGTGCCATAACCATTCGGCGTTTCAGTTTAAGAACTGGTGTCATCATCTCATTTTCAACAGTAAATCCTTCTGTGAGAAAGATAAACTTCTTTGGTATTTCGTAATTCCCGAAGTTTCCTGTTAAATGCTCAGCAATCTTCCTTTCAAGATATGCCTTTACTTCCTGGTGCTCTACCATTTCTGCAATGCTGGTGGGCCATCCCTGGTCACGGCACACTTTTTCCATAACCATTAAATCCGGATAGATCAGGGCTACGGTGTAGGGCCTGTTAAGACCATAAATCATTGCCTGTTCAACTTCTGGCAGCAGGCATATCTCTTCTTCGAGAGAACCAGGTATGACAAATTTGCTGTTTTCAAGTTTGAATTGCTCTTTGATTCTTCCGGTGATATAAATATATCCATCTTCATCGACATAGGCCCGGTCACCTGAACGGAGCCCCCCGTCTTCGGTGAATACAGCTGCCGTCGCCTCAGGCTTATTGTTATACCCCTTCATAACGTTTGGACCGTAGACAATAAGTTCTCCTTCATTAGTATCTTCATCAAGCACTGATGTATCAATTTTTACCGTTACCGAATTTAATGGTTTTCCCGCACTTCCGATCTTACATGCATAGGGAACATTCATGGAACCCGTCGGGCCAAGCTCTGTCATGCCCCAGGCTTCAAAAACCGGCACCCCGATATCATGAAAGAAGTCACCAATCTTCGCATTGAGCTTTGATCCGGAACTGAAACTAAACTGAAGGTTTCCTCCGAACTTATCCCTTATTTTACTGAAGACAATCTTGTCGGCTATTTTATATTTTACATCATTCCAGAGCCCGGTTGCACCGCTGCGCTTTTTTTCAGCGCTTTTTCTTCCCATATCAAAAAGAGCCTTTGCTATGCCCCCGTCTGCACTCATTTTTGCCAGTACGCCGTCATATACCTTGCTGTAAACCCGGGGCACCATGTAAATAATAGAAGGCTTAACCAGCTGCAGGTCTTCGACAACCGTGGTGGGTGCCTCGGCAAAGCCGCATGAGGCTCCGATACTCATCATGGAATGAAGCTCTACTGTCTGCCCGTAACCATGAGCCCAGGGGACAACAGCAAGAGATCTATAATTCTCATCGAGCATATGCATGCCTTCCAGTAAATCATGGATATTGCTGGTGAGATTTCCGTGAGAAAGCATGACTCCCTTAGGATCTCCTGTTGTACCGGAGGTGTATATCAGACCCGCTATATCATCGATATCAGGATATACAGCCGCAACAGGGCTCTGAGCCCCCTTCTCTTCAAGATAGCTCATTGAATCCTTCCCGTCGCCGTAAATGCGGCATACTGCCTGAAGAGTCTCTATTTCTGCCGGCCAGTCCTTTACCTGTTCATATACTTCTTCATCAGCTACAAAAAGAGCCTTTGTGGCGCTGTCTTCTATGATATATTTCCATATCTGGGGCAGTTCAGCCGCATACATGGGAACAAATCGGGCCCCTCTGCTGTAAGTCGCATAGGAAAGCACTGCCCATTCCACGCTGTTATTCATAAGAACCGCAACGGTATCTCCTTTTCCAATACCAAGCTCTGCCAGGCCCCCACGCATATTATCAATACGTCTTCCCATTTCACCATAGGTTATCCACTGGTACTGTCCCGCCGCCTTATCCTTGGTTCCGAGCCACGGATTTTCACTAAACCTGGCAACACTCTCTTCGAATATTTCCACCAGGTTATCGGGTCGTGTCTTTTTTTCCATGTCAATCTCCTGAGAGGGTCCCTTGTTCCGGCATGAGGTTCTGACCCACAACCGGTAAACTTCCCCCCTAATCCCTGTTTTTTTGAGTGAGCACTCACTCTCACCCATTGGTTAACATGGGTAATTTTTTTGTCAATATTAATACCGGGAGAAGGCGCGAAAGCGCTTTCGCGCCTTCTCCCTATCACCGCCAAAATACCTTGACAATAACAGTGATATCCTATTGCTGTATTCATATAATATATCAACAGGGAAATACTGATGAGACCCAATAACCGAGAAGCAATTCTCACAACCGCCAGGCACCTCTTCCTTAAACAGGGATACAATGGAATATCAATGCGAACCATTGCCTCAGAGGCGGGACTCACCACAGGGGCAGTCTATTTCCATTTCAAAAACAAGATGGAAATCTATAAAACAATCTGTCTCGAAGCAACCGAACTGTTGATAGAGAAGTTCCAAAAAGCCGTTGAAAGCCAGGAGCTTCCACAGAATCAGCTTATTTCCACCTACGACGCTTTCATTTCTTTTTATACAGAAAACTATGAGCACTACAATCTGCTTATGGAATACAAATCAGCGTATGGATCCGATGAAACCGATGAAAAAGATGCTATTGCTCAGAGCATGAACAAACTGATGCAAATCATGACCGGTTCCCTTCAGGAAGGTATTGATAAGCAGATTTACAGGGATATCAACCCCACCATCACGGCTCTTCTTCTGGCATCAATTACTGAGGGAATGCTTCAGTACAAAAAAATGGGGATATTTGAAGCGGCGAATGTCACGGATAAAGACTTCAGATCATTTATGGCAAATATTATTGGCTCAGGAATTCTCAGAGAACGGGAATAAAAGCAGTCAGCAGGCCTCTAATATAAAATGCTCCTGGAGGTTGAGCTGGTAAAAAAGGTAATCGAGGGAAGTTGAAAGCTGAAGTCTGAAGGACCCCCCCTGATTTTCTATCTTTCTTTTCATATCAAGAAGAAATCCAATAAAGGAAGAATGGACCTCATCAGTATTGCTCAAATCAAACACAAAATGGCCTTTCAAATCTACATCACCGAAACGAATAGAATAGCTCGAAGTAGATTCAAAGGTAATTGACCGGGGAAAAGTCCAGAGAAAGGTACGAGAAGACCTTCCCGATTCTATTTCTTTAACTTTCATATTCATAGCTTTAACCCTGTATGTGACATAACCCATCCAAAAATTATTAAATGTCAAGAAATTTTCAGATAAAAACTTACTTTTTTCTCAACAAAGGGAGTGCGGGGCCCCCGCAGAAGCCCCGCACTCCCTTTGTTGAGTTAACTATCACTAAAAAGGATACACCCCTTTTCGGAATACTTATTCTCTCCTAAAGAGACACTGCCTTTAACTTCCTTCCCATCAAGAAATTGTTTTCATTTCATAATTGTAAAAAATACAATTTCCTTAAATTTGATCTTGACGCTTTTTTTTTTAAAGGTTACTTTTTACAGGAAGTAATCCTGTTCCCGGCTCCTGGCAAATAATAATCTCAAGAATATACCGGGATTCAGAGTATTAATATTGACAATTATTTGTGTCATACAATTTTATCCTGAAGCAGTAACTATCATACAGTTCAGAAATTACATGAGGTTTGACCATGAGTAAAAAATGTTTCCTGATCCTTGAGGATGGCACAGAATTCGAGGGAGTAAGCTTTGGCTATGAAGAAGAAATTCTCGGCGAAGCGGTCTTTAATACATCCATGAGCGGCTATCAGGAAATACTGACCGATCCGTCATACAGCGGTCAGATAGTAACCATGACCTATCCCATGATCGGCAACTACGGGGTCAACGATGAAGACGTAGAATCTGACCGTGTTCAGGCAGCCGGACTGGTGGTAAAAGAATACTGCAAAAACTACTCGAACTTCCGGGCAACCATGTCCCTGGGAGAGTACCTGGTAAACGCGAAGGTTCCCGCAATTGAAGGTGTCGATACACGAAAACTGACCAGGCATATCCGCGATAAGGGCGCCATGCGCTCAGGCATCTTCTTCAATCGTGAGGGAGCCCTTGAACGTCTAAAAGGTCATCCTTCCATGGAGGGTCTGGATCTGGCTTCAGGTGTCGCCTGCCAAAAACCATGGACATTCAGTGAGAAGAAAGGTGCCCCTGTTATCGGGGTATTTGACTTCGGTGTAAAAACAAATATACTCAAACTTCTCGATAAGACAGGTTTTGCCGTTCAGGTCTATCCGGGGAATACCCCTCTCAAGAAGGTACTTTCCGACGGCATTGACGCGGTTTTTCTCAGCAATGGTCCCGGTGATCCCGATGCGGTATCTTACGGAAAAGTCCTGGTACAGGATATTGTAAAGGAACAAATCCCCGCCTTCGGTATCTGCCTGGGACACCAGATCATGGCTCTGGGCCTGGGAAGCAAAACCTATAAACTCAAATTCGGCCACCGGGGAGGCAACCAGCCGGTAAAGAATATCGAGAGTACAAAGGTTGAGATTTCATCACAAAACCATGGCTTTGCGGTAGACTATGATTCATTAAAAAATAATTCAGATGTCACCATTACCCATGTCAATCTCAATGATAACACCGTCGAGGGTCTGCGGCATAAAAAGTTACCCATTATCTCAGTACAGCATCATCCCGAAGCCAGCCCGGGACCTCACGACTCACAATATCTTTTTGACGAATTTTACCGGATGGTAACAGCACCATCCTGATAATATAAACTGGCCGGTTTGCCGGCCCTCTGAAACAAGCAAAATACGACCCGGGGATACCCCCCTCTATGAGACATAAAGAACAGGGGCCCACACTTACATTCAAAGGAGTTACTAAACGTGAACATGAACAAAGATACCAACTGGCAAAATATTGATGTCACTTCCACCATAAAGCCTCAGCTTTCTGATAATGCGGGTGTAGTACTGGAACGACGCTACCTGGCAAAAAATGACGCCGGCGAAGTCGTAGAGACACCGGACCAGCTTTTCAAGCGGGTTGCCCGCTTTGTTGCCGCTGCCGACTTCCTTTACGATAAAAATAAAGAAGCGGTTTCAAAAACTGCTGACAGTTTTTATGAAATGATGGCTGAGATGCAGTTTCTTCCCAACAGCCCCACCCTGATGAACGCCGGGCGGCCCCTGGGACAGCTTTCAGCCTGTTTTGTCCTTCCTGTTGAAGACTCTATGGATAAGATTTTCGACTCGGTTAAAAACATGGCACTGATCCATAAGAGCGGCGGCGGAACCGGCTTTTCATTTTCCAAACTGAGACCCCGTGATGACATGGTAAAATCTACCGCAGGGGTTTCAAGCGGACCTGTCAGCTTCATGAATATATTTAATGCCGCCACCGAGACCATCAAACAAGGGGGTACCCGTCGAGGCGCCAACATGGCGATACTCTCTGTTGAACACCCAAACATTATTGAATTCATCCGGGCAAAAGAAGACCTCACGGCCCTGACCAATTTCAACATATCCGTCGCTCTTACCGATGAATTCATGGAAGCGGTCCACGATGACACAGACTTCCCTCTTCGTAACCCCCGAACTGGAAGCATCGCCGGACACATTAACGCCCGGGAAACCTTCGACATAATTGTTGAGAAAGCCTGGAATAACGGCGAACCGGGAATCGTCTTCATCGACCGGATCAACGAAAAGAATCCCCTTAAGAAAATCGGACTGATCGAATCGACCAATCCCTGCGGGGAACAGCCCCTCCTCCCCTACGAATCATGCAACCTCGGATCGATCAATTTAAATACCGTGTTGGAGGAAGAGAAAGGCGCCTTCTCAGTCGATTACAACAAACTGAAAAGTATCACTGCAACAGCGGTACACTTTCTTGACAATGTTATTGATGCAAATAAATACCCTCTTGAAGAAATCGATGCGATGACCAAGTCAAACCGTAAAATAGGTCTCGGTATCATGGGCTTTGCCGATATCCTCATCAGCCTCGGGATTTCATACAACTCAGAAGAAGCAGCTGAACTCGCTGAAAAAATAATGTCCACCATCCAGGAAGAATCAAAGGTCGTCTCGAGAAAACTTGCCGAAGAACGGGGAGCTTTTCCTAACTTCAGTGAATCAGATTATGCGGCAAATGGCGAAGCGCCTCTGCGCAACGCCACAACAACTACCATTGCACCAACGGGCACCATCAGTATTCTTGCCGGCTGCTCAAGCGGCATTGAACCAATTTTTGCCCTCGCCTATGTGAGAAATGTAATGGACAATGACCTGCTTATTGAAACAAATCCCCGTTTCGAAAAAACAGCAAAAGAAAAGGGGTTCTTCAGCAGTGAGGTTATGGAGAAAGTTGCCGATCACGGTACTGCCGATGGCATCGAGGAGATCCCCGAAGAGATCCAAAAGCTTTTCGTCACTGCCCACGATGTAACTCCCGAATGGCACATCAGACTTCAGGCAGCCTTTCAGAAATATGTAGACAACGCGGTATCAAAAACCGTTAATTTCCCCCGCAGTGCGTCTCGCAAGGATATTGACGACGTGTATCGCATGGCCTATGAGCTAAACTGCAAGGGCGTTACGGTATACAGAGACGGCTCCCGCGAGGGACAGGTTCTTTCGACAAAAAGCACCTCAACTGAAACAGCCCCGGCCCCTGAACCCGCAGCGGCACCGGCACCGGCAACTTCCTTACCCGGTCATATCATACCCCGGGCCCGTAAAGATGTAACCTGGGGAGCAACACGCAAAATGGCAACAGGATGCGGGGCCCTCTATGTCACCATCAATGAAGACGAAGAGGGAATGTTCGAAGTCTTTGCCACCATGGGCAAGAGCGGGGGCTGCGCTGCGAGTCAGACCGAAGCGGTAAGCCGCCTGATAAGCCTCTCCCTGAGAAGCGGCATTGAAAAGGACCAGATCATTAAGCAGATCAAGGGAGTACGATGCCCCAATCAGGCATGGGAAGCCGGCGGAAGAATCTATTCATGTTCAGACGCCATTGCCAAGGCCATCGAACGGCACATCGGCGGCGCCAACCCGTCAGAAAGAATTGAAGACCCGGATCACGACCTGTCAAAAAATATGGCCGAGACGAATGGAAAATCATCCGAAGTCGTCATGGTCGGCGTCTGTCCCGACTGCCATGCGCCCCTTGAATTCGAATCAGGGTGTTCTGTCTGCCGCAGCTGCGGTTTCTCACGCTGCGGGTAATCACAGCAATATATCAAAACAAAAAAGCCTGTTCATTTTGAGCAGGCTTTTTTGTTTTTAGAAAATATTTCGCTGCCCCGGCCCTCTTTCGACTAAAACTGGATACATGCCCACAAAGGAACAGGTTTAGATCCTCAACTCTAAAAAAAACAGTTGCCCTGACCGCCCCTCCCCGTTACCCCTGCGTAAGAGACAAAAACCGGAGAAAAAAAATGACCCCACAACAGCTGACCGCCCCGATGATACAGACAATCCTGAAAGCCCAGAAAAACGAAATCACCGAGTTTCATATCTACAAAAAACTCTCCCGAAAAATAAAAAACAGGGAAAACGCCGACATACTTTCAGTAATTGCCGACGACGAATTGCGCCATTACACCTTCTGGAAAGGTCACACGGGAAAGGAAGTCAGCCCTAACCGTTTCAAGGTCTTCAAGTTTTTCTGGATTGCCCGCCTCTTTGGCATCACCTTCGGCATCAAGCTGATGGAAAAGGGAGAAGAACAGGCCCAGGTCAACTACGGGGAGATCGCAAAAATCATTCCAGAAGTAGATGAAATCATCAGGGATGAAGACGATCATGAGAAAAAGCTCATCGGCATGCTCGAGGAAGAGCACCTGAAGTATGTCGGCTCCGTGGTTCTCGGTCTCAATGACGCTCTGGTTGAACTGACCGGCACCCTGGCAGGACTCAGCTTTGCCCTCCAGAATGCCCGCCTTGTTGCTCTGGCGGGGCTCATTACCGGCATTGCCGCATCACTCTCCATGGCCGCCTCTGAATTTCTTTCTGCACGCCACGGCGAAAGCGACGAGAACCCTCTCCGCTCAAGTCTCTATACGGGGAGTGCTTATATATTTACCGTTGTCGCCCTCATCACGCCATTTCTTATTTTTCAGAATTACCTGGTATGCCTCGGGGTAACCCTCTTCAACGCGGTGCTGATTATTCTTATTTTTAACTTCTACGTTTCTGTGGCAAAAGATCTTCCTTTCAAAAGCAGGTTTCTTGAAATGTTTTCTATCAGCATGGGCGTGGCTGCCCTGTCATTCGGGATCGGCTGGCTTATCAGAATATTTCTCGGCGTTGAAGTGTAGATATTATGGGGTAAGGAAGTTAAGGCACGCCCATCGGTCGCCCTTACTTCATTACAAAAGGAATCAATCTTTTGTCATCGACAAACCTGTCAAAAAAAAACAGCACGCCTCTAACTTCCCCACCCTTAATTCTTTTTCTTTTCGTTGAAAAACTTTTCAATAAAAAGAAGATACTTTGACTGTTTGCCCAGCTCAATATATTTTTTTTTCTTCACCATGCGTCGAATGCCCTGGAGGGTCTCGTAGGGGTTATCACTGCTGAACATATTCACCGCAAAGGCGGGAAGTCCTGTCGGGTCGGCATGTACCGTGTAGGCGATACGACACCGGTTCCGTGACAGGAGCGTCACATCAAAGGTACCGATCATCTTTTTCATGCGGACATATTTCTTATTCAAGGGAACCCATTTCGTCCCCTCCTTTCCCTGAAGAGAGCGAAGCTGTACCACAAAGCGTCCGGCGGCAAAATCCTTTTTCACTGTTGCGTGAACAACCACATCCCGGGGAGAAAGGGGCCAGGGAAGTTTTGTCACATTGTGAAGGATAAGCTCTTCATCGCTGAAAAGATGTATGGTACGGCTGATCATGCAGTTGTGCATATACTGCGTAAAAGCGGGAACATCACGGAAAAGCATGTCAATTACTTCAGCCGGGGCATCAACATCAGCAATTCCCCTTACTTCAATAATTCCTGAACCAGGGAAGGTTCTCTTTAATATTTCGACCCCGCCGCGGGACCGGTGAGGCTTCCAGGGAGGCGGCTCCGTATCGGCCAGAAGGGGCGCGAGAAGCCCCATTGAGAGAAGTATAATGATTAACTTTTTCATACTATGATACCGTAACACAGAAAAACCAGAGAATCAAGTTTAAAAAAATGCCCTCTCATATATCACTTCGATATTCAGTAGGAGTAATACCCATGACTTTCAGAAAGGCCCGGTTGAAAGTCCTGAGGCTTTCAAAACCGACGGCAAAGGCTATATGAATCACCGCTTCATCTGATTCCTTCAGCATCACAGCAGCCCGCTTTATCCTCAGTTCATTGATATACTCATTCATTTTCTTACCGGTATAATGGCGAAAGGCCTTGCCGAAATGATCCGCATTGATTTGAATATGAGCCGCGAGTCCCTCCCGGGAAATATCATGCATATAGTTATCATGAATATAGACAACGGCATGCTGGATTTTCTGCACTGTTGCCCCAGAGAGCTCAGTGGTCTTTTTCCCCGGTTTTGCCCTCTCCTCAAGGTAGGAGTCTTCAATGATACGGGAAAGATGCTGCAGCGACTCTTCGAGCTCCCGGGTTCGATCGTAGACCCTGAGCTCAAGGGTCTCATTGAGCTCTTCAACCTGCTTCATGGATTGAAGAAACCGATGAAGAAGAATCATTGCCCCTCCGATGAACATGACGGTTGCGGCATACCCGAAGACAACTTCTTCAAAGCCGTAGCCCATGAAACTGATATCGGGTCCTCCAAGACGCTGGAGGTAAGCAAAGCCGTCATGGGCAGCCCCGAGAGAAAGAATCAATCCAGGAAAGAACAGATAGCGGGCATAGATATTCTTTTTTTTAAGAGCCTGAACATGAATGGAAATATTATAGAGAGCCAGGGGAGTCAATACGGCAATGACGATAAGGGCGATAAAACGATGCCGGGTCACATCGGTGGCAGAGAGAATCAAAATAGTAAAAAGTACCAGCATTGCCCCAAGGGCCGTCTCTATGCCCTTTCTTTTAAGCCCATAGAGTCGATGAAGAAACATAAGGTGCACTACCACAAGAGCAGTCCACATAAAACCAAAAACCTTAATCCTGATAATCGTATCGGGATAGAGGGGAAAAAAACCGCAAATTTCATACACAACAAAAAAACCCGGAATCATCTGCATGATAAAAAACGCCGACTCAAGACCTCCCCGCCCCATGATAAAAATAACCAGAAACAACAAACCGATGGCGGCGCCAATTCCAAGAATCCCATAATAGACAATAACACTGGTAAGGAGATACCAGTGACGCTGGCTGGCCCACCATGACATATCACTGAGAAAAAGATCTCCCCGCATTTCACCATATATCCTGCAGTATATTCTGATTGCTATAACATTCTTCTGGCCCGGCTTCAAAAGGCTGGCAGGCACATGATAAAATCTTTTGTAGTTCCACATGGAAAATTCTCTCGGCGGGAACCCACCGGTTTCTCCCACGATGTGTCCGTTAACCATGGTTACATCAGCGTTACCGATTCTTCCCATGACCAGCCCGAGTCCCCCGGGAGGGATTTTTTCAGGAACAGCAATGTGCTTTCTGATCCAGAGTGTTCCTTCAATTTTGCCAGTCCTTGCTTTCAGATAACGGATAAAACTTCCCGGCAGTTTAATGGTATCCCAGGACGTATCCGGCAGTTCCTGACTGCCAAAATGCTTTTCATCCCCGATATTGATGAGCCATTTCCCATGAAGGGGTATTTTTATAGATTGAGAGGAAGATTGATATGCGGACAGGCTGAGGGGCATCAACAGGAAAGCAAACATACAGGATACTTTTGCAGCAAATTTCACGATCAGGGCCTCCTCCCTCTTTTTTCCGATATAATCATATAAAAAGAGGGAGTCAAGCAGAAGTCATACTTTAGCGAGAGATAATCTTTGCATCACGGGGAACCTTAAGGTCCTTTACAGACTTTACCTTAACGGGACGATTGAGTTTAATACTTTTAAATTTTAGAGTAAGACGTACCTTGGATTTCTTTTCAACCATCACAATGGTTCTGTAAAAATACCCCTTATTTGTTTTCATGGGTCTCTTGAGATAAATTTCAATAACATCTTTAGCTTTTTTGTTAACCAGTTTAATCTTATCAGGATAATCCCGGCTGAAAGCAATCGTCTGGTACGTATTTTTATTTTCAAGAATCAGGAAAGAGAGAGATGCTTCTTTTTTAACCAGCCCTTCCTTGATAGAGTAATCTTTAATAAGAGGTATTGATCCGGTTAAAAGGTCATATACAACATGATAGGGTATCTGAATATTATTATAATTTCTTAGATCGATAGTCCTGGCGTTATCCTTAATGAGGGTTTTATCAACGGGAAAATAGAAAATAATTTCACTACCATCAATATAAACTCGGGTCAAAGGACTTTTAAATATATAATCAAGAAAAGAAATATACATTTTACCCGCCCCACGATCAAAAAACGCTTTACCGATAGATTTAAACTTTTTCTTTTTCATGGTTCCGTCTATTTCAAATGAGACAGCAAAGGATTTTGGGGCCCCCGCATTAATTTCCTGCACCTTTGCGATCATTTTTTTTGCTTCACTATTGCCTGTTCTTTTTACCACACCGGCTGTTTGTTTTCCTGTGGTTACGCACCCGCAGAGAAACAGCATCACCAGCAGAATTATCTTCATCTTAAAGCTAAATCTGTTCATAGTAACTACTTCCTGTTTAGATTATTAATTTTTTCCCGAACTTTCTTTTCGTCTTTCAGTTTGAGGGATTTTCCCCAGTATTCAAGCGCCTTATCGGTATTTCTATGCTTCAGGTAAGCGTCACCGATATGATCATAGACAACAGCATCGGGACTCTTTGACGCGTTGAGTTTCTTCTCAGCTTCAAGAAGTTTCTGAAGAGCCAGATCATATTTTCCCTGTTTAAAATATGCCCACCCCAGTGAATCCATATACGCTCCATTTTCAGGTTCTATAGAGAGAGCCCTGTTTATAAGAAAAAGGGACCGCTTAAGCTTAATATTATTATCAGCATAAAGATATCCAAGGTAGTTGTTTACCTTTGAACTCCCGGGATTTTTCTTCAGAGCAGTTTCAAGATTTTCTATGGCTTCATCGATCTTTTTGCTTTTTTCAAGTGCAATAGCGAGATAAAAATAATAGGTATCCTTTGAGGCATCAAGAGCAATGGCTTTTTTAATGCTTCTTTCTGCTTTACCATACTTTTTATCACGAATTGAAAAGATACCCTTGAAAAACCAGGGCCGCGAATTTTCCGGTTCTTTTACAGCAACCTTGTTAAAGTAGGAAAAAGCCCGGAGATAGTTTTCTTCCTGCCCAAAGAGGTATCCGATATGAAGCATCAGATCTGAATTCGGCTTTTCATCATTTACCTTCACGTAGTAATGAATCGCCATGGCGCGGTTTCCTTCTTCTTCGCAGGTTCTCCCCATGTAGTAACGGGCTTCAGAAACAGCACTATTAATACTTAAGGCTTCGGTAAACATACGCCGGGCAAGGGTGTAATTTTCTTTTCGAAATGCCAGAATGCCGGCAGTCACATATTCATTGAAAGCTTCTTTGCTTTTTTTCTTCCTTTTAAAAATAGAAGCCAGGGCGATATGGGCTGACACATACGCTGGATTTCGCTTAATGGCAAACCTGAGAAGTTTTTCTGCAGAACCATCCTGCCCCCGCATTTCCAAAAGAAGGCCGCTGGCAAGAATTCCATTAAGGTTTTTGCTGGCCCCTCTCCTGAGATGGGTTATGGCACCATATTCTTCATTGATATACCGGGACCGGCCTATCACACCATTCATGTTTCGATTTTTCGGATATGCCCGAAGGTAGACAAATGCATGTTCAACAGCACTATCGTACTTCATTGCATCAACATAAAGAATCGCAAGACGAAAGTGAGCATAATTATTCTTTCTGTTATATGACACTGTCTTTTCATAATAGCCAAGGGCTTTTTTATTCTGCCGTCTGCGGTAGGCGATATCACCGAGATAATAGTTTCCATACTCAAGATAATAAGCACCGTTCTGAGCAGCTGTGGCTACGGAGACAAGTTTCTTAAACTCTTCCTCAGCCCTGGTAATCTTTTTCATCCGTATATAATAATTTCGCGCCAGGATGTAACGAATCTGCAGTGCCTTCGGCTTGACAACAAGATAGCGTTTAAGCACATCGGCAGCCTTTGTATTATTTCTTAAACGCATGTAAATTTCATAAAGACGGCTGTAGGGAGCCATAAACCCGGGCTTGACGGCTATTGACTTTTCAGCATATTCAATAGCACTGGTGAAGTTGTAGAGGCGGTAGTAACAATCGGAAATCTGATTATAAACATACTCGAGCCCCGTGCCGCCCTTTTCAGCAATTTTGAAATACTCGATGGCTCTGTTCAGCTGCCGGTTTTTTTGCGGGTTTCCCCGTATTTCAAGGGCTTCCCTTTTCAGGTTCAAGCCATGGCTGTAATATGCCCAGTTTTCAGTCACTCCGGGTTTATACAACAACGGGTCATCGGTCCCCTTCGGAGCACCGCTGATTACATAAACCGGCCGGGGGGTAGAACTGCACTGAATCAAAAAAAGTGAAACTAGAAGGAGAAATATAGTTTTTTTCATTATAACTGCCATTTTTTTACTTACGACTTACTAAGATATAACGAGACCATTGCCTTGTCAAATCTAAATGATTTATTCATCTGACCATTTCAGCATCACTACTGTTTCGAGATTTTTTAAATGTAACAATAAAAAGAAAATTTTTACTTAATCCTTAGAGATTCGGCAAAATATTTACCCGAACAGCCGGACTGTTTTATAAATTAACAGCGTTTATTACCGCAACTATCTGGAGGAAAAGATGTATTTTGGACTTGATCCCCTTTATTTAATTATCATGGCGCCGGTGCTGCTCCTTTCGTTTTACGCTTCAATGAAGGTGAAACGTACATTTAAAAAATTTTCCAGCACTACAACAGCAGGAGGCATGACTGGAGCTGATGCTGCCCGGGAGATACTCCGGATGAACGGTCTTTCAAATGTACAGGTCGTTGAAACAAAAGGCTTTCTCTCAGATCATTATGATCCGGCAAAAAAAACAGTCCGCCTTTCTCATGATGTGTACAGCAGTGCTTCAATCGCTGCCATTGGCGTTGCCGCCCATGAAACCGGACACGCCCTTCAGCACAAAGATGCCTACGGCCCCCTTACATTGAGAAACATGATGGTTCCAGTGGCTTCAATCGGTTCAAATTTTGCCTGGATTATCATCATAGCCGGTTTCCTTTTCAGTGCCATGGGGCTTGTCAAAGTGGGGATTCTTCTCTTCAGTGCCGTTGTAGCATTTCAGCTTATCACCCTCCCTGTCGAATTCAATGCCTCGGCACGGGCGAAAAAAGTACTTGGTTCTCAAAGAATGGTAAGCGCGACAGAACTGGCGGGAGTAAGCAATGTCCTCAATGCGGCAGCCATGACCTATGTTGCGGCAGCCGCCTCCGCAGTGGCAACACTTTTTTACTTTTTGCTCAGAGCCGGAATTCTTGGCGATGACTGATGATCGCAAAGCCCTCCAGTACTCCCATAAAAGAGGCTGCCAAAAAGGGCAGCCTCTCACGATAAGTCAAAAAAGACTTGAAGTTTTCATCAAACCTGTTTCAAAATAATATCTGAAGAAAAAAAGGGGCCCACCCCCATGATACAGGCAAAGGAATGCATCGGAAACTCGGACAGGTCGCAAAAACGATAAGCTTAAAAATACTCAGCATATTAAAAAGGATACGGGATTTTATCTTTTTTGATCTGCGGATTACCTTTAGAAACTACACTGATCATGACGGAGAACTGTCAACCTGCGCGCTGGCCTTTTTCCTTCTCATATCCTTTATTCCCGCCTCCCTGGTCATTATTTCAACCCTCAGTTTTTTCTTTAAATCAGAACAGATGGCTGTTTTCTATCTTGACCATCTCCGGCAGCAGCTTCCCGCTATTGACATGGAGAGAATCATCCAGATCATTGACCGAATTATATATTCCAAAAGATACCTGGCGGCAATATGGATACCCTTCCTTTTCTGGTGGGGAAGTTTAATTTTTGATATCTTTGAACGGGTCCTTGAAAAAGCCTTCAGAATCGAAGAGAGCAGAAAATACTGGAAGGCAAAAATCCGTCACTTTATTATCATTCTCGGAATCGGCATCATGATACTGGTTCT
>Ga0070729_10002736_pt1 | contig 21978 bp, 16 predicted proteins | sample tdDd472_FD_66725 | JGI IMG/M metagenome (GOLD analysis project Ga0070729, IMG submission 66725) | Marine sediment microbial communities from the Atlantic coast under amendment with organic carbon and nitrate - tdDd47.2 | ecosystem: Environmental > Aquatic > Marine > Coastal > Sediment | place... | reverse complement strand
TGGATACGGGCGACGTTGAAGTCTATATCGACGAATTGATTGTCGAGTCCGAAGCCGCCATGCTGCCCATGCAGGTCGCTGGAGATGCCGAGTTCCCTGAGGATATGCGCCTACGTTACCGCTTCCTCGACCTGCGCCGCGAGCAGGTGCGCAATAACATGCTGCTGCGCTCCAACGTGATTGCCGCTATGCGCAAGAATATGCTCGACCAGGGCTTTACCGAATATCAGACGCCGATCCTCACCGCTTCTTCGCCGGAAGGCGCACGGGATTATCTGGTGCCGAGCCGTAACCATCCGGGCCAGTTCTATGCCCTGCCGCAAGCGCCGCAGCAGTTCAAGCAACTGCTTATGGTTTCGGGCTTTGATAAGTATTTCCAGATCGCCCCTTGCTTCCGCGATGAAGACGCCCGCGCCGACCGGTCGCCGGGCGAGTTCTATCAGCTCGACCTGGAAATGGCCTACTGCACCCAGGACGATGTGTTTGAGGTGGTGGAAAACGTACTGCACGATATCTTTACGCAGTTTAAGGGCGAAAGGGAGGTTTGTGACAAGCCGTTCCGCCGCATTCCCTTTGCCGAGGCCATGCTGAAATACGGTTCCGATAAGCCGGACCTGCGCAACCCGCTGATCATTAGTGATGTGACCGAAGCCTTCCGGGGGTCCAACTTCGGTTTGTTCGCCAACTTGATCGAGAAAAAAGGCGCTGTGGTTCGCGCTATTCCGGCGACCGGGGCAGCGGCCAAGCCGCGCAGCTTCTTCGACAAGCTCAACGATTGGGCTCGTGAAGAAGGGGCGGGTGGTCTTGGCTATATCGTGTTCAACGATGACGGCACCACCAAAGGGCCGATTGCCAAAAATCTCGATGAAGACCGGATCAATCAAATTCGCGAAGCCTCGGGCGTCCAGCCGGGCGATGCCGTGTTCTTCGCCGCCGGTTCGGAAGAAGACGCTGCGGAATTTGCCGGTCAAGCCCGCGAGCGGCTCTGCGATGAGTTGGAGTTGCGCGAAGAAAACGCTTTCCGCTTCTGCTGGATTGTCGATTATCCCATGTACGAGCTGGACAAAGACACCGGCAAGATCGACTTCAGCCACAATCCCTTCTCTATGCCCCAGGGCGGTATGGAAGCGCTGGAAACTAAAGACCCGCTGGATATCCTTGCTTACCAGTACGATATCGTTTGCAACGGTGTGGAACTTTCCTCCGGCGCAATTCGGAACCATCGCCCCGACATTATGGTCAAGGCTTTTGAGATTGCCGGATACAGCGAAGAAGTCGTCGAGAAGGAATTCGGCGGCATGTATAACGCCTTCAAATTCGGCGCACCGCCTCACGGTGGCTCCGCCCCGGGCGTTGACCGGATTGTCATGTTGTTGGCCGATGAGCCTAACATTCGTGAGATTATCCTCTTCCCGATGAATCAGCAGGCTCAGGACCTGCTGATGCAGGCTCCCAACACGGTCAGCGAGCGACAGCTAAAAGAGCTGCACATCAAGCTCAATCTTCCAAAGGTGAAGAAAAAGGCCGAAGGCGACGAAGGAAAAGACGCCTCCTAAAGGCAGAAAAAGCGGAAATGACGGCCTGCCGTTTGGCGGGCCGTTTTTCTTTTAAGCCTGTTTGTGCGGTTCGTCACAGCATTCAACGAACCAATCCACCATGATGTGTCCCGGAGTTGGCCGCCAGTTCTTGGCGTTTTTTAGCGTGGTCCGATTCGCAAAGAATCTGGCCTTTTGGGACTCTAAATCAAATTTTTTAAGGGTCGTTATAGGTTTATTAAGTAAGCCTTTGATTCAATAGACTCATTCTTACGAGCCCGCACTCGTGGGGCAGGGACTAGAATGGGGACCCTGGGGGACAGAAAATGCCGAGACTACTACCTATCCTGTTGATTCCGTTATTTTTAGGTGGCTGCGCGCTGCCTGTTCATTTTCAAATTGCGTCCTTGGCTCTGGACGGCTTTCTCTATCTGACGACGGAGAAAAGCCTGACCGACCACGGTATCTCGCAAGTGACCGGCAAGGACTGCGCATTGCACCGGGTCGTCACCCGGGAAAACAATGTAATTTGTGATGATCAGGCTGTTGACGATACTGCCGTGGCGCTTGCGCCTAGCAAAGACAATCAAATCGAAACTTTTGCGTGGCAGAATGATCAAGGTGCGCCGGTGAGTGTTTTAGCGCCGAAAGTTGATGAGGCAAAGCCAGAGGCCGTCGAAATGACCGAAGTCGTCGATTTGTGGTCCAACGAAGTGCCGGAACACCTCTTGCCCGATAATTATTTAGAGGTCGTTGCTCAAGCTGAAGATAATTTTGTTGTGCCGGAAATTCCCGCTCAGGTCGATGTCTCCGGTCCGGCATCGGCGCAAACCGTTGCATCAGAAGCGGTGGTGGACTTTTGGTCGGCTGACGTTCCCGACCACTTGCTGGAAAAGGTTGAGCAGCCAGAGCAGCAGGCGGAAGCCTCGTTTGGCGAGATCAATCACATATACTAATTTGCAGAGAAGGTCCCGCTGAGGGGCATCACCTGAAGGGGGCTGCGGCCCCCTTTTTTTGATGGTGCGGCTTGATGGTGGTTATGGCGATGTTTGTTGCTTGATCCTTATGGTGCGGCTGATTGACAAGACTGAGGGACCTGCCGTCTATGACCGAAACTATGTTAGGCCATAACTCACAAGGCATTGCCATTACCGTTGAGGTGAGGCTGTTCAACAGTGTTGCCAAAGCGGCGGGTGAGGGCGGCAGTGTGCGTCAATTGACCCTTCCGGCAGGTGGGCGTGTCGGCGATGTGGTGCAGGCGTTGAACATTCCGGAAAGTGCAGTTTTTCTCGCCCTGGTAAACGGCCGCGATGTTACGCCCGGCCTGATCGGTGCGGAAATCCGCACCGGCCATGAGCTTGAAGATGGCGACGTCGTGGCGCTTTCCGGGCCGGTTCCCTACAGTTATGGGTATGGCGCACCGGTTGTTTAGCTTTGTGGGGGGCGAAGCCCGCCAAATCTCTGATAATAACTGGGATGGGCTTCTGGGATTGGCCCGTCCGCTGTTTCGGCAAGCGATGAAACATGTTCCTCAGCTCCATGCTCGACCAAGCGGTATAGGTTGCGGCTAAGGGTGCGCGCCGCCTTTCCGGGCCAATTTGCGGGCAAAAGCTCCTCTGGCAGCATCGGATCTTTGAGGATCGCTTTTCGGTAGCCGTGCATCAAAAGCGTTCGGATGGTGAAGCAAAGCTCGGGGGATAAGGTTGTCAGCTCTGAGAGTGCCGCCCAGACCGGACGGAACACGTTTAAAAAAGTCTCATAGTCTTTTTCTAGGCGGTTAAGGTCCCAGCATTGGCGAACGGTTTGGTCTATGCTTTGTTCTGGCAGCCAGTCGCATCTTTTTCCCCGGACGATGAACGGGGCGTTTTGCTGGTCGGGAAAGAGATTTTGGAGGCTGCTCTCATCGGGTGAGGGGTGTAGGAAAATGCCAGGGGTGAGTTGTCCAAAGCCCATCCACCCAAGGTCGCGTCTTAAGCTTTCCCTTTGGGTGGGTTTTAAATCCGCCATTGGCGGGCAGACGACTGTCCACTGATTATCCCATGTTGAGATCTGGCTTTTGTAGATGCGTTCATGAGCGGCGTTGAAGCGCCGTCGACCGATATCGGTAAGATGGTAATAACTGCACCTTCCGACCGAGCGGGCAACCAGCCAGTTATCGCCCGATAATCTGAGGACGGATGTTCTAACTGCGCGTTCGGTGAAATTGAACGGCTTTAAGAGCTCAATAATGCTGCCTAGCCAAGCCTCGCCCCCACGGTGGGATATGGCGTCTCCATAAACGGTGATAATAAGGGATTTCACTCTTGGGCTTAAGAGCTCCAGGGTGCGCTCGACGATCTCTTCTTCCTTCTGAATCATGGCGTCATCTTAACGACCCGCTCAATCAAGGCAATCAAATACGCTAAATTTTAAAAATGATACAATTTCCATTGTGTAAATTAAAAAAGCGTGTCACTTTAGCGAAATAGAAAACATAACCAATTGAAAAATAACAAAAATAAAACTTCATATTTATGAGTTTATCGGCAATGTCTGAGTATTGCCGACTTCTCTAGTAGAGGAAGGGGGCGGCATGTCAGAGCAGCAATCGTTAGCGACCTATTGCTACAACTGTGTCTCCGGGCCCGATTTGTTGCGGGTGTCGGTTGAAGATGGGGTAGCTAAAACGGTGGAGCCGGATCATAAGGCGATGAACATTCATCCGGCGCATGGGCGGCCCTGCATCAAGGCTTACGGCCTTGTGCAGAAAACCTATAATCCCCACCGGGTGACCACGCCGATGAAGCGGACCAACCCTAAAAAAGGAAAGGATGAAGATCCGGGCTTTGTGCCGATTTCTTGGGGTGAAGCGTTGGATATCATCGCAGGGAAGTTGCGTGGAATTCGTGAGCGCGGCTTGCTTGACGATCAGGGATTGCCGCGCCTGGCTGCGACTTTTGGGCATGGCGGCACCCCGGCTCATTACATGGGTACCTTGCCTGCCTTTCTTTCTGCTTGGGGGCCTATCGATTATAGCTTCGGCTCCGGTCAGGGCGTCAAATGCGTCCATTCAGAGCATCTATATGGTGAGTTTTGGCACCGCGCCTTTACCGTTTGCGCCGACACTGTTTCAACCCGTTACATTGTTTCCTTCGGCACCAATGTTGAGGTGACGGGTGGTGTCTGTGCTGTGCGACGCCATGCAGATGCGAGAATTCGCGGAATTAAACGGGTGCAGGTTGAGCCGCATATGTCGCCTACGGCGGCTTGTTCGGCCGAATGGGTGCCGGTGAAGCCGAAAACCGATGCAGCCTTCATGTTGGCGATGGTTCATACTCTGTTGTTCGATGCCGCACGGGATCAGCTTGATATTCCCTTCCTTCGCGATCGAACGGCTTCGCCTTACCTAGTCGGTCCGGAAGGCTGGTATCTGCGTGATCCGGATACTCAGAAGCCTTTGATTTGGGATGAAAAAACGCAATCGGCCGTGCCTTTCGATATGAAAGGAGCCGTCCCAGCCGTTGAAGGAACCTTTACTGTCGCCAAGGCCATCACCCGAGGGCCGGATGAAGAGTTCGAAGCCCATGAGAACGTAGAAGGGCGGACGGCTTTTGACGAAATGGTTGAGGGAATGCGGCCGTTCTCCCCCGAATGGGCGGGCGATATTTGTGGCGTTCCGGCGGAGACGATCCGCCGTGTGGCGTTGGAATATTTGGAGAATGCCTGCGTCGGCGAGACGATTGATATCAATGGCAAGACCCTGCCTTTCCGGCCGGTCGCCATCACACTGGGTAAAACTGTCAACAACGGTTGGGGGGCTTTCGAGTGCTGCTGGTCGCGCACCGTTTTAGCCACCCTGGTTGGAGCGCTCGAAGTTCCCGGCGGCACCTTGGGCACCACCATCCGGATCAACAAGCCACATGAAAACCGCTTACTCTCGGTAAAGCCCGGTGAAGATGGTTTTATGGCGTCGCGGTTCAATCCAACCGGCAAGGATACCTGGATTTCCGAACCCACCGGACGGAATGCTCATCGAACCTTGATCCCGATTGTTGGCAACTCGCCCTGGAGTCAGGCTCTTGGTCCGACCCATCTGGCTTGGTTGTTCCTGCGGGAAACTCCGGAAGGCTGGCCGAAGCCGTCGCAGCCGGAAGTCTGGTTCGCCTATCGCACGAACCCGGCGATCTCATTCTGGGAAACAGATACCCTTTCATCGACCATGGCGACCATGCCGTTCATCGTCGGTTTCGCCTATACCATGGATGAAACCAACCATATGGCCGATGTGTTGCTGCCCGATGCGACCGATTTGGAGAGCACGCAACTAACCCGGATCGGCGGCACCAAGTTTACAGAGCAACATTGGCAACATCAGGGGGTCGCCCTGCGCCAGCCAATTGTCGAGCCGCAAGGCGAAGCCCGTGATTTTTCGTGGATTTCAGCCGAATTGGCGAAACGTGTCGGCCTGATTGAAGAATATACGGCGGCGCTTAACCGCGGCACCATTTGTGCTCCTCTGCAAGGTGAAGGGTACGATTATAGCCTCGCTTCCGATGAAGTTCATGACGTCGATAAGGTTTGGGACTCCATTTGCAAAGCCACGACGGCTGAATTGACCGAAGGGGAAGACGTTAAAGATCTGGACTGGTTTAAGGAAAACGGTTGGTTCGTCGTGCCCTTCGACCGGGCTGATTGGTATTTGACCCCAACCATGGAAGAAATGGGGCTGCGCTACGAACTGCCTTATCAAGAACGTCTGTTGCGGACCGGGAAGGAGTTGGAGCGTCGTCTCCATGAGAAAGGTATTCATTGGTGGGATAAACAACTGACCGAGTATCAGGCGATTCCCAAGTGGCACGATGTGCCTGCCCATTGGGTGGAGTCGATTAAGGAACTGGGTGAGAACCCCGATGATTACCCATACTGGGGGATCACCACCAAAAGTATGCCCTACACCACAGGCAACAATGTGGGAATTCCTCTGATGAACGAAGCGGCGCAAAATCTGCGGGGCCATGGCGCCGTGACGCTTAACGCCGATACCGGCCGGGAGCACGGCCTTAAGAACGGCGATTGGGTCGAAGTTACTTCACCGGTTGGATCAACGGTCGGCAAGGTGCAACTGGTTCAGGGATGTCGTCCCGATACGGTTGTCATTCCTGGTCAATACGCCCACTGGAAGACGCCTATCGCCAAGGATCTTAATTTCCCGTCGTTGAACAAGATTGCGCCTTTGTCATCTGTCTCCCTTGCTTTGACCGACGCCACGGGATCGGGAGCCGATGTCGTGCGGGTCCGTATAGCCAAGGTCGATGGCCCGGCCGGGAAGGGAGGCGTCCAATGACCCGTTATGTAATGGTTGCCGACCTCCGCCGATGCGTCGGCTGCCAAACCTGCACGGTCGCCTGCAAGGAAAGCAACGGCACACCGCCGGGCGTTCAATGGCGTAAGGTTCTCGATATCGAGGCCGGGCAATTTCCGGATGTAAGCCGGGTTTTCGTGCCCAGCGGCTGCCAGCATTGCTCCAATCCTCCCTGTATGGAGGTTTGCCCTTCCACGGCTACGGGACAGCGTGAGGATGGTCTCGTCACCATCGATTACGATCTTTGTATCGGCTGTGCCTATTGCATCATGGCCTGCCCTTATGAGGCTCGCTACAAGGTCGATGAATCGGCCTTTGCCTATGGCGACAATCCAACGGAGTCGGAAAAGCTTAAAGCCAAGGATTTCCCTATCGACGTGGCAACCAAATGCACATTCTGCATTGACCGGATTGATGCGGGAATCGCCAAAGGTTTGGTGCCGGGGAAAGACCCGGAAGCAACTCCTGTCTGCGTACAGGGATGCATCTCGGGCGCTTTGCGTTTCGGCGATATCGAAGACCCGTCGAGCGGCATCGCTCAATTGCTTGAAGAAAACAAATCTTTCCGCATGCACGAATATGAGGGAACAGAACCCGGTTTCTACTATTTGTGGGACAAGGAGGCTCCGCTATGAACATGATGAAACAAATGGTGACGGCCCGCCGACAGAATTATTGGGATTTAAGGGCTGCCGGAAATTTCATCGGCGGTGGCACCGGTGTCGGGCTGCTGGTTGCGGCTACGGTGGCTTTGGCCATGGGCGGAGAAAACTATGTGTCTTTGCTTGTCGGTATGGCTAGCCTCTCTCTCGGCTTGTCGCTGGTGTGGTTGGAAATCGGTAAGCCCTGGCGCGCCTTGAACGTTTTCTTTCACCCTCAAACGTCTTGGATGACACGGGAAGGAATTCTGGCTGGTCCAGCCTTGATAGCGGGCGGTTGCGCATTTTGGTTTCAGAGCGTCTCCTTGGCGGTGTTGGCTGCTGCTCTTGGCCTTGCTTTCCTTTATTGCCAAGCGCGTATTCTCAAGGCTTCCCGGGCGATTCCTGCATGGTCCAATAAAACTATCGTTCCCTTGATCGTCGTTGCCGGGTTGGCCGAGGGTGCGGGACTTTTCTTGGCGTTTTCCACTCCGTCCCAGGTATTTATTCTAGCTGTTTTCGTTCTGGGAGTTCTGCTTGAAGGGCTGCATCAAGTTTATCTTTTCAGCCTGAAAGCGAAGAAAGCTCCGGCTGCGTCGCTCGAATGTTTAACCGGACAGGTCGCAAGCGGTGTCGTGCTGGCGAGAATTATTGCTTTGGCGCTTCTAGCCGTGGGGGCGTCCGGTTATGATGCCGCTGTCGTTGCGGGAGGTGTTTTGCTGACGCTATGCGGTTGGACGTTCAAAGGGCTTTTGGTCACTAAGGCAGCCTATACACGCGGCGCTGCAATTCCCTTTACCCCGACACGGGGGCGAAGCCAAGCCAAGGCCGTCGGTTAATTTCTCGCTGTATTTTCTAAAAAACAACACCCAGCCGTAAAGGCCGGGTGTTGTTTTTTTAGATTAGATTCCACCGAAGCAAAGATATTTGGTCTCTACGAAATCGTCGATCCCGTACTTGGAGCCTTCGCGTCCGATACCGGACTGTTTGATACCGCCAAAGGGGGCTACTTCGGTCGAGATAATGCCCTCGTTGATGCCGATGATGCCGCACTCCAAGGCCTCTGCAACCCGCCAAATCCGCCCCATGTCGCGACTGTAGAAATAACTCGCCAAACCGAACTCTGTTGCGTTGGCCTGGGTTATTACTTCCTCTTCGCTTGAGAATTTAAACAAAGGAGCGACGGGGCCGAAGGTTTCTTCGGTCGCTACCCGCATGTCGGTCGTGACGTCGGCCAGAATTGTCGGTTCAAAAAAGGTTCCGCCCAAGCTGTGTCGTTTACCGCCACAGAGTACGCGCGCCCCTTTTGCCTGAGCGTCGTCAATATGCGCCTCGACCTTTTCAACAGCTGCTGCGTTGATCAGCGGGCCTTGCTGGGTTTCTCCTTCAAGGCCGGGGCCGACTTTAAGTGCTGAAACCGCCTTGCCGAGTTTTTCGGCAAATGCATCGTAAACACCTGCCTGGACGAAAATCCGGTTGGCGCAAACGCAGGTTTGACCGGTGTTGCGGTACTTGGACGCCATGGCTCCGGCGACAGCCGCATCCAGATCGGCATCGTCAAAAACAATGAAGGCTGCATTTCCGCCCAATTCGAGAGAGACTTTTTTGACCGTGTCGGCGCATTGGCGCATGAGTAGTTTACCCACTGCCGTTGAGCCGGTGAAGCTCAGTTTCCGAACGATGGGGTTGGCGGTCAATTCACCGCCCACATCGGCGGGGCGCGAGGTGGTTACCACGTTGAAGACGCCTTTGGGCATTCCCGCCCGTTTGGCCAGTTCGGCCAGGGCGAGGGCCGAAAGCGGGGTGTCTTCGGCGGGTTTTACAACGACAGGGCAACCGGCCGCCAGGGCAGGAGCCACTTTTCGGGTGATCATGGCGATGGGAAAATTCCATGGCGTAATCGCTGCGACGACGCCAATGGGCTGTTTTAGCACGACAATCCGTTTGTCCGCTGCGTGGCCGGGGATAACGTCGCCGTAAATCCGCTTGGCTTCTTCGGCGAACCACTCAATAAACGAGGCACCGTAAACGACTTCGCCTTTTGCTTCGGTTAGCGGTTTTCCTTGTTCTGCCGTCATCAGCACGGCTAGATCGTCACTGTTTTCCAGAATAAGATCGTACCAGCGCCGCAAGATGGTTGTACGTTCTTTGGCCGTCAATCCGCGCCAGGATGGCCAGGACCGTTCGGCGGCTTCAATCGCTTCGCGCGTTTCCTCGGCCCCCAAGTCGGGGACGTTTGCAATATGATCGCCATTGGCAGGATTGCTGACGGGGTGGAAGCCGCCATTTTTGGCGCTTCGCCATTCACCGGCAATATAGGCTTTTTCCTTCAGCAGATTATTATCGTTTAGCTTCATATTCAGTATCGCTCCCATATCGCGAAATTTATCTTGGCCGCAGCATCACATGGTGATTGCTTAAATTGCAACCGTAGTCGCCAGCCTCTCAACAAGATTGGGGTAAAAAATTAAAGCGCTTGGTCCAGGTCCCTCAGCAGGTCGTCCACGGTTTCGAGGCCGATGGAAAGACGAATGACGTCGGGACCTGCTCCCGCGGTAATTTGTTGTTCTTTGGTGAGTTGACGGTGCGTAGTTGACGCCGGGTGGATGATCAGTGAGCGGGTGTCGCCGATATTGGCGAGGTGGGAAAATAAATTAACGCTTTCAACAACCTTGACCCCAGCCTCAAAACCACCTGTGACGCCGAAGGTAAAGACAGAGCCAGGGCCCTTGGGAATGTATTTTTGGGCGAGATCGTAATAAGGGCTATCTTTGAGACCAGCGTAGGATACCCAGGCCACTGCAGGGTGACGGGCTAGAAATTCAGCGACTTTTTGCGCGTTCTCGATATGACGCTCCATGCGCAGCGGCAGGGTTTCGATGCCGGTGATGGTGTAAAATGCGTTGGCCGGGCTCATGGCGGGGCCGAAATCGCGTAAGCCTACGGTGCGGGCCTTCATGGTGAAGCCGAAGTCGCCGAAAGTTTCGTAAAAAGTCAGGCCGTGGTAGGCCTCATCCGGTTCGGTCATCGTCGGGAATTTACCGCCTTGGGTCCAGTCGAAACGGCCGGACTCAATAAGCGCACCGCCCATGGAGGTGCCGTGGCCTGAGAGAAACTTGGTCATCGAATGAGTGACCAGGTCGGCGCCCCATTCAATGGGCTGGCACAGATACGGGGTGGCCATGGTGTTGTCGGCGATTAGTGGAATGCCGACATCCTTGGCGATAGCCGAAATGGCTTCAAGGTCGAGCACGATGCCGCCTGGATTGGCCAAGGGCTCAATGAACAGCGCCTTGGTGTTTTCTTTGATGGCGTCTTTGAAGTTCTCTGGATTGGTTGGGTCGACGAAAGTGCAATCCCATCCAAGGCGTTTGAAGCTTATCCCGAACTGGGTGAGCGATCCGCCGTAAAGATTGTGTGAAGCGACGAAATGGTCGCCGGGGGAAAGCAACGTGAAGAAGGCCAGAAACTGTGCGGCATGACCCGATGCGCAGCAGACGGCGGCGCGACCGCCTTCAAGGGTGGCGACCCTTTCTTCCAAGGCTGCGACCGTGGGATTGGTCAGCCGGGAATAGAGGAAGCCGAAATCCTGCAGATTGAAGAGATCTGCGGCGTGATCGACGTTTTCAAAGACGTAGCTGGTCGTCTGGTGGATCGGCATGTTGCGTGATCCGGTGATGGGGTCGGGTTTTGCCCCAGCGTGAATGGCGAGGGTTTCTGGGCCGTACTTCGGCTGCTTGCTCATGATTATCTCCTCACCTTCGGACGTTTTGATGAAATGATGCCGGTGTTAACGCCAGCCCAGGAAAGCTCGGAGAACAACCGTCCGTATTCGATCTTGGGGCATCGGTCCATAATCACCGTCAGTCCGGCGGCTTCAGCTTTTTGCGCCGCCTCTTCGTTGATCACGCCCAACTGCATCCAGATGACCTTGATGCCCTTTTCGTCCTTGAGCCGGATTGCTTCATCGACAATCGGCGGGACTTTTTGAGATGCTTGAAAAATATCAACCATGTCGATGGGCCCCGGAATATCTGCAAGCGTTGCATAGGCTATGCATCCAAGAATTTCCTTACCCGCCTGTCCGGGATTGACTGGAATGACATTGTAGCCTTTGCCCAAAAGATACTTCATGGCGAAGTTACTCGGCCGCACCCACTTGGCCGACGCGCCGACCATGGCGATGGTTTTAGTGTCTTGGAGTGTCCTGTGGATCAGTTGGTCGTCATAGTGCAAAGACATTAATCCTCTTCCTCCCTTTTCACCGCATTCTGCCGTGAAACTCTGCGTATGGAAAGGAGCGTTCCGAAACTTGTAATGATGTCGTCCATAGCCATCTCAAACCAATAACTATGGGTTGATGTATACGGATGGACCTTTGTTGTTCCGGATGTGGTCATGTTACCAAATGATTACATCAAATATCCGTTTTGCTCTGGCGAGGGCGTTGGGTTGCCCTGGTGAAGAAAGCGCAAAAACGGCAAAAAAAGAGGGGTAAGCAATGTCCGAGAAAGCTCCGTCGGTTCCTATAAAGACAACTTTAGGCAATCTGCCTGTTCTGGTGAAAATTTGGTCGCTAATTGTCCTGGGGGTGATCGCTATCCTGACCTTGGATACGATTGTTTTTGTCGGTTCATCTTTACTAAATGAGGCAGTAAAGAATGAAGAGCGGGCAATTAGCGTCGAGGTTTTGGAACTGAAAATCGATGCGGCGGCATTGGAGCTTCGTCGTCATGAAAAAGACTTCCTTCTACGTAAGGACCTGAAGTATCGCGACCGTTACGGGAAAGTCATTGAGGAGATGATTGGCTATTTGGATGAAGTCGCCAAGTTGGTTGATGATGCCGAGGCCAGTGACGCCATTGCCAAGATCAAGGCAGGTGCAGAGAAACACCATCAGCAGTTTCTCAAAGTCGTTTCGCTTTCTCAAAAGATGGGGCTTGATGAAAAATCCGGTCTAAGAGGCGTCCTACGCGGTGCGGTCCAAGATATTGAAAAGCGTTTGGAAGAAGCCGGTGTTGCCCAGTTGACGATTAAAATGTTGATGATGCGCCGCCATGAAAAAGATTTCATGCTGCGTGGAGCGGCCAAATACCTAGCCCAAATCAAACAGCGCAAAGCGGAATTTCTCGAAGTTCTCGACCTGCATTACGTCGAAGGCCGCGAGGAGATTTTACAGAAGCTCGACACCTATGTTTCGGCGATGGAAACCTTCGTTCAGGACAATATTAAACTGACCGCCGAAACCAAAATGTTGAGCACCATTTATGCCGGTCTCGATCCTTTGTTGGTTAACCTCAGAACCTATGCTGAGACGGAGAAGGACGCGGCTGTCGAAAATGCCCATGAGGTCAACCAAAACGTCTTTGTCCTTGAAATTGCGGTAACGGTTGTCGTGATCGTTGTGTTCCTGGTGCTGGGTTTTCTGATTAGTCGCAGCATTACGGTGCCCGTGACGATGATTACCACGGCAATTACCGGTTTGGCCAAAGGTGACAAGGACGTCGCGGTGCCTGCCGAGGAGAACAAGGACGAGTTTGGAGAAATGGCGCGCGCCATGCTGGTCTTGAAACGTACGGCGGCCGAAGCCTTTGGAGCCAAGGCGGCGCTCGATGCAGCCTCTTCGGCTTCGATGATTGTTGGGACCGATAACAAAATCCGCTATCTCAACCAATCGGCGGAAAAACTTATGGCTAATAGTGAGGCGGCTATTAAGAGCGTACAGCCGTCCTTTAGCGCTGCTGGGTTGATCGGGGTGAATGTTTCGACTCTTCACGCATCATTGTCATCCATCAGCACCATTCACGCACCGCAAAAGTCGCAAGAAAAAGTCGGAGCCAAGACCTTCATTTTTGAAGCCGCACCGGTCGTCTCGCCGACTGGAGAACGGATTGGGGCTACTCTTGAGGTCGAGGACTTGACTGAACAGTTGGCGATTGAGGATGAGATCGCCGGACTGGTCGAGAGTGCGGTCAATGGCGATTTTACCCGCCGGGTCGAAACCAACGATAAAAGCGGCTTCATGCTCAAACTAAGCGAGGGTATGAACCAAGTGTTGGCTACGGTGAGCGCCGGTGTTGAGGAAACGGTTGCGGTGATTTCAGCATTGGCGGGCGGCGACCTGACCAAGCGAATGACCGGCGACTATGCCGGAAGTTTCGCTCGTTTGAAGGCTGATTCGAACGGGATGGCCGAGAAGCTTTCTGAAATTGTCGGCTCCATCGTTGAGGCGGCAGACTCGGTGAAGGGCGCTGCCTCGGAAATCGCGTCGGGGAGTTCGGACCTCGCCGGGCGCACCGAAAACCAGGCTTCGAGCTTGGAAGAGGTTGCGGCTTCTATGGAAGAATTGACGGCTACCGTGCGGCAGAATGCCGATAGCGCCCAGCAGGCCAACCAACTGGCCGATAGCGCCAGTACGACCGCCAAAAAGGGCGGGGATGTGGTGCGCAATGCCGTCGCCGCTATGGAAGGCATTCGCAGTTCGTCCGAGCAGATCAATGATATCGTTAGCATGATTGATGAAATTGCTTTCCAAACGAACCTTTTGGCGCTGAATGCCGCCGTTGAGGCCGCCCGTGCCGGAGAGGCGGGTAAAGGGTTTGCCGTGGTTGCTCAGGAAGTGCGGTCGTTGGCCCAACGCTCGGCGGAGGCTTCAAAGGAAATCAGCGCCTTGATTAGCAATTCCGGCACCCAGGTGCAGGAGGGGGTCAAACTGGTTGATAATGCAGGATCCTCTCTAGAGGAAATTGTTCAGTCTATCGTCAAGGTGGCCGAAATCATTACGGAGATCGCTTCGGCCAGTACCCAGCAGGCGTCGGGTCTGGACGAAGTGAATACAGCCATGGCCGCCATGGACGAAATGACCCAGCAAAATGCCGCTTTGGTCGAGGAAACCAATGCTGCCGCCACCTCAATGGACGTTAACGCTGACGATTTGGTCAGTACCCTTGCCTTTTTCCGCAGAGGGGATGACGCCTTTAAAGGCTCCGGGTCAACAAAAAAACCGACGAGAAAAAAGACAGCTCTATCTGTCGTATCGGAAAAAACGGCCTCGACGGCTGAGAAAAAGACTGCACCCAGAGCACCTGCGCCGGTTAATGAGGAAGGTGGGTTCGATGACGATGATGATTGGCAGGAGTTCTAAAGCAAAAACTCGTTGCTCCGTTATTTAGGGTCCTGACCCTACTTTAAACCCCGCCATATTTTGGCGGGGTTTTCTTTGGTCGACCGATTATCTCTAAAGGAAAACGCCTGAAAATTTGCCTAAAAGGGGCTCGTTAATGAGTTGAATTACTTTCGTTCTTTTCAGTTTGGCTACAAGCGGGTTATGGTTGCATGACAGGGAAAACGCTTTTGGGGAGCAATAAGAACGGCTAAATGCCGAAATCAGGGGCCCGAAACGTTTCTCGTCATAATATTTTTTGGACACTTGAGAATTCAGGGGCTCTAAGATGTCTGACAACACTACGTCGATAAACGAAAAGAAGCAGGCAGACCGAGAAAATCAGGGTGGCGCGGACGGTAAAGTCGTTGACCGTGTCTTTATGGGAAATCTGAAGGTTCCCATTAAAATCTCACTGTTAATTGGGCTGGGCGTACTCGCTATTGCGATTTCCACCGGTATTTCGCTATTCGGATTAAATAATCTGGATGGTGCGATGGAGACATTGGTGCGCGCCGATTCCATCAAAAATAGCGTTGCGCAACTCGATACGGGGGGCTTGCAACTCAGGCGGCATGAAAAAGATTTCCTGCTCCGCAAGGACAAGAAATTCAAAGACCGATACGTCGCGGATTTCAATAAAACGAAAAGCGTCCTCGATTCATTAAAAGCCTTGGCGGCCGATAGTGACATAGGACCAAGTCTCGATGCCATTGGCGGGATACTGGATCAGCATAATGCTCAATTCCAGAAGGTTGCTAAAACAGAGGAAGAGCTTGGATTGACGTCCCTCAAAGGGCTTCAAGGAAAGCTGGGGAATGCAGTTACCACCGTCGAGATGCAATTGGGCTGGTCATCCGAAGAGCGGCTCAAAGTTCTTATGTTGACCATGCGCAAGCATGAGAAAGATTTCGTTATGACGGGCAATGCCAAGTTTTTGCGTAGCGTCAAACAAACCCGGAAACAGTTCGATAAAACATTGGAAGCGGCGTCGATTGCCGGGAAAGAAAATATCCAAAAATTGATGGCGGCCTATATGGACGCCATCGATGCTTATGGGAAAGTGCTTATTCGGCAAAACGCTCAAGTTAAGATGCTGTCGACGATCTACACCAAGATGGGGCCGGAGATGGAAAAAGTCCGATCCTATGCGGAAGAGATTGGCGCCCAAGCGGAAGTGACGGCCAAGAAGGTAAAGACAAGCGTGACGACCTCGCTGATCTTGGCGGGGGTGATTATCGTCGTCGCCTTTTTGGTGCTGGGAATCTTAATCATGCGCAGTCTGACGGTTCCCGTCGGCCTGATTACCAAGGTTATGAATCGGCTGGCTGAAGGCCATAAGGATATCGATGTTCCCGCAACGGAAAATAAGGACGAAATTGGAGAGATGGCGCGGGCGATGAACGTCCTGAAGAGGACGGCTTCGGAGGCCATGGGAGCCAAGGCGGCGCTCGATAATGCATCGGCCTGTGTCGCCATCATCGGTACCGACAATAAGGTCCGCTATATCAACAGTGCTTGCGAAAACCTCTTGGCCCACAATGAAGCTGCCATTCGCAGTGTTAATCCGTCGTTTAGCGTGGCCAACCTTGTAGGCGCGGACATTGCAAGCCTTCATGGGACGTTTGGCAGGCTTGGGGCATTGGACGCGGCAAGACGGGAAAAAGAGGAGATAGGCGGCCGGACCCTTGCGTTTGAGGCCAATCCGGTGATTACCCCCTTAGGTGACCGCATCGGCGTGGCTTTGGAGCTGGAGGATCTAACCGAGCAATTGGCGATTGAAGATGAAGTCGCCGCCCTGGTCGATAGCGCCGTTAATGGCGATTTCACCAAACGGGTGAAAACCGAAGGAAAGAGCGGCTTCATGCTGAAGCTGAGCGAAGGGATGAATGAAGTTCTCGGTTCGGTGAGCGCAGGCGTCGATGAAACGGTCGCCGTGATTGCCGGACTTTCTCAGGGCGATTTGACCAAGCGGATGACTGGCGCTTATAGCGGCAGTTTCGCTCGGTTGAAGCAAGACTCTAATGGCATGGCCGAAAAACTTTCCGATATCGTTGGCTCGATTGTCGAAGCGGCCGATGCAGTCAAGAACTCGGCTTCTGAAATTGCCTCTGGCAGTTCGGACTTGGCGGCGCGAACTGAAAGTCAGGCCTCCAGCCTTGAAGAAGTTGCCGCGTCTATGGAAGAGCTCACCGCGACGGTCCGGCAAAACGCCGACAATGCAAAAGAGGCCAATCAACTCGCTGGGTCCGCCCGCGAAACCGCTCACAAAGGCGGAGAGGTTGTGCAGAATGCAGTGAGCGCCATGGAAGGGATTGAGGCATCCTCCAATCAGATCACCGATATTGTTGGGATGATTGACGAAATTGCTTTCCAGACTAACCTTTTGGCGTTGAATGCCGCGGTTGAAGCGGCGCGCGCAGGCGAGGCAGGTAAGGGCTTTGCTGTGGTAGCCCAAGAAGTGAGATCGCTGGCCCAGCGCTCGAGTGAAGCGTCGAAGGAAATCAGCTCCCTGATCTCTAACAGCAGTCGTCAAGTGCAGGATGGCGTTAAGCTGGTTAAAGATGCCGGGGGATCCCTTGAGGAGATTGTCAACTCTATCGTCAAGGTGGCCGAGATCGTCACGGAAATCACCTCGGCCAGTACGGAACAGGCTGCCGGGTTGGATGAAGTTAATCAAGCGGTTTCCGCGATGGATGAAATGACTCAACAAAATGCCGCCTTGGTTGAAGAAACCAATGCGGCGGCGACGTCAATGGATACCAACGCCGATGATTTGGTTGGCACTCTTGATTTCTTCCAGCGAGGCAATAGGGCGGCCAAACCAAAGCCGGAGAAATCGAAAGCCTCTCCGACGTCTAAGCCGGTTACGGCATCAACGCCTCCGTCTCAACCGAAACGTCCAACGCCGAAGGCGCCAGCCAAGGAGCCCGACGTCACTGAAAATTTTGATAGCGGTGATGACTGGCGGGAATTCTGAGGAATAGGGAAAATAGAAAGGGCGGCCAGCGTTACCGGCCGCCCGCTTTTTGTCGTCTTTCCGTGCGCTATTTGCCTTTCCACTCGGGCATGGGCTGTTTGGCGATAAAGGCGTCGACGCCTGCCTGGGCGTCTTCGGTAATCATGTTGCAGGCCATGGTTTCGGCCGCCATGTCGTAGGCCTCGGTCATGCCTTCTTCCAACTGCTTATAGAAAAGCTTTTTACCAAACGCTACGGAAACAGCCGGTTTGGACGCGATGTTGGCGGCCATGGCGTCGACTGCCGCATCCAACTCTCCGGCTGGAACGGCTTTATTGATCAAGCCTTGCTCGGCGGCGGCTTTGGCGTCGATGAATTCGCCTGTTACCAGCATCTCGAAGGCTTTTTTGCGGCTCAAATTACGCGAAACGGAGATCATCGGAGTCGAGCAGAACAGTCCCACATTGATGCCCGAGGTGGCGAAGGTGGCGTTTTCCGAAGCGATCGCGAAGTCGCAAGCACCAACCATTTGGCAACCGGCCGCCGTGGCGATGCCATGGATTTTGGCAATGACAGGCTGGGGGATGTGGGAGATGGATAGCATCATCTTGGAGCATTTTTCGAACAGCGCTTTTTGATCGGCCTTCCCCGGAGTTGAACGCATTTCTTTTAAGTCATGTCCGGCGCAGAAAGCTTTACCGTTGGCGGCCAAAATCACGACCCGGACAGAGGTGTCGTTTTCAAGCCTCTCGAGCTCGGCCTGTAGGGTATCAAGCAGTTCGTGAGAAAGTGCGTTGAATTTGCCCGGACGGTTAAGCGTCAGTGTCGCTATGCCATCGCAGTCTTCGCGTAACAAAATGGGTTCGGTCTGTTCGGTCATGTCTGATCTTGCTCCCATAGTCAGACAGCGGTGTGCTTCCAATATATGAAGGGTCCGCCGCTTTTTTCAAATGCTCATTATTGACGTTTACGTAAACGTAAATTACCTTATGGAAAAGGCGCAATCAATGGCCTATTTAAGGAAAAGCTAAAATAGGAAGGCTGGTCATGGACCCCAAGGTTTCGGTCGAAGAGTTCAATAATATTATGCATATCGGGCTTCCGGCGGCGAAGGACGCAGGCACCGAGTGCGTTGCCATTGGTTATGGAACGGCGAAACTCCGCCTTCCTTACGACAGCCTACACCTCCGTCCCGGTGGGACTATCTCGGGCCCGGCGATGATGGGGCTTGCCGACGCCACCATGTATGCGGTGGTCCTTTCGATGATCGGGCCGGTGGAGTTGGCCGTTACGACCAATTTCAACATCAATTTCCTGCGCAAGCCACCTCAAGCCGATATCGTTGCGGAAGGAGAAATCATTAAGCTGGGTAAAAGATTGGCGGTGATGGAGGTTACGCTGTTTACCGCCGATGTTGAACATGACCCCATCGCCCATGCGACCGGGACCTATTCCATTCCCCCTCGGTAGGGGAGGATAGCCCTGACGGGCGTAAAAGTGAGAATTTTACCGCCGATGGCGATACCAAAGCCGACGTGACCTGTTAGACTGCCGATGTGAGCCGTGGTGTATTTCTGCTCACGACAAGCGTTTAACGGCAGAGGGATTTATGGCGGCTCATTCGGACATAACGGCAGTGGCGGTGGTTATTCTGGCCGCTTTGGTTTTCGGGGCGGTTTTCAGCCGCCTCAAGCTTCCCGCTTTGATTGGTTATATCCTGGCTGGCGTGGTGCTCGGACCCTCAGGTGTTGCCCTTGTTGTGGATCGTGGCGATATCGGGCTTGTTGCGGAACTGGGAGTCTTGCTGCTGCTGTTTACCATCGGGATGCAGCTCAGCTTGCGGGGGTTCCGGGCTGTCTGGCGAACCACTGTTGGAACCGCATTGCTTCAAATCGCCGGTGCTGTCGGCGTGATGTTGCTGTTGGGCAGTATCTTCTCCTGGGATAAAGGCGTCTCGATCACCCTGGGGTTCGCCATTGCGCTGAGCAGCACCGTGGTGGCTTTGCGAATTCTCGAAGATATGAACCTGTTGCGGACCCAGGTTGGGCAAATCACCATTTCGGTGCTGATCGCCCAGGATCTGGCTGTTATTCCGATGATTTTGATCGTCCAAATGATGGCCGGAGAACAGGCTCATGTTATGGACTTTGTCCGCATTGGCCTTGCCATCGGTTTCCTGGTTTTTCTTTGTTGGTATTTGAGCCGACGCGCAAAGGTCAGGCTGCCTTTATCCGGCGTTCTGGCCAAACAGGCCGACTTGCGGCCGCTTTATGGTGTCGGCACTTGTTTCGGGGCGGCCGTGCTTGCCGACTATCTGCAACTCACCCCGGCCTATGGCGCATTTCTCGCCGGTCTTTTGGTCGGCAACAGCAATATCCGCAACGTCATGTTGAGAAGCGTCCGGCCGGTCCAGAGCCTGATGATGATGGCTTTCTTCGTCTCCATCGGGCTGTTGGTCGATGTCGAGTTCATGTGGGCCAATGCGGGGATCATTTTGACCATTGTGGTCTTTGTCACTGTGCTGAAAACCTTGTTTAATATTGGGCTCCTGAAAATGCTCGGAGAGCCTTGGCCCCATGCTTTCGTTTCAGGACTCCTGTTGGCTCAGATCGGTGAATTTTCATTTTTGTTGGGAGAGACCAGCTTTGACATCGGTTTGATTGGCCCCGATGAGAAAAATCTGATTATCGCCGTGACCGTTATTACGCTTTTGGTGAGCCCCATTTGGCTGACGGCAGTCCGGCGAATTGTTCGAATTGCATTTAGCAATGCGCAAACCTGGAAGGACTTTGTCTCCCGGTTTGCCGAAGGGGGGCTTGCGGCTATCGCTCAGGCGGCCAGAAAACAGGCGCCGTCGTCCCGCGCGGCAACTCGATACTTCGGTCGGGCTGGAAGTAAGCAGGACCGTGGGATTATCGGGAGCCGGGCGGCAGCGGCGAAAGATGAGACGAAAGATGAACCGTCGGGAACCGGTCCTGATCAGGGGGCGGAATAGGCGGAAAATGCTCTAACCGACCAAGCGTTCCGGGTCGTTATTGCGTAAACGGGTGATATCCATTAGGGCGACCATCCGGTCGTCTTGTCGGATCATGCCGGTCAGAAGTTTGTTTCGGCCTGTTTCATCTATCGCCGGGATAGGCTGAATTTCCTTTTCCTTGATGCTTAAGATGTCGGTTACGGCGTCAACCAGGATGCCGAAGGTCTCATTGCCGGTTGAGACGAAAATCACCACATGTTTTGACGTAACGTTGGTTCGGTCCAGACCGAAGAGGATGCGCATGTCGTAGATTGAAAAGACTTCCCCCCTAAGTTCAATGATGCCTAAGGAGTATGGGGCGTCGTTGGGCATTGGGCGTGGGGCGGCCCACCCTTTGATTTCTTTTACGCGGTCTATATCGAGGCCGTAGACCTCATCGTCGACGACAAAAGTAATGAGCTGCATTAAGTAGAGCTTCGGCCTCCATGTTCGTGGGGACGATAATCTCTTGAACTGTAGGCGGTTGGGCGATTGCCGCATTAACCTGTGTTGGGTTCAAACAAACCCATTGTTATTCTTTTTGCCGGAATTCTTTTCAGTGAATGCGTCGCTTGCTTGGCTGACCTGGTCAGGCATTTGGCGCATGGTATCTATATAGGTCTGATCCCAAGTAATGATGTGTTCGACCAACCATTCACGGCAGAGGTCCATCTCTTCAGGCTGTAGGGGAGCGGCATTGTCGGAGAAATACCTTTTCCGTAATTCTAGCAGTCCCTCGATGATTCGGCGGTGCTCTTTGCTGTGGGCGTCCTTGTTGGTGATGCCGCAGACATCCATCAATGCTTCTTCTCGGGCGAAGTGGTAGCTGCTGTATTCGATAATCATATTGAGGTAACTGCCGATAGTATTCAGTCCCTCGCCTGAGTGGGCGGCGTCTTCCAGTTGATTGAACAGGTCGAAAAGGATGCCGTGGTCGTTATCGACCGCCGGGATGTCGAGTGTAAGCTCTTCGATTGTCTTTTTTGTTTTTGCTTCAATCATGGACGTTCCCTCCCCTTCGGTCCCGGTTCGATTTGTTTATTACTTTCAATTGTTTATATATTTCATCCGAAAATCAAGAGGATAACACTGCGGTAATATAATACCCTTTTGCTAGTGGTCGGAAAATAAAGCGTTTTTCGCCGTTGACAACTGAAAGTCTCCTGGGCATACTCCGCCGCCTCGCCGACCTGCGCCTGCGTGACGGGTGTTTATGGATCGGTGGAAAAGGTTTTTAACGTTTCCAACAAACGGATCGTTCGATGAAAAGTTTCTCGGCAAAGCCGACGGAAGTCGAAAAGAAGTGGTTCGTGATTGATGCGGAAGG
>Ga0070729_10002735_pt1 | contig 21982 bp, 7 predicted proteins | sample tdDd472_FD_66725 | JGI IMG/M metagenome (GOLD analysis project Ga0070729, IMG submission 66725) | Marine sediment microbial communities from the Atlantic coast under amendment with organic carbon and nitrate - tdDd47.2 | ecosystem: Environmental > Aquatic > Marine > Coastal > Sediment | place... | reverse complement strand
CCTGCGCGTGTCGCGCCTGTCGCTGATGAACGACCTGCTGCAGATCCCGTACGTCGACTCCGACGGTGTGGCCTACAGCAGCTCGCAGCGTGCGGGGCTCCTGCGTGAGGCGCTGCAGGATCCGGCGCTGCTCGACGAGAACGGGTACCTCTCGATCCCGTTCTCGACGAACACCGACGACCTGTCGCCGCTCACCTGGAACCATAAGATCGAGTACATCCAGGTCGACTACGTCGGGTCGAACTACGGCGACGAGTCGGCGCGGTTCTACCTGCGTACCGACGGCACCGGCGTGATGCAGCTGGTGGACGACGACGTCGCCTACTACCGCCTCGACCCGCGCACGGCCGTCATCGACGTCATGTTCGGTGGCTCGCCGTACTTCGCAGCCGACGTCTACCCGTCGTACGCGCTGCGTGACCGTCCGTACGCGAACACGAGCTGGCGTCTGGTCATCAACCAGCGCGACGAGCGCGTGAACCAGGACATCGACCTGAGCGGTGTCGACGACGTGCGCATTGACATCTACTACCTCGACTTCACGGACTACTGACCGAGAACGAGGGGAAGTTCACCCTGTGGCCCAGGTTCCGCTGGCCACAGATGCACCCCCCGACAGGCGCTGCCTGCCCCAAAACCCGGGCGGCGTGTGTGGGCGAGGTGTGTGCAGGGGAGACGCGTACAGTGGTTCGGAGCTGTACGCGTCGCCCCTGCCGTCCTTTTTGGGGGGTTGGGGCAAAGGGGGAGGGGAGTTGGGGCAGGGGTTGGGGCATGGGCATGGGCAGGTGAGGTGGTTCGTGGCCGGGGCATGGGCATGGGCAGGTGGTGTGGGTTGGGGGTGGAGCAGGATCCCGTCTTGTGGGCGTCGATTCGGACATCTGCTGTGGGATCGGCCGACCTCGTATCGTCGATGGCACGGTGGCGGGTGCGTCGCCGGTGACATCGAAGATCCGGGTTGACCCATGCGTACGAAGACTCGTCGATTGCCGTTCACTGCGCTCGCGCTCGCGCTCGCCCTGCCGAGCTTGGCGGCGGCGCAGACCGGCGTGTCGGACAACCGCGTGAGTCTGCCCGACGGCCCAGGTTCGCTCGAAGGCGTCGGCGACGACGCGCGCATCACCGGCAACATGGGCGGGATGTCGTATTCGGTGCCGATGAACGTCCCGGCGGGGTTCGCCGGGATGACGCCGGATCCGTCGCTCTCGTATTCGTCGATCGGTGGGGGTGGCCCGATCGGCATCGGCTGGTCGATGTCGATGCCGTCCGTCGAGCGTCGCACCCTCACCGGTGTGCCGTATTACGACCTTGACGACCCGTTCGATGCCGGTGGACAGCTCGTGTACATCGGCGGGACGTCCCCGCGGACGTATCGCTCGCGCTTCGAGTCGGGGTTCGCGCTCTACGAATGGCACAGCGCCGGCGATGGCGCCGACGGCTACTGGGTCGTCCGCTATCCGGACGGGCGGGTCGGCTACTTTGGCGCTGACGCCGACGGCCGCATCGTCGACGCGGCCCGCATCGGCGGCGACGAGGGCACGTTCCGGTACCTGCTGCACGAGGTGGTGGACCCGTGGGATCACCGGCTCGTGTACACGTACGAGACGGTCGGCGGCACGCAGCTGCCGACCTCTGCGGCGTACGTCTTCGTCGACGGCGACCCGAAGTACGAAGTGACCTGGACGTGGGCCGAGCGCCCGGATCCGATCGTCGACGCGACGGGTGGGTTCGAGGACGTGCTCGAGCATCGACTCGCCTCGGTGTCGGCCACCCGGTACGGCGTCGAGGTCGCGTCGTGGGACCTGAGCTGGGAGTCGGTCGCCGCGTCCGGCGGCGCGTCCCGCCTCGCCGGGGTCCAGCGCCGCGGGCTCGGCGGCGAGCTCTACGAGATCGAGCACAGCTTCGGGTACGCGTCGGCACTCGGTGCCCTGTGCGACGGGACGGCCTGCGACGCCCCCTTTGTGCGCGACCTCGGCTCGCTCGGCGTGGACATGCAGTCCGGCGACCTGCAGCTCGTCGATCTGAACGGGGACGCGCTGCCCGACATCGTCGACTCGTCGCTCGTCGGCGAGCCCCACCGCATCTTCTTCAACGAGCTCGGCGCCGACGGCGCGCAGTCCTTCGCGGACCCGGTCGCCAGCGCGCTCGGCACACAGGACGGATTCGATTTCTCGAACCCCCGCGTGCAGGTCGTCGACATCGACGGCAACGGGCTCTCGGATGCGATCAACACGCTGACCGGGCGCTTTCTGCTCAACGTCGGCGGGCTCGACTGGGACTCGAACACGAACTGGATCGGGCCGGTCGAGTTCCCGGACTTCGAGGCGGACTTCTCGGACGGCGAGCTGCAGACGATCCGCTTCGTCGACATCGACAACGACCGGCGCATCGATGTGATCCGGTCGTCCGGGTCCGGCGACGCCAACCTCACCCGGGTGTACCGGAACACCGGCGACGGCTTCGCGGTGCTCGACGGTGTCGAGCCCATCGAGGCGGGCTTCGATTCCGACACCCTCGAGCTGAACGACATGAACGGCGACGGGCTGCTCGACCCGGTGCAGCTGCGTGCGTCGGGCGTCCGGTACCGCCTCAGCCTCGGTCGAGGGCGCTGGGCGCCGGCGGACGGCTGGTATGAGGCGTCGTTCGACGACGCCGGCCTGGCCGAGGGGCAGCTCGCCACCGCGGATCTCGAGGACCTCAACGGCGACGGCCTCGCCGACGTCGTCCTCGTCAGCGGCTCGACCGTGCGCATCTGGGTGAACACCGGCGGCGAACGCCTCGTGCCCATGGACACCATCGCGGACGGGGACGTCGCTGGAGGCTCGATCCCGGACCGCACGAGCAGCACGACCGTGCTCTACGCCGACATGAACGGCAACGGCTCGTCGGACGTGGTGTGGGTGACGGCTTCGGGCGACGTCACGATGCTCGACCTCTTCCCCTCGCGGCCCAACCTGCTGACCGGCATCCGCAACTCGATCGGGATGGAGCTCGACATCGAGTACGCGTCGAGCGTGGCCCTCGCCGCAGCGGACGCCGAGGCGGGTACGCCCTGGACGCATGGCCTGCCGTTCGCGCAGACCGTGGTGCGGCAGGTGACCCGCAACGACGCCCTGAACGCTGCGCCCATCGTCGAGGCGTTCGACTACGCGTCGGGGTTCTATGACGGCGACGAGCGGCAGTTTCGCGGGTACGAGGTGGTCACCCGCACGGTGTTCGGCGACGACGCGCAGGAGGGCTCGACCGAGACCACGACCTACGACGTGGGCGACGGCGACGACGGCCCCTGGTCGGCCGGTCTCATGCAGCACCTCGAGCTCGTCGGCGACACGTCCGGGCCGCTCTTCGAGGTCGACTACGAGTACACGAGCTGCCCGATCGAGGGCGTGACCGGCGACGAGGGGACCGGCGTCCGCTTCATGTGCCGGACCGCCGAAGAGACCGTGATCATGGAGGGCGCCGACGCTGGCGACCACGTGCGGACCCGCACCGAGTCCACCTGGGACGGATACGGCCAGGTCACGCGCATCGCCCAGCTCGGCGTCGTGTCGCTGGGCGGCGGCGGCTGTGCGCCCTGCACCCGCGCCGAGGGAGAGTTTGGCGACGCCTGCGACGCGGAGTGCCTCGGTGACGAACAGTTCGTCGATCGTACGTACATCGAACCGGGTGAGGCGACCGGGGGCCGCTGGATCCTCGGTCGCGTCGCCCGCGAGCGCGTGCACGGGTTCGAGGGCGCGGACGATGTCGCCGAGACCGTGACGTTCTACGACGGCGACGCCTTCGTCGGCCTCGCCGAGGGGCAGCTCGACCGTGGGGCGGTGACCCGGGTCGCGCGGCTCCGGTCCGAGGGCGAGTGGATCGACGTGCAGCGCTTCGAGCTCGACGCGCACGGCAACGTCGTCGCCGACCTGCGGGCGAGCGCGGACCCCGGCGAGTGGGGCGGTCGGTCGCTGCTGACGTTTTCGAGTGACGGCCTGCGTCCAGAGCGCCTCGAGATGCGCCTCGAGCGAGGCGGCACGCGCTATGCCCTTCGCAAGGACTACACGTACGACGAGAGCTTCGACCGGGTCGCGAGCGCGAGCGAGTGGGCGGTCGTCGACGAGGCGGGTGCCCTGCGCGCCACGCCCGGCGTCGAGTCCTGGGAGTACGACGCCTTCGGCCGGATGATCGCGCACCGCCGCGAGGGTGACGTCGCGCCGACCACGCAGATGGAGTGGACGTACGCCGACGACCACGTCCGCGTGACGTCGTCCACCCGCAGCAGCGCCGACGCGGATGGCGCCTACGACGTCGAGTCGCACCGGTGCTACGACGGGTTCGGGCGCACCGTGCGCACCATCGACCGTGCCGGGGACGGCACGTACGTCGTCTGGGGCGACACGCGCTACAACCCCCGCTCGTCAGTCATCGAGACCGTGTTGCCGTGGTCCGCGTCGTCCGTTGACTGCACGGCGGACGCGCCGGCGGACGCGACGCACCAGCGGATGGAGTACGACGCTGCGGGCCGAGTCACCGCACGGTCGACGTGGTCCGGCGGCACCGAGCTGGACCGCGAAGAGATGGTGTATGGGCCGCTCACGGTCGAGCAGTGGGACCCCACCGACCTCGACCCGGCCAGCGTCGCCTATCAGACGCCGACCGTTCGCCGTCAGGACGGGCTCGGACGTACGATCGCCGTGGGTCGCATCGAAGCGCGTGGCGAGGACCCGGCGTGGTACGAGGCCACCTGGTCGCACCGTGGCGACCTCGTCCGCCTCACAGACCCCCTCGGCAACACCCGCACGCAGACGCACGATCTCGAGGGGCGGGTCATCGCAATCGACGACCCGGACCGTGGTGTCATCACGTACGAGTACGATGCCGATGGTCTCGTCGTGCGCGAAGTGGACGCCACGCCGTACGTCGTGGTGCGCACCTGGGACGACGCCGGCCGCGTACAGACCGAGGGCCTCGAGGGCATCGACGATTCGTTCACCGAGGTGGTCTGGGACTTCGACGACGCGTGCCCCGAGGGGCGCTGCACCTTCGGGGCGAATCGTGTCGTCTCGATGCGCTTCGACGCCCTCGACTACGCCGTGGTCGACTGGTCGGGCTACGACACCCGCGGCCGCCGGATCTGGACGCGCCGCGACTTCGGGCCATTCGCCCTCGACTTCGGGTGGACGTACGACAACCTCGATCGGGTCGTCACCCAGTCGCTGCCCACCGGCCAGGACCTCAGCTGGTCGCACGACGCTCAGGGCTACACGACGGCGATCTCGGGGATCATCGATACCGTCGAGCGGCGAGCGGACGGGCGCATCGAAGCCCTCACCCACGCGAACGGCGTCGTCCAGCGCTGGGATCTCGACGCCCGCGCGATGCCTGCTTCGATCGAGGTCTTCGCCCCGTCCGGGGATGCGCTGGCGGGCGTCGCCTACACCTGGCGGGCGAACCGGACGGTCGACGAGGTGCTCGACCTCGTCCCCCCGACGGACGGCCCGAGCCGGTCGGCGTCGTATGGCTACGACGCGTCCGGCCGCGTGATCGATGCCGCGCTGTCGATGGACGTCGCAGCGTTCGCCGAGGTCGTCACGTATGAGTACGACCTCGCCGAGAACATCGTGGCCCGTACGTCGTCGCTCGCCGACAGCTCACTCAACGACGGGGTCCGCACCCTCGACGCGAGCCGTCCGCACGCGGTGACGGCGATCGGCGACCACGCGATCGAATGGGACGAGGCCGGGCGCGTCGTGCGCAGCGGTGACCGCACGTACGAGTGGGACGGCTTCGGGCGCATCGCGGCGACCGAGCAGGGCGGCCGCCGTGTCGAGCACGGGTATGGCCTGCAGGCCCACCGCGCGGTGAGCCTCGCGGACGACGCGACGGTGTTTCACGCCGGCGATGGCTTCGAGATCCGCGACGGCGTCGCGAGCTACCACGTGCCCTTCGACGAGCGGGTCGTGGCGCGCACCGAGTCGCCCGAGCTGGCGGCGAGCGCGCTCTCGGATCTCGCGCCGCGGTCCGACGCGGCGACGACCGACGCCGACGGGTTCATCACCGCTGGCGACGCGTGGGTGGCGAGCGCGATCGAGCGCGGGGAGCTTTCGGCGGGTGACGGCGAGACCGTCGACACCGCACCGCGTCTGCTCTCGGCGGCCGCGGCGGTCGGCGTGCTCGGCGGCGGCGAGCAGACCACGTGGCTGCACCCGGACTACAACGAGAGCATCATTGTCGTGACGGACGAAGACGGCCGGGTCGCCGAGTCGACCGTGTACGCGCCCTTCGGCTCGGCGGTCGATCGCACGGCGAACGCGAACGAGCCGTATGGGTTCACCGGCGAACGGATGGACGCCGACGACGGCGCGCTGCGCATCGGACCGCGCGGCTACGATCCATACCTCGGTCGCTGGCTCGCCCCCGACGCCCTCTTCGAGACGCTCGGCAGCGACGCCCTCGTCGCCCCGTGGGAGGCGATGGGCACGTACCAGTTCGGCTGGAACTCGCCGGTCAACGAGCGCGACGAGACCGGCTACACGCGGCAGGGCGCCGAGCCGACGCTGCCTCTGACCCGCCTGCAGGAACGAGCCGTCGTCAGCGTCGTTCGGACCTTCCTCGAGCTGTCCGATGTCGGCCCGATGACCCAGTCGCGCGACGCGAAGACCACGTTCGAGAGCCAGAACATCGTCGCGGGCCTTCAGGCGATGTACAAGCGCGGGTTCGACGTGAACAACGACCCGACGTCGAACACCGGGACCACCAGCCAGACCGATCCGGCCATCAACGGGTGGGCGCCGCTGGCGGCAGAGTTCTTCCGCGTCGCAGAGAAGTGGGGGCCGCACGTCACGAGCAAGCTCTCGTCGGAGCAGCGGGGCGCCTTCAACCAGCTGATGCGCCACTCGAACGAGGCGCGGGCGCGGATCGTGATGATGGCCCAGGCGCACGAGATCACCGCGACGCTCAACCGCAACTCCAGCGAGATCGGCGGGTGGCGCAAGATGGTGCTCCGCTACCAGCGCAGCCAGCTCCTCGCGCAGGTGCGGCGGCTCGATCAGGTGCGGCAGCGCCGCGGGTACGTGCCCAATGCCGGGCAGTACCGCCAGTCGAAGCGGTAGCGGCGCCGCATCCACGGCACCGTGCACACGAGCGGTCTCGGGGCGCAGGTCTGGACACCTGCCGACGCCCGAGGCCGCTCGGTAGGTTCGTGACGTAGATCGACCCGGTCCCCCGAGAGACCCATGCGTTTGTTGCCTCGCGTCCTCGCTCTGACCCTCGCCGCTGCGGTGAGTGCCCCGTCCCTGCTCGCCGCCCAGACCGGCGTGTCCGACAACCGGGTGAGCCTGCCCGACGGCGCCGGCTCGCGCGAAGGCGTCGGGGACGACGTCCGCGTCACCGGCAACATGGGCGCGATGACGTTCTCGGTGCCCATCGCGTTGCCCGGCGGGTTCGCCGGGATGACGCCCGATGCCTCGCTCACGTACTCGTCGAACGGCGGCAACGGGCCGGTCGGCATCGGCTGGTCGATGCCGACGATGAGCATCGAGCGTCGCACGATCACCGGTGTGCCGGCGTACGACCTCGATGACTCGTTCCAGTCCGATGGCGAGCTCGTCTACGTCGTCGGCGAGAACCCGCGGGCGTACCGTTCGCGCTTCGAGCAGGGCTTCGCGATCCACGAGTGGCACAGCGCCGGCGAAGGCGACGAGGGCTACTGGGTGGTGCGGTACCCGGACGGACGTGTCGGCTACTTCGGCGCCGACGCCGACGGCACCCTCGTCGCGTCAGCGCGGGTCGGCGGCGAGGACGGCACCTTCCGATACCTGCTGCACGAGGTCGTCGACCGCTATGGCCACCGCCTCGTGTACGAGTACGAGCCCCGCGGCGGCACTTCGCTGCTGACGTCCGCGTCGTACGTCTTTGTCGACGGCACGCCGCAGTACGAGGTGTCGTGGATCTGGGGCGAACGCCCGGACCCGATCGTCGACGCGACCGGCGGGTTCGAAGAGACCCTCGCTCATCGCCTCACCGACATCGTCGTCACCGTGCGTGGTACCGAGCGGTCTCGCTACACCCTGACGTACGAGTCGGTGCTCGCGTCCGGTGGCGCCTCGCGCCTCGCCGCGTTCGACGAGTACGGCGTCGGCGGCGCGCGCTTCGACGACCGGTACAGCTTCGGCTACGCGTCGTCCCTCGGCGCGATCTGCGACGGCACGACCTGCGAGGCGCCCTTCGTGCGCGACCTCGGCTCGCTGGGCGTCGACATGCAGACCGGCGACCCGCAGCTCATCGACCTCAACGGCGACGCGCTGCCCGACATTGTCGACTCGTCCCTCGTCGGCGAGCCCCACCGCATCTTCTTCAACGAGCTCGACGCGGACGGCACGCAGTCGTTCGCGGCGCCGGTGTCCAGTGCGCTCGGCGACCAGGACGGCTTCGACTTCTCGAACAGCCGCGTGCAGGTCGTCGACATCGACGGCAACGGCCTCAGCGACGCGATCAACACCCTGACCGGGCGCTTTCTGCTCAACGACGGCGGGCTCGACTGGGACTCGAACACGAACTGGATCGGGCCGGTCGAGCTGCCGGACTTCGAGGCCGACTTCTCGGACGGCGAGCTGCAGACGATCCGCTTCGTCGACATCGACAACGACCGGCGCATCGACGTGCTGCGCTCGACCGGATCCGGCGACGCGAACCTGACCCGGGTGTACCGCAACACCGGCGTCGGCTTTGAGGTCCTCGCCGACGTCGATCCCATCCTCGCCGGGTTCGACTCCGATACCCTCGAGCTGAACGACATGAACGGCGACGGGCTGCTCGACCCGGTGCAGGTCCGCACGTCCGGCGTTCGGTACCGCCTCAGCCTGGGCAACGGGCACTGGGCGCCGGCGGATGGTTGGTACGAGGCCCCCTTCGACGGGCCCGGTCTCGCCGAGGGCGAGCTGGTCACCGCCGACCTCGAGGACCTCAACGGCGACGGTCTCGCCGACGTCGTGCTCGTGACCGGCTCGACGGTCGAGGTGTGGGTGAACGCCGGCGGCGAGAGCCTGATCCCGCTCGCGCCGATCAGCGACGACGACGTCACCGGCGGCTCGCTGCCGACCCGCACGAGCAACACGACCGTCCTCTACGCCGACATGAACGGCAACGGCTCGAGCGATGTGACGTGGGTAAGCCCGGGTGGTGATGTCACCGTGCTCGACCTCTTCCCCACGCGGCCGCACCTGATGACCCGGATCGAGAACGGCTACGGGATGACGATCGACGTCGAGTACCGGTCTTCGGTGGCGTTCGCTGCGGCGGCCGAGGACGCCGGCGACGCGTGGGATCACGCGCTGCCGTTCGCGCAGACCGTCGTGTCGCGCGTAACCCGCACCGAAGCGCTGCGTGAGCTGCCGATCGTCGAGACCTTCGACTACGGTACGGGGTACTACGACGGCGTCGAGAAGCAGTTCCGCGGGTACGCAGAGGTGCTGCGGACGGTGGTCGGCGACGACGCCCACGAGGGGTCCGTCGAGGTCATGATGTACGACGTCGGCGACACGCCGGACGGCCCGTACACCGCCGGTCTGCTCCTGTCCGCCGAGCTGATCGGCGACGACGCGGGTTCGCTGCAGCACATCACCCGCACGTACGACGACTGCCCGCTCGCCGACGTCCCCGACGACCTCGAGCCCGCCGTGCGCCACATCTGCGAGGTGGCGACGGTCACCGAGAACCGTGAAGGCGCCGACCCGTCGGAGTGGCTGACCGGCCGCGTCGAGATGACGTACGACGGGCATGGGCAGGTCACGCAGATGGTCGACCATGGCACCGTGGCTCTCGGTGGTGCCGCCTGCGCGCCCTGCGATCGCGAAAGCGGCGAGTTCGGCCTTGCGTGCGGTGCGGAGTGCCTCGGCGACGAGGTCTACCTGGACCGCACGTACGTCGAGCCCGGCGACGCGACCGGTGGACTCTGGCTGCTCGGCGCGGTGCACACCTCGCGCTCGTACGGCGATCCGAGCGCCGACGACTACGCGGAGTCGATTCACTATTACGACGGCGAAGCGTTCGTCGGGCTGCCCGGGGGCGAGCTGACCCGGGGGGACCTGACTCGGGTGAGTCGGCGCCGCGTGGGCGACACGTACATTGACCTGCGGCGCTTCGCCCACGACGCGCACGGCAACGTGATCGACGAGGTGCACCCCGGCGTCGACGCGGCCGGATGGGCGGGCCACACGGTAGCGGTCATGACCGACGACGGCCTGCGGCCGCTCTCGATCACGATGCAGCTCGACCGCGACGGCGTACGGTACGGCGTGCAGAAGACGTACGCATACGACGACATCTTCGACGTCGTGGTGCGCGCAACGGACTGGACGGTGGTCGACGCCGATGGGGTCCCGGTGAACACCCCGTCGTTCGACGCGTGGGAGCTCGACGCCTTCGGCCGCGCCGTGGCGCAGCGCCGCCCCGGGGACGCGATCCCGACCCTGGAGCGATCGTGGACGTACGCCGCCGACCACATGCGCGCGACCACCGAGATGCGCAGCACGAGCGGCGCTGCGCCGGACGTCGAAGAGCACCTCTGCCACGACGGATTTGGCCGCCGATACCGCACGATCCGTCGCGTGGGCACCGGCGAGTACGTCGTCTCGGGCGACATTGTGTACGACGCGAAGGGCACCATTGTCGCGCAGTACTTCCCGTGGTCGGTCGATTCCGTCGACTGCGCGGCCGAGCCACCGGCGGGGACGGGCCGACAGGTGGTGGTGCGCGATGCCATGGGGCGACCGATGGAGACGCGACTCGCCGAGGGTGACGTCACGCTCGAGCGTCGCGAGTTCGCCTACACGCCCAGCGAGGTCACCGAGTGGGATCCCGTCGACCTCGACCCGTCGACGCCGGCGTTCGACACCCCCACCGTCCGGCGCATGGACGGACTCGGGCGTGTCGTGGCTGTCGGTCGTGTCGAGGTCAGTGGTGGCGAGCCCGCGTGGTACGAGGCCACGTACTCGCATCGTGGCGACCTCGTACGGCTCACCGATCCGCTGGGCAATACGCGCACGCAGAGCCACGACCTCGAGGGCAACGTGATCGCGATTGACGACGCGGACCGCGGGGTCATCACGTACGAGTACGACGATGCGAGCAGCGTGATCCGCGAGGTCGACGCGTCGCCCTTCGTCACCGTACGGTCGTTCGATGAAATGGGGCGCCTCGTATCGCAGGGCCTCGAGGGGGTGCCTTCGTCGTTTGTTGACCTCACCTGGGACTTCGACGCGGCGTGCCCCGAGGCGCGTTGCACGTGGGGCGGCAACGAGATCGTCTCGCTCCGCTTCGAGGCGCTCGGTACGGCGATCGAGGACTTCTCGGGGTACGACGAGCGCAGCCGTCGCATCTGGTCGCGGCGCACGTTCGACGGTGTCGCGCTCGACTCGGCGTGGGCGTGGGACAACCTCGACCGCCAGATCTCGCGCACGATGCCCGATGGCACCGTCATCGAGCAGGTCTTCAACGAACGTGGGCTCGTCGACGCGATCCCCGGCGTCCTCGACCGGGTGGATCGTCGTGCCGATGGTCGCCCGCTCGCGATGCACTTCGCGAACGGCACCGAGCAGCGCTGGGCGTACGAGGCGCGGGCGATGCCGACGGAGATCGAGATCTTCGACGGGTCCGGCACTCGTGCGGTGGGTATGGCCTACACCTGGCGGGCGGATCGGACCCTCGACACCGTCACCGATCTGGAGCCCCTCGAAGACCGTGCGAGCCGGTCCGCGGCGTACGCGTACGACGCGTCCGGACGCCTCGTCGAAGCCGCGCTGTCGATGGACGTCGAAGCGTTCGCCGAAACGGTCATGTACGAGTACGACCTCGCCGAGAACCTCGTGTCGCGTACATCGACGTGGGCCGAGAGCCCGCGCAACGACGGCGCGCGCGTGATCCATGCGGACCGGCCGCACGCGGTCACCCGGGTCGGCGAGCTCGACATCAACTACGACGAGACCGGGCGTGTGATCCGCGTCGGAGACCGGATCTATGACCGAGACGGCTTCGGACGCATCGCTGGTGTCGAGGTCGACGACGCGCGGGTCGAGCACGGGTACGGCTTCGACCACGACCGTGTACTGACCCTCGGTGACGACACGACTGTGGTGCGCGTCGGAATGCACTTCGAGGTGCGCGACGGCGTCGCCAGCACCCATGTCGGCTACGGCACGCAGACGATTGCGCACATCGAGACCCCCGACCTTGCGACCACCGTTCTGCCCGACGTCGCGCCCCGTACGATGGGCGGGGACGTCGAGCCCGACGGGTTCATCACCGCCGGTGACGCGTGGGTCCTCAGCGCGATCGAGCGGGGCGATCTGGACGGTGAGAACGAGAGCGGGCGCACCGCGAATCAGGTCCTGAGTGCGTCGGCCAACCTCGGGTTGCTCGCCGGTGGTGACCAGACCACGTGGCTGCACGGCGACTACAACCACAATGTCGTCGCCGTCACCGACGCAGACGGCGACGTGATCGAGACGACGGTCTATGCGCCGTTCGGTTCAGATCTCGGTCGGTCTGCCAGCGGCGCTGAGCCGTTCGGCTTCACCGGCGAGCGTCGCGATCCGAACGACGGTACCCTGCGCATCGGGCCGCGTGGGTTCGACACCGTGCTCGGTCGGTGGACCGAGCCCGACCCGCTCTTTGAGACCCTCGTGCCGACGGCGTTGGATGCCCCATGGGAGGCGATGGGCACGTACCAGTTTGGCTGGAACACACCCGTCAATCAGCGCGACGAGACCGGCTTTGCCGGGCAGGACACCGCAACTCCGCCCACCTACACCCAGTCTCAGACGCGGGCGATGGAGCTCGTCGTTCTCCGCTGGATGGCGTTCAACGAAGTCAGGCCGATCTCCTCGGCGTCCAGCAACATCAACTCGAGTCCGTTCGAGGGGCAGAACATCACGCATCCACTCAAGGTTCTCGCTCGTGGCGGGATCATCGAGAACAACGACCCGACGGCGAACATCGCAGCGACCAGTGCCTACGACCCCGCGATCCTCGGGTTCGTCGCGATTGCGGCCGAGTTCGACCGCCTCGCCAGGCGATTCGGGCCCCTCGTTCGAGATCGGCTGAAGCCAGACCAGCAGCGAAGGTACGACCGTCTGCGGTATCACCGCAACGACGTGAGGGCCCGACTTCTCGCGACGGCTGGGATTCACGAGATCGTGCTGATACGAGCCCGAACGGCGGTGTCGAAGCAGAACCGGCGCTATCGGTGGGGGCAGGCGCTGCGTCTGTGGAGCCTGCGGGGGACGGTCGACGGAGCCAATCAGAGCATGCGGTCCCGGTCGACGCGCCTCGGCCTCGGCGTGTTCTTCGGCAACAGCTCGAACCGCCGAAAGGGCGGTCGCTAGCGATCCTGGGCGAAGGGCCGCGGACCCTGCCCGCAGGGGTGCAGGATCCGGCACCCCCCGGCTGGGGGGCACAGCCCGAAGAGCGCGCGACGCCTGCATTCTGCAGCCCGAGGGGGCGTCCCGAGGGTCATCTGCTCGGGGTGCGGGGCCCATGAGAGACTGTGAGGGTAGCTCCCCAACAGGCCCCGGATCGAACATGTGGCAGCGAGGGCAACAGCCCCCCCGGTTGCATCCGCGATGGATGAAGACGGCCGTCCTGGCTGGACTCACGTCAATGCCGTTCACGGCGATTGCGTCCGTCGCACTCGCTCAAACGCCGACGGTGATTCCGTACTCGGGGATCATCGAGGTCATCGACGACGAAACCGGTGAACGCGTGCTCGTCGATGGGCCCCAGCAGATGCGGTTCACTCTGTACGATGCCTCCGGCGGATATCTCTGGCGAGAGAATCGATCTGCGCGGGGTGCGCGAGATTGTCCCGCCATCGATGACTGCAGCGTCGAAGTGCACAACGGCCGCTTCACGGTCGCGCTCGGAGAGTACGAAGCCATCACCAACGACATCCTGTTGGCGGACGGCCTACAGGTCGGGATCGGCATCGTCGCCGCCGGTGCGTGGGCCGACTTTCCGACATTGCAGCAGATCGGCGTAGTGCCGTACGCAGCGTCCGCCGAACACGCGACGGATCTGTACGTGGACGGTGCGATCGACACGGGTTCGACAACCGTGGGCGGTGACCTCGAACTGACCAACGTCGACGTCGACGGCGATGCCGAGTTCGGCGGCGAGCTGGCGTCGTCGTCGGTCGCCAGCGGTGCGGATTCGACCGCCACGGGCACCGTCGAGGTCGACGGTGAGGTTGCGACGGCGACGACGCTGTCTGTGACCGGAAGCTCGTTGACGCTGCCGATCGGCGGGACCGACACGATCGTCGCCACGCTCTTCGACGCCGGCTCGCAGATCATCTCGTTCGCCGACAGCGGAGACGTCTATCTCACGGACAACAATGGCGTGGTGACGATCGAGGGCGACGTTCGGGCTATCGGGTCCGTCGGGCTGTACATGTACAGCACCGACCTGGAGTTTCGAGACTTCACATGGGAGGCCGGCGACGAGCTGATCCGCACGCACCACCTCGACTTCGGCACGAGCGCGAGTACCACGCTGGACGTCGATCCCGACGAATGGGTGTGCACGATCGGGGGGCTCGATTTCGGCACCGGTGACCTCCAGGACTCGTCGAGCAACCGGATCCTGTCGGCGTATCTCATCCCGAACGACGACACGTACACCGTGTTCGCGGACATGAGCAGCCACAACGGGGACCATGAGGAGCACCGGGTCGGCGTCGTCTGCTTCGATGCGAACATGACCGACATCGGCGCCGACTTCGGATGGTGGGACTGATGATGCGCAACTTCATGACAATCGTGGCGTTGACGCTCCTGGCGTCACCGGCCTTCGCGCAACCGAGCACCGTGATCCCCTTCGACGGGTACCTCGAGTTCGACGGTGTGCCCCTCGACGGTGAGTACGGCGTCCGTGTGCGCCTCTTCAACTCGGCGGACGACACAACGGTGCGGCGCACCGAGGAGTACTCGGCCGACGACACCCGCAGCTGTGACGAGGTCGACGCCTGCCGCGTGCCGTTCTATCGCGGCGAGTTCTCGCTGCTGATCGGCTACTGGACGTCGTACGAGAGCTACATCTCGACCAACACCGTGTTCGTCGAGGTCGACATCCAGAATTCAGACGGCGAGTGGGTGTCGCTGCAGGGGCGGCGTCAGGTCTCGGCGGCTCCCTACGCCCTCTGGTCGGCGACGGCGTCCGAGATGGTCGTCGGCGGTTCGGCGCAGGTGACCGAGAGCTCGGACCTCGGCGATACGACCGTGGACGGCGCCGCGAGCATGGGCACGCTGTCGACGACGGGGCTGGTCGAAGCTGCGTCGCTGGACATCTCCGGCGACCTCACGCTGGGCGCCGGCGACGCGCTGACGGTCGACGGCCTCCTCGACGCCACCGGCGATATCACGTTCTCGGACGAGCTTCGGCTCAACGGATACACCCTGCTGTCCGTCGACGGCACGACGCTGACCATCGGCGGAGGCGGTGAGGTCGACGCGATCTTTCAGCTCGGCAGTGTGTACGGGCACGAGATCCACCTGGACGGCGTCCTGACGATCGACGGTGACATTCAGACGAGCGTCGACAGCTCGGGGATCGCCTACCGCGGGTTCGAGGGCGATGAACCCCTGCTGCAGGTGGTGCAGGTGCGCGCCGGCACGAGCCAGAACGTCGACACCGGTGTTCTTGTGGACGACTGGTTCTGCTGGATCGGCGGGTTCCGCTTCGTGAACGGCGACTGGGACGTCAGCGGCGACGACTCCAACGTCTTCGATCTCTACACGTACGAGTCGGGTGACAACTGGTGGATCCGCGCCCGCGTCAACAACGACCAGGAGCCTCGCAAGGAGATCACTATGATCTGCGCGCAGGACGAAATCGTCGAGAGTGGCTACGAATGGATTACCGAATGAACCGATGGGCAGCAGCTTGTCTCGCCGTGAGTACAGTGGCCGGATCGACTCTCGCGTCGGCCCAGGTCGGCGATACAGAGTCGGTCGAACGGGTGTTCCCGGTCGATGGCCTCGTCTGGCACGATGGCGCCGCGCTCGACGGCGCGGTCAGCCTTCGATTCTCGGCCGACGGCACCGACTGGTCCGAAGAGTGGTCGAACCTCGATGGGCGGTCGTGCGACGACGCGGACTGCCGCATCGATGTGACCGACGGCCGCTTTCGGGCCCAGTTGGGTCGTCACGTCGCGCTCGACGCCGAGACCCTGGCCGCGTCGGGGTTCGACGTGACGGTCGAGGTGTACGACGACGGCGAGTGGCAGACGCTGACGACGCCGATCGAAGTGCCGATGGTCCCCTACGCGATGTGGACGACCCGGGGCGCGGACGGCTTCTCGCCCGCGCCGTTCTCCGTCGGTGGCGACCTGCAGCTCGACGCGACGTTGACCGAGGTCGACGGCACGCTGACGATCCACGATCTCTTCGCCACGGGATCGTCCGCCGGGGCGGTGACGGCGACCGGCGGGCTCGCCGTCACGTCAGGCCCCACCGAGATTGGCGGGGATCTGTCGCTGTCCAGCACCCTGACCGTCGAAGACCTCGCAACGGACGGCAACCTCATCGGTGGTGAGGCCGGCAACACGTTCGGGCAGACGTCGGGCGAGGTTCGCGTCGGCCCGGGCGCCGAGACGGTCGTGGTCGCCACCGATGTCTTCGCCGACCAGGTCTACATGGTCGACGGTCTGGGGCAGTCGCTCCTGGTGATCGATGGGTCCATGCAGCTCGAATATTGGGGCGTGGACCACAACCAGGACTTCTTCAAGACGTTCTCGTATGAATGGGACCCGGATCGCTTCGAAGACACCGACGGTGTCTCGATCGGCGGCAGCACCGACGACTGGGTCTGCTGGGTCGGCGGCTTCGCCATCGAGGGCGCCAACTGGTGCACGGGGGGGCGGGAGTCGTGCATGGCGGCCGGGTCGGCCGGGTCGTGCGACTCGGATTCGGACTGTGACGGCGACGGCATCGGCCTCTGTGTCGACGGCCTCTGCGCCTACGAGGCGATGGTGCAGGCCTACACCTTCCCGAACTACGACACAGACACCTGGGCGATGTCGGTGAAGGGCAGCTCGGACGACACCGACCATGTCGAGGGGCAGTGGATGTGTGCGCGCAACTCGCTGGTCGACGTGCTGTGCAGCGACGGCGACGGGCACCTGTCCGAGGACTGCACTGACGAGATCTCTGCAGGCTCGCAACTCGATGGAGACGACGAGCAGGGGTATCTGCACACGGGACGGTGGCCGTCGAGCTGGCCGAGTCCCCTTGGCGTGGTGGAGTAGGGCGATGCAGATGACGCAACGACACGTTTCGAAGGTGGCCGTCGCTGCCGCGGCTCTGCTCGTGGCCGGTTGGGTCACCGCATGTGGTGGGTCCGGGGGCTCGGGTACGTCCTCGACCGATGACGATGTGGGCACCGATACCGGCGCCGATGCGACCGAAGACAGCGGTGTGGACGTCGCCGACGTGTCGGACGATGGCGCGTCCGATACGGCCACGGACATCACCGACACAACCGATGCGGCCGATACGGATATCGACGTAGACGCCGAGGCCGATGCCGACGTGCCGATTGCCTGCGTGTCGACGAACGGGTGCCAGAGCGTTGCGCCCGGCTCGCTCTGCATCGACGGCACGTGCCAGCCATGTGCCGACGACTCGGCCTGCCGGGGCGACGAAGCGTTCGGGGCGGATAGTGTCTGCACCGACGGGGCGTGCGTCGTCTGCTCGGCGGGCTCGCCGGGTTGCCCCTGCGACGACGGCGCGTGTGCGTCCGGTGCATGCGTGGCCGAGGTCTGCGTCGACTGCAGCCCGGGCGACGAGGGCTGCGCATGCACCGACGAGGGTGCCTGCGATGTTGGATTTCGATGCACTGACGAACTTCTCTGCGAAGCCTGCCCCCCCGGAGAGCCGGGATGCCCTTGCGACGAAGGTCTGTGTACCGACGGGTACGCGTGCATCGGCGACCTGTGTGTCACCGACGATTGCGTCGCCGGCGCCGTCGGCTGCCCCTGCGACGAGGGCCTGTGTGACGACGACCTGTTCTGCGACGACGACAGCCTGTGCATGGTCTGCGACGCCGACGGTGTCGGGTGCCCCTGTACGATCGAAGAGGGATGCGCGAACGACCTGATCTGTGATGTGGAGTCCGACGAGGACGACGCGCCGCTCGTCTGTCGCACCGAGTACACCTGTGACGACGACCGGTGCCTCGACAATCAGCTCTGCGCCGACGAGGACGAGCCCGACGGTGACGATGCCGAGTGCCTCGAGGCCTGCGACGACGGGTGGGAGTGGGACGCCGAGTCGGCGACATGCATCGTCTACGTCGGACCCAACTGCACCCCCGGCGAGCGGCGCAGCGAGTACGAGACCTGCCTCAGCGAGAACCGTGAGTGCGTCGAAGAGGGTGAGACGGCCTCGTGTGGGGATTGCCTCGACTTCTTCGTGGACGACGAGGGCGGGGGTTGCCGTGCCGTGCTCACGTGCGCCGACCTCGTCGAGACCTGCGCCCTCGAGCTACGGGACTGCGAGGACGAGACCGCAACCACCGACGCATTCTGTGGCGAGTGCTCGGCGGGGGCCATTCTCGAGGATGGCGACTGCGTGATCCCGGCGAACACGTGCGCGGACGGCGCCTACTCCATCGCCGCGACCTGCGCGTCCGCCAGCCGCGAGTGCCTGCCCAACCTCGACGAAGGGGGGACACTCGAATCGGCGGAGTGCGGTGACTGCCTCGAGGGGTTCGCCGAGACCGACGAAGGCGACTGCGCGGTCGCGTCGTACTGCGAGGACCTCGGGTGCGATCTGCTCGGTCGGTCCTGCGCCGGTGACCCCTTTGCGAGCTGCGGTGATTGCGAGGGCGCGCTCGTGCCATCCGACGACACCGACCCCGCGAGCCTCTGCCGCGACGCGCTGACGTGCGACGACATCGATTGCGGCGACGACTACTGCTTCGTGTCCGAGGCCGGCGGCGATGCCTTCTGTGCCTCGCCCTGTGAAGATGGCTTCGCGCTCGACGATTACGGCTCGTGCGTGGAGTGCGCGATCACCTGCTCGGACGCGACCGACGGGGCCACCGGGCGCACCTGGCCACTGACCCGCGACGGCAGCGATTCGTGCGTCTGCGAGACCGAGGATGGGTGGTTCCTCGATCCGTCGCGCGCCGCGTTGCCCCAGCCGTGCGATCGGGACGGGGACGGCTGGGTCCGCGAGTCTGCTGCGACGTACATCAACAGCGATGACGCGGTGATCGCCGAGAACGCACGGTGCACCCTGCAGACCATTGGCTCGTTCACCCTGCGCAACGAGTGGCAGCAGGACTACGAGCTGCGCATCTGCGGCACCGAGCTCGTCCCGGTCGACGAAGTGGATGCGTCCTGCGAGGACCCGACCACGATCGACCTCTATGAGGCCGACGAGCTGGACGATGACGATGCGATCGAGGCCCTGACGGGGTTCTTCCCCCGGTACGCGAACGCGGGGTCCGGCCGTGTGTTGTACGCGTCTGAGCTGAACCCGCTGACGAAGGCGTGTGTGTCCGAGATCGGCGACCACAACGCGAACGAGATCTCGGACGTCGAGGAGTACCACACCATGGACGCGCCCGATGGTGTCACGTTCGACGAGGCCGATCTCATCTGGGTACAGATGGCCTACTTCGTCGAAGTGCACGACGGGTCCTTCGAAGCCCGCCCGCTCGAAGAGACGAACACGTGGGTGATCGCAGAGCGCTCGCGCTGCGAGTCGGCCGCATCGGACCGTCCATTCGCGATCGGATACGACGAGAGCGGCGACACGGACTACTGGCGCGAGTGTTCGCGGACCCGCGCGTCCGACTTCGACCTCGACGGGGCGGCCACGGGCTACGACTTTCAACAGTACAGCTGCGACGCGGACTCCGGGTCGTGCGACCTGCCGACCATCCCGGTCAACGCCGCGGAGCGCGACGAAGCGCTGCTGGTCGACCACGGACTCTGCAACGGGGCCGACCTGCCGCCCGAAGATGGCATCTGGCGCGGCATGAACCACGCGAGCCAGTTCGTCTGTGTCGTGCTGTCCGACGCGCCGTCCGAGTCGTTCGAACTCGCGGTCGACGAGGTGTTCGACGGCACCGACGGCGCCTGGGCGTTCAACACCTGTGGCGTTGCGTGCGAAGACGCGGCTGGCACCTGTGCGGACGATTGCGCGGATGGCGTCTGCTCGTCGACGGTCGAGAGCGACGGATCGCCGTCGCTGCCGGTGCTGGAGTGCGACGTCGACCTCGCGCCCGAAGCCGGCGACGTCGGGTTCGTCGCGGCTCGGTACATCGATAGCGAAGACGGCGTGACCTACGCCTACGAGCGCGGCTGCATCGACGAGTGGAAGGTCTGGCCCGACCTGTGCCCCGGCTACATCGATCCAGCCGAGCTGCCGGACGGCAGCGACGAGGTCACCATCGGAGACGGCCTCGCGGCCCACTTTGGAGAGATCCTCTGCGGGTGCGGCACGAACTACGGCGGTGAGGCGTGCGAGATCGGGTGCCCGGGGGCGACGGTATCGGCCGACTACGATGTGGCCAGCGGCTGGTGGATGTGCGCCGATTTCGGCTCGACGTTCTATGCCGACGACGCGATGGACCCGGACTATGGTCCGGCTTCTCAGCTCACCGATCGCGACGGCGACGTGTGGGTCGTCACCCCGCGGATGGACACGGACGCGCTGGACGGCGCCGTCCTGTGCGAGACCGCCGAGTGCGACAGCGGGTTCGTGCTCCGCTGACCTGCGGGGCGCACCCATCCGGTGCCGGGCGACGTACTGGACCGCGCGGGCCATCTGGGGAGGTGGCCCGCTCGTGGCCCGCCCCCGGGCACGTCACGAACTCCGTGGGGGTCGGCATTCGCGGCCCGTGTGGCCGAATCCGGCCTGGAGCTACCCCGCTTCCGTGGACACGTTGGCATCGTAGCAGACAGACGAGGCTGCGTCGTTCGGCACGGGGGCTGGGGTTGAGGGATTCGGCGGCAGGCAGGCCTCGAGACGAGCCTGCGTAGCGAACGCCTTCTCGAACTCGTTGGGCGAGCGATATCCGAGGGCCGAATGGCGTCGGCGTGGGTTGTACCAGCCCTCGATGAACTCAAAGACCGCCGAGCGAGCTTCAAACAGATTGCGGAAGCGGCTGCGGTCGATGAGTTCGCACTCCAGCGTCGCGAAGAAGCTCTCGCACATTGCGTTGTCGTAGGCGTCTCCGACCGAGCCGGTGGATGGGCGCACGCCCTTCGCCTTGCAGCGGAGGCCGAAGGCAATCGACGTGTACTGGCAGCCCTGATCCGAGTGATGGATGACGCCGTTCGGTCGCCGCTGTCGCAACGCCATGTCGAGCGCATCGAGCACCAGCGGCGTCTTCAGGTCGTTGCGCATCGCCCACCCGACGACCCGACGGCTCCACGCGTCGATGACCACCGCGAGATACAGAAAGCCTGCATGCGTGGGCACGTACGTGATATCTGCCACCCAGAGGCGGTCGGGCGCAGCGGCTTCGAAGTTCCTCGAGACCAGGTCTGGCGGCGCGTACCGATTCCGAGCTCGTCGCGTCGTGGTCACGTATCGACGACGACTGACGCCCATGAGCCCTGCGCGTTGCATCAACCGAGCGACGCGCTTGCGGCCGACGCGACGGCCACCGGCCCGGAGTTCAGCGTGCACACGCGGGACGCAGTACGTGCCTCGGGACTCGATGTGGATGGTGCGAATGGCGCGCGTCAGCGCAGCATCCTCACGCGTTCGTGGACTCGGCGGACGCCCGTTCCAGGCGTAGAAGCCGCTCGGCGACACACCGAGCACCTTGCAGAGGATTCGTACGGGATAGTGGGCCTGATTCTCGCGGACGAACCGGAAGATTACTCCGGCAGCGTTCCGCTCTCCCGGGCGAACCAGGCCGCGGCTTTTCCCAGAATCTCCTTCTCCATCTTCAGCCGCTTCACCTGCTTGCGCAGCTGACGCAGCTCCTC
>Ga0070729_10002732_pt1 | contig 21991 bp, 10 predicted proteins | sample tdDd472_FD_66725 | JGI IMG/M metagenome (GOLD analysis project Ga0070729, IMG submission 66725) | Marine sediment microbial communities from the Atlantic coast under amendment with organic carbon and nitrate - tdDd47.2 | ecosystem: Environmental > Aquatic > Marine > Coastal > Sediment | place... | reverse complement strand
TCAGCTCGGAAATAGTTAATGCTGTCCCTTCATGTGTGCTTTCAACTCGAATTCAAATAATGGATCGATTGCTTGGGCTTGGCCAACCGCGAAATCAAGGGTTTGCGTGCCCACACGGCGGTATTGACAATGTGAAATTCATTGGATATGGTCGATCAGATGTCCTGATCATGGATCTGATCAAGGCCAGCTCACCTAGATACTGAGGCTTGTCGTCAAGTGATTCTACCCACACGCAACCCGATCGGGGACAGGCAATGAGATCGTCTATGAGATCGACTCAGGCCCCACGAGTCTCGGTTTTGGTGCGGACTTGATGTGTATTCGAGCGCTACAGCCTCAAGCATGAAACGGCGATCTGAAACCGCACACATATCTTCATTTCTAACTTCGATCAATGTTCAATGGACCCTCATACCTTTTTTAACCTGGTGGCATGATGAAAACTCTATTCCTTCACTCCAAAATACTTGCGGCATGTTTTCTTATATTCTGTGGCCCGTTCATATACAGCCAATGTAATCAAAACGGTTGCGATCAAATCGAAGGAAGCCAATGGCGTGGCCAGGTTGCACTCTGGCCTGGAGATAACCTGGACTGTAATGGAGATGAAGGAGAAAACCTGCTCGACCTGCTCTGTCTCTTGCATGAGGTGACCCTCTCAGATTCGCCAGTCATTCAGAATCCACCCCCCTTGCGAGCGCTGGTGGGCCGGGAGTTCGTTCATCAGTTCCAGGCGAATGATCCCAATGGTGATACGGTTACGTTTGGTTCTCCAGACCTCATGGACCATGCCTCTTTGGATGACTCGGGGCTATTCCGCTTTGAACCAACGGAAGCCCAAATGGGGACGCACGCCTTCACGATTGAAGCCAGTGATGGGTTTCTCGTCTCACAAAGGATTGTTGAGGTAAAGGTTGGAACGCCACTTCAGGTTGAGAGGACATTCCCCGATGACCAGTCGGTTGGCATCGCCTTGAATCAAAGGCTTGTGGTCTATCTAGCCGATCCTGTCAGGCAGGAAAGTGTCTCCAATTCATCTGTCATCTTGTCTTCAAATGGCCAGAATCTTCAAGCGCAGGTGCAACGGTCGAATTGCGGTCATTTTCTGATCGCGATACCCGATGCAGATTGGCCTCAAAATGCCACCATCGACGTCCGGTTGAAGGATCTGCTCAGCGAGGATTTTTTCCCGCTGGCCTCCGACTATCGATTCAGTTTCAGTACGGGGGCCACGCCGGTGTCTATGGGTGGTTATATCGAGGGCCTCTACCCTTTGGATCCCGTCCCCCTGAATGCCGTTCTGAGTTTGGACTTCGATGTGGAGGTGGACCCTTCTACAGTGGATGAAACCACCATTATTTTCCGGCACAACCAGACGGGTTTAGCCATTGATGGTACTTACTTTGTTGGGAGTAACTTGCGACGATGTATCTTCGTGCCATCGAGTGTCTTTCAAGTTGACGATGACTACTCCCTGGAAACCTTGGGCTGTAGAACCCTTTGGGGCCAAGATGTACAAAAGGCCCACTCGATGGTGGGCAGTTTCAGGACGGCGTCCGAGTTTCAGCTCGAGACAGTTGAATTGGTGGATGCGTTCCCCAATCAGGGCACTGCCGATTTTCTTCCGACGGCCAAGCTCTTGGTTCGCTTTAATGTGCCTGTACAGCCCATTGCCGAGGATATTGAGCTCGTTGATGAAAACACAGGGGCGCCCGTTTCCTTTGCAGTTTCTTTATTTCCTGCCCATAACATCCTGCAGGTCGCACCACTGGCCGAACTTAATTCCAATCAGGCTTACTCCCTTATTTTGAAGGGAAGTTTGAGGAGTTTCACAGGCGATACTCTAGGGTCCGAGTTGCGGATTGGCTTCAGCACGACAGACAATATACTTGTCGAAAACCCCGAGTTGCTTTGGACCGACCCTGCCCTCTCACAGGTGGTCGCTGTAGACACCCCGATTGTACTGCAATACAGTCAGCCTTTGAACCCCATTCACCAAGGACTCGTCCTACCTATTGTTGAAACTTATGGATCACAGTCTGTTTATGGTACAGCCAGATTAGAAGATTCGAGCAGACGCATCGTCTTTTCTCTAAATTCCTCGCTCATCCATGGCCAGTCGTATTGGGATACTGATTCCATTATCTTATTCGATATGTTGGGAAATCCTTTTCCCTTCACTGGATACCTAGCCTTCAGCACAGGGTATTACCATGATGGTCAACTCCCATTCTTTCTGGGCTCATCACCACCGGATGGTTCTGTTGAAGTGCCGGTCAATGCGAGAATTCGCGCGCGCTTCAATGAACGTCTCTATTCGGCTCAAGCGACATTGTCCAGTAATGGGTCTGATGTACCTGTAGGAGTGTACAGGTACAGCCAATGGGTTGAACTTTACCCTTTTAGTAACTGGGACCCATCCGCAACCTATGTCGTTCAGCTTTTTAACCTAAGGGATTACAATGGGAACCCCTTGGATGACATCTCCTGGCGTTTCACCACATCTTCCAGCGAGCAGGAAGATCAAACGTCACCATCTGTCGTCAGCATGGTGCCTGCTCCGGGCAGTGAAGGTCGTACGCCCGACGAGCCGATTACCCTTACTTTCAGTGAAGTGATCGATCCAACTTCGATTGATGAAGGTAGTTTTAATGTCTACTTATTGGGGTCTAATGAGCCATACCCCGGAACGATTTCGTTTACGGGGGCCTCTCTTGTATTTCAGCCTGATTTTACACCCAGTCGCAATATTCCTGCTCTCGCCCAGGTCATGGTGGAGGTAACCAGCGATGTAACCGATCTTGCGGGCAACGATTGTGATGCTTTCACAGGGTTTTATCAGATTGGTGACATGGTTGACTCAACCCCACCCACGATTGCCCAATCTTCCCCCGCAGATGGATCTGTCAACAACCCAGGCGGACAACCAATTGAAATCGAGTTTTCCGAGGTCATGGACCGCGATTCGTTTTATTACAACGGGTCTCAACCTGCCTTTCAACTCTACTCGAATCAAAGAAATATTGTGCACTTCTCTCACCAGCTATCCGATGATAGCAAACATTTAAGCATTGATTACTACGGGCATCGTTTATCCGAGGAAACACTCTTTTTGATATTTGATCCCCAGGTCTGCGATCTCAGTGGTAACCCTCTTGATCCTCAAGTTTTGTCATTTCACGCGCTTCCCACAGCGCAAGATCCATGGATTAGAAGTGAGGGTTCGACTCCTTCCACCATTGATTCACCCTTTCAGTCACTGTTTTTCCAGTCGGGTATTCCTCTGGACCCAACTTCAATCCAGCACGGTATTCAGGTCTACAACTCAACCAACCTGAGTTCGATTGAAGGCGAGATCATATTACACGGTGACCTGAAGACTCTGGAGTTTATTCCTTCCACCGCTTGGCCAAGGGTTTTCAGGGCCTATGTTCTCAGTAGTATAAAAAGTGTGGTTGGTCGTCCCATGCGACAGTTTGAAAGAAGCTTTTCCTTCTCAAGGGGGCAGGATATCTCTATACCCTTTCAGATGATCGCGCACTCTGTGTTGGATTTCATGCCCGCAAATTCCCAATTCGGCCTCCTTTTTAATCGGGCGGTGGATGAGAACCAATCTCTAGAAGAGGTCTTCCTGCTCCTCCAGTCGGGCAGTGCAAATCCAGTTCCCATTCAAGTTTATCTCACCCATGATGCTCACCGTATCGTGGTGGTCCCGGAGGAACCACTTGATGTGGATTCGGATTATTCGTTGCAAACCGTTGGCACTCTCATGGATACAAATGGAAACAACTGGACCGGTTTCCAGGAGTCATTCCATACGACCGGGGCCGTACAAGGGCCAATCCTGGCGGAAATCGAGGAATTTGCTGGTGACTTCTATTCCAATCCGAACTATCAAAAGGTCCAAAATTTGGCCTTCTTCGTTAAAGCCAATGCACCCATCGATGCAACCACGCTTGTCGATTTGTTTGATTCGGAACGTTTTCCCTTACCGTTCCGGATGACCCCGATTAGTTATGCACCCTTCAAGGCCATACTCTTCCCCAATCAACTTTGGGAAGCGCATACCGCTTATCGGTTTGAATTTGGCGAGTTGGCCTCGGTGACAGGTTCCCAAATGAACCTTGCTCCTCTTGAGGTCTCGTTTCAGGAATTTGTGCTCGACGTCAACGGCCCGACGCTCTCCTTCCCCTTGTCTTACACCTCGGACACGTCCGGTTTTTCGACCATACTCACATTTGACGAACCCGTCTTTTCATTTAATGATTTAAACGAATTTGCCTATTTCAATTCGGGTGATCCCATCGTAACTTCACGTTTTTCAGACGATTATTCGCATTTGGAGATTGAAACCCAGACTCCCATGCCAACGTCAAATAACCTTTACTTTAAACCTCTATATGACCAGGCAGGCAATTCAACAACTCATGAAAGAGTTTATATATCGATCGGAAATCCTCCAACCACACCGTTGACAGTTGATGTGAGCTATCCTCAGGATGGTCAAGCCGATTTACCACGCAACACTCAGGTTTCATTTCGTTTTAACCGTACACCAATTCTCCTGGAAGGAGTTAACTGTTTCCTAACCAAGGGCGGAATTCCCGTCCCCTTCACGATCACTCAACATGACGCACAGGTCTCACTCATTCCCGATTCCCATCTAGACCCAAATTGTCAATACGACGTTCGCTTAGATGGGGTCCAAGATCGGTTGGGGAATCTCTTAGAAGAGCCTATGGCGTTTTCTTTTGAGACGGGAAATAGCTTTCACTTTTTGCAGGCCCAAACCCTCTTGGTTGAGCCTAAGAACAGTGGTTTGGAATACGCACCCAGCAACGGGTACGCATCATTCCTTCTCAATCAACCGCTTTTTTCTCCGGAAATCAATGACGAAGACCAAAGTCATCTCCAACTTCTTTCAGAACCGGACAGCCCCTTTTACGCTGTTGTTCCGACCGATCCATTGGCGGGGCTACGCCTTCAGGTGCAAGGATTTACTCGAAATGGCTCCTTTTTTACATCTAGTAGTCCACGATTCAATCCAACAGATGGAATAGATGAAATGCCACCTGAACTGCTATGGTTTTCCATTGGAGACGGTAGCCTCAATGTCCCTATCAATTCCATCTTCTCATTTGTCTTTGACGAGAAACTCAGTGAAATCCGTTTTATTGTTGATGAGGCCCTGTCATTGTTTGACGGCGACGTGGAGGTTCCTTTTGAGGCGTTTTTCACCAATCAGAACCGTACCGTGGAAATTGTCCCCATTCCAGCTTTTCGCAATGGGGCAACCATCCGTTGGGAATTAAGTGGCTATAAGGATCTTGCCTGGAATGAAGGCCTTCCGCGAAGCGGCAGCTTTACAATGAGCTCACCAGGTCACTTGGACGAGGTATCACCATGGGTGACGAACATGACGCCTGCTTCCGAGAGTACCATGGTCCCAACCGACAGTTCTGTTGAACTAGTGTTCAATGAAAATATCCTGGCTTCCAGCATTGACTCACACTCCATCCTTGTGTCCTTGGATCGGGAAACACCAATCCCGATACCAGGTCACTACGAATACCACAGCAACCGGATTGTGTTCCGTCCGGAGGGGCGACTGCCTTCCAATGTTATGATTCGGGTCGATGTGGCGCCAACGCTGTTGGACTATGCTGGAAACCCTTGTATTCCTTTCACGGGCCTGTTCTGGACGGTGCCTACAGTGGATGTGGAGCGACCGTATATCGTCAATCGCTGGCCGACACCCGAGCAATCCTTTTCGAGAATTCCCAATCCGTTTTGGATTGAATTTTCAGAATTGATTAACCCGGAAACTGTGGATCTTGGTGATATAAGTATTATTACTGAAACGGGTCATGTACCAATTGAGGCATTAAACCTGCAAGGCACTCGGTTAGAAATTGAACCGGACTTTTCCAGTGATCCAGGCCCGTTCGATGTTTACGTCGGCGGGGATATTTCTGATTTTTCCAATAATCTCATGGTGCCGCACCACTTTAGAATTGATTCTGAAGATCAAACTACGTCCTGTGATGATGCAAGTGTCAGTGTCAACCTGCAATCTTTGGATAATCGCGAACCTATTCATCTGGGGTTTTTGTCCCCTGTGTCGGCTGACGATTTGAGAGATCAGTTTTCGGTTACCTTCGATCAACAGCCCCTTGAGGGCCAGATTCAAGAGAGCGGGACCCGCCAACATTTCACCTGGGTTCCCCAGGAACCGTGGCCGCTTAATAACCAGGTCATAATCCATACACCAAATGTGATAAGTGTGGATGGTCGTGTTACCTACTGTGAAAGGAATTACGGAATAACATTTTACTCCAATTCCAGGGCTTATGTGACTGCCGACAGCCTCTATAAGACGCCTGTCAATGTAGTTCCCCGGTTTCAGTTTTCAAAGCCCATCAACCCGTCCTCGATTGACCCAGGAGACCTCATTTTTGTTTCCGATGGCGTGGATGTCAATTTTGCCTTGAGTTTTAGCGATGACAATAGGGTGTTGACCATGCAACCTGAGAGTGACCTGCAGGCCGGGGCTCATTACACAATAATTTTAACGGATGGAATCCTAGATCACGATAACATCCCCATCCAAAGATATGAACGATGGCTTATGATTGCTGCAGGGGAGGATCGAGAGCCTCCGACCCTCTTGCATTTCAGTCATAGTGATTTATCAGGATCCGTGCCATCTAACACGGGATTTTACATGGTATTCTCAGAACAGTTGGATCCCGTAGTTTGGTCTGGGCTCTATTACATCGATTACAACTTTAATGCACACCTTGCTTTCTTGCACCCAGACCTTCCCCCATTTTTGGTTTTTTACTCGGGGCAAGGTGGGGATTGGACCTATTTCTTTATGCCTCTCTACCCTATTGAGGAGGGGCGATCCTATACAATTGAGATTTCCAATTTTGAGGACAATTGTGGGAATCTTATAGAACCATTTTCTTTTTCAATCTTTGTAGAGCAGAGCCAAAATGTCGAACCACTTCGGGTCTCCATGTTGCAACCCACTGATGGAGAAGTTAGTGTTGCAACATCGGTGCAACCCTATTTCCTTTTTAACCAACCTGTTATGTTCAAGAACGAGCCCTCTGAGTGTCTTCGATTGTACGATGAACATCAAGATCAATGGGTCGAGACGGAAGTCATTGAGGGGATGCTTCCCAATTCCTATCGAATCATCCCAAACGTGCCACTCGTCGCGGGTCGCACCTACTCGACGCAAGTTGACGAGGTTCAAAGTTTCTATTATGGGCCGAACTACCATACAGGGGCTCGATTCACAACGGCCCTGGAACCAACGGTTTTGGACCAGCCACAAATTCTCGTGAGCCATCCAAGTGATGGAGAAAACCATTTCGGAAGGAATGCCGTGATTACCCTTTTACTCAATACAGAAGTCGATCTCACAAGTATTTATGCGGTGCAACTCCTAAGTGGCGACGGGTCCCCCATACCGTGTGATTATCAGTGGGAAGGACGGACGAAACAGGTAAGACTTATCCCAGACCAGCTCTTGGATGCAGAGACTGCCTATCGACTTGAAATAGGGCAGCTTTTTGACCTCGAGGGAAACCCTTTCCCTGTCTCATCCCATCAGTTTTGGACAAATTCAGATGTCCTAGTCGATGAGCTTATGACCATGGAATGGATCGAAGAGGCGACCGCCTCTGAAACACCCACGGGACAACGCCTGTTGCTTTCGTTTGATCAACCCCTTAATCCGACGACGTTGACTGCGGAATCGATTCAGTTAATTCTTGGATCTGGCGCCGTATCCTGGGAGCTTTCCGAGGATCGCAAGGTGTTAATGGTCTTTACACCGCCTATTCCAATTCTCAATGCAAACCAACGGCTGCTCCTTACTGATATTGAATCCGACTCAGGCCGACGGTTTAGTTTGGATTATCCTCTTGTGCCAAACATTGAGGTGGATTCTACTGCCCCGGTAGTCGTTTTTCTATCCGACTCAGGAGGACCTTTGGAGTCAAGTACCCAACTATTTTGGCAACTCTCAGAGCCGATATCACCGTATTTTTTCGAGAAGGCCCCGATCGACATCAGCGTCAATGGCATGCGTGTTCTCGGAGACTTCACCATTGAGGAGGACCTTCTCACCTTCCAACCGTGGCATCCGATGGAGCCTGGAGCTACTTACCAGGTAAATGTACCAGGCATCAGGGACCTAAACGGGAATGTTTCTGAACCTTACTCATTTACGTTTCAAACTCGAAATCCTTTCTCGGTGGATGACCGTGCCCCCTTGCTCCTCTCTTCGGAACCCGGGGACGAATCTACGAATAATCCCCTGAGGGGCCCCATTCGATTTATGTTTGACGAGCCCATTGCGCCTCTTTTTGCAGATGCATTCATCAAGAAACGGGTGAATAACCGCACGTATGACATAGCTGTCGATTGGAGCGTGACGGGTTCGACTGTTGAATGTGTGCCCCGTATCGGGGAATTGACACTCGGGGACCGCGTTGTTTGCTCGGTCCGCTTCCAGGACTTTAGCGGCAACCTTTCGACAAAGACTGAGATTTGGTTTGATATTGAGACTGAACCAAGCAACCCCATCACGACGGTGGTTTCAACCTTCCCGTCGGACAAGGCGACGGTGGTCTCTTCAAGCAGCCCTATTGAAATGGAGTTTTCGAGAGGGGTAGTGTGGGTGCCAGGAGCCGTACAGGTTCATGTCAACGGGGCCCTCTCAAACGTTTTACCCTACAGCTCAACTCATGGCCGTAACATGATCCTCTACTACGAATGTCCCACGGAGGGGGAATCTGAGGTGGTTGTTTCCACGACTCAAGCGCTCAAAGACATGTACGGACATCCCGTTGAAGAATATATTTTTACCTTCAATACCGGGACGGAACCGAGTCAGGGGTTTCCAAGCATCTCGATGCAACGCTTTGGGGGGGAGTGGGATCCGTATCAATCTCCCATAACACTCGCTTCGAACAGCGCCTTCCACCCGGATTACATTGGTGAAGGTATTCAGGTTTGGATGGATTACCAACAAATCTCAGGTGTCACTCAACTTGAGGCCGAAGATCATGCGTTGGTTTTCTATCCGGAATTGCCCTGGAAGCCAGGTGCCTTTATCCATTACCAACTCGCGGAGGGTGTTCGCGACGTCAATGGACGACAATTCACTGATTTCGATCAATCTAGCTTTATAGGTACAGATACGCTGGTAGACCCTCCAGGTATCCTTTTGCTGTCCATGCCATCTCATGATGCTGGCGTGGTTCCAAGAAATCCCGTCCTTCAGCTATTGATGAGTGAGGCATTGGATCCAAATTCGATATATAACAGCAATTCCTTCCTCGAAAATGAGGACACGAATGAATTAACCAACATTGATCTCACTTATGATGAAGATCGGTTCGTCATTACCGTCCAACTTCAGTCTAGCCTGGCCGCAAATCAAACCTATTCCTTGTTATTGGGAAGTATTAAGGACTTACAGGGCGATTCTCTGAATTATTCAAGGCCAAGATTTTCTACGGGTGAGTTTGAGACCCAGTCGCCGCCGAACTGGGTCACCATATCACCGCATAATCAGCAATCGGAGGTCCCCATCAACGCACCCCTCTATTGCGAATTGGATGGTCCTATTAATCTCGTTTCTCTTGACGACCAGACGATACAAATAACCTCATCACGCGGCTATGCTATTCCTGCCTCTTTTGAATATGAACATGATAAACGGGCTTTCAGGATTTGGCCTCTGGAGATGTGGGTTCCTGATTCGACTTACCAAATAACGATAAGCGGGGTCACCGATCAGTCCGGAAATACGGTGCCGACCAAGACCATCACCTTCTACACGCAATCAGGCATCGATCTCACCCCTCCATCTCTTGATTCCTACATTTTTCCGGGTTCCTGTGTACCCAAAGATCTTCAGGTTCAGTTGAACTTCAGTGAAAAGGGATACTTCGCTGGCCTTTACCTCGCCTCTAATTGGAGCTACGGCACACCTTTTGATTTTGAAAAAATTCCCGGCAGTAAGAGGACATCTTTGACGGTTCTGCCCCAATTTGATCGAAATGCCTTTGATCGAATTTACTTATCAGGCCATCTCTTTGACACAGCAGGAAACCAAGTTGATTATAGTTCAAGTGCTTATTTCTGCCCGGCACCAAATGATGTTGATACGACGCCCCCCGAGTTTCTCTCCTCGAATCCCTCGGCGGAACAAGTGGATACACCTATAAACACACCTATCGAAATATCCTTCAACGAACCTATCCTCTGGAATGATGAGTCCACAATCGATCTTTGGGGGCCGTCTGGAATTCTCCCTATCGATATTACAATGGTAAGCCCGGGAGATCGACTCAAAGTCCAAACTGAGGACTTGCTTGAGCCTGACAGCACTTACACAATTAGCCTTGATGCTCTGTTGGACCGTTCAGCCAATATGCTGGCGGAGGCCATTTCATTTTCTTTCTCAACAGGACATAAACTTACGACGTTCGAATGGCCATCGCTGCTCGACACGATCCCTTCTCATGAAGCGGAGAACGTGCCGAGAAACACAAATATTATCCTGCAATTCAACACGGAAATCATTCTCAACAGGTCCACGTTTACGCTGAAAGATAGTAACTTTTCACCAGTTCCCCTTGAATTTGGATCTTCCAACTCAATGAAGTGGGTTATCTTAAATCCTTTGGTTGAATTGGAGCCTGAGCAGGGCTATAGTCTCCGCCTCAACGTATTGGGCTTATCAGGGGATACCTTAAACACCTATTTGGGATTTAGGACCGGAGCATACAGCAATGTTGATCCGCCCGAACTCATTTACACACTACCAGAGAGTGGGGCGACCGATCTGCCGGTCAACAGTACGGTGAGATTCTCATTTGATCAAATCCTTGACCCACTATCATTTGGTGAAGGAAGTGTGGTGGTGGAGGAAGATGGTAATCCGTTCCATACCATCTGGTCGGTAGAAGGAAGTGACATTCTTCTCGCTTATCCTTTGCATCTAAATCCAAATAAAACCTACAGTCTAAGTGTTTTGGAGGGCAAGTCAGCCTGTGGGGTCCATCTTGCCGTGCCCCTTCAATTCGCCTTCACCACACGAAGTGATGGGGCATTGGATCTCCAAGTCCCGATTGTAGAGAGTATGACACCTCCTCCGGGAAGTACAGGCGTCGATCCAACCTCGGATACGATACTGACTTTTTCAAAATCCATTGACCCACTGACCGTGAACTCGGACACGGTCCAAATTCAAATCGCCAATTCGGGCTTGGCATGGGCGGGTACCTATACTGTAGTGGATAACCTTATTGTCTTCCGCCCTCAAGAGGGTTCAGCTAAACAAAGTCAGAATGCACCCCCGCCAGGATCTGAAATCACGGTGAATGTCACGGATGAGGTGAAAGATCGTGCGGGCAATCGTGCACTACCCTTTTCGGAACATTATTTTTTAGCTCCTTAAGGAGGGAACTGCAATTTTAGTTCTGAAATCCAACCCTGAATGAGGTGATGTTAGCGAAGCATTTTTTGCAGAATCCGGATTTCGGTTTTTCACGAGCGATAATGCAAGAACGAATGGATAACTAGGGTACTCTTTGATGAATTACTATTAATACTTGTCATTTAAGGGACTCGGGTAATGACATGTACTTGTTTGCGAAATTCCAGGTTGGTTGGGGCGGATATTGCCACTCTCAGGACCATAAGATTCACTCTTTTCATCAAATCTCCCTTAGGACTGCTTAATTAAAATCAGTCCATAAATGCGTAGTAGTTGATTCAGTACTGCGATAACGCTAGTGTAGCTTCTAGGGATTTTTTGGATTCCAAGTTTGGAGGGGAAAATGAAACATTCTTTCTGGTGCTGGATGCTGGCGTTTGTCATGTTACCAACAACGCTCGCGCATCCTCTTTCAAAGAAAGCCGATCGTTTCGGCGATAAATTTGATCATGTCATTTTAGAAGACATCACTACAGTTCAAGTTCAGGATAGTGGCATGAACTACAGAACAGAACGACGCGCCATCAAAGTGCTTTCGCACCGTGGATGCCAAGCGTTCCACAGTATTCATTTTTTTTACGATCCGCTGACCATGAACATGACGGTATCGGAAGCGTCCATTGAGAAGCCAGATGGTCACATGACGAAAATTGACCTATCTGAGGTGAAATCATACCCGATGCCTGCTCGAGCTATTTATTGGCCAAATATTCGGATCTCCATTCCCTATGGTTTACTAGAACCAGGAGATATCGTCTCCTACACCCTCGAGAAAAAGGGATTTTCATATGCACTTCTAGATGATGAATCCATCGACGATGATCGCTTTGCTCCACCTATGAAGGGGCACTTCTATGACATCGTCAGCTTTCAGGAGATGACACCCATACTGCACAAATCCTATTCCGTCGAGTTGCCAGCGGACAAACCCATTCAATATCACTTCTATCATGGCGAGGTTCAGCCGAAAAATGAATTTACGGAATTTGGCATGAAGTACACCTTTATCAAGAATGATATCGAGGCCATTTCACGTGAACCCAACATGGTGGACATCTCGGATTTTGGTGCCAAGCTCCTCATTTCCACGACACGAAAGTGGGAAGACAAATCGGAGTGGTTCTTCTCCGTTAATGAAAATTTCAGTTTCGAAGTTTCTCCGGACATTCAAAACAAGGTCGATGAACTTATCGCGAATTGTCAAAATGATGAAGAGAGAATCGATGTCCTCAACCATTGGGTCGCCCACTATATACGCTATTCCGGATTATCCATGGGCGAAGGAGAGGGCTTTACCTTGCATCCATCGGACATGATCATGCGTGACCGCAGTGGTGTGTGCAAGGACAAAGCAAGCCTCCTGATCACTTTTTTAAGGGCAGCAGGGTTTGAAGCTTTCCCTGCCATGACCATGGCGGGTTCTAGAATTGAGGACTTCCCTGCCGATCATTTCAACCACTGCGTCGTTGCGCTTCGCCAAGATGACGGAACCTTTCGAATGCTGGACCCGACTTGGGTTCCCTGGGTGAGGGAACAATGGTCGTCTGCTGAGCAGGAACAGCAGTACCTGATCGGTTATAAAGAGGGCCAAACCTTGATGACGACTCCCTACTCGCCACCTGAAAAGCACTATTACAAATTGACGTCTAAGTCGTTGCTTCGCGAAGATGGCACTCTAGCCAGTCAGTTTTACCTAGAATTGGAAGGGCAAGTCGATTCAAGACTTCGTCGCTCAATTCAGAGACATCATAAGCAGGAAAGCGATGCCTACTTCATTGGGATTCTGAAAGAGCTCTGGTGTGGGGTCAAAATTAAGAAGCTTACCTATCAGGATCCTTGGGACATTGGTAAAAACATGGTTGTCGAAATCGAATTTGAAGTCCCAAACTTTGGCGTCCAGTCAACACAACAAGCGGCCATCAAATCGCCTGGACTTATTTTTTTGATGCATGATCGCATTAATCGAGATCTGACAACAAAGTTCCAATCCGATACCCGAAAAACCGACATACGCACACGATGTACAAAACAGGTCCGATTAGAGGAGACCATCACGTTTCCGAAATCATGGAACAACCGACAATTTGAGGGGTTAATGAACCAAACAGAAAAGGGCGAGTATGCCAACCTGACCTTCAATTCAAGCCTGAATAAGAATACGGTCTCAAACCAGCTGCTTCTCAATTTGAACCGACGCATCTACCCAGCGGAGGCTTATGACAATTTAAGGCGAGTTTTGAATGGTATTCAACATCTGTCCGATTCCTTCATGGCCATGAAAGAAAAAGGAGGTGCAAAATGAAATCAATCGCTGCAATGATCCTGGTTGTCCTTCTAATTCTTCCTATAGGTTTTGCCCAGGAATCCGCAACTATTTTAGAACAACGCATCACATACAAACTGCAGGAGGGCAAGGTAACCAAGCATGTTTACCAGAAAGTCAAGCTGCACACACCTGCCTCATATCGCGTTTTCGGAGAATCTTTCTTCATCTATAACCCCAAAGCTGTGGCCATGGATATTCTGAAATCAGAGACCACTCAAGTTGATGGTACGGTCGTACCCACTCCGGAAAATGGAATCCTGGTACAAAGCCCGTATGCCACAATGAACGCTCCGGATTACAGTTTCATGCGAGAACACATGGTCTCTCACATTGGATTGGAGCCCGGTTGCACCATCGAGTTTGAGTACCGCATTCGCGATTTGATCCCGTGGCGCGTTCAAATATACGAACCCATGGAAGGTAATTTTCGTTATGGAATTAAAGAGGTTCAGTTTGTTGGGTTCAATACTGAGAAGATGATAGCCAGCGAAAATTTACAGCGGCAAGGGGATGTGATAAAAGTTGAAAACACCAAGGCACATCGACTCAACGCTGAATTCTCAACAACCGATGATTCTTTTTTCGTGTACCTGCCTTTGAGCGATCCGATTCAGTCGATTAAACAGCGCAGTCAATCAGACGTTGTAGAGCCGATACTTGAACGAATAAAGCTTGATAAGCATTCACACCCTCTTGAGGTTTCCTCACAATTGAAACATTTTCTAGATAATCGGTTAGCCTCCGTCTCACTTTCACTGGAGCAAAGCGCCTATCATCAGCGAACCCTCGAACAAATCGTGAAATCAGGATATGCGACCGATTTTGAAAAAGCCAGGTTGGCGATGGCCGTAATGGGCCACTATAAAATGAAATACGATGTTTACTTCGGCTCATCGTCTTCCCAATTCCTGAACGACCCAACTGTAGAAGTTCGATTCGGCGGTGTGGATGTCTTCCACCTAAAAGCCACCAATCGTCCCTTTCAATTTTCCATGGACGGTACTGTGAAACCTATGGATGCACCTTTGGTCATGGAACTTTATCTGAACTTAAAAGAAGATCTGGAAGGTAAATGGAAAGGAAACATGTATTTCGATCGGTCAGGCACGAACCTACCACCGATCAAAGCAATGAATCCTTTGAAAGATCTAAAAACCGACGCCCCTGATTTTTCGGTGAAAACCAAAAATAGCGACAGTGGGATGGCCTCATGCAAGTGGGTCCCTGGATCCGATAGGGTCATATGGGATGAAAGCCTTGGAGAGGCATTTGATTTGGATCGACTCCTCACCGCTTTACAAACAGTCGAATTCACTCGAATCAACCAGGATTTGAGCCTGAGTATGAAAGTTCACCTCCATTTCAGGGAACCGAAAGAGTTCCTCTGCCCGAAAGACTACGAGGTAAAAAACGAAATGGGTTCAATATCCTTTAAATACCTCCCAAACAAAGATCAATTCACTGCAACCGTTTCATTCCACATTCGGAAAGGGCGCTATGACCGAAATTCGTTTGAAGGCATCGAGGCTTTGATTGGCCGACTCATACAGGTAGATGGACAGACGAGTCTATTCTAATTCATACGTGCGATCGCTTTAGGCCAAGCTTCCTGGCCTAAAGCGTGGACGCGCCTTTCGGTGACTCCATCGCATGTGGCTCTGCAGTCAGTCTCACATAAGCGCGGATGGCTAAAACTGGTAGGAAGAACGCATCCAGCAAAGCCGCTTTGGATCATCATTTCACCATTTACCAGACATTCTCTTGAATAGTCATTCAAAATAAAATTGAATAATTGTTCAAATAAAGGTGTATGATGGGTGAGGAAAGTGGGTAATGACAGGGAGGTCGGTTATGGCCAGAGCACAATTCGATCGTGAAGACGTACTGGATAAGACAATTGATCTGTTCTGGGAGTATGGATTCAGTGCAGCGTCCATGAAGAAAATCGTGCAGAAAACGGGTTTGAAGCCCGGTTCCATATACCTGGCTTTTGGCAACAAGGAAGGTCTGTATCTCGAATCATTACAAAGGTATGCGGATCTTACGGTGGACTGCATCAAGGTCTACCTTGACCGAGGTAAATCGGTGCTTCAGGGCATTTGCAACTTCTTCGATTGGCTCATCCAACAGACCACGCAAGAGGGCTACTGCAGTTGTTTCCTGGTCAAGTCCCAACTGGAGTTAGGTGACGAACAGAAAGAGCTCCACCAGTTTGCCAGCGATAAGTTGTTGGAAATCGAGGCGCTCTTCACAAGTTATCTTGAACGAGAGTTCAACACCGACCTGAGTCGTGAAAGGGCAATCTGTATCATGCTCCACATGTTTGGAATCCGAGTATATGGCTACCACCAGGGTTCTGCAGCCAAGATGCGACGCGGTTTGAGAAGGGGATTACCGTGGCTGCCCTGGACGTAAAATTAGAATCTGAATTCAACTTTCCCCAAACTTACATCGGTTTGCAGGGAATTTTAAAATCGACGTGGTAATGCTCATCGTGGCGTTCCCAGGCTCGTTTGGTCGAGAAATTGATGTGTTTCCTTAAATAATCACCGTAACTGGATTTCATGAGGAACGGTTGAAGTTTTGGGTCAAAGATGACGCGCCATATTTCGACCCCATGAGCCTTTGCATGCTTATGAAGTGCGACGATATGGGCCGCCATCGCTTTAAAATCGATCGTTAAATCTTCAAAGCGTCCATTCGCGTCAAACTCAATCGAATAGCCATATTTATTGAACATATGAGTTGGCAAATGAACAGATATCCCCTTCGGATCCAGCACAGGAACCATAAAATCAACTGATAGACCGTTCTGATGTGTTTTATGCGGTTTGAATTGTCCCCCATTCTCAAACCCGGTTTCAGCATATTTAAAAACCTTACTTGGAATGTTCTCTGCCAAGTCTTGATACGCTTCCACCACGATGTCTCTGACTGTTGAGTGAACGTAGGTTCTGCCGAGAAATTCTCCCAGGGAGCTGTAGGATTCAAAATTTGGCCCTGAACTTGGTAGCTGGACCCCACTTTCCAGTCTGCCTCGGGATGTAGTTCCGTAGCAGGTGCTATCTTGAGCAAAAATGGAGCAAGCACCTAATAGAATCAAACCTATTGGTTTCATAGAGTTTTGCCTTTTGGTGGCTCAAATTCAAGGACAATGCCATAGACACCTTGAACCACCTTCGCCATGTTCTCATAGTTCAGGCTGGTTGGGAGGTCATCTTCGGTGTGGTAGTAAGGGTTTCTGAAGAAGGCGGTGTCGGTAATCATAATCGCGGGAATGTCCTTCTTCCAATAATTCAAGTGATCAGAAAAATCGATCCCGGGAAGGATAGATGGGCCGTTCATTGAGTACAGAGGCAAGTCCATGGAAGATGCCATGCCTCTTTTTGCGGTTCTGACCAAACGATTCTCGCCCAGTTTTCCAACGATCGCGATAAAGTTTCCTCGATCTGGGTAGATCAGGGATAGAAGGGGAAAAGGATAAGACTGTGAACCTGGCTCTTCTGAAAAATATCCAATCATTTCCAGTGAAATCATTAACTTTATTTTTGGGTCTTGCCACCCGAGAAGAGAGGCATGTTGGAAGCTCCCCATGTTTTCAGTCCGAAAATTCGGTGGCTCCTCGAGGGAAAATGCAACCAATTCGACCTGAATGCGAGGAGGATGGACACTCAAGATTCTGGCTAACTCCAAGAGGCCAGCCACACCACTCGCATTATCGTCTGCGCCTGGCAAGGCATCATACACATCGTAATGTGCCCCGATAATAAGGCGTTCTGAATTGCCTGGCCCAGAGAACGCCGATATGTTTCGGTAGGTTTGCCCTTCAATTTGAAAGTTTTGTGTATGCGTCTCAAGCCCAAAGGAATGGAACTGCGACAATATGTAGTTAGCCGACTGATCCAGTTTGTCGACATTTTCGAAGTGCCTTGACTGAAATTCAGAGGCTAGTTTTTGGACATGCTCCTCTAACGCTTGCCTGGACACGCCTACAGGCGACCTTTTCTCAACTTGACCGAAAATAGGAGTTGTCAGGAAATACCAAACAAGGCCAAATCCCAGAGCAGGTAGCAGAATCAACAAGGCTAAGAAAATTTTGGTGCGTCGTGTCATGTAGACCCCATATTCGAGCATCAATTCGTGATATTACCTCCCTATTTTAGCCCAGCACCTATTGGCGAAGGGTGATTTTTCCCACAACGGATTTAAGAACGACCGGCAGCCACATCTCTTTGCGGCAATTCACGTTCCGCCAAGTAATTCATGATATTCAAGTAAGCATTGGCGGAAGCTTCGAAGATGTCGGTGCTAAACGCTCTTCCGCTGAATTTTCGCCCTTCAAATTCAACTTGGATTTGTGCTTCCCCTTGGGCATCCTTGCCACGGGTGACGCTTTGAAGTTCAAAATGTTTCAGACGTACCGTGATTCCAACGATCCTTTCTATGGCCTTAAGGAGGGCTTCAACAGGGCCTGACCCACAGGCCGCTTCAGAATACATCGAGCCATCGCGATGTTTCAGGCTGACAGTCGCCATTTGGACGTGCCCAAGGCCGGCGCTCGTTTGAATGGATTCGAGTTCCCATGGGCCTTCCTTATGCGAGAATTCACCTTCCATCAGAGCGATGAGATCGTCCTCGAAAATATCCTTCTTTCGATCAGCGAGATTCTTGAATTCCTTAAAGACCTGTTCGAAATCATCATCCTTTATGGGGTAGCCATTTTGTCGCATCCAGTCCTTTAGGGCATGTCGCCCACTGTGCTTTCCCAGAACCATTTTATTGCCGTTGAATCCAACATCCTCGGGGCGCATGATTTCATAGGTCATGGCGTGTTCCAATACACCGTGTTGGTGTATTCCTGCTTCATGGGCAAATGCGTTTTCGCCAACAATCGCTTTGTTTCTCTGCACATGCATGCCTGTAACCCTGGAAACAAGCCTGCTCGTTGGTACCAGGTGGGTGGTATCTACATTTGTCTCGAACGGGTAGGCATCTTTTCGAGTGCGCATGGCCATCACGAGCTCCTCAAGGGAACAATTGCCTGCTCGTTCTCCAAGTCCATTTATCGTGCATTCCACCTGGCGAACACCCGCTTGAATGGCAGCCAATGAATTGGCAACAGCCAGGCCTAAATCGTTGTGGCAATGCACGCTTAGAACTGCTTTCTCAATGTTGGGGACATTCGTTTTGAGGTAGGAGATCAAATTTCCAAACGACTCAGGAAGGGCGAACCCAACCGTGTCGGGGACATTGATAGTGGTTGCGCCAGCATCAATAGCCGTCTCAACCGCCTTGGCAAGGAATTCCCATTCGGTGCGCGAGGCGTCCTCGGCCGAGAACTCGATGTTCTCGCAAAGGGAACGCGCTCTCAAAACACCTTCACCGATTCGATCCAGCACTTCCTCTTTCCCCATTTTCAGCTTATAGGTGCGATGAATGGGAGAAGTGGCCAGAAAGACATGGAGACGAGGCCTCTTGGCGGGGCTAAGCGCCGCGAAGGCACGATCGATATCAGCAGGATGGCAACGGGCCAAGCCGGCGATAGCGGGTCCATGAACGGATTCGGCAATTTCCTTAACGGCTTGAAAGTCGCCTTCGGAAGCAATTGGAAAGCCGGCCTCAATGATGTCCACGCCCAGGTCGGCGAGGGAATGCGCGATGAGACGTTTTTCCTTTAAGTTCATTGAGGCACCTGGTGATTGTTCGCCGTCTCGCAAGGTGGTGTCGAATATGTGGACCTTTTCCATGATTCCTCCAAAAAAAAAGCCCCTTTCCTTTTCAGGTCAGGGGCTTGATGAAAATCGTTTAAATGATTCTAAGGGGAGCCCCGACCTATGCTCAGGCAGAGCAGCAGAGACAGGCTTTGCAGCAGTACAGAAAGGAGATTGGGCTGGTTTTTTTGTTCGTTTTTACACGGTGCCTGGCTCATCAAAGTTCCTCAAAAAAATTTGTGTCATCCTAGAGGATACAATTGGAATGTCAAGAAAAAAACCAAATAATGGGTATGTGATGCTTCGTTCAGCTTTTTCCTTTTAGCTGAGTTTATTTTTTAAAATCAATGTAAGTCATATTTATTGTTTGACTTATGGTTTAGTCGAAAATAAGCATCCGTGTTTTTTCAAAATCCGAAAGATCTTTCGGAGGAAGACGTTCAACGATCCTCCTGATGGGTCGGTTTGAAAAAAGCCTTGACAAGCCGAGGTGACCTCTCCATACTTCGGCTCCAAGTTCAACGAATCATCTCTCCTGCAACTCCTGCCCTTGTTGCATGAAAAAGTGAACAACAAATAACAAGAAAGGTTTCCATTCATGTTTCTGCTTGCCAACACCAGCCTACTACTAAGCCTTGTGCTGCTGCTTAGCCTGCGTGTTGCCAGGTGCGGACCACCTTTCTAACCCAATCCCAAATGAGGAAGAAAGCCCCGCATCACAAAACGATGCGGGGCTTTTTTTTGCGTTCCAACTCGGTATCAAAACGAAGTCAAGAATTAAGGAGTCTCAAAATGTCTATCCAAGCATCTGAATTCATCTGGCAAAATGGGGAAATGAAGCCGTGGCAACAGGCGACGGTTCATGTGCTCTCTCATGCGCTGCACTACGGCTCAAGTATTTTTGAAGGCATACGGTCCTATGAAACACCAGATGGGACGATGCTATTTCGAGTATCTGATCACGTCGAACGGATGTTGAATTCGGCCCGCATTTATCAAATGCCAGTGGCCTTTGGAAAAGACGAAATTGTTCAAATCTGTCATGATGTCGTTGCCATTAATGGTCTTTCCAGCGCCTATATTCGGCCCCTGTTCTATTTTGGCTATGGCAGTCTCGGCGTAGTTCCCTCGAAGGAAATGGTGACTGAGTGCACTGTGGCAGCCTTTCAATGGGGCGCCTATCTCGGCGAAGATGGGCTGAAAGAGGGTGTGGATGTTGGTGTTTCCTCCTGGCAACGCATGGCGCCAAATACGTTTCCGGCCATGGCCAAGGCTGGAGGCAACTATCTTTCGTCGCGCCTGATAAGTCAGGAAGCCAAGCGTCTTGGTTATCGAGAGGGCATTGCATTGGACGTTAGCGGTTTCGTCAGTGAGGGGCCTGGTGAGAATCTATTTGCGGTAAAAGATGGAGTGATACGAACGCCTTCCTTGCACCATTCCGTTCTGGATGGCATCACGAGGGACACCGTGATGAAACTGGCTAAAGCAAAAGGTTATGAGGTTATTGAAACCACTTTGCCAAGAGAATATCTATACTTAGCAGACGAACTCTTTTTTACGGGCACTGCCGCCGAACTCGTTCCCATACGCTCAGTGGATGGCATACAAATAGGAAACGGATCTGCAGGTGCTGTAACCATGGAGCTACAAGATGCCTTTTTTGGGTTGTTCAATGGCAAAACAACAGATCAATGGGGATGGCTTAGCCCTCTCAAGGCATCTGAGGCACACCTGGATAAGGCGGTCTAATCTAATGCAGCCGAAAACCTTATTCGACAAGCTATGGGACGATCACCTTGTGGTCTCGGAGACCGAAGGTCAGCCAGCAGTTCTCTATATCGATCTTCACCTGATACACGAGGTCACATCTCCGCAAGCTTTCTCTCTACTTGCAGAAAAGGGGATCGATGTTCGCCGTCCTGATAAAACCTGGGCGACTATGGATCACAGCGTACCTTCTCTTGGGCCTGATTCCAGTAAGGTGAGACCATTTGTGGACGATGAGGCCCGGGAACAAGTCGAGACCTTAATTTCGAATTGTAGAAAGTATGGTATCCCACTTTCACAAATGGGGGAGAAAAACCAAGGCATAGTTCACGTTATCGGGCCAGAAATGGGTTTGACAACTCCCGGTAAGACAGTGGTTTGTGGTGATAGCCATACTTCCACGCACGGTGCCTTTGGCTGTCTTGCTTTTGGGATCGGGACCAGCGAAGTGGCACAGGTTTTGGGAACTCAGTGCCTTTTCCAACGAAAACCTAAATCGATGGCGGTCGAGTTTGCGGGAATCCCTCCCGAAGGTACAAGTGCCAAGGATCTTGTTCTATTTATGATCCAGCAACTGGGGATCGGTGGCGGTACGGGCTATGTCCTGGAGTATCGCGGAGAGGCGATTCGACGATTGAGCATGGAGGAGCGTATGACGGT
>Ga0070729_10002731_pt1 | contig 21999 bp, 27 predicted proteins | sample tdDd472_FD_66725 | JGI IMG/M metagenome (GOLD analysis project Ga0070729, IMG submission 66725) | Marine sediment microbial communities from the Atlantic coast under amendment with organic carbon and nitrate - tdDd47.2 | ecosystem: Environmental > Aquatic > Marine > Coastal > Sediment | place... | reverse complement strand
TTAAAAAAATAATCATTATAGATACTTATAAGACTATTTAATAACTTAACGTGTTTATAGGTTATTTCAATATCTTTATATGACCTCTTTAATAAATAATAAACGCCACCAGATTCAACTAAAGTGTTTGACAATGAATAAACTTTAAACGGACTATTCAGATTAGTCCTAATAAAAACTTTTAATGCATCAAACTTATTCTCATCAAATTTTTCTTCTTTTAATACTCTTTCGAAATTATCAGAAGAATATTCAATTTTATCTTTATCCTTATTATAAAGAATATAATCATTAATATTATTTATATTAAAAAAAACATATTGATTATCATAAACAAAAAATTGCAAAGGATGATTTTCTATTTTTTTTATCTTTTGTTCGAAAACCAGTTTTGACAATGTATTACCGCGGTAATTTTTTAGAAATTCTTTATACTCTTCTCCATCTTTTAATAAAGTGATTAATCCCTTCCCATTATTCTTAACTTCAGCACTAAATCGCGTTTGTTTATATGCATTAAATAATGAGATTCCAAACCTATAAAACAAATCTTCTAATTCAATGTCCAAAATATCTTTAAAAAAAGATGTACTTAATTCTTCATAGAAATCATTTATCTTCTTAAATAATTCTATTTCATTATCAATATTGCTTAATAATTCTTCAACTTCCCCATCAATCTGTAGTATTTTTTTTTGAAGGAATTCATTTACTTTTAAATGCCCATTTTTCAGAACTTTAGACAGATTATCATTAGTTTTTCTTAAAAATGATGAGTAAAAGACACCTGACTTTTCCACACCCGTATCTATAGGCTTGAAATACTGAGCAACTAACATATCAATTATACCCTGCTGTTGCAAAGAATGTACTACCTTATTTTTCCTATTTTTTATAAAAGAATAAATTTTATCATCATTCTTAATATTACTTTGAGATAGAAGCTTTTTAAAAACTTTAAAACCTTCAAGTATATTATACTCGTCAATTGTATTCTTAACTATCTCAGATGAAAATCTTAAGGCTAGATATTTTTTCTCAATCGGATCATTATTTCTTAATATATCATTAACACTTATTCTTTCTTTTGGAACAAATAATTCTCTAAAGTAATATATCCCTTCATCTTTTAATATATTACTTAATTGAGACAAAACATTATCCCAATCATCATAATATAAATTGGAAAAAACCACATCTCCAATTATAAAATCAAAATAGTCTTTTTCTTGATAATACTCTTCTATTTTTACCCAATCTCCATGTTGAAATTCAATCTTCTCGTCACAAAACTTCTTATAATCCTCAACAAAGTCTATAATATGGATTTTTATATTATTAGTTTCTTTTAATCTTTTTATAATGCCGTTTGTATATCCAAGTAACAAAATTTTAACCGCATTATCTTTCACTTTTGCCTTAAGTTCAATTTCATTAAATAGATTATTATATCTTGAATCTATATCAAAAAAAATACTTAACCGAACTCCATCATGTTCCTTATAATTGCCATTACTAGATAGCCTTCCTTCACCTTTCCAGAATTCTTTCTGTTTTTTATAGAATATTTTTTTATCCATTTTTAATTAGATTCTTTGTTAATATTGTATTTCCAAAATTCTGATCTATTCTCTCAATGGCTTTTTGCTGTCTATCCTTATCAATTGTTGAACAAGCATCAGATATTAGGGTCACTTCGTATTCACTAGTTACAGCAGATCTTAATGTGCTTTCCACACAGATATCTGTAAGAACTCCAGTAACATAAATATGATTAATTTCGTTTGAATTTAAAAATTCATCCAGTACATTATTACTAAATGCATCGTACTTATTTTTTTCGACAATTAAATCGTCTTCTTTTATATTAAAATCTTCTATTATATCTGAATCCCAAGTATTAGAAATAAGTCCATTTACATTTTTTATTACGGGCAATATTTTGTTAATCAACATTCCACCATCCGAATAATTAATCTTAAACTGCATCTTTGTATATATTATCTGAATTTTTTCAGATCTTGCCCATTCTAACAAAACTTTAATATTTTTTATTATTTTTCCTAAATCCACAATATTAAATCCTCTTTTAATATATGAACCATTGGGATAACAAAATGCATTTTGCATATCAATAATAATCAATGCGCTTCTCATAGTAAATTATGATGTAATAATCTAAAAAATTCGCTAATATTCCACTTACAATCTGTCTCCAGGCTAAATTTATGTTTACTTGAAAGAATATCCTCAATAGTCCTGTTAATCCTTTTTGCAACGTCAGGGAAACCTGCAATTTCAAGAGCACTGCTTGTAGCATAAATATGCCCTAACGGATTAATTTCTTCTGAATCCATGATATCATATGCTGCTCCATGAACAGTTTGAGTAACAAAAAAATCTAATTCACTATTTGCATTGATAGAATGTCCAATTTTTCTATTACCTTGAAAACATTGAACCAGAATATCTGAAATAGCATCACCTTCTAAATTAGGGGTTAAAATTATATCATATTTCAATGGATTAACTATAACTTCACTAAGGAAGTAATCTAAATTCTCAAACTCAATTGAAACATTATTTTTCCAAGTTAACTTATTAAATGAATCTTGCCAAATATCAGATAATAAACCAGAAGTACCCTTTTTTCTTATTATTGTAATCTTATTTTTTCTTGTTTTTGCTAATTCAAAAGCAATTTTTGAAACTTTTTTAATATTATTAATTGAATAAGAAACATTTCCTTCAATAACATCATTATTCCTTTTAAACTTTGTAAAATATGAACCATCCAAGTTCTCTCTTACAATTAATAAATTCACATTATTAATCAATGAATTTTTTAATGGTGAATAACTTGAAGAATAAGTATAAGGTTTTATTTCTATAAATTTAGTTAAAAGATCTAAGTCTTTCCTCAAACAATTTATATGCGATCCATCTATTGGGCCTGAAATTATAATACCCTTTCTACGTCTTACATCCTTATAATATTCTGATAGCTCTTTATAATCTTTAATACTTTTTACTAATTCTATCTTTATATCAACATTGCCATGCTTAATCAATTCTTTAGCAAGGTTATAACAATAACTTGTTAATTTAATCCCTATACCATCTCCCTGATAAAAACTAAGAAAACACATATTCGATCTTAAAAACTCCATCTAATAGCTATTTTAAGTATCTCCCTCCATTAATATTAATCACTTCACCAGTAATATTTGAACTCCCAACAAGAAAAAGTATTGCCTCATATATATCATCTAAATTAGTAATTTTGCCAAGAGGAGTTTCTCTAATTATCTTATCATAGTTCTTTTGTATATATTTATTTTGATCTCTAAAAGTACTTTCAAATAAAGATGGAGAGACACAGTTAACCTTTATCCCTTTACCGGCTAATTCAAAAGCTAATAATTTTGTTAATTCTATTAAAGACATCTTACTTAAAATATAATCGAATTTATTTGAATTTAGACGATTTATTATTCCAGAACCAATATTAATAATTTGCCCTTCTCTATTTATATAATTTACCAAATTTTGAACTAGTAGAATTGGAGAAAAAACATTTACTTGAAAGACATTATTCAAATCTTTCATTTCAATATTTTTGAATTCACCACCACCTGGAACAGCAGCATTATTTATAAGCAAATTAATCTTACTATCTGCTAAGTTCTCTTTTATTCTTTCAGCAAACAATATTGTTTCTTCAACGCTAGAAAGGTTAGTTTTAAAGAAGTCTACATTAATAGAATTTGTCCAAATATTACTCTTTGGCTCATTCCTTGCACAAGTAAATACTCTAAAACCCCTTTGAGAGAATTTGTTAACTAGATATTGTCCCAATCCTCTTGTGCCTCCAGTTATTACAACATTTTTAGATTCCATATTTTAGAAGAGTTACTAATTCTCTATTTACAAACTGCCTAATTGCAATAGTATCAGTTTGAGAATCTCCGTATTCATCAATGTAAATTTTACCATTAACGCCATCAAATTTCTTGATTTTACTTAAGGCATCTTGTAAAGATATTTCATCTCTATTTGATAATCTAGTAGCTTTATTTATCAAAAGAAAACAATCAAAAGTATACGAACTTTCAAAATTAGGATCATCTTCAAATAATTCATTATATTTTTTAACAAAGTCTATCTGTGAGTTGTTAGTTGCCATAAAATTTGGCATAACCATTATAGAATTATTAAGCCATTCATGACCAGAAGCAAGTATATTTGTCCATGACATCCCAATATTCCCATATAAAGCTATATCAGCATCTATTTCTCTTAACTGTTTTGCAAATTGATTGACTAGTGGTCCATAAGCAGCAAGATATATTCCTTTTGGATTTTTTCCCAATATTTTCATTATTGTTGTTTTATAATCACTTTGAGAATAGGATATTCTATCATAAGAAACTATTTTCCCTCCTCTTTTTTCAAAATTATCCTTAAAGCTCTCATATGCTGCTTCCCCCCATACATCTTCAATAGAAACAACTGAAATATTATCAACATTTGAGTCTATCAAATAGTCACCCAACACTTTGCCTTCCTGTGAAATCGATTCATACACTCTATAAGAATATTCTGATGACTGCGGAAAGTCTGGGTGCATTGCAAGAGAAATCAGTGGTATCTTATTACTCTTAGCAATAGGAGCTAAACTCATACTGACACCACTCATCTGAGTCAAAATAAAATCAACTTTATCAATTTGAATTAACTTATTCATTGCTAAGATTGCTGTTTTGGGATCATTCTTACTATCTTCATATATTAGTTCATATTGAAAAGTACTATCAGGATTATTAAATAGCTTTTCTGCAACTTTCAAAGCTCTTGTTTCATATTCCCCAAAATATGCTATATTACCAGTTAGTGGCAGTATAGCACCAATTTTTATAACTTCAGTTTTATCTGTACTTTTCTTATCTTGATTACAAGCAAATAAAATAACCGCACTTACGATTATTGTAAATAAAATTTTTAAGTTTCTCATTCTTTATCCTTTTAGATTTATACTTCGAGATGCGATATTCTTTATAAACTCTTTGTTATGTTCAACTAAAACAATAGATACATTCTTTTCTTTAACTTGTATCTTTAATTCTTTTAATAATATTTCTATTCCTTTTTTATCCACTCCGGCAGTAGGTTCATCTAGCAACCATAATTTAGCATTTTGAGCAAATAACATTGCCATAGAAAGTTGTTGCCTTTGTCCTCCACTTAATAATCCAGCAGGTTTATTTAGCCATGATTTAATTATTTGAAACTCCTCTAACAATTCACTTATCTTTTGCTCTTTAATTTTCAACGGTGAACCATTTAATGAAATAAGTAAATTCTCACGAACAGATAAATTAGTAAATATTGATTCCTTTTGCATAAAATATGCTATTCCCATTCTTTTTATTATTTCAGGACTTTTACCATTTAAATTTATCCCATTATAATAAATTTCTCCTTTTTCAATAAGGCACAGCTGATAAATTGCCTTTAACAGAGTACTTTTCCCACAACCATTGGGTCCCTCAATTGCAAGAATTTCTCCTGCTTTAAGTTCCATCCCAAAGTTATCTAACACTGGTATACCTCCATAACCACATGTCAGATTATTTATTTGTAGTATTATGTCTTTATATTCAATCATAAGTGACAATATTAATAAGATGTTAACCTATTAATGTGACTAAGATTTATTTTCCCTGATTTCATTTCATAAATATAATCACATAAATCTGCAAGAATATTATATTTATGCTCAATAATTAAAAAGGCTACTCCTTTGTTTTTATAATGTTTAATTAAATTAATGAGTTTTTTTATCATCATAGTATTAATCCCTGCAAAAGGCTCGTCCAATAATACTAATTTTGAGTTATTCATCATTAAACAGCATAATGATAAAAGTTTTCGTTCACCAAAACTTAGCTTAAATGCTTTATCATCTTTTTTTGAATAAAGTGAGAATTCCTTTAATAGTTTAACAGCTTTAATACTATTTATTATTTTTGCTCTTTTTACTACTCTGTATTTAAATAAAAAAACTAATAAACTATTTTTCTTTATTGGTTTATTAGACATTAATAAATTCTCAATAACAGTTAATTCATTAAAAACTCTAGGTTTTTGAAACAATCTTCCCAAACCTAATAAACATCGTTCTCTAACCGTTAATAAATCTGCATTTTTATCAAATATTTTAATACTAGAAACTGGGGTATAAACAGGTAATTCTATAAATCTCAAATTCAACCTTATGCGTTTTTTATCTGGCATTTCATATCCGCTAATTAAATTAAAAAAGGTCGTTTTACCAGCTCCATTTTCACCAAATATACCAGTTATTGTTTTTAGCTTTATAGCAAAATTGACATTATCAACAGCAACAATACCATCATAATGTTTAGACAGATCTTCTATTTGCAGTGCTACACTCATTAACTCTTAAATTCAAATTTTCCAAATAAACCACTTGGTTTAAATCGTATAATTAATAATAATATTAAAGCATATAAAATCATTTGGAAATTAGCTGCAAGATGGTCCGGAAAGTTTAAAAATCTTAAAAATTCAGGAAGTAAAATATAAATTGCTGCACCTGTAATTGGTCCATAAATATTACCGGATCCCCCTATTAAAACCATGGTTAGAATTAATATAGATTCATTAATAGTAAAACTTGATGGGTCAATATAACTAATATATGAAGCATATAACGCACCTGATATAGTAGCAAAAATGACAGATAATGCTATACTTACAAATTTATAACGATTTGGATTTTTCCCTAATGAATTAACCCAAATTTCATCATCTCTCGTTGCTTCAATCATTTTACTTAAATAAGTTTTATGGAAAAAATAAAAGAATATGATTGTTAGCAATACAAAAAAGGTTGATATTAACAAAAATGATATTGGACTAGAAAATTCAATATTACAAATTATAGGCTTTGGGATTCCAGTTATCCCATAAGGACCATTGGTTAGTTTTATCCAATTATATATTATACCATAAAAAATTATCTGAAAGGCTAATGTTGCTAATGTAAAATAAAGTTCTCTAAGTCTTTTTGCCAAGTAAAATACAACAATACCATTAAATAAAACATTAATTAGAATTGCTATAACTAATGCGAAAATGAAATTAAATCCATTTAATAATAATATAGCAGTAACGTAGGCTCCTGTTCCATAAAATACTGCCTGGCACAACGAAAACATTCCTCCATATCCTGTCTTTATATTTAATGAGAATGCCAGAATAATATATATCTGAAGAAAAATTAATATGTGGATTAAATAATTCATTTTTCGTCTAATCTAATTTTATATTTTAATATTCCTTCTGTCCTCCATAATAGTACTACCATTAAAATAAAAAAAGTTACTGGGTCTCTCCACTGAGAAGAAAGAAAGTACTCAGATATATTCTGAATAAATGCCAAAATAAAAGAAGCATATATTGTACCTTTCAATGAATTACTTCCTCCTAAAATAGTTGCAACAATAGCTGTGAATGTAATATTCAATCCAGAATAAGGATCAATACCAGTATCAAATGCTTTTAACAAACCTGCTCCTACAGCCATTAGCGATCCTAGTATAAATACTAAATACCGAATATTCTGCAATCTAATGCCAACAACCCGGGCCAACGTTAAATTATTTGATACTGCTTTAATCTTTATACCTAATTCAGTCCTATTTATTAAATAATTAAAGAGAATAATTATAGGTAATCCAACAATAACATTATTTAATTGATTTTTTGTAATTATTACATTTGAAATTACTATACTCTTTGCTAAAGTAGAACTAAATATTTTTATATCATTACCAGCTATTAATGCCAAAATATTAACTAAAATTATAAATACTCCCAAAGAACTAATTAATACAATATTTGGATTAGTTGCTCTTTTTAGTAGTGGTTTATAAACAAGCCATTCAATAAATACTGCCAAAATAATTGTAAATAATAATGCTCCTATCAGACTATAAACAAACCCAATGCCGACGACTAAAAAAAGCCAGTAAAAAAAATAAACACCTGAAACATAGATTCCTCCATGTGCTAGATGAAATATTTTTGTTGTTGAAAAAATAATTCCAAAGCCCAATGCGACCATTGCTATTAGTATCCCTGAAGTAAAGCTATTTATTATAAGCTGCAGCATTTTCTTAATTATATATTTAAACGTAAGAATGGTTATCTGAAGTTATCTGAAAACTTCAGATAAAAACAACAACACATGTTACACACTGTCTATTAATACTTAACAATAATTCTTAATATTTATATCTGTTATATAGATAATCATCATCATCTTTTTTATTCAAACCATAATCAAGTAGTATTGGCTTAGTTATACAATAGTTATCGTTATCCTTTTCATAAATTGACTTATTATTAAGTATTGGAAGATCATAATCATATTTGGATTTCAAGTAGAAGTCATTATTAGTATTCATAAAGCTAGGTTTATCTAATTCATAGAATGTCTTATACTCATTAAGTCTTTTAACAGGTTCATAAGGTAATTCATATTCTGAATCCTTATAACCTTGAAGATAACCATTTAGGTATCCACTAGTAGCACCAGCTTTATATCCTACTTCAACGCCAACTCTAAAACCTATTCCAAGGCCATCATTTAATCCTTTTAAATAATCTGAATAACTCATATTGATATAGTATTAGTTTACATATTATGTTTTATAGGTTATCTCTAGTTATCTATAAAATTTGTTGCTCTTTCATCTAATAATAATCGAGCATGAAAATTTAAATAGCCTTCATCTTCAAGATACCAAAGGATAGCTTCACCTGGAGGAACTCCACCACCACCTATTAATAACTTTTCAGCCTCCCTTTTCCTGCATCTCTCTGAAATATCAAGTAATTTCTGGTATTCTTTCTCAACTTTTTGAATTACTGTTGCCCCTTTGAACCTTTTCCCTAACGAACTCAATAAATTATTTCTTTCTAGATTAGTAAACAACTGTTCTATTGTCTGCCATTTCTCTATCGATTGAGTAAGACGTGATGTATTGTTAATCATAGCTCAAATATTAATAATTAAACTCTATATGTCATAATCACAATATTTATATCTAGGGTTATCTGATTAAAATATTTGAGTCCATACTTCAGATAACTACAAATATCCATTCAATTTACTTGAGAAAGATTTATAAACTAAATTTTGAAAACTATGGGTATTTGTGAATTGTGTGGAGGTCCGGCTCCTACCAACATTTGTTCTTTATGTAAATATGATTCAAGCCATTGGCATTTTCCTCATAAAATCAATTTATTGAGAGAAATTGATAAAAACATGGCCCCTTCAATTTGTGTGCATGGCAAAGCTAAATCCATTTGTGATATATGCTTTGAAGACAACACATATAATAAATACGTCAAAAATTGATAATAGCAAGCTAGATAACCATGGATAAATCCATATAAATAATTGAATAAACAATAAAACATAAAAATATGCAACCAAGAAATATTTATGAATGGGAAGAATTTATTGCTGCAGAAAGAAGAGCTGAAGAATGGAAACAAAAAGAAGAAAGATTGAATATGGCCAAAGAACCCATAAATATTAATAAGAATCTCTGTGATGATATAAAAAATGAAATGCTTATACAAGTAACTAACAATGGAAAAAACTAACTCAGATAACCAACGATAATCTTTACAAATTATTAGTTGAATAGAAACTTTAAAATTACAAAAATGAGAAACTTTAGAATCAAAACACCAATCACTTTACAAATCAATATTATTATTTTGATTAGTATCACAAGTTTGATTTTATCATGTAATCCTGAAACAACTGTCAAGCATGAGAAAAAATCAAACAGTTATCTTCCTTCTTCAAAAGTAGCGGCTAACATTTTGCTAGATATTAGTAAAAGCACCACTAATACCATTAACGTTCCTGATTCGTCTGAAGCTCTTGATATTTTTAGCATTCTGAGTAAAGATTTTGAAAACGTAATCGCTCTCGGAAATATAGGCTTCACTACCAACAGTGATAGGCAATTTATCCGATTTAATAAAATGCAAATTCCATTAAAAGATGTGAATTCTGGAACGATGTCTCAGAAAAAAGAAGCAATGACTTATAATGCAAAGGCTCAAAAATATAACGACGTTAAACAACAGCAGTTCATTAAAACATTTGATTCAATGACAGCTAGAGAGGATCAGCAGACAGATATAAATACTGCGTTATTAAGGTCAGTGCGATTATTTGGAGAGCCAACTTTTCGTAATTATAAAAAAATTCTGATAATTGTTTCCGATGGTTATCAAGAAACAAGAGATTCTCACAAAATTGATATAGATTTCTCTGCAGCCTCTGATACCTATATAATTCTAGTAGGTTGGAAAACTTCAATAGATGGTTTTAACAATATAAATTCAGAACAGATTACTGTTTTTGAAGGAATGCAAAATGTACCAGTATTTATTTCAAGCATCATTAAATCTTAAGGCTATGAGTTCAACTACAACAATTCCATTATTCGATCACCTTCCAGGAGAACAGAGTAACAAGATTTCACTGAATCAGATCAAAGCAAAGGATGCTTATTACGAGACTGATCAAAAAATCAGAATCTTAAATAATCTAAATGAGACCATTAGAAACTTATCTGCATCTGCCAAGTTCATGATAATCCTTGCTGGTATCTCGTTCTTTGTATTTGCAATTGGTGATGCAGCTTTTTCTTGGGAAGTTTTTAAAGACAAAGTAAGTTCTATGGGCAATAGCGACACTATAAATACTATTGTAACAATAGTCATTGTTGCTTTTGCATGCGTTGCAATAATTGGCTCAAACATGATGAAGCAACCATGGACAAAGAATATACCAGGATTAGATTTTAACGGCAAATCCAAGGAGACCCTTAAAAATTATTCCGGAAGAGCGCAATCTTTATCAAGATACAAACCTAAAAATAGTGACAGTTCTGCTTGGACGTGGTTTATTATTGGTCTATTACTTACTGTTTCAACAGGTTATGTATTATATATGATGAGCGTTGAAAGAGAACAGTTTAGTACATCATTTCAAGAATATAGTGAAACAAATTCTTCAAATGACGTTCTTGAAGCTTTAAATCTGGATTTCTCATTAGCTGGTTCCGAACTAGAAAGTGAAGCTTCTCAAAAAACATTGCCAATATCTGTATGGTTACCATTATTGTTTTACGCTGCAGAAGTTGCAACAGGATGGGCCTTAATTCCAATGTTTTTACTCTTTGCTTATTGGATTAAAGCTAAAAGATTAGTAAGACAAAAAGAATCATATAAAGAAAGGGGAACTCAACTTTTTGATGAGATCGTAACAGTCTATCCTGCATATAATCAAGACATTCAAGATTACAATTCTAAGTTTAGCCAAAACGAACAAACTTTAACTCCCAATCCAGAATTAAGGGAAGTATTGCACATTTATAATCAAGGAGGGCACTCGTTAACCAGAATAAATCGAAAGGATAAAGTTAAAGATATTGATCCATTAACCAGTGATGTTGAAGATACTGAGCAATTAATTGATGTTGATAGTCAAAATCAACAAAACGAAAATAATAGTAATACTCAAAATAATGATTCAGACTTCGAAGAAACTCTTACAAGTGATAACGAAACTGACTTTTTTGATACAGAATCAATAATTTAAAATAAAAGACAATGAGTACAGCACTAACAAGTAGAGGAACAATTGCAACAGTTGAAACAATTGATACAGTTGCGAAAATACCAAATAGCATATTAAATACATGCCGTCAAGGTATTAAAAAAGCATTTAGTCTAATTAAGGAAAAGGACAAAAATGTTATAAAATTAATTGATAAAAGTTTACAGGAAACTTCTTCCTGTCAAACTTTACCCACTCCTGAAGCAATGAAATCTAAGTTTCTAGAAGATTCAAAGAAGTTTGAAGAATACCTAAAACCAATACAAATGGATATGGATGAAAAGCATAGTATTTCGACTGCTTTTGCATTAAAATCATCGGGACTAGGTCATTTCATTCAACCTGAACAAGAAGAAGTTTTAATCAAAACTAAAAAGTTGACTAAAATTCAGACTTCAGAAATGGTTTCCCAATCAATAGATCAGTATAAGATAGTAACTTCGGTTTATACCAAAGATTCAATATTGAGTGCTGCTCGGGAAATAGGTTTTAATGAAAAAACTAAAGTTAAAAAAACTTTTTTGGGTACTCATATCATCTCAACTAATTCTAAAGGACAATCGATAACTGTTTTATTCAATGTCTCAGACAAAGGGATTAAGTTAAATGCCGACACACTAGGCTTTAGTAATGGAGAGTGCACCAAAGTTATGAACTCATTTCTAAAAGGACTCAAAAAATATAAAATTGAATTGAGTGAAATTCAGATAAAGGAGCACTGGAAAAAGCAAGGCATCCTGGATGATCATATTGAAAAGAAATCTAAAGAGTTAAGTTCTACTCATAAGAAAAGTAACGCTGTAAAAAATGAAAATAAAAAAAGAAAATTAAGGCAGCGACTTAACAATATGATGAAAAAACAACGAATATAAACCTTAAACTGAAAAGTCATGGATACAAATAAATCTTTAGCAGTTATAGAGAAATTTGATAACCCTATCATTAAACTTATTAACTCAGGAATTCAAGCTATAATGTTAGATGGAAATGATAGAGATTACATGGTTCATAATCATCAAACATATTATAAACCTTTTTTTATATACAACGATTTAACGAATAAAGGTTATCACACTCTCATTTTTTCAAAATCCTCTGGGTTACAGTTATTTTCTTCTAAAAATCAGCAGACTCCATCGGAAGTTACAAAGATACTATCTAGGCATGGTCTTAAGTTAAATAGTGTACCTCAAGAAAATGAGATTGTTTCTTCTTTTCGTTCTTTCCAGCAATTACTGCTAACAAAGCATGAAAACGTTAAATTTGTTCTTGTTTTAGATTATACAGAACACATCTCACCTAGTTTTCATACTGCTTCAGCAGCAAGTGAAGAGGCTATCTGTGTTACTGAAACAATACATTCACTAAGTACAAATCCCAGATTAAAAAAATCAGAGAATGTACTTATTTGTAATGTTGGAAGAGAAGACTTACACAATAGTCTTCTTAACGAGCTTTATAAGTACACATTTAGTTATCCAAATGAAAAGGAAACAAAAGAATTTATAGATATCCTTCAGCAGAGAAGTCAAGATCCGACTACTAAATATGCACAAATTGATGAGCAAATAAGCACCACAGAATTTAGTAGACTTATTAAAGGACTTAAGTTATCTGATATTGAAGACATATTCAAAGAAGCTAAATTTCGCAATCAAAAAGTTGATAGGAGTTTAATCTTAAGTTGTAAAAGTGATTCAATATCTAAAAACAGTGAAAATACGCTTGAATTCTTAAATACCAAATTGAAATTCTCAGATTTGGTAGGATTAAAGGTTGCTAAAAAAACTTTAAGGAAATTTGCATCATTGTTAAAGAATATGTCACCTCTTAGCCCAAGAGCTATTTTAACTGTTGGTCCTGCAGGCACAGGTAAAACTACCCTAGCTACTATTTTTGCAAAGGAAGCAGGATTTAATATTGTTCAGCTGAAAGAAATTGAGAATATGTATGTAGGTGAAAGTCAACGAAAAATGCGATTAGCCCTCCAGTTAATAGAAAGTCTAGCTCCAGTTGTACTGTATATAGATGAAATTGAGTCCGTATTTAAAGAGCGTTCTGCTGCATCCAATAACGACAATGGGGTAAAATCTGATATAATGGCTCAACTCTTTCAATTTACTAGTAGGGAAGATTTACGTGGGAAGGTTGTTTTATTTGCAAGCTCAAACCTTGGGCACAAGCTTGATTTTGCTTTATTGGATAGATTTTCTGCTATTTTGCCAATCTTAGAACTACCTTCTCCAGAAATAACAGAATTGTTTCCGAATTTGGAAAAAAGAATTACAAATCATCAGACCTTAAACAAATCAGATGCGAGGCTAATTGATGCTGGTAAAATCTTATCAGAAAAAGGAGCTTCTCCTCGGAGAGTCTATGATATTATTTTACATTCATATCAGTTTCTTGGGGCCATATCAGCTCCAAATATTATGAAGTCTTCTATTTCATATCAAGGAAATGCAAAACCTATGGTTGTAGCCTATAGTAGTTTAGCAACAATATCTATTATTCCACACATAGAATATTTTCCTTGGGCAGATGATCCAGAAGGATATCAATACCAATGGTATTTAGACGGAGTTGTTAATAAATCCGATGGATCAGTATATCACGAAATTGTAGAAAAGAAAATGAAAGAATTTGAGAGATATGTTTCAAGATAATATAAATATTATAGGTAGCCAGTGCGGTACACATTCCATATTTGAAGTTGAAAAAAAATTCAATAAATATTTTCAAAAGGAAATGAATAGTATTGGTATGTGTAACGCTACTATGGCAATTATGTCTGTATTAATTGCTTTAGATCTAAAACCAGGAGATAAAATAGTAACCACCCCTTACACATGGGGTGGGACAATCTCCGGGGCACTTTTTATGGGATTGAATATTGTATTTGCTGATATTGATCCTTTAACCTTAACACTTTCTCCTGAAGCAGTTGAAAGTAAAATTCAATTGCATAAAGACATAAAACTAATTTTGGATGTTGATATTCACGGTAATCCTTCAAGATCATACGAAATAAATAAGTTAGCTAATAAATATAATTGCTTTCATTTAATCGATTCGGCTTCTGGATTTGGAGCATTTTATAAAGGTAAACCAACAGGTTTTTATTCTGACGCGGTAATCCACAGTTTTTCAGAATCCAAAAACATTAATGTAGGTGAAGGGGCCATATTGGCTATCAGAGACGAAAACTTATTTGAAAAGGTGGTTTATCAAACACAACATCCTTATCGAGCGAAACGTGATGCTCCATCCTATTTACTAAATCAGTTTGCACTTAATTTTCGTATGCATCCATATTCTGCTCACTTACTTCAGTCTCAATTTGAGCAGGCTATTATAGATATCGAGAAAAAAAGAAAGAAAATTTTAAATTTCTTTGAAAATTTTAAATCGTTTTCAGGTGAGGATATTTTGTATATCTCATTGAAGGAATATTTACCTTCTTTCAATCGCATTTGTATTAAAGTAAATGAGAATATCATAAAGAATCTTGTTTCCTATCAAGAAGCTCAGGAATTTGAAATAATCCCTTCGACGATTGAGAAACTTCTGTTCCAAGATCTAGAAATTATAAACCAAGGATTCGAAAAACAGGTTATTAATTCAGTTATGTGCAATACAGCTCTAGAAATTATTCATACATCAGTTGAAATTAAACTAAAATAGTCATGATAACACTCTTAATAATATTATTAGTAGCATTTTTGTTTTTTAAAACAAGTAGTGCAATTTTTGATGGACTTGGAACAATTATAAAGATTTTGTTAAAGATTTTGATAGTAATTATTATTATCAAATTTATTATCTATATAATTCCCTTTTAAACTATAGAAGATTTAATTTAAAACTCGTTGCAAAAACTTGACATGAAGCTTCAATTTCCGTTAATTCACCACCTAATTCGTTTAAAATTAACTCTAAACGATTTTTCGAGCCATCTTTCTTAACTCGCAATAAATCATTAATCAGTCTTTTATTATAATCATTATAGTCATTTATAACATGGCACGTGATGTTGCTTTTATTAATTCTAATAGTAAGTTCTATCATTGTATTTGGAGTATAATGCTTGATAGTATTTATAAATAATATAATGAACAAATAATAGAACTTACTTTTGGAAAGTAATGAAGCTAGAAACTCTTTCTCATTTATATTATGTTCTATTTCTCCTAAATACATTAATAATGGTTTTTGAACTTCTGTTACTTTTTCATTCGAAATTTCATCCTTTAAATTTTCCTGGTTCTCCTTTTTCTGCAAAATAAGTTCCTTTACAAAATCAAATAAATCTCTTATAATATTTAGAAGGCATTTATTCTCTTCTAAACTAAAGACCTTTTCCACATCTTCCAATTCAATTTCAAAGGATTCTGACTCAGCTAAAACTTTTTCAATAGTATATAAATTTAGCGGTTCTTCTAGCTTCTTGAATAAAAGATTACTTATTTGCTCGTAATATTCCATAGATATTAATTTTTAAAATCCTTTAAAATTTAATTAGTCTTAACTGTCTTCAGAGAAACCACATTCTGTACAAACTAAAGCACCTTCCATTAACATTCTAAATTTTGATCCACAATCTGGACAAATCATAGTATGTCGGAAATCCGTGATCTTATACCACACTGTTCCACAGCGTTTACATTGCACTTCGTCATTTACTATAATGAATTCTTCATTCTTACATATTGGACATTTTTTCATCTTTCTATTATTTCAATAAACTTATTTTCAAACTTTTTACATGCAGCATCTATTTTTTCAGCAAAAAATGTTTTTTCTTGTTTTTGCTGCATCCAAGCGGAATAATATTTTACATCTAATTTCTCTTTAAATTCTTTCTGAGATAATTGTCCATCTCTTAAATACAATTGCAACTTCAAGTAATAGTGAATAGAATCCAAATAATATAAATATCCTTGAATGTATTCAAGTCTTTCTATATCAGTATAAGCGTCCGATCTACAAACTAACCAGTTTTGATAAATATAATGGCTAATAACTGAAAAAGAATCGTTTATTTTCCCAAGAATTTGCGCGTCGCAAATACGCTGGATATCATCACTTAATACCAACTGATGTAGTTGTGAAGGTTCTAATAAATATACTCCATCCTTCAACAATACCATCTGGGAGTCACTTAGTATATAACTATATTCTTCTATATCACGAACAAAAAAGTTAAGGTGTTTTTCTAGGAGATGTACATGTGACTTCAATATTTTAATATCTTCTTGTTTCTGTTCTATATTTAGAATAAACTTATTAATTGATAGTACTAATAGTATTAGTAGTATTAAAGTTGGAATATCAAATTTTAACTCTTTCATATTATTTTAACTATTATTCAATTGAATCAAATAATTTATCAAAAACTAAAGCTTTAAATTTTTTATAAACAATCCTCATCATAATAACCTAAATGAGTTATTTAAAGTTATCCAAATTGAAGTAGTAACACTTAGATGAATAGATTACTTTTTAAAATCTTTTATAAAACTAACTTTTCAAATTCTGAAATTTTTTTTGGAGATTTTTTTAGCTTTTGAAATTTTTAGACCTTTGCATACTCTAAGGTTTTTCAATTTAAACTCTCTTTTATAAAAAATTATATTTTTTTATAATCTTTATTTTAGGTATAAACATATATAATCAACGATTACGCCCGCCCCACCGCGCGTCTGAGAGACTATGACGGACGTAGGACCCACCGGGAGAGGATACCCCTGGAGACTATCTTTATCACTTTTATTGTGCATCAGTATTTATAATAAAGCGAGACTCATGACAAACCAAGAACCAATAAATAGTAATCAAAATGCCTCAACACCTAATGAATTACAAAGTTTTAAATCTGCTTTTATAATCCCAAATTCATATAAATGTATCATATGCAGAGATAATATTCTCAATGTCGGTGAAAAATATGACCTAATTAATTTCCTTGATAAAGGTGAGATTAATGTCAAAAGAGTGACGTTTTTAAATGCATATCTAAGAAGTGACAGACTAACAATTGTTGCACTTGACTTAAAAAAAGGTAAGCTAATAACGCGCAATAATAGAATTGATATTGAATTGCCCTGCGATTGGGTTCTGATAGACACAGATGTTTTCGAACCAAAACTATATTCTGAGAAAAGAGAAATAGATGATTATTATGTAAAGAAGTAAGATTTAAAGAAGAGTGCACAAGGAATGTAATGCTATATTATCTGGTATTAATTAGGTTATTTTTCTAAGTTAATGGTTATTTTCTTTAATTTATCACCAGTTCTTTCACCAACACCTAATACATTTATAATTTTTCCTTCATCCATACTATGAGTTAAAACAGTATTCTCGTAATTATCTAGTCCTTTTGCATGAATACTTACCTTATCCATTTTATCATCATAATTAACCAATGCGCTTCCTTTTCCCGTCATTGTATTAAACTGATATACTTGAATCGAGTATTTAGTTGGGTTTTCATCTTTCGTAATAATTTCTTCAAGTTCTACAAGAGATTCTAATTTCTGCTCAATAGATGGAATATAGTTATCATCAATAGATCCAATAGGGATAGACTGACCTGCTCTTGAAATGTTTGAAAATTCAATTCTATTAAAACTACTGCTATAATTAATACCAGATAAATTGCTAACAGAATTATTTATTACAGTTATTATTTCATCTCTAATTTTCTCTTTATTTGGTAACTGCCCTTGATCATATAATGTAGAAAGTTCGTCAACAATATTATCTAGTTTTTCAGAACTTTTTTCTCTTGAAGTAAAAATATCAGAATCTTCATCTGGTAGATGATGAAAAACATAATTGAAAAAACCATTAAGAAATTCATTGAGTTTCTCTTTTGAAATATTATATAATTTAAATTGATCTTGAGACTCTATATTTACTTTAAACTTTAACAGAAAACTTCCAGCTAATGGTGCTTCTATAAAAATAGAACTTTTCAAATTTAGATTTTCACCTAATTTGAGAGACGATTCTAGAAAACTTGAGAACTTTGTATTTACATCACTTAAATCATTAGGTTTTGTCAAATGGACATCACTTTCTCTACCTTTTAAACTTAAGGTATAATCAAAAGTTGGTACAACCAAAAATTCTGGACAAAAAGAATTCTCAAGCGGTCTATATTCTTCAGGTAATTCGTTAAAAGTAACTAAGTTAATTTCTTTTTCATCTCCATTGTATAACTGATCAACTATAAAAAAACTTTCATTTTCTTTGAGGATACTAAGTAATGAAATTTTTTTGTTAATAAAACTATAGTATTGGTCATCACTAATTAAAATATGCAAGAATCTGATAAACTCATTCTCATCATCTTCTAATACAATTGACCCTAAAATACGATTGCCATATTCATTTGTTCCAGAATAGAGCAAGTCATTCTCTCCATCATTATAGAAAATAAATCTATTTGACACAATTTTGTGCAAATCCTTAATTATAGCTTTATGTCCACTAACTTTAAACATCTTTTAATGGAATTGTTTCAATTTGCTCCACATATTCCAAGGTAAAATTATCACTTTTATAGAAATCACAATGATATGGATTATTATTTCTTGGAGTTTCTTTTATCATTCCAGCCTTTTCTTTGAATGAAATTATATTAATATATGGTCTATAGCCAGGGGAAAGATGAAAAAACTCTTTGAATTTATTAATTGCTGCATTCCGGGTTTCAGTATTTATTATGTTTAATGAAACTCCACGATTTCCGCATATTTTTTCACAATCCTTATTTTTTATTATTTTGCCCTTTTCATAACCACTTTTAAAGTCACTGAGTCTCAAATTTTCCTTATTAGTTTTTCTTCCAAATCTTGATTCAGCATCAACTTTGGCTTCTTTTAAACAGTCACAGTCAATACCTTTATGAAGATTATGAAATGTTATATTTTCTTTACTCATAAACAATCTTAATGTTCAATTTATATTTAAAATTAACAATCAAATTTGAGCAAACAAGATTTCATATAAGTATTTTATATAAAAGTAATCTTATAAAAGGAATATTGTCTCAAATGAACACATTAAATTAATGCATATTTCATAGCAACTCGTTTAACCTTTATGATAGTTTTATTACTGGATATGGTTAATGTACTAATTTCTCTAATAGTGCGACCTTTTTTTAATAATTTCAATATTTCTTTTGTTTTTTCTTTGTCAAGAAACTTTTTTTCCGATTCAATTGTGCCCTCTGGCCTACCTAAACGACCTCCTTTTTGAACATATACTTGTCTCCCAGTGGCGGTTCTTTCTTTTATATTTTCTAATTCCATAGTGTATAGCGATGCCATTACCGATGAGATAAGATTCCATATTGGATTTTTCTTGTTATTTGGACGGCTTTGAAGACCAACATTCCGAACAATAACATTTATCTGCTTTTCTTCAAGCCATTCCAAAGTCCTGATGACATCGCCCGTATTTCTGCCAAGGCGGCTGAATTCCTCAGTTACAATTTCAGAAACCATGCCCTGCTCAACCAATTTAACTAGCTCCATTCCTTTAGGACGTTCTTTAAACGATATTGAACCAGAAATTTTGTCCATCAAGATCAAATCGTATTTTTCTTTATCAATTTGAAATCTGTCTCCAGTTTGTTGAACTGTTGAAACTCGATTGTATTTAATTCGCATATTTTGGTTGTTTTTTGTTTCCATTTTAATCACAGATTTATTTTACACTTATTAGATCAAAAAATAAGGATTTGCATCTTTTCATATTGTTTCCATTTTAATTAAGATTAATTGGGAAACATATTTGGTTAGTTTGGACACAACGGAAAATATTTTTCAATTGATTCATATTTCAAATTAGTGATTAGATAATCAACTGGTATTTTGTATCTATAAGTTGCAACCGGAACATTATTTACAATTTCCGTTATGATATAATATGATACCATTCCATTTTCTAAGTCTATTTGATAATGCTGGATTCTAAGCTTCTTTTTCATAGTAATGTCCATAATTATGCGCATATACAAGTATACGATAATAATTTGTAATTGTTCATAATTATGAACAATTATTTATATCTTTACATTAAATAATTTTACAATGAAACCCAAAAAGGACAATATAAAAGATCAAAGCCAATCAAAACAAATATACCAACCACCAAAGAAAATTGAGTTTAAACACAAAAAAACGATGACTGGTATTGGTAATAAATTAAAGAAGTTAAGACAAAGCAAGGATGTTCCTGCTTATAGACTTGCAAAAGAAGTTGGGATTTCAAGAAATGCATATCACCAAATGGAATGTGGTGAAGTTTATTTTAGTACATACAAATTCATGAAAGTTCTGGATTATCATGATATTTCGGTATCGGAATTTTTTGTTGACATTTAGGATTTCTTATTTCCGCTAAATATTTCTAAAATTATTGATGCTGTTCTGCCTGCTGGGCATCAATTTTTGACCTATACCTTAGCAAATACGTTCCGATTAGCGTTGGATTGCCTATTTATCCACTAATCTCTTGGTACATTCTTATCCTTTAAACCTAGTTCGGGTACAATTATAGATACGTATATCTCGATTTTAGTGCGTTAGGATGCACATTTTAATATGCCGTTGTATTTATTAAAAACCATTCCTGATGAAAGAAATTCAACAACACAATAAAGAACGTCTTCAAGCCATATCAAGTTTTCTAAAAGAGTATCGCATCAATAGCGGATTCACTCAGCAAGAATTAAGTGAATATTCAGATGTTCATAGGAACTCAATAATTCTAATTGAAGATATCGATTTACCGCACCCGCCAAATATCATGACAATCTTCAAACTTGCTGATGCCATGGAACTAGATGTAAACCAACTATTTCTTGAGATAGAATAATTCCTGATGTTTTCAGAGATTTTAAAATTTGGAATCATTTTACCTATAGATAAAATAACTAAGTTATCGCGAAGGCATTAATTGGTTGTAAAGCTATGCACAGATTATATTGATATACTGAGCTAATATTTCATATATTTATGATATGGTTAGATATGAAAATAGGCTAGAGAAACGTATTAACACCTTGATATGCAATATAGATGAAAATCCTATTATAAATTCTGATGTACCTGAAGAATCATCATATCTAGGAATCAAATTACGGATTTCAGAAGATGGTTTTCAGCAACAGGTTCAACAACTTTATAATGAATTCACTGACTATTTAAATAAATTTCTACAAGAAGACTCATCCGATTCTC
>Ga0070729_10002729_pt1 | contig 22017 bp, 21 predicted proteins | sample tdDd472_FD_66725 | JGI IMG/M metagenome (GOLD analysis project Ga0070729, IMG submission 66725) | Marine sediment microbial communities from the Atlantic coast under amendment with organic carbon and nitrate - tdDd47.2 | ecosystem: Environmental > Aquatic > Marine > Coastal > Sediment | place... | reverse complement strand
CATAATAAATAAAGAAATAGCGCTATGGAATCAGTTGTTCTTGTCATTCACCTTATTTTTGCTCTGGCCATTATTGGCCTTGTGCTGCTTCAGCGTTCTGAAGGCGGCGGCCTTGGTATCGGCGGAGGAGGCGGTGGCCTTGGAGGTTTTGCCTCAGCCAAAGGTACTGCTAATGCACTAACTAAAATGACAGCAATATGTGCAGCTGGTTTTTTTGTGACCTCGCTTACTTTGGGCGTTCTTGCTAGTAAGAGTTCCCAACAAAACATCGGTCTTTTGGAAAATGTCGATGCATCACAAATAGAGGCTATGGCTCCGGTTAGTGATAACAATGAAGCTCCGAGCGGGATTACATACACTCCCCCCAGCGAGATTGATGATACTGGCGCATCTGTTGAAAAGGCTCAGGAAAGCACCGAAGACTCGAAAACACAACCAACTACACAACCAGCAGCAGATGAACCTTCTGCTCCGATAGAGTAAAGCATGACACGATATATATTTATTACTGGCGGCGTCGTTTCCTCTTTAGGGAAAGGACTAGGCTCCGCTGCGCTTGGCGCATTATTACAGGCTCGTGGATATAGCGTGCGTCTGTGTAAACTTGACCCTTACCTGAACGTCGACCCAGGCACAATGAGCCCATTTCAACATGGCGAAGTTTATGTAACGGATGATGGCGCAGAAACGGATCTTGATTTCGGGCACTACGAACGGTTCACTGGCGTACCAGCCAAAGGCCTAGACAACACGACTACAGGCCGCATATACACTCACGTGTTACAAAAAGAACGCAAGGGTGAATATCTAGGTGCGACAATTCAGGTCATTCCTCATATCACCAATGAAATTCAGGATTTTATCCGTGAAAAAGATGGCTCAGCCGACTTTGTTTTATGTGAGATTGGTGGAACTGTTGGCGATATTGAAAGCCAACCCTTTTTAGAAGCTATTCGTCAATTTGGCAATGACGTCGGCAATGAGCGTGCTTTATTTATTCACGTTACGCTTTTGCCTTATATACCAGCGGCTGGAGAGCTTAAAACGAAACCGACTCAGCACTCTGTTAAAGAAATGATGAGCTATGGTATCCGTCCACAAATTTTGCTTTGCCGAGCTGATCGTACAATTACCGAAGAAGAGCGCGGTAAAATCGGGCTATTCTGTAACTTAGAGCGCGAAAAAGTTATTCCAGCTCTGGATGTTAAATCTATTTATGAAGTGCCTTTGACTTACCATGCAGAAGGGCTAGACGCGCAAGTTTTGTCCATCTTTGGTCTTGAAAATAAAGAAAAACCAGATCTATCAAAATGGGAAGACATTGTTAAAAATGTTAAAGAACCAGAGAGCGAAGTAACGATTGCTATTGTTGGAAAGTACACCAATTTAGCTGATAGTTATAAATCGTTGAATGAAGCATTGGTTCACGGTGGAATCGCTAATAAAGTAAAGGTTAACCTCAAATTTATTGAGGCAGAGATTTTTGAATCAGAAGACCCAGAAACTCATTTGCATGGCGTAAATGGAATTCTCGTCCCTGGTGGTTTTGGAGATCGCGGCGTAGAAGGCAAGATTCGAGCTGTTAAATACGCCAGAGAGAAAAATATCCCGTATTTTGGTATATGTTTTGGTATGCAAATGGCTGTCATCGAAGCAGCGCGTCACCTTTGTGGCATTAAAGGTGCAGGCTCTAGCGAGTTCACTCACTGCGACGTACCAGTTATCGGGATTATGACCGAATGGATTAAGGGCGATAAAAAAGAAGAGCGCTCCAAAGATGAGGATTTAGGCGGCACTATGCGCCTCGGAGCTTATCCAGCGCTGTTGCAAAGTGGCTCTAGGATTGCCGAGATATACGGAGCAACGGAAATTAGCGAGCGCCACAGACACCGCTATGAAGTGAACACGAATTATCGTGAACAACTGGAAAATGCAGGACTAAAATTTGTTGGTTTATCACCAGATGGAGAACTGCCAGAGATCGTTGAATACGAGGATCATCCGTGGTTCATCGGCGTGCAGTTCCACCCAGAACTTAAATCCAAGCCATTTGATCCACATCCGCTGTTTGTTTCCTTTATCGCAGCAGCCGTTGAGCAAGATCGTCTCGTATAATCTAAACACTTTTTAACTTGCTAGTAGGGGACAGAGATCATATCTTTGTCTTCATTGAAGCGATACGCGAATCATAAATAAAATGGGGAAATTCTGAAATGAATAACAATATGAATGAGATAGCCCAAAGAACTGTAAAAGTGGATCAACTTTCTATTGCCAATGATCGCCCCTTAACTTTGATTGCAGGGCCTTGCCAAATGGAAAGCAAAGATCATGCGTTTGAGATGTGTGGCGCACTAAAAGAGCTTACGAAACGTCTCGGTTTACAATTTATTTTCAAAACCTCGTTTGACAAGGCAAACCGCACTTCTCTGAAAAGTCAGCGCGGTGTAGGATTTGAAAAAGGATTGCAGATTTTTGGAGAACTAAAATCTCATTTTGGTGTTCCTGTACTTACAGATATCCACTTACCAGAACAATGTGATGAAATGGCCTCGGTCGTAGATGTCATGCAAATACCAGCCTTTTTGTGCCGTCAGACAGATTTGTTAATTGCAGCTGCTAAAACCGGGCGGGCGCTTAATGTTAAAAAAGGACAGTTTCTTGCTCCATGGGACATGAAGAACGTTGCTAATAAGATTTCTGAAAGCGGTAATGAAAATATTATGCTTTGTGAACGCGGAGCTAGTTTTGGATATAACACACTTGTTTCAGATATGCGCGCTTTGCCGGAGATGAAAAAAACCGGTTACCCTGTAATCTTTGATGCTACGCATTCAGTGCAACAACCTGGAGGATTAGGGAGCACATCAGGCGGTGACCGCAAAATGGTTCCTGTTCTAGCGCGCGCCGCTATTGCAGTTGGCGTTGCTGGCGTGTTCATGGAGACACACCAAGCCCCAGACAATGCGCCTTCCGATGGCCCTAATATGGTTAAACTCAGCGATATGCCCGCATTGTTAGAGACACTCATGGCATTTGACAAACTTTCTAAAGAAACCCCCGTAGTGGCTTAAATTATCTATTAAATATAAAGAGATTAAGAGGACAACATTATGACTGCTATTATTGATATTCACGCTCGTGAAATTCTAGACAGCCGGGGAAATCCGACTGTAGAAGTTGATGTACAACTTGAAACCGGTGCTATTGGCCGCGCAGCTGTTCCCTCAGGGGCGTCAACAGGTGTACATGAGGCGGTTGAGCTGCGTGATGGTGATAAGAACCGTTATCTTGGTAAAGGCATAACAAAAGCCGTTGATTTCGTGAATACTGAAATCTTTGAAGCCTTGGTCGGCGTTGATGCTGAAGATCAAATGTATATAGACCAAATCTTAATTGATTTGGATGGCACAGAAAACAAAGGCCGTTTGGGTGCTAATGCCATATTGGGAGTATCTTTGGCGACGGCTAAAGCTATGGCGGCTGAGCTTGATGTTCCACTTTATCGCTATGTTGGTGGCACGTTTGCGCATATTCTGCCCACGCCTATGATGAATATTCTTAATGGCGGAGCACATGCGGATAACCCTGTTGATATTCAAGAATTCATGATTATGCCTATCTCGGCTTTAAATTTTGCTGAAGGCCTTCGTATGGGTTCCGAGATATTTCATGCCCTTAAAAAACAGCTAAAAGAAGCTGGTTATAACACCAATGTTGGCGATGAAGGCGGTTTTGCTCCGGCAGTAAAATCCTCAGATGAAGCTTTGGACTTCATTATAAAATCTATTGAAGCGGCTGGATACAAGCCTAAAGAAGATGTGGTCATTGCTCTTGATTCTGCTTCAACAGAATTTTTTAAAGACGGTAAGTATCACCTTGAAGGCGAAGGAAAAGTTCTATCTTCAGAAGAAATGGTCAAGTACTACGAAGACCTCTGTAATCGCTATCCGATTGTATCAATCGAAGATGGATTAGCTGAAGATGATTGGGAAGGCTGGAGCAAACTCACAGCAGCTCTAGGTGATAAAATCCAGATCGTTGGCGATGATCTGTTTGTGACAAACCCCAAACGTCTAAAACAAGGCATTGAAGAAAAAGCAGCAAACGCCATTTTGGTTAAAGTTAACCAAATTGGAACTTTGAGCGAAACACTCGAAGCTATAGAGATGGCAAAGAAAGCAGGCTTTGGAATTGTTATATCTCATCGCTCTGGCGAGACAGAAGACTCTATAATTGCGGATCTGGCTGTAGCTACAAATGCTGGACAGATTAAAACTGGTTCACTTTCACGTTCTGACCGAATTGCAAAATATAATCAACTTCTACGTATCGAAGAAGAGCTAGACAGCAATTCTCGCTATTCTGGGAAGAGTTTTTTACGTTCATAACTATTTAAAGTAAAATAGTATCTATCATTATTTACTCATACCCGCCTTTAGTACAATGGCGGGTATCCTTTTGTACCTTTTCTATTTATGCTATAAATAGTGCGTTGTAAGTCACAAAAGAGAATAAGATATTTGGGGATATCACTATGAACGAAAAGAAAAACAACCCTTTTAAGAAAACAAAATATTACTTTTTGGCCGCAGCTTTGCTAATCGGCATCCCTCACTTTTTGGGCTTTTATAACGGACAAACGGGACACATATTGGTTGCGACGGAAAAGGCCGCTAATGATCCAAACTTCTCGAAAAGTGTTATTTACATCTACTATAACGGAATCTGGGGGGCTCAGGGGATCGTGATAAACAAACCTGTCCCCTCTGAAATAGTAGAAAAAAACATCCCTCCAGAAGAATTACAGGCATACGACCTTTTCAAAGGCGGGCCAATTGATTTTCCAAAAACAGAGATAGTTGCTCTGGACATTCCAAGCAAAACTTCACACTGGAGAACCCAACCATTAACTGTTGTAAGTTACAATAGTTACAAAGATTATCATGATAACTACAAGACAAAAACAGAACCAAATACAACGGCAGAAAAAGATATACGCTTGCCGCTCTATTTCGGTTTTTCTAGCTGGGCTACTGGACAATTAGAAGCAGAATTAAGACATGGCGTATGGCGTGTACTAAAATGCGATAGTATTGATTTCAATGACATTCATATTTCTGATCTTTGGGAGCATTTAAGTGGTGATCTCCAAACAATATCATGCGCCTCAAAAAAATAAAAAATAGCCGAAGATTATTTTATTAAAAAAACGAATCATATGAGCCATTTAGGTGTTTTGTTCCTTTTATGTTCGCAACTAACCTACTGACTCTATTGCGTTTTTTTACTTGATCCACAGGGCCGTTTATGATTCTATACAAGATATGAATAAGGTTGTGGATATCTTCGTATTAGTGAAAAAAAATATGCCTCTTTTAATTGGGGTATGTCTCTGTGTGTATTTTTCATACCATATTATTTTTGGCCGCTACAGTTATCCGCAGCTTATATCCTTACGGCCTGTCGCAGCAGCAAAAGTACGTGAGCTAGATTCTCTAAAATCCAAGACTATCGTTTTAGAAGAAAAAGTTACTTTGTTGCGCCCAGCAACATTGTCTTCCGATTTATTAGAAGAGCAAATACGGTACATACTCGGATACAACAAAAGCGATGAAATCGTTATATTAAGCCGCTAACAGGCATTATTGCTTCACAGAAATATAAGTTTTTCCTTAAATAACAATATGTTGCGCCGCACAAAAACATACTTTTTCCCTAGGAATCGTTTTTTAAATAGTGTAGCACTCTTTCTGGTCTATGAATCAATCAAGCTTTTTTGGAGGAAATAATCTGTGGCGTCATCAAAGGAATCACCTGCGACAGACAGTAGAAGCGCGCATTCTACTACCGATCTGTCTTTAGACGAGCTAAAGAAATTCTATAGAGACATGTTGCTCATCCGCCGTTTTGAAGAAAAAGCGGCTCAACTGTACGGCATGGGCCTTATTGGTGGTTTTTGCCACCTCTATATAGGACAAGAGGCTGTTGTTACAGGTATAACCTCAGTACAAGAACCTCAAGATACAGTGGTCACCACATACCGTGATCATGCACATATGCTTGCATGTGATATGGACCCAAATGGCATTATGGCCGAACTTACTGGCCGCATTGATGGTTATTCACGCGGAAAAGGTGGCTCTATGCACATGTTCTCGGCTAAAAAGGGGTTTTTCGGGGGACATGGCATTGTTGGCGCTGGAACATCAATTGGTACTGGATTAGGTTTCGCACATAAGTACAAAAATGACAACGGTGTTGCCATTGGCTACATGGGAGATGGAGCATCCAACCAAGGTCAAGTTGCCGAGTGCTATAATATGGCCGCTCTTTGGGAGTTGCCCGTATTATTTGTTATTGAGAACAATAAATATGGAATGGGAACAAGCGTATCGCGCTCCTCAGCTGGCCAACTTTACCGCCGTGGTGAAGGGTATGGTATTCCTGGTGAACAAGTTGACGGGATGGACGTCTTAGCTGTGCGCGACGCTGCGAAACAAGCTCTTAACTATATTCGCTCAGGTAACGGCCCTTACATTCTTGAGATGATGACCTATCGCTATCGCGGTCACTCTATGTCTGATCCGGCAAAATACCGGACAAAAGAAGAAGTAACCTCTATGAAAGAAGAGCGTGATCCAATCCTTAATGTGAAAGGCATATTAATGGAAATGAATATAGAGGAAAAAGACCTTAAAGAAATAGATAAAGAAATAAAGTCCATTATTAAAGAGTCGGCTACTTTTGCTCAAGAAAGCCCGGAGCCGCCTCTCGAAGATCTATGGACAGACGTATTAGTGGAGAATGCCTAACATGCCAATTGAAATATTAATGCCGGCTCTATCGCCGACTATGACCGAAGGAAACCTTGCAAAGTGGCTCAAATCCGAGGGCGATACCGTTGAATCTGGTGATGTAATCGCTGAGATCGAGACAGACAAAGCCACAATGGAAGTAGAAGCCGTTGATGACGGAAAGATTGGCAAGATTTTGGTTTCTGATGGGACACAAAATGTAGCTGTGAATACACCTATTGCTCTTTTATTAGAAGATGGTGAGAGTGCTGGTAATTTAGATAACTATGCATCTGGAGTGCAACAGCCGCAAGCAGCCCTAGGATCTGATGCAAGTGATGAGCCCGTTGCGTCTTCAGATCAAGAAGCTGAGCAACCAGCAGGGGCAGTAATAGAAAACCGTGACATTCTATATGCACAGGGTGCTGTGATTGAACCACCACCATTTGATGAAGCAGCTTTCTTTACAGATACAAAAGAGCTCAGCGTTCGTGAGGCTTTGCGCGATGCGATGGCTGAGGAAATGAGAACAGACGAAACAGTCTATCTTATGGGCGAAGAAGTTGCGCAATATAACGGTGCTTATAAAGTCTCCCAAGGTTTGCTTGATGAGTTTGGTGATAAGCGCATAATTGATACGCCAATTACAGAGCATGGTTTTGCTGGAATGGCGGTTGGTTCTGCGATGAACGGCCTCAGACCCATTGTTGAGTTCATGACATGGAACTTTGCTATGCAGGCGATCGACCATATTATTAACTCCGCAGCTAAGACTTTGTATATGGCAGGCGGAAAGCTCGGTTGTCCGATTGTGTTCCGTGGCCCGAATGGTGCAGCATCACGCGTTGCAGCTCAACACTCTCAGTGTTACGCAAGCTGGTACGCACATGTGCCGGGGCTAAAAGTTGTTGCACCATGGTCAGCTGCAGATGCAAAAGGCTTGATGAAAGCAGCCATTCGTGACCCTAACCCTGTCGTATTTCTTGAAAATGAAATCATGTATGGACAAAGCTTTGACGTACCAACAGACGAGGACTATGCTATTCCGATAGGCCGCGCAAAAATTGAGCGCGCGGGTAGTGATGTAACCATTACAGCATTCTCTATCAATGTTGGTAAAGCACTTAAAGCTGCTGAAGAGTTAGCCGAGCAGGGCATTGATGCGGAAGTAATCAACTTGCGCACAATACGCCCGCTAGATCGCTGGACTATTCTTGAGAGCGTCAAGAAGACAAACCGCATTGTGTCCATCGAAGAGGGGTGGCCTGCGGCTGGTATCGGAGCGGAGATCGCAGCATTATGCGGCGAGCATGCTTTTGATTATCTTGATGCGCCGGTTACGAGGGTTTGCGGAAAAGATGTCCCCATGCCTTATGCAGCAAATCTTGAAGCGATGGTATTGCCGCAAAGTGACGACATTATCAAAGCTGTAAAAAAAGTATGTTATGTCGACTAACGCGCAAAACATAATTTGTTAACATTAACGTGAGTTAAGTAAAAAACGATGCCAATTAATATTACAATGCCAGCCCTTTCACCGACTATGACAGAGGGCACTTTAGCCAAATGGCTTAAATCGGAAGGTGACGCAGTTGAATCAGGTGACGTGATCGCCGAGATTGAAACCGACAAAGCAACAATGGAAGTTGAAGCCGTTGATGACGGTGTTATAGGAAAGATCATTATCGAGTCTGGGACAGAGGGTGTTCCGGTTAATGACGTAATCGCTATTCTTTTGGAAGATGGTGAGAACGCCGATGACATTGACTTATCAGCTGCGAGCGCTGCGGTTCCTGCTAATGCAGACGTGGTGGAAGAGAAACCAAAAGAAGCAGTTAAAGCGGCTCCGACTTCTACCTCAGTTTCTAAATCTGGCGGACGAGTTTTTGCGTCTCCACTGGCCAAGCGCCTTGCAAAAAATGCTGGCATTGATTTAACTGGTATAAAAGGGACCGGCCCGCGTGGACGCATCGTTAAAGCAGATGTCGAAGCTGCCAAAAAGGAACCTGCTCCAGTAGCCGCAGCTCAGACGGCCACGGCTGTTTACGATGATCCTGATGTTAAGACAAATGTCTTTGGCATGGCCTATAAAGAAATTCCAAATAACAACATCCGCAAAGTTGTTGCGCGACGCTTAACCGAGTCAAAACAGCAAGTTCCGCATTTTTATCTCACGATAGAATGTAAGCTGGATACTTTGCTGGCAGCGCGCAAAGAACTAAATGAAAAAGCAAATGGCGAATATAAGCTTTCTGTTAATGACTTCATTATGAAAGCTGTTGCTATGGCGCTTAAAGCTTATCCTGCGGCCAATGTTTCATGGTCAGATGACGCCATTCACCAATTTTTGAAAGCTGATGTTTGTGTAGCTGTTTCAACACCTCATGGCTTAATTACGCCAATTGTGAAGGCCGCCGAAGATAAGGGACTAAAAGAAATTTCCGCAGAAGTAAAAGATCTGGCTACGCGCGCGCGCGATAACAAGCTTGCTCCTGAAGAGTTCCAAGGTGGTTCTTTTACTGTGTCTAATTTGGGAATGTTTGGCGTTAAAGAATTTGCGCCAATTATTAATCCACCGCAGGGCGCAATCCTTGCTATTGGAGCAGGCGAACAACGCCCGGTCGTTGAGAAGGGTGAAGTACAAATCAGAACGGTTATGAACTGCACGCTTAGCGTTGATCACCGCTGCGTTGATGGATCTGTGAGTGCTGAATACCTTAAGATATTCAAGCAATATATTGAAAACCCAGTATCTATGCTGATTTAATTTCAGAGCTAAAAATTATTATAAGAAGAAAGAAACTAATCCATGAGTGATAAGAATTTTGATGTTGTCGTTATTGGTGGTGGCCCCGGCGGTTATGTTGCAGCAATTCGTGCTGCACAGCTTAAAATGAAGGTGGCCCTTGTGGAAGCAAACCACTTGGGTGGTATTTGTTTAAATTGGGGTTGTATTCCAACTAAGGCTCTGCTGCGCTCAAGCGACATATTTCATACAATGCACCGCCTTGATGAATTTGGTCTTAGTGCAAAAGACATGAGCTTTGATATAAAGAAAATAGTTAAACGCTCTCGCGGCGTTGCTGCGCAATTATCAGGCGGTATATCGCACCTACTAAAGAAGAACAAGGTCACAGTATTTGATGGCTGGGGCAAGCTTCAAGGTGGTGGAAAGCTCGCGATCGAGAAAGACGGAAAGGTTTTTGAAACCTTAACAGCAAAGCATATTATTGTGGCTACTGGCGCACGTGCTCGCGTTCTTCCAGGATTTGAGCCTGATGGCAAGCAAATCTGGACTTATAAAGAAGCCATGACACCAGAGAAAATGCCTAAGTCTTTGCTGGTTGTTGGGTCTGGTGCAATTGGCATCGAATTTGCCAGCTTCTATCGCTCTATGGGCACTGAAGTTACTGTTGCCGAAGTTGTTGATCGCGTGATGCCCGTGGAAGATGAAGAAATCTCAGCAATGGCTCGGAAAGCTTTCGAAAAGCAAGGCATGAAGATTATGACTGGCGTTAAGGTCACTAAGCTTGAAAAGTCCTCTAAGAACGTCAAAGCAACGATTGAAACGCCCAAAGGTAAGCAAGAGCTTGTTGTTGATAACGTAATCATGGCTGTGGGCATCGTTGCTAATATAGAGAATATCGGGCTTGAAAAAACTAAGGTTAAGCTTGATCGCGGTCATATCGTGACTAATGAATGGCTGGAAACGGATGAGAAGGGCGTTTACGCTATTGGAGATGTAGCCGGAGCCCCGTGGCTTGCGCATAAAGCTTCACATGAAGGTATTATCTGTATTGAAAAAATCGCTGGCGAAAAGGACGTTCATCCGCTTAACCCATTACGCGTTCCGGGTTGTACATATTGCACCCCGCAAGTTGCCTCAGTTGGTTTAACGGAAGCCAAAGCTAAGGAACAGGGGTATAAAATCAAAGTCGGTCGTTTTCCATTTATGGCCAATGGCAAGGCTGTTGCTCTTGGTGAACCAGAAGGTATGGTTAAAACAATTTTTAATGCGAAAACTGGAGAGCTTTTAGGCGCACATATGATCGGCGCTGAAGTAACTGAAATGATCCAAGGCTATGGAATTGCCCAAACTTTAGAAACAACCGAAGAAGATTTGATGCACACCATCTTTGCGCACCCTACATTATCAGAAATGATGCATGAGAGCGTTCTTTCAGCCTATGGAAAAGCTATACATTTTTAGACATTTGGCGTATAGCTTATCCTTGCTATTATTTAAAAAGGGCGGCCAAAATGGATCTTAAAGAAGAGGATATTCTCGGCGATAAAATTAATACGCACTGGTATTACGTATCGAAAGGGCGTGCCATGCGTGCTTTATTAGGACGTGATATATCCGTCGATGAAGTTCTTGATGTTGGTGCTGGTTCCGGCGTTTTTTCTAGGCAGCTTATTGACAACAATATGTGTCAAAGCTCTGTATGCGTTGACCCGGGTTACGCCGAAGAGAAAGAAGAGATTCACAACGGCAAATATATCCGCTTTGTTAAATCGCTAGATAAAACTTCACAAGATCTTATCCTTATGATGGATGTGTTAGAACATGTACCTGACGATGTTGAATTGCTTAAGCAATATACAGAATCTATGCCCAAAGGTGGAAAAGTCTTTATTACAGTTCCTGCCTTTCAATTTGTTTGGTCAGGCCACGATGTCTTTTTAGAGCATTATCGACGCTACACTATTAAACGTCTAAAAAAGGCAGTTATTGAAGCCGGGCTTACTCCAGTGAAAAGTCGCTATTTCTTTGCAACAAAATTCCCTATTGTAGTTGCTGTTCGCTGGTTCAAAAACTATCTTCTTAACCACGGAAAAATTGAAGGGAAGAGTGAGCTTAGAGTCTATCCCGAATGGTTCAATAAAACGCTTATTTTCATCCATGACGTGGAACGCATATTGTTTTATCCCTTTAATAGTTTTTTTGGGCTTAGCGTTATTATGATTTGTGAAAAGAAATAATAGGCGACACATGCCGCCAAAGAACAAGGACTATATAACACCATGACTTACGACCCCAAGCTTTTAGATAAAGCTAAACGCCACCCTGAAAAACAGAAAAATCAGGATCAACCTTCGGGCAAGAAGCCAGACTGGCTACGCGTTCCTGCGCCACAGGGAAAAACATATGCTGAAACTTTGGAAATTGTTCGGAAAGGGCATTTGACCACAGTTTGTGAGGAAGCAGGCTGTCCCAATATGGGGGAATGCTGGAGAAATAAGCATGCAGCATTTATGATTTTGGGTGAAGTTTGTACTCGTGCTTGTGCTTTTTGTAATGTCGCGACTGGCAAGCCTGATCAAGTAGACAAGATGGAACCTCTACGAATTGGGGTTGCTGTGAAACAAATGGGGTTAGATCATGTTGTGGTGACTGCCGTTGATCGTGATGACCTAAAAGATGGTGGAGCGGACCATTTTGCCAAAACGATTGAAGCTATTCGCATAAAAAGTCCCGAGACAACAATTGAAGTTCTTCCGGGAGATTTCAAGGGCAATAATACAGATATCGACCATGTTGTTAACGCGAAACCCGATGTGTTTAACCATAATTTAGAGACTGTTCCCAGACTCTATCCTTCAATTCGCCCAGGCGCGCGATACTTTCGTTCTATGCGCTTACTTGAACGCGTCAAGGACGTTGATCCAAATATGTTTACCAAATCAGGAATGATGGTTGGACTAGGGGAGAGTCTCGAAGAAATCTTACAAGTCATGGATGACATGCGTAGTGCGCAAGTTGATTTCATTACCATCGGCCAGTATATGCAACCAACTCCCAAACATACGCCTGTTATGAAATGGTGGACACCTGATGAATTTAAACAGCTTGAGAAAAAGGCTTATGCCAAGGGCTTTTTGATGGTCTCATCTACACCACTAACCCGTTCCTCACACCATGCCGGTGAGGACTTTGCAAAATTAAAAGCAGCTCGTGAGAAGATAATTAGATCACAAAACAAAAAATCAACTGCGCAATAATAGCATTTAATGACTACTTACGCCGAAAAACGCAATCTCCCGTACACTCCCGAGCAACTATTTGCTCTGGTTGCAGATGTTGATAGCTACCCGGATTTCTTACCTTGGTGCAAAGACTGCAGCATTACTAGCCGTGAAGAGGGCGGTGATGTATTTTTTGCTGATATCGTCGTTGGTTATAAGATGATTAAAGAAAGCTTTGGCTCAAAAGTTACATTGACAAGCCCAAACCACATACATGTTGAATACCTCTCTGGCCCAATGAAATATCTTTCTAATCACTGGAAATTTTTGCGAGAAGAAGATGGCTCCTGTACAATAGATTTTTTCGTTGATTTTGAATTCAAAAGCAAATTGCTGCAAGGTTTAATGGGCGCTTTTTTTAGCGATATTGTACAGCATATGGTTAAAGCCTTCGAAGAACGCGCAAAAGATTTATATGGTACTAACAGCCTTGATCAATAGGTCAAAAACCTTAACGCATGTTAGCAAACGCACTTGAGATCTATCTCCTGTAAAGTTACATTGCACAATATCAGATTCGTATCCGCGGATACATATTGCAACATAAACAAGGCCGACGGGCTTTTCCTGTGTTCCACCACCGGGACCAGCGACACCTGTTACAGCAACAGCGATATCCGCTGAACTATTATTTAATGCGCCAATAACCATTTCTCTCGCACATTCTTCACTTACAGCACCATAACATTCCAATGTTGCAAGAGAAACACCTAACAACTCTTGTTTTGCTGCATTTGAATAAGTAACAAAACCTCGATCAAACACATCAGAAGATCCGGGGACATCTGTTATTGCTGCAGCAACCATCCCCCCTGTGCAGCTTTCTGCACTAACAAGGCATAACTGTTTACTTCTGAGAATATCGCTAAGTTTTTCTACAAGTTTTTGCATTAATATATTTCTTTCTTAGAACAACAGAACATCAACAAGTATAACAACGCCACACGCATATAACCCTGCAACAATGTCATCCCCCATAACGCCAACAGCGCCTTTAATCTCTTTATCAAAAAAACTAACTGGCCATGGTTTAAGGATATCGAAAAAACGGAAACTTACGAAGGCTACAATAATGAGGTAAGGGTTAAGCGCAGCAGGAATAAGCGCAAGCCACTGACCTGCTACTTCATCAATAACTATCATCTTACTGTCATGACCATCCACAGCCTTATCAAATCTATCCGCTGCCCAAAGTCCTAACAAGGTAATAAAGGCCGCAGCAATAACCAGAAGAGTACTTCCACCAAGCATATAAAGTACTATTCCAAAGGGGATAGCGCCCAAACTACCCCACGTACCGGGCGCTGGATTTATAAATCCACAACCAAACCAACTGGCTATCCATGTGTAAGCTTTATCTCTATCTAGTTTCTCAGGTATTGAATAATTCAAAGACATTCTTTTCTCTCTATTTACCGTTAAGGAAGGGAAACTGTTGCAATAGCTTGCGCGGCTATACCTTCTTTACGACCAGCAAAACCAAGTTTTTCCGTCGTAGTAGCTTTAATATTTATACGTGTTTCCTGTACATTCATTATCTGCGCAACACGCTTAACCATTTCCACCCGATGTGTACCAATTTTGGGACGCTCACATATTATAGTCACATCTGCATTAACCAACTTACCACTTTTAGCGCGGAGGAGGGACATTGCATGTTCTAAAAACACAGCGCTATCCATATCTTTGTAATCTACATTACTGGGCGGAAAGTGCAGGCCTATATCTCCCTGACCAATAGCACCGTAAATCGCATCACATAAGGCATGAATCCCTACATCGGCATCAGAATGTCCCTTAAGCTTGCAATCGTAATCGATATCAACACCACACAATCGTATAGATTCTACGTTATGTGCATTATCATCAAAAGCATGAACATCATAACCCATACCAACGTGCGTACTTGTTGATAAGTTTGTTGATAACAAACACTCTGCCATGTGTAGATCTTCCTGAGTTGTGATCTTAAAATTGTATTTACTGGCTTGGACAAGCGCAACATCACATCCCATTTCAGATGCTAATACCGTGTCATCCGTGTAATTCTTATTCGGGTCGTTAAAGTTATCATGCGCCTTTTTTATAACGCCATAATGAAAAGCCTGCGGTGTCTGTAATGACCAGAGATTATCGCGAGAAACATTATCCTGCGCGATATTCAGTTCATTTACGATACGACATGTATCCGTTACTTCACACGCAAGTGAAGCGCCTTCATGATCCTCCATAACTTCAAGAAGCGCGTCAATATCGTGGCACGTTACAAAAGGTCGAGCTGCATCATGGATCAGCACAATATCATCATCTCTAAGGCCTTGCGAGGCCCCCAGAGCCTTGAGGCCATTGTTGACGCTTTGCTGTCGTGTTTTTCCACCGATGCTTATTGAAACAGCCTCAGAAACATCGATACCATTTAATAAATACTTATCCAGTGCTTTTAGATAATGAGCCTCATCTTGCTGATTGATAACAAGACAAATATGCCGAAGACCTTTAACAGAAGAAAAAGCATCCATTGTATGACGTAAAAGAGACTTATCATTCAGCAGCATATACTGTTTGGGAATCACTGCGTCCATGCGCGTTCCCTTACCTGCCGCCACTATAATCAGAAAAAAATCCCTAGCCATATGATACTATCTCATAATTTTACGTGTTGTATTTGTGCTTCATACGTTGTAAAAATGCAACACTTGATACGAGATATTTCGACCATCAAAACAAGCGCTGCGTTTTCCACGAAAGTAACCTACAGGAAAACAGCATAAATGGACAGATATGAACGGGGACAGAAATATAGAAGCGACAAATATAGAAAAAACGCCTGTAAATAGCAAGCTCAGTACTAGAGCATTGTTAAAAAAAGCGTTTTCTGGAATACACTTCTCACGAATCAAACACCGTTCTTGGCGCACGAAAGCTGGAATTCTTTTGGTTTTCGCCGCGATTATCAGCGGCTTTTCGACTTATGGCGCTATGACGCAATCCCCACCATTTGGCCACGATCCAGATACAGTTATATGGCTGCTCAATATAGATCTTGTTATTTTACTTTTGTTGGTTTCATTGATTGCTCGAAGAATTGTAAGTGTTTGGAGTAATAAAAAACGTGGGATTGCCGGATCGCACCTTCATGTACGCCTTGTTTATATCTTTAGTATTCTGGTCGCTGTACCAACCATTATAATGGCCGTATTTTCTGCGCTTTTGTTTCATTACGGCGTGCAAGCTTGGTTTAACCAGCGCGTTCAGACAGCTATTAATGAATCCAGCGCCGTTGCGCAATCCTATCTGGAAGAACACAAACAAGTCATTCGTGCCGATACTATGGCTATGGCAGGAGACCTTGATCGACAAGGCGACCGTATGATGCTTGATGAGCGCCTATTTTCCAAAGTTATTGATACACAATCGTTATTGCGCAATCTCTCCGAAGCAATTGTTATTACGCGTAAGGGGCACGTTCTAGCACGCTCAGCTCTAACATTTACGCTAGAATATGAACTCCCTTCAGATTTTTCTTTTAAGCAAGCCGATGAGGGCGATGTCGTTTTAATGATGAATGAAGATCAGGATCGTGTACGAGCCCTAACTCAGCTTGGCGCTATTCCTGGTGCATATTTATTTGTTGGGCGTATGGTTGACCCACAAGTTCTTTCTCATTTAAGTGCCGCAGATATGGCTGTGCATGATTATAACAATCTGCAAGCACGCTATTCAGGTATGCGCATAACAGTGCTTATGCTATTTGTTGTGGTTGCTTTATTGCTATTACTTGCAGCAATTTGGTCAGGTCTTCTTCTGGCTAAGCAGCTAGTAAACCCGATTGGAGAGCTTGTTCAAGCGGCTGACCGCATGCGCGCTGGTGATTTATCATCACGCCTCCCGGCAGATGCTGGCCGCATCGAAGAATTTGAGTATCTGGCTAAATCTTTTAACCGTATGACAAGCCAACTGCAATCCCAACGTGATGCACTGATAGATGCCAATCTACAAATTAACCGTCGACGGCGTTTAATAGAAACTGTGCTAGCGGGAGTATCATCAGGCGTTATTGGCGTGGATGGACAAGGTATTATTAATTTAGCTAATAGCTCAGCTTCAAGTCTATTGGGAAAAACACATGAGCAAATGACCGGACATTATGTTTTGGATATTATTCCAGAGCTTAAAGAAATGCTTGATGGTATCGCACAAAAGCCTAAAAAGATGATGCAAAAAGAAATCCCTGTTTTCTTTAAAAAGCATGGAAGACGCAGCTTTTTATTCCGCATTTCGATTGAATTAATAGAAGAGGATATGACTGGGTTGATCATCACCTTTGACGATATAACTGAGTTACAATCCGCACAAAGAAAAGCAGCATGGTCAGATGTTGCACGCCGCATAGCCCATGAAATTAAAAACCCGCTCACACCCATTCAGCTTTCTGCTGAACGGCTACAACGCAAATATCTTAAAGAAATTGAAAGTGATCCTAAAACTTTTGAACAATGCACAAATACCATTATCAAGCATGTAGGTGATATCGGACATATGGTTGATGAGTTTTCTTCTTTTGCACGCATGCCTGATCCTGTACTTAAAATTCAGGACATTGCGAAGCATATTGAAGAATCCCTAATACTTGCAAAACAAGCTCATGACAATATCATGCTTGATATTTGCAATACTGCGCAAAATTCAATGGTTAATTGCGATGGGCAACAAATCCGTCAAGTCATGAACAATCTACTTAAAAATGCAATTGAATCTATTAAAATGAACTCAGATAAAGAGCAGTATAAACATCAAGGTGAGATTAGCGTTCTTATTGCACAACGCAATAAAGATGAGCTGTTTATCTCTATCACAGACAACGGCATAGGTCTGCCCGGAGATGAAGACATAGCAAAACTTACTGAACCCTATATTACGCACAAACCTAAGGGAACTGGTCTAGGGTTGGCTATTGTTAAAAAAATTATAGAAGATCACAATGGCTCACTAATTATTGGGGCACCGGAATGGCTAGAGGTAATGGACTCATGGAGTAGTAAAAAGGGGGCATGCTTTGTGATCACACTTCCGCTTGCAACATTTGTTGAAACGAACAACAACACCGCAGAAAAAGAAATAGTAAAAACAGTGCAAACAAATAAAAACGAAAAAATGGGGTAGGTTATGTCAGTTCCACCAGTAATCTTAATTATTGACGATGAAGATGATATCCGTCTACTAATTGCCGGTATTCTGGAAGATGAGGGCTACAGCGTAATTCACGCTGCCACCAGCGATCAGGCTTTGCGAATAATAGATAAAAAAGTTCCAGATCTGGTTGTTCAAGATATCTGGCTACAAGGCAGTGATAAAGACGGCATTGAAATTCTTGAGGCTGCAAAAAGTAAACATCCGATCTTACCGTTTTTAATGATTAGCGGTCATGGAACCATAGAAACAGCCGTATCGGCCATTAAAGCAGGTGCCTATGATTTTATAGAAAAACCCTTTAAAAGCGACCGCCTGCTGCTTATGATAAACCGGGCATTGGAGAATGCTGCACTTAAGAAACAAAATGCCGAGCTGCGACAAAAAACATCACAGTCTGTATTCAGTCATGTAAAACAACTTCCAGACCATGTTTGCAATATATTAGATAAAACAGCTGCCTCTAACAGTCGTATCATGATTACCGGAGAAGTTGGGTCAGGAAAGAATATTGCGGCACACTATGTACATGAAAAATCCTTACGTTCATTAATGCCCTTTATGACACTAGACTGCACAATAACAAATTTAGAAAGACTTGAGAAAAAGCTTTTTGGCGCACAATCAAATACAGAAAAGAACTCCGCCCCGGGATTACTGCAGCTTGTTGACGGAGGCACACTCCTGCTGGATGAGATTTCAGCCCTACCTATGGAAACACAGGGGAAGCTCCTCAATATTTTGCAGAATAATTCCTACTATAAAACCGGATCAAATCAAAAAATTGGCGTTGATGTGCGCATAATAGCAACTTCAAGCGAAGATATTGAAGCTAAGATACATGCCGGAGAGTTTAGGAAAGATTTGTATTACCGTTTAAATGTTGTGCCAGTTGCTCTTTCTCCGCTCAGAATGCGTAAGAATGAAATTTCTGCGCTTATTGACCTTCTCAGTCCGCTTACTTTCTCTCAGAAGGCGCTGGTTAAGCTAAAAGCTTATGCATGGCCAGGCAACATCAAACAATTAAATAACGTGTTAGAATGGATATTTCTTATGCACGAGAGCAAAGACATTCCTGTTGACACATCCCACCTCCCTCAAGAAATTAGAGGGCCTGATGCTGCAGGACAAAACAACAATGTTGCAGAAAATGATAACCTTGTATTGTCTGATAATATTATAGAAATGTCTCTACGGGAAGCTAGAGAAAGCTTTGAAAGACACTATCTATTATCTCAAGTTAATCGCTTTGATGGCAATATCTCCAAGACAGCTGAGTTTATTGGTATGGAACGTTCTGCGCTGCATCGTAAGCTGAAATCACTTGAAGTTTTTTCAAGTGGAAAGCAAAATGTTGCGTAAGTAAAATTAATAATAATGCATAGCCTTAAATCACGGAAAGACACCTAAACCATGAGAGTTATTATTTGCGGCGCAGATCAAATCGGCTCAAGCATCGCTTCTTACCTGTCAAAAGAAGACAATGATGTAACTGTTGTTGATACAAATAGCGACCAACTATCGCAAATAAGTAATTTGCTGGATGTAAATACCGTTATAGGGTTTCCATCTGATCCTAATACGCTGAAAAATGCTGGAGCAAATGAATGTGACCTTATCATTGCCGTCACAGATGTAGACGAAACTAATATGGTGGCATGCCAAGTGGGTCATTCTCTTTTTGGTATCCCTAAAAAAATTGCTCGCATTCGTAATCAAAGCTATCTCGATCCGGCGTGGTCTAATCTTTTCAGCCGTTCACATATGCCTATTGATGTGATTATTTCTCCCGAGCATTTAATCGCTGAGGATATATATCAGCGTCTTATGATCCCTGGCGCAACAACTGCCATTAACCTCGGTGGAGATAAAGCATATCTGGTTGGCGTGGTTTGCATGGAAGACTGCCCGGTCTTGCATACTGCTTTAGGCCAACTTAACAATCTTTTCCCTGATTTGTCATTTTCAGTCGTGTCACTGACACGAGGAACAAAACATATTGTTCCTGACGAAACGGAGATACTGGAAGAGGGCGATGAAGCATTTATTATCGTAGATTCCAAGCATATACGCCGGGTTATGGCAGCTTTTGGCCACATGGAGAAAGAAGCCCGCAAAATTGTTATCTCTGGAGGAGGAAATATCGGAACTTCACTCATCCGTAAATTACAAAAAGATTCCGATGGCCTTCAAATAAAAGTAATTGAACATAACGATACTCGCGCCCAATATTTAAGCGAGCAATTGGCAAATATCATTATCCTCAACGGTGACACACTGGAGCGCTCAATTATGGAAGAAGCATCTGTTTCTACGGCTGAAACCTATATCGCCCTGATGAATGATGACGAGAACAATATTCTAGGATCTTTGCTTGCAAAGCAATATGGCTGTGAGAGAGCGATTACATTGGTTAATAACAATGCTTACTTCCCACTAGTTGGACCGTTGGGTATTGATATGATGATCTCGCCAAAATCTATCATCGTTTCAAACATCATGCAGCACATCAGAAGAGGAAGAATTGTCAGTATTCACAGCATTCATGGCGGCGAAACAGAAGTTACCGAGATAGAAGTCTCAGACTCATCCGGGGTAGCCAACCAAGTGATTGGAGAACTTGAGCTTCCGGTAAATGCTGTTATAGCAGCTCTTATTCGTGAAGACGAAATAATCATTCCAAAGGAAAATGACAAAATCTTGCCGCACGATCATCTAATTGTTCTTTCGCCACGGAGCAAAGCTCGAGAAATGGAAGAACTACTTTCTGTACATGTGGATCTTATTTAAGTTATGAAGCTGGGTATATTTGATTCTGGACTTGGTGGGTTATTAATTGCCAAGTCAATTCGTGAAAAAATGCCGGATATAGACATGGTCTATTTCGGGGATACACTTCATTTACCCTATGGTAACCGCTCTGGAGAAACTATCTACACATACTGTAAACGAGCGATGGAGTTTATGTTCTCACAAGACTGCGCCCTGATTATTACAGCCTGTAATACGGCAAGCGCAACCGCTTTGCGTATGCTTCAGCAACAGTATCTCCCAACATGTGCATACTCAGATCGGCGTATATTGGGTGTTATTGTTCCTACTCTCGAAACAGCAATCGACCGTGGGTATAAGCGCTTGGGAATTATTGCCACAAATCATACTATTGAGTCCGAAGTATACCCCATAGAATTAGAAAAGATTGACCCAGAGATTTCTATTGTTCAAAAAAATACACCGTTATTAGTTCCATTAATTGAGAATGAGGGCGCGCAATGGCTGCCTTCGGTTCTTGAACATTATCTGACACCCATGATTAAAAATAATGCACTTGAGTGTCTGATCCTTGGCTGCACTCATTATTCTTTGTTAAAGAATGACATATCTTTACTTATGGGCGGTAACGTATCGTTGATATCGCAAGATGACATCATCCCTGATAAATTAATAAACTATCTTAAGAATCATAAAGAAATTGATGAAAGAATTGATAAAAACGGAGAGAGCTGCTTTTATGTTAGCGATGTAACAAAAGGCTATAATAGCACTGCAAAACAAATATTTGGCCAGAATATAAATATTGAACTAACGCAACTTGACCCAGTTTTAAATAAATTCATAATTTAAAATGATCTAAATTGGTGACCCGATATGACACAGTTTCCTCAGATTGACACTTTACCTGATGCTATATTTTGGGACTGGGATGGAACAATAGTTGACAGTTATGAATTCTTAAACGACGTATATAATCATGTGCTTGTCACCCTTGGATTTGAACCTTTGGGAGAAGGAGAATACAGGCAATATTTCGGTAAAAAGCCAAAAAATGAAATATTTGAAGCCCTTTTTGGGAACAAAAAAGATGATGCACTAAGGCTCTATGATCTGGCAACAGTTTAACGGACAGTTTTTTACGCGACTTTCCCAATTTTCTCAAAATCCACAGGTGATCTATAATTATTAGCTGAATGAATTCTGATACGATTGTAAAAAACTTCTA
>Ga0070729_10002727_pt1 | contig 22026 bp, 18 predicted proteins | sample tdDd472_FD_66725 | JGI IMG/M metagenome (GOLD analysis project Ga0070729, IMG submission 66725) | Marine sediment microbial communities from the Atlantic coast under amendment with organic carbon and nitrate - tdDd47.2 | ecosystem: Environmental > Aquatic > Marine > Coastal > Sediment | place... | reverse complement strand
CATCGCCGAGCGCGGCAAGGCCGCGGGCGTCGCTCAAGTTTGTTTCGACCGCGGTGGCTACCGCTACCACGGACGCATCAAAGCGCTGGCAACCGCCGCGCGGGAGGCTGGCCTTGAGTTCTGAAGACACCAACAAGCCGGCCGAGGGCGAGTCGAAGCCCGAGGCTGCGAAGCCTGCCGAGCCCAAGCCCGCGGAGGCTGCGAAGCCTGCCGAGGACAAGCCCGCCGAGGCCCCCAAGGCCGAGGCGCCCAAGGCCAAGAGCCCTGCCGGGCCTGCCCCCCGCGGTTCGCAGGGTGGCGGCCAGGGCGGTCGTGGTGGCCAAGGCGGTCGTGGCGGCGCCGGTGGTGGTCGCGGCGGCGGCGGCGGTGGTCGCGGCGGCTCGCCGCGTCAGCGCGGCGGAGCCCGTGGCGGCGACGATCGCGGCGAGAAGCTCAGCGAGCACGTCGTCCGCATCAACCGCAGCGCCGCGGTGGTCAAGGGTGGCCGCCGCTTCAGCTTCTCGGCCCTCGTGGTCGTCGGTGACGGCCGCGGCCGCGTCGGCATTGGCTACGGCAAGGCCAACGGCGTGCCCAGCGCCGTCGAGAAGGGCGTGAAGGACGCGCGCAAGAACATGTTCAAGGTGCCCCTCGTCGACGGGACGATCCCGCACCCGACCCGCGCGATCTTCGGCGCCTCCTCGGTCGTCATGGAGCCGGCCAAGCCTGGAACCGGTTTGATCGCGGGCGCTAGCGTGCGCGCGGTCTGTGAGGCGGTCGGGATCCGGAACATCCTCACCAAGTCCCACGGCTCCGGGAACCCGGTCAACGTGGTCAAGGCGGTGGAGCAGGGCCTGCGCAACATGCGCACCCGGCAGAGCATCGAGAAGCTGCGCGGCGTCAAGCTCGACAGCAACGCCGGCTCCTGGCGCCTGGGCGCCAAGGGCGACGGCGACGAGACCAAGGGGTCGGGGAAGCCGGCCAAGCAAGAGGCCAAGTCGTGAACCTGCACGAGATCAACGCCAAGGTCAAAGCCAAGCCCGACGCGCACCGGATCGGTCGCGGACAGGGCTCGGGCTGGGGCTGCACCGCCGGTCGTGGAAACAAGGGCGCCCAGTCGCGCAGCGGCTGGAAGACCAAGCTCCACTTCGAGGGCGGGCAAATGCCCGTCATTCGCCGGATCGCCAAGCGTGGGTTCAACAACAAGCGCTTCGGTAAGGTGTTCTCCTTCGTCAACCTCAGTCAGCTCAACTCCTTCGACGACAACGCGACGGTGACCCCGGAGCTGTGCTTGAAGCTGGGGCTGATCCCGAACATCCGCAGCGGGCTGAAGATCCTCGGCCAGGGGAACCTCGAGACCAGCGGGCTGACGATTCACGCGCACCGCGTCTCGAAGACTGCCCAGGCGGCTATTGAAGCCAAGGGTGGGTCGATTAAGCTCATGCCTGCTCCGGGCGACGAGGCCAAAGCCAACTGGAAGGCCAAGCGCGGGCACGGCAAGAAGACGGTTCGCCGCAAGGCGGCGCAGAAGAAGGCTTAGCGGGCCCTAGGGCCCTCCAGGTCGGACCCAGCTCCCGCTTCGGCGGGGACGACAGTCGAGCGAGGCGGCGCTCCTCTCCGCCTGAGATCCATGCAAGCAGTCGCGAACATTTTCCGGATCCCCGAGCTGCGCAAGAAGATGCTGGTCACAGCAGCTTTCTTGATCCTCTACCGGCTGGGGAGCATCGTTCCGATCCCTGGGATCGACGTGGAGAAGCTCAACGCGGGCAACGCCGGCGGTGGGCTCGCCGACATCATGAAAATGATGTCCATGCTCACCGGCGGTGCGCTGGCGCAGTGCACGCTGTTCGCCCTGGGCATCATGCCCTACATCTCGGCGTCGATTATCTTCTCGCTGTTGGTGAAGGTGATCCCGGCCCTCGAAGCGCTCCAGAAGGAGGGCGACAGCGGCCGGCAGAAGATCAACCAATACACCCGCTACAGCACGGTCGGGCTCTGCCTCGTGCAGTCGGTGTTCATCATCATCTACATCAGCAACCGCAACCTGGCCCTCGAGCCCGGGGGGTGGTTCTGGTTCTCGACGATCCTCAGCCTGACCACCGGGACCGTGTTCTTGATGTGGATCGGTGAGCAGATCACCGAGTTCGGCATCGGCAACGGTATCTCCCTGATCATCATGGCGGGGATCATCGCGATCATGCCGGGCGCGATCTTCAACTTCTTCGAGAACGTGAAGGAAGCGGCCGTCCAGGGCGACAACGTCCCCATGGAAGTGCTGAAGTTCGTGATCTTCCTCGCGCTCTTCGTGGGCGTGGTGGTCGCGGTCGTGATCATGCAGCAGGGCCAGAGACGCATCCGGGTCCAGCAGCAGAAGCACACTCGCGGGCGGAAGGTCTACGGCGGTCAGCGGCACTACCTGCCCCTGCGGGTCAACGCGGCTGGCGTCATGCCCGTGATCTTCGCCGAGTCGTTGATCATGATCCCCTCGGCGCTGCTGGGGCAGGTGTGGCCCGCGTTCAGCGACTACTTCGCCCGCGGCGAGTCGTTCTGGTACGTGTCGCTCTACATCGGCATGGTCATGTTCTTCACCTACTTCTGGGTCAGCCTGACCTTCAACCCGGTGGAGATGGCCGGGAACATGAAGGAGCAGGGCTCGTTCATTCCGGGGATCCGCCCGGGGCGCCGCACGGCGGAGTACCTCGAAGGGATCATGAACCGGATCACCTTCGTAGGCGCGATCTTCCTCGCCTTCATCGGGATCTTCCCGACGATCGTGAGCCAGCTGCTCAACGTGGACTTCCTCCTCGCGAGCTTCCTCGGCGGCACAGGTATCCTGATCGTGGTCGGCGTGGCTCTGGACGTGGTGCAGAAGGTCGAGAGCCACCTGCTCATGCGCCACTACGAAGGCTTCATGAAGACTGGCCGCGTCCGTCACCGCGGCAGACTGTAGCCAGCCCAGCGGGCTTACGCGGAGACGACCGGGCGGGGCAATCACCCCGCCCGCGGTCGTTCCGGAGGGTAAGCTCTGCGCTTCATGCGGCGAGGAGGTCCCCCGTGCCCACGATCCATCCCGTCCTCAGGTCCCTCCCTGACTACCCGATCGTGCGCGTCGCTCGCGCGCGGGCGGCCCTCGAGGGCAAGGGCGTCCGTGTCTTCGACTTCAGCACCGGCGACCCCTTCGAGCCGACCCCGGACTTCGTGCGCCGGGCGCTCACGGTCGATCCCGTGTGCCGCTACCCGGCGCCGGCGGGGCTGCCCGAGCTGCGCGCGGCGGCCAGCGGCTACCTGAAGCGGCGCTTCGGGGTCGAGCTCCCGGCCGAGCAGATCCTGGGGACCCGTGGCTCCAAAGAGGCGGTGTTCCACCTGCCCTTCGCCTTCCTCGACCCCGCGGGGCCCAAGGACACGGTGGTCTTCCCCACCCCGGGCTACACGGTCTACGCCAGCGGGGCCCGCTTCGCGGGTGGGGTGGCCCACGGCGTGCCGCTGCGGGCGGACAACGGCTTCCTCCTCGAGCCCTGGGCGCTGCCCGCGGCGGTCCAGGAGCGGATCGCGATCCTGTGGGTCAACTACCCCCACAACCCCTCCGGCGCGGAGGCCCCCGACGCCTACCTCGAACGCCTGGCTGCCTACGCGGTCGAGCGCGACGTGGTGCTCTGCTCCGACGAGTGCTACGTCGACGTCTCCTTCGGCGCCAACCCGCCGCGCTCGCTGCTCGAGTTCGGCACCCAGAACGTGTTGGCGCTGTTCAGCTGCTCCAAGCGCAGCGGGATGACCGGATACCGCACCGGGTTCGTGGCCGGCGACCCCGAGCTGATCCATCACTTCGGCCGGCTGCGCCCCAACCTGGGGGTCGCGGGCTCGAGCTTCGTCGAGCGCGCGGCGATCGCGGCCTGGAACGACGACGCCCACGTCGCCGAGCGCTGCGGGATCTTCGCCGCCAAGCGCCAGGTCATGGTCGAGCTGCTCGAGGAGCTGGGGGCTCCCCACCTCGGCGGCGACTCGACCTTCTTCCTCTGGTTTGCGGCCCCCGGCGGCGACGAGGTGGCCTACGCCGAGGCGCTGCTCGAGCTGGGGATCGTGGTGATTCCAGGCAGCTACTTCGGCGCCGGCGGTGAGGGCTACTGCCGTGTGGCGTTGGTCCCGACCCTCGAGGACTGCCGCGCCGCCGCCGCGCTCTGGCGGACCCTCGCCTGAGCGGACTCCCGGAGGAGACCTGGGAGCGCAGCGCGCCTGCCGCTCCGTTGACCCGGGAGCAGCTGACGCGCATGCTCGCCCTCGCGGCCCCCGCGGCGCGGCTGGCGGGCTGGGCTCCCCTCGCGGGCGGGTTGGCGAACACGACCTGTCGCCTGGACCTCGAGCGGGGAGAGCCACTGGTGTTGCGCGTCTACCGGCGCGACCCCACCGCCTGCGCGCGCGAGCTGTCGCTGTTCGGCCGCTTGCCGGCGGAGGTCCCCCTGCCCCCGCTGCGCTACGCCGCGCCGGAGCACGACCCACCCTTCGCCGTGTTCGCGCTCGTCCCGGGTCAGCGGCTGGAGCTCGCCCTCCGCGACGCCCCCGCCGCTGCCCCAGCGCTGGGGGCCGTCGTCGGTCGCGCGCTGGCGGCGATCCACGGGGTGCGCTTGCCCGCTCTGGGCTTCCTCGACGCGGCCCTCGAGGTCCCCGAGCCCTTCGCAGGCCTCCGACCGCCCGTCGCCGGCTACTTCGCCCAGCTGCTGGGGGGCCGCGCCGGGGAGCGGCTGGGTGAGGCGCTGCTCGGACGAGCCCGGGACTGGATCTCCGCCGAGCTGCCCCGGCTCGACGCCCTCGACCCAAGCCCCCGCCTCTGTCACTCCGACTTCAAGCCGACGAACCTCCTGGTCGATCACGGCTCCGACGGCTGGCGGCTGACCGCGGTCCTCGACTGGGAGTTCTCCTTCGCCTTCACCCCTCTCGGCGACGTGGGTCAGCTCTTGCGCCACCCGACCCCGCCGGGCTTCGAGCAGGCCTTCGTCACCGCGTATCGCGCCGCCGGGGGCGAGCTGCCCCCCGGCTGGCGCACGACGGTCCGGCTCCTGGACCTGCTGAACCTGCTGGGCTTCCTCGACGGCGAGCCCGAGCGGCCCAATGTCCAGCGGACGTGCCTGGCCCTGATCCAGCAGACCGTGGCCCCCGACCTGGCCTAAAGAACTTACCCACAATCTCTTAACACACGGCGGGCTGCCGGACGGCCCCAGTCCAGGCCGACCACCCAGGGTCCTCCCCGAGATACCCACAAAATATTGTGGTATGAGTCAGACCTACCACCTATAAGGAGTGCATGCTTGTCAAGACCACTCAGAGAATCAGTGTAAGTCATGCATTGGCGGGCCTAGCTGTAGTCTTTTCCCCTAGAGGCGTAGTTTTTCCGAAAAGGACTCTAGGTCCTGTGGATTCCCGACGAAGAACCACTAGCACTTGAGTTCGTTTCGAGGAGATCACATGAGCGCCGCGCGGAAAGAGTTGACCCCTGCCCTGGAGAGCATTACCCGGCGCATGACCCTCAAGGAGCTGCGGAAGCGGAAGATCAGCGCGGTTCGCGTGGTCACCCGCTCGGGGCTGGACCAGGCCTTGGGCAAGCAGACTCCGCGCGAGGCCGCAGCCGGCGAGCCCGGAAATCAAGGCAAGCGGATCCAACGCCTGCTGGAAGAGGTCGAGAAGCTGGGTCAGGCCAAGCTGGCCCTCGAGCACGAGAAGGGCCTCGCCGAGAGCGAGCGCAGCCGTCTGCAGGCCGAGCTGCAGGGCGTGCTCAACGCCTGCGGCAAGGCCAGCCAGGGCAAGGTCGAAGAGTCCGACCTCCGCAACATGGTCACCGAGCTCGAGGGGCTGCGGGCCAAGCAGTCCGAGCTCGACAAGGCGCTGCACAAGGCTCAAAAGCAGCTCGCCCACCGCGAGCGCACCGCGAGCAGCCTCGAAGAGAAGCTCCGCCAGCGCCAGGAGCAGAACCAATCCCTCACGCAGAACTACGGCACGGCTCAGCGCGAGCGTTCCAAGCTGATCGGTGAGCGCGACCGCTACCGAGACGAGCGCGATCAGTATCGCGCAGAGCGCGATCAGTATCGCGAGGAGCGGGACCAGTACCGCGCCGAGCGCGACCGCTTCCTCGAGGAGCGTGAGCGCCTGCGTGAGGAGCGTGACCGCCACCGCAGCGACGCCGAGCGCCTGCGTGAGGAGAACGAGGAGCTCTCGACCCTCATGCGTCAGGCCCGGAGCGCGCTGGTCGAGAACGAGGCCCAGCTGGTGCAGGTGCGCCAGGCTGCCGAGTCGGCGACCAAGCAACGCGACGAGCTCCTGGTCGAGCTGCAGGAGACGCAGCGCAAGCTGCACGTCGCCCGCGAAGAGCTCGAGACCGCCTTCTCCGAGCTTGCTACCAGCGAGCAGCGGGTCGAGGAGCAGCAGGTCGAGGCGCAGCCGGAGCCGACACCCCAGCCGGCGCCCAAGCCCCACCCCACCCGGCGGAGCGCTGCGCCGCGTGCCCCGGCCTCCTTTGGCTTCGGCTTCGGAACGCCGCGGCGGAAGGGCAGCCGCTAAGCCGTGGACCTCTCGGGACAGGTACTGTTCACCTCCAAGTCGCTGAAGCGGCCCGCGGGCCAGGCCCCCAAGGACCTGCCCCAGGCGATTCGGCCAGCGGTCGAGATCATCGCCCGCCTCTCCGCCGAGCGCGCGCGCCTGCGCGACGACGTGGAGCGGCTGCAGGAGGAGCTACGCCGCGCCCGAGCCACCGACGCCTCGAAGCTCCGCGCCGAGTTGGAGAGCATGCGCCACGAGCGTGACGAGCTGCGGACCAAGGTCCGCGAGCTCCGCCGCGAGAGCACGGGCCGCGCCAACCGCCCCAGCGAGGGGGCCCCGTCCGCTGAAATGGCGGAGTTGGTCGCGCGCCTCGAGCGCGCCGTGAACCGGCTCGAGGGCAGCAACCCGACCTTGGCCCCCGCGCCGCCGCGCAGGAGCGCCTCGCCTCGCCCCGCGCCCAGCCGCGGGGGCGGCATGCTGGCGGGGCTGGTCAAGGAGAACGCCAAGCTGCGCGAAACTCCGCGCCAGCCTTCCGCGCAGCGTCCCGCTGGTGGCGGCGGCATGCTGGCCGGGTTGGTCAAGCAGAACGCTGAGCTGCGCGCGACCCCGCGCAAGCCCATGGGCAAGCCCACGGGCCAGCGTCCCGCTGGTGGCGGTGGCATGCTGGCCGGGCTGGTCAAGCAGAACGCCGAGCTGCGCGCGACCCCGCGCCAGCCCGCGCCCCAGCGTCCGGTCGAGCCGGAGACGCGGGACGAGCCCGCGCCCGTCGCGGCTGCGGAGCAAGCAGAGCAAGAGTCGGCGGCGATCGCGCTCGTCGACGAAGCAATCAAACCGCGCAAGAGCTTTGCGCGCAGTCTCGCGGAAGCGTTCGGCCTTGGGGGCCGGGCGCGCGCTGACGAGGCTGGCAGCCTGCCCGGCGAGCGCCAGGCGGGTTGAGTTCGTCCACGTTTCAGCAGAGGGGGAAATCATGACTCAAAAGGAAAACAACGTGAGTGGGAGCGAGCATCGTCCGCGGTATCGCGCGGGTGAAGAGGGGATCCTCTACGTCGGAATCGATCTGGGGACCTCGCGGACCTCGATCAGCGCCAGCAATGGCGTGCGCGAGACCATCGCCAGCGTCGTCGGCTACCCGAAGGACGTCGTGTCGCGGAAGTTCCTGCAGAAGGACGTGCTGTTCGGTGAGGAGGCGCTCGCGAACCGCCTGGCGCTGAACATGTATCGTCCGCTCGAAGACGGCGTGATCAAGTTCTCCGACGGCTCCGGCGCGTCGCAAGAAGAGGTCGACGCCAACCTCGAGGCCGCTCGCGCGCTGATCCAGCACGCGATCGAGCTCGCTCGCCCCGAGCCCGGCCAGCTGGTCTACGGCGTGATCGGGTGCCCGGCTCAGGCGTCGATCCACAACAAGCAGTCGATCATCGAGGCCGCGCGCGACGTGCTCGACTCGGTCGTGATCTGCAGCGAGCCGTTCTCGGTGGCCTACGGGCTCGAGCGCCTGCACGACTGCCTGGTGATCGACATCGGCGCGGGGACCACGGACCTCTGCCGCATGAAGGGCTCCATGCCCGACGAAGAGGACCAGCTGACCCTGACCGTCGCCGGTGACTTCATCGATCAGCAGCTGTTCGAGCTGTTCAAGGCTCGCTGCCCGGACGCCTCGTTCACCCAGAACATGGTGCGTCAGGTCAAGGAGAAGCACGCCTTCGTCACCGAGGCCTCCGAGCCCGTCGTGGTCACCTTCCCGGTGCGCGGCAAGCCGGTCGAGTTCGACGTGACCGCCGAAATGCGCAAGGGCTGCCGGCGGATCATCGAGCCGATCTGCGAGGCGATCGATCGCCTGGTCTCGACCTTCGACCCGGAGTTCCAGGGTCGCCTCCGCAACAACGTGCTGATCGCCGGTGGCGGCAGCCGGATTCACGGCCTCGACAAGGCCGTGGAAGAGGCGCTCCAGGCGTACGGCGGCGGCGGCGTGCGCAGCGTCGAGGAGCCGGTCTACTCGGGCGCCAACGGCGCGCTGAAGATCGCCTACGACATGCCGACCGAGGCGTGGGAATCGCTCCGCTAAGGTGCGCTTCGTAGGCTACGTTCGCACTTCCTGGGAGGAACAGGAGGAGGCGAGCTTTCCTGCGGTCGACGAGCAAGAACGCACGCTCCGCGACTTCGCGGAGCGCTGCGGCATTACCCTCGACCGCATCCTCACCGACACCGGGCTCAGCCCCAAGCACGGAACCTGTGCTGGGCTGGTGTCGATACTCGACGGCATGGACGGAACCTGGGAGGGCGTGCTCGTCACGTCCCTCGACCGCCTGCGGCTGGACACGATCCAGATCGACGGCGTCGCAGAGCTGCGGAACCACGGGAAGCAGGTCGTCCTGCCCACCGAGGCCAACGCCAAGGCCCTGCGCGAGAAGCTGAAGAAGGCCCCCAGGCCGCCGAAGCGGGAAGAGGTCACGGTGCGCACCAAGCGGCGCCGCGTGGCCGAGCGCCTGCTCCGAGGTCGCGAGGCCGGCGCCCGCGCCGGGAAGCACCAGAGCGGCCCCGCGCCTTACGGCTATCGGCGGGACTACTCCATGCGCAACACCAAGGGCGTGCTGCTCGTCCCCGACGACAACGAAGCCGACGTCGTGCGCATGATCTTCCGTGAATACCTGCGCCTGCGCAGCATGAAGCGGCTGATCAAGCTCCTCGACGAGCAGGGGCTCAAGACTCGCCGCGGAAAGCAGTGGTCACGGGCCGGCGTATCGTGGATCCTCAAGAACGACACCTACGTCGGGCGGGTCCACTTCGGCAAGATCCGCACCAAGGGGAAGCACGACTCGATCATTCCGCCGATCATGTTCAATAAGGTTCAAAAGCTGATCCGGGAGAACAACAAGCGGAACGGTCCCAAGGCGACGAAGACAATGGCCGAGGTCACCGAGCTCAAGAGCTCGCAGAAGGCCGCCGGCTAACGCAGACACCGACCGGGGGGAAGGTGGGGAAGAGGGGAGCTTCGGCTCTCCTCTTCTTTTTGTTCGCGGACCTCACGGTTCGCGCCGCTGACGCGGCGCACGCGGCTCGCTCGCTGCGTTCGCTGGGTGCGGGGCTACACTGCGGCATGCTGGGGATCCGCTGACGCTCTGGGGTTGGTTCGCGCTCGCGCTCGGGCTGCACGCGGTGTGGGCGGCGATCGTCGCCTTGGCCGGGTCGCGAGGGGCGCGGGCGGCCGTGGTGTCGCTGGGGGTGCTGGCGCCGGCGGAGTTGGCGCTGCCGGCGCTCGTCCCGCTCGGGCAACGAGGGTCGGGGTCGCTGCGGTTGCTGTTGGCGATCCACTGCGTGCTGTCCCTGCTCAAGGCTTGCGAGCTGCACGTCAGCAGGCGACGCAACGGCTATCCGCCCTGGTTCAGCGCCTGGCTGTGGCTGCTGTGGGTCCGTCCGCACAACCACGTCTACAGCAGGCGCGGCAAGGGCGAGCTGCGCCCTCCCGCGCGGTGCCTGCGCGGGCTGGCGGTTGGGGCGCTGTGCCTGGTCGTCGGCCTGCCGCTGCTGGTTCAGGCCTTTGACGCTGACCTCGGGCGCTATGGCTTCTGGACCGACCACCTGGCCAAGCTGGCCGCCTTCTACGTGGTGCTGACCGGGGTCTCGCGGGTGCTGGCCAACGGCGAGCACCTGCTGGGCTCGCCGGCGCAGCCGCTGCTCCGCGATCCCGTGCTGGCCTACAGCCCAGCCGACTTCTGGCAGCGCTGGAACACCCCGATCAACCACTTGTTCTTCGCGCTCGTGTTCCGCCGCTGGGGTCGGCGCTCGCCCTACGGCGCGCTGTTCGGCGTGTTCCTGCTCAGCGCGGTCATGCACGAGTACAACACCGGGATCGCGTCGCTCCACGTGCGCGGCTACCAGGTCCTGTTCTTCCTCCTCCACGGCGTGGCCGCTGGGCTCACCTGGCGCTGGCGCCCCCGCGGCGCGGCCAAGGGCGTCGGGAGGGCGCTGACCCTCACGTTCGGGCTCGCGACCTCGGCGATCTTCTTCGCCAGCGCGGTGCCGGTGTTCGACGATCTGGTGACCTTCTACCCCCACGGCGAGCTCCTGCCGCCGTAGGTCAGCCGCCCAGCGCGGCCTCGAGCTCGGCGGCAAGCGCGGCCTGCCCTGCGGGGGTCAGGTGCAGGTCGTAGGGGAAGTACCAGCTCGCCTCCTGGCCGGCGTCGGTCGGGCGCAGCTCGCGGTAGCTCGCCCCGGCCTCGGCGCACACCGTGCGCAGCCGATCGCCGAGGGCGTCGAAGTCGAAGTCTGCGGCGTCGCGCTCGAGCAGCGCGAGGGCGTTCTGGCTGCCCTCGCCACCGGCTGCGTAGACGGGGACCACCCGTACGACGTGCCTGGGGATCCCCGCGGGCACGGCGTCCAGCGCCGCGCGCAGCGCGGAGAGCGCGGGGTCGAGCTCGGCGATCCGGCCCGGCTCGTGCAGCCAGAGGTCGCGGGCCAGGACCTGCGCGCGTTGGGCCGGGTAGCCGCCGAGGTTCGCCGCCCAGGCCGAGAGCCCGAGTCCGTCGAGCAGCCGTCCACCGAGGCGCACCGTGTGGAGGCCCAGGGCACGCTGGCGGAGGGACGGGGCGTGCGCGGGGGCGGCCGCCTCGGCCTCCGGGGTGTATTCGCTGAGGTCGTTGTCGTAGAGCACGAACACCACCGCCCGCGGGCGGGCCTCGTCCTCGAGGGCCAGGTTCAGCCGCCTGGGGTAGTCGGCGAGGTCGTCCCCGGGCATGCCCAGGTTGACGCAGGGCGTGCCCGCCGCGGTCAAGCGCGCGGTCGCGACCTCGCTCGCCGCGACCCCCCAGCCGAAGAGGTAGGAGTCGCCCAGGCACCACGACGCGCCGTCTCGCGCGTCGGGCGTGACGCCGACCCCGGCTCGGTAGCCCCGGGGGTCGGCCGCGACCTCCACGTGGAACTCGCGGCTGTAGTGGGTGCCGGCGGCGCCGGGCACGAGCCGGGTCAGGCCGTCTTCGCCGCGCTGGAACAGCCCCTCCGTGAAGCCCCGTGGGGGCTGGGGCCACACCAGCCTCAACCCCACCTCCGCGAGGGGCAGGGCGAGCAGCACGGTCAGCAAGCAGCCGCGCCGCCAGCGGCGGCGGCGTTGACTGCGCAGGGACTCGGGTCCGACGTCCTCCATGCCTCCAGGCTATCCGCCCCAGGGGCGGTTTGGCATGCGGGCAGGGGCCCTCCGAACCAAGACGACACCCCCGCCGACACAGGGAGCGTCGACGGGGGCGAATCGTTGGAGAGGTGCGTTAGAAGGAAAGAGAAGGAAAGAGAAGGAAAGAGAAGGAAAGAGGTGCGCTAGCCAGCGCTGGCGTTCTCGCCGTTGGCCTTTTCGATGGCCTCGCCGACGCTGGTGACGCCGGCCTCCGCCTGGCCGTAGGTCGTCTCGAGGGCGTTCGAGAACTTCTTGATCGCGGCGATGAGCACGATCGCGATCAAGCCGACGATGATGATGTATTCGGTCATGCCCTGGCTGCGGCGGGTGCGGCGGCGGAGGAGCGTGTTGCTGAGGCGGATCATGGTGGGTCTTCCAATCTGGTTCACGAAGGGTGAGGGCTCGTTGGCCTTCCTGCGGGCCGTAAGAGCAAGCCAAGAGCCAATCGGGAGGGTTTCAAGGGCGTGCGAAACGCCTCACGAAACCGCTCACCGCCTGGGATCGGCCTCAGCTCGTGAGGGGTTGAGCCGGGAGAGGGGCGCACCTGGTGCGCCGTGGTCTCCACCTGGAACAGCGAACTCCAGGGACGCGTCGGCGGCCTATCATGCGCAGCGTGAGCACCGTCGCCGTCGAGCAGCGAGTCGAGCCTGGGTGGGTCCGCGCCCTCTACAGCGTGGGGCGGTTCCATATCGTCGCGATCGCGGCCCTCGCCTGCTTGACCTTCGGTTGGGCGTTCACTGGGCGCTACCTCTGGCTCGCCGTCGGCGCCTGCGCGCTGGACTGGTTCCTCGTGAACCTGCTCAATCGGATCGTCGACCTGCGCGAGGACACGGCCAACGGGATCGTGGGCACGGGCTTCGTGGCCCGGCACCGGCGGCCGCTGACCGTCGTCGCGGGGGTGCTGGGGCCGGCGAGCCTGGTGGGCACACACCTGCTGGCGCCCGCGCTGACCCCGCTGCGGCTGGGCTACCACGCCCTGGGCGCCGTCTACAACTACCGCCTGCTCCCGGCTCGTCAGCGGCTGAAGGAGCTCTACGCGCTGAAGAACACGGCCTCGGACCTGGGGTTCCTGATCACGTGCTTCGGCTACCCCCTGGCTGCGGTCGGGGGTCTCGACGCCTTGCGCCCCGACCTGGGCGTCCCGGGTCTGGTGCTCTTCGGCGCGTTCTTCTTCTTGTTCGAGCTCAGCTTCGAGGTGATCTACGACCTGCGTGACGTGGCGGGCGACCGCGAGGCCGGTGTGCGGAGCTTCGCCGTGGTCCACGGGGTGCGCGGCGCGGTGTGGATCGCCGACGCCTTGATGCTCGGCTCGCTGGTGGTGCTGGTCGCGGGCTACGCCCTGGGTCACGTGCCCTGGCGGCTGGCCGTGATGGGCGCCGCGCCGGCCGCCCAGCTGGTGATCTACCGCCGCTGGCTCGCCGACGGGGTCCAGGCCAAGCACTGCCTGCAGCTGACCTGGCTCGGCGCGCTGCTGTTGGCGCTGTATCACGGGTGGATCCTGCTCGGGCTGCCTGGGGTCGACGGCTAATGCCAGGCTGGGTCGAGCCCGTGAGCTTCGCCGTCGTGGCGGTCTACCTGCTCGCGATCCTCCGCGACCGGGACACGCGGCTCGCGTGCGCCTCGCGCTTCGCGCTCCTCGCCGTGTCCGGCTTCGTGGGCGAGGCGAGCTGCATTCGGCTCTACGGGTTCTACGGCTACGCCCCCGGCTGGTGGCTGTGGCTCGACGTGGTTCCGCTGGCGGTGGTGCTGGTGTGGCCCGTCGTGATCCTCTCGGCGCTCGCGTTGGCCCGTGAGCTCGCGCCTCGCGTGGGAGTCGGCGGGGTGGCCGCGCTCTGCGGGCTGATCGTGTTCGCCGACGCGGCCCTGATCGAGCCGGTCGCCGTGCGCGCAGGGCTCTGGAGCTGGACGGCGCCGGGGCTGTTCGGGGTCCCCCCGATCGGGGTGCTCGGCTGGGCGGTGTTCGCCAGCGTGGGCGCGGCGTGGTTCGTGTGGTTGGACCGCAGCGGAGCCTCCGCCTACACCCGTCGCCGCGCCGAGCTGGGCCTGCTCGTGATCGCACCGGTCGCCGTGCACCTGGCGCTGCTCCTCTGCTGGTGGGGCGCCCTGCGCTGGGTCAGCGCGAGCATTCCCGCGCGCTACGGGGTCGCTGCGGTGTGGACGCTGAGCGTGCTCCTCGCGGGCCGCGCGCGGGGATCGGCACCGCCGCGGCTGCGGACCCTGCTGGCTCGGCTTCCGGGTGCGGGGGTGTTCTTCGCGTTGCTCGCGCTCTGCGGTGACGTGCCCCTGGGCGTCTATGTGTTGGCCTTCCCCCTGCCGTACCTCGTGCTCTGTGCGCGCGCTCTGGCCCCGGGGCGCGAGCCTCGGCGGCGTCCTCGGCTGTGGGGCGCCGCGCTGCTCCTGCTGCTGGTCTGGGACGCGTTCCTTATGGGCCCGGTCCCCGAGGTCGACACCACCGTGCGCGAGGTCGCGCTGCCCCAGCGGCTGGACGCCCTCGAGGCCCAGCTCACGGCGGACGAAGCGACGGTCGCCGACGTGATCTCGGGAGCGGAGAAGCGGATCGTGTGGGCGGACCCCGCGGCGCCGGCTCGGACACGGCTAGCCGTGGTCTACCTCCACGGCTTCTCGGCGACCCGCCAGGAGACGGCCCCGCTCAGCGACCGCGTGGCGCGGGCGCTGGGGGCGAACCTCTACTACACGCGGCTCACCGGCCACGGTCGCGACGGCGCAGCCCTCGGCGAGGCCACGGTCAACGCCTGGCTCAACGACGCCTACGCCGCGTATCGCGTGGGTCAGCGCCTGGGCGAGCGCGTGATCCTGATCGGGACCTCCACCGGGGCGACCCTCGCCGCCTGGCTGGCAGCCCAGCCCGACGTCGAGCTCGCGGCGCAGGTGTGGATCTCGCCCAACTTCGCCGTGCGCTCTCAGGCCGCGCGGCTGCTGCACGCGCCCTGGGGGGGCGACCTGGCGCAGCTGGTCGTTGGTCCCGAGCGCAGCTGGCAGGCGCACAACCCGGCGCAGGAGCAGTTCTGGACGACCCGCTACCCGACCCGGGTCTTGCTCGAGCTCGCGGGGCTGCTCGACCTGCTGGCCTCGACCGACCTCTCCCGCACCCGCGCGCCGACCCTCTGCCTGGTCTCGCCCGCAGACCGCGTGGTCGACCCCGCGGTCGCCCGCGCTCGCTTCGCTGAGTTGCCCGAGCCGAAGCAGCTGATCGAGGTCACCTCGTCGGCGGACCCCAGCCACCACGTGCTCGCCGGTGACGTGCTGGCCCCCGACGACACCGCGCCCCGCGCCGAGGAGCTGCTCCGCTTCCTCCGCGCCCACCTGCGTTAGCGCCAGCCTCCGCCCAAGGGCGACAGGGGACGCCACCAACCGTTGGTGGCGCCCCCTGCCAGAGAAGAGAGTCTTGCTGTGCTTCGCAGGGAAACCCGGGGGACGCCGCCGGAGCGACGCCCCCCGGATCAGAGACAAGTACGCAGCCTGGGAAGGAGTGAATGAAGCGCGGGGCTACTTGCCGCTGCCGCCGACGCGGATCGAGCTGCTCGAGCCGTTGACGCTGACGCTGAGTTGGGTCGCCACGCTGCTGGGGATCGTGCCCGTCTGCTGCAGCAGCCGCAGGGAGCGGGTGAGGAGCATGGCGCTGACCGAGGGCCAGATCTGGGCCATGGCCGCGCTGCGGCTGATCCCGGTTTGATCGACCTGGTCCAGCTGGCCGAGCATGAGGTCGATCAGGCCCTGGATTCTGCTGGAGTCGGCGCTGACCCCCAGGCGGCCCTCGATCTCGCGCAGCGCGGCGAGCATGGGGAGTCCCCCGCCAGGGTTGGGGGTGTGGACCAGGAGCGCGGCGTAGACCTCACGCGTGGCTCGAGAGAGGGCCACGGCCTGGGCCAGCTCGGCGGCCGAGCGGTAGGTCTTGAACTGCAACTCGGTGCTGGTGAAGATCCCGAACTGCTGCGCGAACTCCTCGGCGCTCAGCCCGGAGCGCTGCTGCTGGACGAAGCCCCTCGCGAGCTGGCGCGTGAGCCCGAGCACGGCGAAGTCGACGCCGGCCCCCTGGTTCTGGAACCGGCGCCGGATCTGGTTCAGCCCGAAGCGCGAGGTCGCGGTGAACACCCCGAAGCTCGTGGGGTCGAAGGGCACCGCGTCGGAGTTGACGAAGATCGACGGTCCGCCGCCGACCCCGGCGTTGATCGAGCCGCCGTTGCCGCCGGTCTGGACGCTTCCGGAGAACCCGCCGAAGGAGCCGCCGGCGTTGAACCCGTTGCCGAAGTTGCCGAAGCCGCTGGAGAAGCCGTTGAACGCGCTGGGGGAGCCGCCGAGGTCGAGGGTCGAGGTGCCCCCTGGGCTCACGGTGGTCGTGTTGCCGAAGGGACCGGAGTTGGTGCCTGACTGGGAGCCGCCGAAGGTGCTGTTGGTGGAGTTGCCTACCGGGTTGAAGGAGCCGCCGTTGCCGAAGGTGCTGTTGGTGGAGTCGCCGACCGGGTCGAAGGAGCCGCCGCCGCCGAAGGTGCTGTTGGTGCTGTCGCCGACGGGGTCGAAGGACTGCGCCGCGGCGGGGAGGGTCAAGCCGAGCGCCAGGCCGGCGCAGAGGAGGGTGGGTCGAATCATGATCTCGTGTTCCTTTCTCATTCCGCAGGGCCCTTGCGCACGCGGGGTGCCCAATCCTCGTGACACAGTTGGAGGCCTCCTCCGCCAGGACTTAGGTCGGCCTGTCCCAGGCTGGGGCACTCCGCCGCGACCCCGTCGGGGGGGTGTCGGGGACCGACACACCACGCAAGCGGCGCGCAAGCAGAGCGCGGCCGCGCGAGCCTCCGAATCGCGCTAGGATCCCTGCATGGCTGACTTCCCCCGGCTGGCGATCCTCAGCGGGCCCCTCGCGCGCGAGGTGGTGTGCCTCGACGGCCCGGCGCCGCTGGTGATCGGGACCCGCGCGGGCTACGCCTTGCCCGACCCCAAGCTCGACGCCGTGCACTGCCTGGTGTTCCCCGTCGACGGGACCTGGTTCGTGCAGGACCTGGGGAGCGAGGTCGGGACCTGGGTCGGCGACCAGCGGCTCGAGGGCGCGCGGCAGCTCGAAGACGGCGACACCCTGCGCCTGGGTGACACCTGGCTGGGCTTCCTCGCGACACCCGAGTCCGAGCCCAAGCGCGCGCCCAAGGCGGACCCCACACCGCCGCCGCCGCCCGCCGACCTCCCGCCGCCCAAGCCCCTCGAGGCGGGCGACACCCTCGGCGACTACCGGATCGAGGTCGTGGTCGCCCGGAGCGAACACGGTCGGTTGCTGCGCGCGCGGGACACCAAGCGCGGGCGGACCGTGGCGCTGAAGGTGCTCGACCCCGACGCGGCCCGGGACCGCAATCGGGTCGCACGCTTCCTGCGCGGGGCCAAGCTCGGCGGACGGCTGAAGCACCCGACGATCGCGCGGGTGCTCGGCGCCGGTCACGCCGACGGCCACGTCTACGTCCTCCGCGAGTGGATCGAAGGCGTGAGCCTGGAGGAGGCCTGCCAGAGCGCGGGCGGGCGGCTGGAGCCCCGGCGCGCGGTGGAGCTCGCGATCCAGCTCTGCGACGGGCTGGCGCACCTCCACGCCCAGGACGTGGTCCACAGCCACGTGTCTCCGTTGGACGTCCTGGTCAGCGCGCACGGGGCCCCCAAGCTCCTCGGCCTCGGGCTCGCCAAGCGCAACCCCACGACCCCCAGCAGCAAGAAGCAGCTCGAGGTCACCGACGAGGGCGACGTGCTGATCCCCTCGGCCTACGTCGCCCCGGAGGCGGCCCTCGACCGGAGCAACCTCGACCCTCGCGCCGACGTCTACGGGCTCGGCGCGACGCTGGCCTATGCGCTGTGCGGCAAGGCGCCCTTCTCCAAGACACCGGACCGTGAGGCGCTGCTGAAGGGGAGCGCGCTCGCGCCCCGGGCCTTGATCCCCGAGCTCTCCGAGCCCCTCGACGCGCTGCTCCGGCGCTGCCTCGACCCCAACCCCACCGAGCGCTACGCCAGCGCCGCGGAGCTGGGCGCGGCCCTCGCCGCGCTCCCCGAGGTCGGTGGCCAGGCGGTCGCCGACGAGGCGCCCACCGACGAGGCGCCCGCCGAGGAGGCGCCCGCCGAGGAGGCTCCCGCCGAGGCGGGCCCGCCCACCGAGCCCGCGCCGCCCGGGGTCCCCGAGCAACCCGAGCCTCCCGCGCCGGCCGCGGACGACGCCTCCGCCGCCGAAGCTCCCAAGGAGGACGGCTAGTGCCCCAGGTTCCCCAGGCGTCCCGCGGGGCGCAGAGTCTTCCGCCCTCGACCTTCGTCGCCTTCCGCGAGCTGATCCTCGCGCGCGCGGCCGCGGGCACGCTGATCCCGCTGCACCTGGGCGACACCCTCCTGCCTCCGCCGGCGGAGGCGCGGGCCCTCGACCTCGAGGACCCCGCGCTGCACCGCTACGGCCCCGTCGCGGGCTTGCCGGAGCTGCGCTCGGAGGTCGCCCGCGACCTGACCCAGTCCGGCGCGGTGTGCGAGCTGGGCGAGGTCGTGATCACTCCCGGCGCGACCGGCGCCCTCGACGTGGCCCTCGACGCGGTGGTCGACCCCGGCGAGGAGGTCCTGGTCTTGACCCCCTCCTGGCCGCTGATCTTCGGGATCGCCTCGCGGCGGGGCGTGCTGCGCCAGATCCCGGTCAGCGACTCCGGCGCGCTCCCCAGCCCCGACGCCCTCGCGGAGAGGGTCGCGGCCGCGATCACGCCGAAGACCGTGGCCGTCTACTGGAGCGACCCCAACAACCCCGTCGGCTGGACGCTGACCTCGGCGCACCGCGACGCGCTCTACGCCCTCGCCGAGGAGCACGGGCTCTACGTGGTGGTCGACGCCGTCTACGCCGACCTCGTGTTCGAGCACGTCACGCCTCCGCTGGCCGACTACAGCGGCGCGCGCCGCGAGCGGACCTTCCTCGCGGTCTCCTACTCCAAGCGCTTTGGCCTCGCCGGGCACCGGGTCGGCGCGCTGTGTTCGCCGCCGGCCCTCGCCGAGCTCGCGGCTCGGCTCGTGACCTACACCACCTACCACGCCAGCCACGCCGGCCAGCGCATGGCGCTGGGGGTGTTCGGCGGCGACCCGCACGCCGCGCGCGCGGCCTGGCACCAGCTCGCCCGCGCCGGGCGCGACGCCGCGTGCGCCGCGCTCGTCGAGGCGGGGATCGCCCACACCCGGCCCGGGGGCGGGGCGTTCGTGTTCCTCGACCTGCGCGAGCTGGCCTCCGACGGCGAGGCCGCGACGGCGCTCATGCTCCGCGCCCTCGAGCAGCAAGGCGTCTCCCTCGCGCCGGGGGCCGCCTTCGGCGACGACTACGCTCGCTTCGCGCGCCTGTGCTACACGGCCACGACCCCGGAGCGCGTGGTCGCCGGGATCGAGGGCCTGCGCAAGGCGTGGCTCGGCGAATAGCCCGGGCATGGAGCAGATCGGCCCCTACCGCGTCGTCGCCGAGCTGGCCCGGGGCGGCATGGGCGTCGTCTACCGCGCCCAGGACGCGAGCGGCCAGGAGGTCGCGCTCAAGCTCCTGCTGCCCGAGCGGGTCTCCAGCCAGCGCGCGCTGAAGCGCTTCGCGATCGAGGCCGAGGCGCTCAGTCGGCTCGCGCCGCACCCGCACGTCGTGCGCCTGGTCGGCCGGGGCGAGCACGAGGGCGCGCCCTGGATCGCCATGGAGCTGGTCGAGGGCGAGTCCCTCGCCGAGCGCCTGCGCCGCGGGCCGTTGGGGATCGCGGAGTCGCTGCGCGTCGCCCGTCACGTCGCCGAAGCGCTGAACTACATTCACGGCGAAGGGCTCGTGCACCGGGACCTCAAGCCAGACAACGTGCTGCTCCAGGACGGCAAGGCGCTGCTGACCGACTTCGGCCTCGTCTACGACGCCGAGTCCAGCCAAGATCGCCTGACCCAGACCGGCGTGTTCCTCGGGACCCCGGGCTACTGGCCGCCGGAGCAGGGTCGGGGAGACAAGGCCAAGATCGGGCTGCGCTCGGACCTCTACGGGCTGGGTGCCTTGCTCTACGCCTGCCTCACCGGGCGGCCCCCGGTGGAGGGCCCCACGGTCCTCGCCTGCCTCGCGCGCAAGGCCTTCGAGCAGATCCCCCCGCCGCACGAGCTGCGCGCGGAGGTGCCCGCCTGGCTGAGCGAGCTCTGCATGCGGTGCCTGGCGGTCGAGCCTGCCCGGCGCCCGGCCTCGGCCTACCTCGTGCGGCGCGCGCTGCTCCGGGGCGACACGGCGAGCCGGCGCAGCGAGCGCAGTCCGCTGGTGGTGGCCGCGCTGGCGCTGCTGTTGGCGCTGGTCGGGGTGGGCGGGGCCGCCGTGGCCTGGACTCGCACCTCGGGGGGGTCCCCGGGGGCGGCAGGCCACGAGAGCCCGGCGGCGGTCACCACCGCCGACTCGCTCCCGCGGGCGCGACCCCAGGCGCCCGAGCCGGATCTGCCCGAGGTGTGCGTGCTCGACGGCGGCCGGCCCCAGGGTGAGCTGGGCGAGTGCGTGACCCTGTTCGAGCCCTGGGCCTTCGCGGTCGAGGAGCGCGCGCTCCGCTACCGCTGCGTCGCCCCCGGGCGACCCGAGCTCGCGATCCCGCTCAGCCTCGGTGCGGGGGCTTGGGAGGTGCGCCTGGACCTCGCGCGGTTCCAGGCCGTGGCCTCGGGATACTTGGCGCTGGCGTTGGTCGCGGACCCCCCGGGCAGCTCGGGGGCGTCGTTGGGCTGGATGCTATGCCGCTCGGCGAGCTACGGGTTGCGGATCGCGCCCCTGGCGACTGGCGTGAGGCGCGACGGGTTGTGGGACGAGCTCGACGTCAGCCCCTGCGGTCCGCTGAGCGTGCACGTGCGCTGGGAGGAGCCTCGGCTGCGGATCGACGTCTATTCGCCGGAGGGACGAGTCAGTCGGCGCGTGCTGAACCACACCGGCGCAGCCCCGCGCGGCGCCGTGGTGCTGCGCCTGGGTGGGTTCCAGCGGGCGGTGGCCGCGAGTACGGGCGACATGGGGGGCGAGTGGAACCTCGGGCGCTGCGAGGCGAGGGTCGAGCGTCTGGCGATCTACGGCCGGGCGCTGGCCCTCGACCCCGGGCGGTGTCAGGGTCCGCCGTTCCTCCAGGGGCGTCTGGGCTGGGACTTCGCCACCCGGCCGGCGGCTGAGGTCCGGGGCCGAATCGAAGCGCTGATGGGCACGGGCACCGACACCAGCACCACGCGGCTCTTGCCCTACCTGTTGATGTTCCTCGAGGCTCGCGCCGGCGAGCTGGGCAGCGCGCTCAACCGGCTGACCGCGCTGCGTACCGTGACCCGCGGCTTCGCGCGGGCCAACACCTGGAGGTCCGATCTCCATTGGGTGCGCAACCGGATCCAGGCCGACCTCTGCCACTACCCGCCGGCCCTCCGTCCGCTCCTGGTGCAGGTGCTGGACGAGCGGCCGACCTTGCCCGAGGCCGTGGAGACGGTCAGGGAGCAAGAGGACGGCTACGACAAGACGAAGTTCGCCAACTCCGCCCACGAGTTCTACTGGGACTGGGTCGTGCTCACGATCCTGCTCGAGGCCGAGGAGCAGCCGCCCGAGCTCACCATGCACCCCCTGCGCCCGCACTTCCAGGCGAACCTCCACGCTGAGGTCCGCCGCCGACTCGCCGAGCTCGGCGCACCCCCTCCCGTCAGCGAGGCCGAGGCCCGTTGGCGCGGCTACCTCGCCTTCTACGACGGCGACTACCGCCGGGCCCTCGACCTCTGGGCGCAGATCTCCACGCCGGGGGCGAAGGTCCAGCGCGCCATGGCCTGCGCCGAGCGCTGGGTGCGCTACTAGAAGGCGCGGGCCCCCGGGGCCTTGGCCGCGAGCTCGGCGGCCCGCGCGATCCCGGCCGCCTTGATCGCGTCGCGGCCCTGGCGGTAGGGCAGCGCGTGCTGATCCACGGGCTCGGTGGGGTCGACGCCGACGCCCTCGAGCACGACGCCGTCGGAGAGCGAGCTGGCCTCCTTGACCGGGAGGCAGATCACCGAGCCGTCGGAGAGCTGGCGGAAGGTGCAGGCGATCACCGCGCCGGCGGTGGTCTCGCCGATCAGGGGCCCGATCTTCTTCTTGCGCCAGGCGTAGGCGAAGGCCTCCTTGGCCGAGCGCGAGCCGCTGTCGATCAGGCACACCACCGGCCGCTCCCAGGTCGCGCGTCGACCCGAGAAGCGGTTCAGGATCGCGCTCACGACCATGGGCGAGCCGCCGCGGCCGCGCACGTCGAGGACCAGCGCGTCGCAGTCGGCGAAGGCGCCGGTCAGCGCGTCGTCGAGGATCTTGACCACCCGCGGGTTGATGAAGTGATAGAGCCGGATCACGCCCAGCTTGGCGCCCTCGTGCTCGACGACCTCCACGCTGG
>Ga0070729_10002726_pt1 | contig 22026 bp, 18 predicted proteins | sample tdDd472_FD_66725 | JGI IMG/M metagenome (GOLD analysis project Ga0070729, IMG submission 66725) | Marine sediment microbial communities from the Atlantic coast under amendment with organic carbon and nitrate - tdDd47.2 | ecosystem: Environmental > Aquatic > Marine > Coastal > Sediment | place... | reverse complement strand
TTCTGGCCCGGTTGTCCATTCTGTCCGGACTCTCCGGACCCGCTGCCGGACCCTTGCCGGGAACCTGCCACCTGCCCGCCGGCACCCGCCTCGCCAAGATCGGACTCGCTTACTTCGGCGTTACCGCCACCCTGCTGACCAGAGCCTTGTTGAGAACCTTGTTGAGAACCACTTTGACTGCCGCTTTGACCGCCTTCGGCACCTTGTTGCGAGCCTTGCGATCCCTGGGATGACCCCTGGGACGATCCCTGAGACGATCCCTGAGATGAACCTTGCGATGACGACTGCGATTGCTCGCCTGCCTGGCCGGCTGAACCACCGCTCATCGGCGGTATCGACTGACTGCCGCTGCCTGATTGCTGCTGCAAACCCGTACCACAACCTGCCAGCAGAACGCTGCCAAGCAATGGCAAAAGTAGTTTTTGAGGAACACAGCGGACAATCACGCGAATCACACAGCTCTCCATTAATTATTGCTTTTACGATGCGGCAGGGCTGACCCTGAATCTAACCTGAGCCTAAGTCACTAATGTACCCTATCCGGCCCTCGTCTACAGGCATGGAAACGGTACATTTCGCCTGCTGTACAAGGATATGAGCCCGCAGGAAGGCACAAGTTCCTGTCATATCTGTTTACCGGTTGATGTCTGCCGCACAAATAACTTACTCCACTAATTACTAACGCGTTCGAGGCTATCCGGTTGACCATCAAAGCCCCGCGATTTAACGAAATAAAAGGGTTTGCGGGGCTCAGGTCATAGTTGTGGCCATAGCAACAGCGGCGTTGCGTCTGTTAGCATCGCGCTCCTGAACCCGCGTCAGTAAATACGCGCATATTAAGTACCGGAGAAAACCATGAGCCTTGAAGCCACCCTTGCTGAACTGCAGTCACAAGTCGGTCAGGAGATTCACACCAGCGACTGGGTGGACATGACCCAGGACATGATCAACGAGTTCGCCTCTGCCACCCGCGATCATCAGTGGATTCACACGGACCCCGAACGCGCCGCCAAGGAATCACCGTTCAAAACCACCATCGCTCATGGCTACTTCACGCTGTCGCTGTACCCGTTCCTCCGCGGCCTGGTCGATGAAAGCAAACCGTTGTTCCCGGGCACCAAGAACGTCATTAACTACGGCATCAATAAACTGCGCTTTCCGGCACCGGTGCCGGCGGGCAGCCGCATCAAGGCGCATTGCGAGCTCGTATCTGCCGAAGAAGTAAAAGGCAGCATTGAGCTGGTCGAAAAATTCTCTGTGGAAGTTGAAGGCCAGGACCGCCCGGCATGCATCGCCGAATGCGTCATGCGCCTGTATTTCTAATTCGTTAACCACTTCTGATTCGAATAAGAAAAACTTATGAGTTCTGAACCGCTACTGGTAGAAGTCCGCGACGATGTTCTCAGGGTCACTATCAATCGCCCCGAGAAGCGCAACGCACTGAACCTTGCGTTACTGGATGCCATCGGTGAGACGTTTGAATCTCACGCTGACCATCCGGACATCAAACTGGCTCTGTTAACCGGCGCGGGCGACAAAGCCTTTGCGGCCGGCGGCGATTTGAAAGAACTCGATGCAGTGCGCTCCGAAAAAGACAGCCTTGCGATGTCGCGTCGCGGCCGCCTTGCCCTCGATCAGATCCGCTACTTTCCGTTTCCGGTGATCGGTGCCCTTAATGGCCTGGCATTAGGCGGCGGCGCAGAACTTGCGATGGCCTGCGACCTGCGCATTGCAGCTGCTCATGCCGAGGTGGGACTAATCCAGTCACGCCTGAACGTCACCACCGCCTGGGGCGGTGGCATTGATCTGCTGGATGTAGTCGGCGATTCGCGCGCCCTGCATATTCTGATTACGGGTCAGCGCCTGAAGGCCGAAGAAGCACTGCAACTGGGAGTGGTGAATGCCGTTGCCGGTGAAGACTTTGCCGCGTCGGTCGAAGACTTTATGCAGCCCTATCTGTCACATAACCGACAGGTTATCAGGGGTTACAAAACGACCGCTTTGGCGCACCGCAAGCGCCTGCACGAAAAACTGGATACGGTTGAAGAAGAACAGTTCGTCAAAACCTGGATTCATGACGATCACTGGGAAGCGGCGGCCAAGGCCCTCAAGCCCAGAAAATAGGACCTAAGCTGTCTTACCCAGCACTTCCTCGCGCAGCTCGCGACGCAGAAGCTTGCCGACATTCGATTTCGGCAGTTCATCACGAAACTCTATGATCTTCGGCCGCTTATACGGGGTCAGCTCTTCTTTGCAGTAGGCCTTGATGGCATCGACGGTCAGCTTGCTGCCTTTTTCCAACACAATGTACGCAGCGACCTGCTCGCCCGAGTCGCCGTCTTCCGGAGTGTCGTCAGGCACGCCGATGCAGGCAGCCTCATCAATATCCGGATGCGCCACCAGCACTTCTTCCACCTCACTGGGGAACACGTTAAAGCCGGAAACCAGAATCATGTCTTTCTTGCGGTCGACGATGCGGAAGAAACCCAGCGGATCGACAGTAGCAACATCGCCGGTGCGCAGATAACCGTCTTTGGTCATCGTTTCGGCAGTAGCATCATCGCGTTGCCAGTATCCCTTCATCACCTGCGGGCCTTTAACACACAGCTCGCCAGGATCGCCCACTTCCACTTCATTACCATCGTCGTCGAGCAACTTGATGTCGGTATCAGGTAACGGCAGGCCAATACTGCCGGTGTAGCGGGTTGAAGTGGCTGCATTGGTCGTCACTACAGGCGAGGCCTCTGACAGACCGTAACCTTCAAGAATGTTGGTGCCGGTGGCTTCTTTCCAGGCGCGGGCTGTTGGCTCCATCACGGCCATGCCGCCCGCCGACACAATCTTCATGCTTGTCAGGTTCACACTCTCGAGTTTCGGATGCTTCACCAGACTCTGATACAGCGTGTTAACGCCGGTCATTGCCGTGAACGGCCACTTCTTCATCTCTTTGATCAATCCCGCTGTGTCGCGCGGGTCGGTAACCAATACGTTGTGACCACCAGTCTCGAGATAAGCAAGACAGTTACAGGTAAGTGCGTACACGTGATACAGCGGCAATGGCGTCAGCACCACGTCGTAACCGGGCCGGGTCACCCCCGAGAACCACGCATTAATCTGCCGCATGTTTGCGACCATATTGGTGTGCGTCAGCATTGCACCTTTCGACACACCCGTCGTGCCGCCGGTGTACTGCAGGAAGGCGAGGTCACCGCCCTCCAGTTCGCGCGGACGACGGTACACCAGATCACTGGTACCGATCGTTTCGTCGAAGTGCTTGGCATGGCGCAACTTATAAGGCGGCACCATCTTCTTGATGTGGCGCACCGCAAAGTTAAGCAACTGCCGTTTCGGAAACGGCAGCATGTCACCCACTTCAGTCACAATCACGCTGCGCACCTTCGCGCCCTCAGCGATGGCTTCTTCAAGCACATGGGCACTGTTGGCGACGATGACGATTGTTTTCGCGCCGGAGTCTTTCAGCTGATGGGCAAGTTCACGGGCCGTGTACAACGGGTTTACATTCACCACCACCAGACCGGCCCGCAAAATGCCGAACAACGCCACAGGATACTGCAGCAGGTTCGGCATCATGATTGCGACACGATCACCCTTGTCCAGACCGAGACGGTTCTGCAGATAAGCGGCAAAGCGCGCACTGAGAACATTCAGTTCTGCAAAGTTAATGGTGTGTCCGAAGTTGCTGTAGGCGGGTCGCTTGGCGTATTTCAGCACCGACTTCTCAAATACATCGACCAGCGTTTCATGAGCGGCAAGCTCAATACTCTTGGGGATGCCAGAGGGATACTGATTCAGCCAGATTTTTTCCATACCGGAGGTCCGCAGCAGCTTGTTATTTTTAGGGCTAGTTCTAGCCGGCTTATGACAGCGTTGCCGTTGATTGTCGCACCGGCGTGCGGGGAAATCACCCGCGCAGACCGCTGAAAACCGCGTAGTGCTTGCGACCGGATGAAGGTATCGCCATCATTAGCGTTTGTACATTGATTTTGCCGGAGTTTGTGGTGGATCGTTCCAGAATCCCGCACTTTTACAAGATGTCTGTCGATGAGCGTGTGCGCGCTGTGCGTGAGCGCGGTCTGGTCGATGACAGCGATTTCCAGATGCTCAGCAGCGGTGATCACACGCTGAATCTGAGTGCGGCCGACAAGATGATCGAGAACGTCATCGGCGTCATGGGCATGCCGATCGGTCTGGGCCTGAACTTCCTGATTAACGAGCGCGACTATGTAGTGCCGCTCGTGGTCGAAGAGCCGTCTATCGTCGCCGCACTAAGTGCCGCCGCAAAAATGGCCCGCTCTGCCGACGGCTACAAAACCGAATCCGATGACCCGATTCTGATCGGCCAGATTCAGGTGGTCGAAATCCCGAACATCGAACTCGCCAAAGAGGAAGTACTAAACCGCAAGCAGGAAATTCTGGATCTCGCCAACAGCTTCCACCCGCGCATGGTCGCACGTGGTGGCGGTGCCAAAGACATCGAGATCAACAGCTACCCGTCGACATCCAGCAACTCGGAAATGCTGATTGTGCATTTGCTGGTAGACACCCGCGATGCGATGGGTGCCAATCTTGTAAACGGCATGTGTGAAGGCGTTGCCTCACTGATAGAAACCATTACCGAAGGCAAAGTTTTCCTGCGGATTCTCTCCAACCTGGCGGACCGCTCGATAGCCCGTGCGGAAGTCACCCTGCCCGTGGATGTGTTGGCTGGCAAGGGCTACAGCGGGGAACAGGTGCGCGACGGCATTATTATTGCCTCCGATTTTGCGCAGGTAGACCCGTACCGCGCTGCCACCCACAACAAAGGCATCATGAACGGTATCGATGCCGTAGCGCTGGCCACCGGCAACGACTGGCGTGCCATTGAAGCAGGCGCTCACGCCTATGCCGCACGCGATGGCCGTTACACAGCTTTGTCACGCTGGTGGAAAGATGAGTTCGGCAATCTCCGTGGCAGTATTGAACTGCCGTTGAAAGTCGGTACGGTTGGCGGTCCGCTCGAGTCCAACCCGAGCGTTGCTGTAAACCTGCGACTACTGAATGTTGAGTCAGCCACCGAACTGGCCGAAGTAATGGCTGCGGTCGGACTGGCACAGAACTTCGCTGCGTTAAAAGCGCTGGCCACCGAAGGCATTCAGGCGGGTCACATGACACTGCATGCCCGCAGCGTTGTTAAAGCGGCTGGCACTCCACCCGAACTCTTCGACGCTGTACTTGAAGAGGTTCTGAAGAGTGGTGAGATCAAAGTATGGAAAGCCCGCGAAGTTCTCGACGAACTGGGCGGTGATGCAAAAACCAGCGAAAGCGCTCCGGCAAAGAAAGCCTCTACCGAAGAAGCCGACGGCGTAGGTCACGGCAAGATCATCCTGTTGGGCGAACACGCCGCTGTCTATGGCCGCCACGCTATTGCCTGCCCCATCCCTCTGAATATGCGCGCTCGGGTCGAAGACTGTGATGACGACGGTGTGCACCTGCTCATCCCGAAATGGGGCGTGGAATACCAACTGAACCCGGTCAAAGAAAACCGTCGCTCGTTTGAACGTGCCGCCGGCGAGATTCTTGATCAGCTGCAATTGGGCGACCGCGGCATGCGCATTGAAGTATTCCCGGACGTGCCGCGCGGCATGGGTATGGGTGGTTCAGCTGCATTGGCGGTCGCAGTAGTTCGCGCCATCGATCAGCACTACAAGCTGAACCTGAGCGATGAACAGATCAACAACTTCGCTTACGAGTCGGAGAAGATTGCGCACGGTCAGCCCAGTGGTATCGACAACACCATGGCTACCTATGGCGAGCCGCTGGTGTTCCGCAAAGGCCATCCGCCCTTGGTCGAAATTCTGAACATTCCGAAGGCGCTCAATCTGGTGGTTGGCATGACGCCGTCCGAAGGACTCACTGCTAAAACCGTAGGCGCAGTGCGTGAAGCCCACGCCCGGCAACCGAAGATTTACGAGAAGATCTTTGACGACATCGACAACCTCGTGCTGCGTGGCGTATCGGCTATTCAGGACAGCGATGTAGCCACACTCGGCGAGTTAATGAACATTTGCCAGGGACTTCTGAACGCACTGCAGGTTTCAACGCCCGAACTGGAACGCGGCATTCAGGTCGCACGCGACGCCGGCGCTCTGGGTGCCAAACTCACTGGTGGCGGCGGTGGCGGTGCCATGGTGGCCCTGTGCAAAAGCCCTGCACACAGCGGGGAAGTTGCCGAGGCGTTACAGAGCCGCGGCCTGACCCCATTCAGCTTCACGGTCGGAGGCTGAGGCGTCATCAATGAACACCTATGACGATAAAGGCAATGACCTGCTGATACTTGTCGACAGCGACGACAACGAAATCGGCACGCTGGGTAAAACCGAATCGCATCAGGGCGACGGTACATTGCACCGCGCATTTTCTGTATTCCTCTTTGACGAACAGGGCCGGGTATTAATTCAGCAACGCAGTGCTCACAAACCTTTGTGGCCGCTCATCTGGGCGAACAGCTGTTGCAGTCACCCGCGCGCCGGTGAAGACACTAGTGATGCCGCGCAACGCCGCATCAAAGAAGAACTGGGTGTGAGCACCGAACTGGATTATCTCTACAAGTTTGAATATCAGGCTCGTTGGGATGACACCAAGTCCGAACACGAACTCTGCTGGGTTTTTGCCGGGCACTTTTCCGGCGAGCTCATCATTGATGCTAACGAAGTGGCTGACAGCCGCCTGGTCACACCGGACGAGCTCACTCAGCTGATTGCCGGAGATCCGGACAGCTACTCACCCTGGCTGAAACTGGAATGGCAACGCATCTGTGCCGACTTTCTGGATGACATCCTCGGCAAGGCCGCATAAGCAGCACCCTCCGGGGTAATTCCCGCCCGGGCACGCTTGTCATAGCAAGCCCATAACACTCTAAGCTACTGATTTAAAAACACTCAACTAATTTGTTGAGAATTATTCCTATTACCTATTGATAACGATTCCCATTTGCAATAGATTGCGCATCCTTAAATCTGTACGGGCTCAAAAACCCGCATTTACAAGGAAGCCAATCAACATGGATGCCCTCCGTAACAGCAGTCAGATCAATACCGCAGCAACCCTGCTCGCCCTAATTCTGACAGCCACATCTTTTTCTGCCGCAGCAGAAGACGTTGCTACTGAAGACGCGACTGCAGCCACTGATGCAGCAGCTGAAACCGCCGGCGAAACCGAAACCCAACGCCGCGATGTTGAGGTACTGACCATCATTGGCAGCACCCGTGGTGTTGAAGACATCGCCGGTGCCGCTTACAAAATTGATGAAGAGCGCATTCAGCAGTTTGAGTATCCGGATATCAACCGCATCCTGCGGGACGTTCCCGGTTTGTACCTGCAGGAAGAAGACGGCTTCGGTCAGCGCCCCAACATCGGCATTCGCGGCTCAGGCAGTGACCGCAGCAGCCGCATCGCTCTGCTGGAAGACGGCGTGCTGATCGCACCCGCTCCTTATGCTGCACCTTCCGCTTACTACTTCCCGACCGCCAAACGCATGCGCAGCGTCGAAGTACTGAAAGGTCCTTCAAGCATTGAAGTCGGCCCGCGTACCACCGGCGGCGCCATCAACATGCGTTCAACCGAAGTACCCGATGACCTGTCTGCTTTCATCAGCGCACAAGCGGGCACCGATGATGCCTACGATGTACTGGCGCGCTTCGGCGGCAAGAAAGGCGTGTTCGGCTTCATGTTCGAAACCGTGCAACAGGACTTTGACGGCTTTAAAGAGCTGTACGTCAACGACGCCAAGCAAAGCACCGGCTTCAATACTCAGGACTACCAGCTCAAGCTGCGCCTCGAATCCCCGTCAGACTGGTCTTACTTCCAGGCGGTGGAACTGAAGCTGGGTCGCACCGATCATGATGGCGACGAAACCTATCTTGGCCTGACCGAAGAAGACTTCGCGGCCAACCCGTACTACCGCTACACCGCTTCCCAGCTCGACAACATTAAAACCCAGCACGAGCAGACCCAGCTGACTTACATGCTGGCCCCGGCGGGTGAAGAATGGGACTTCAGTGCCACCATTTACAACAATGAGTTCGCCCGTAACTGGTTCAAACTGGCCAAAGTGAACGGCGTCAACATCACCGATGTTCTTGAAGACCCGACCACCTATGCCACTGAACTGAGCTATCTGCAGGGTACAGACAGCCCCGATGATGCTCTGGTGAACCGCAACAACGCCCGCACCTACTACTCGCGAGGCGTTCAGGCCCAGCTCGGCAACAACTTCGAGTGGAGCAAAGTATCCATGCGCTCGCTGCTTGGCGTGCGCTTCCACAAAGACGAAGAAGACCGCTTCCAGGACGATGATGCGTTCCGCATGGACAACGGCGTTATGGTTCTCACTGACGACGGTGAGCCGGGCTCGGCAACCAACCGCGTTAGTGATGCTGAAGCCGCATCGATCTTCTGGGCAGGCGACATCGACTTCGGCAAATGGAAACTGGAGCCGGGCATTCGTTACGAAAAAATCCGCATGACCCGTAACGACTACGACACCGCTGATCCCGACCGCGGCGACGGCCCCACCCGCGTTCGCAAAACCAACATCGACGTGTTTATTCCGGGTCTCGGCGCGATGTACTACATCAACGACAACTGGTCTCTGCTGGGCGGCGTCTTCAAAGGCTACAACCCGCCTGCACCGGGTAGCAGCTCCAATGAGGAATCGAGCATTAACTACGAGTTCGGTACCCGCTGGAACAAAGGCACCGGCAGCATGAGCGCAGTCGCTTTCTATAACGACTACAGCAACATCGTCGGCACAGTCTCCGCATCTACCGGCGGCGACGGCAACATCGGCGATCAGTACGATGGCGGTAAGGCCAAAGTGGCAGGCTTGGAGTTTGCGACCGGTTACACCGCCAACAATGCCGGTAACGTCTCGTTCCCGCTGCAGTTCACCTACACCTGGACACCGCTGAAAGAGTTCAGAAACTCGTTCGAGAGTGACTACGACCCCTGGGGCGAAGTCGAAGCCGGTGATGAACTGCCGTACATCCCCGAGCACAAATGGCTGGCTTCAGCGGGTGCTGTCGGAAACAAGTGGGAAACCTATCTGAACCTCACCTTCACCGACAAAATGCGCACCATCGCAGGCAGCGGCACGATCCCGGCTGAAGAATCGACCGACTCGTATCACATCGTCGACATTGCCGGTAAATATCACATCACGAAGAACATCGCGGCTACAGCGCGCATCGACAACCTGCTCGACAACGAATACCTCGTTGCCCGTCGTCCGGCAGGTCTGCGTCCGGGCAAACCGCGCCAGGCGTTTGTTGGTGTTCAGCTGACCTTCTGACCTAATTGCAGAACCAGCTCCCGCAATACGCAACAAGCGGGAATCAAAAAAAGGGCTTTCGTTTTCACGAAAGCCCTTTTTCTTTTACTGCTTTTTGACTGTAGCTTTGACTGTCTTCAATCGAAATTAAGCAAGCAATGTACTTCTTCAATCTACTTCTTGAGGTCTGCAAACAAACTAGAAACGCATACGCCAATCCAGCTCCAACCGGTCCGAACCCACATCCAGTTTAAAACCGTTGTTGGTACGGGTCAGCAGCAGGCGGCCCATCGTGGCAGCTTTGCCACTTCGAACCTCCAGCCAGTTGATAACACCTTCTTCAAAGTCGGCTTCAGTTACATCAGCCTCCAGATCCAAAGTGCCGGTCATTTGAGCACCGGTCAGTTGCTGCTGACCGGCCACATATGCACTGCCAGCTGTCAGAAACAGGTCGTCAGCCTCTTCAGAAGCAAAGCCCGCAATCGGCATAAAAGCCAATGAAAACAATGCTATTGAAGCCTTCGACAAGCCCTTAAGCCTGTGTGTTTGCCCTTTCCGTGCTCCACTTACCGGAGCCTTTCCTTTCCCATCCCTTACCACTTAGCACCTCCGCTTGTGCAATGGTTGGTTGTTTCGCGCAGGTTCATTTTTTGGGATTCGGAGTGTCGAAACTTAGAACCAGTTCTCTTTTTGAAAAGGTCAAGGGCAATTTTGTTGCTGATTAAGTCAAACCTGTGAACTGATTACGTTAAGAAGTTAGCCCCGCAAAGACATTTGAGCAGACTGTTTTATTTTCTTAAAGACACAAAAAAGCCGGTCGATTTTCACCGGCCGACTTTTTATTCTTGCAGAGTGCGCAATCAGACTTTGGCGAGCGCTGCATCCAGTGCTTCGATCAGGTCTTCCGCATCCTCCAGACCCACAGACAAACGCACCAGGCCGTCGATAATGCCGACGCGCTTGCGCTCCTCTTCATCGATGGCCGCGTGAGTCATCGTCACAGGGTGAGTGATCAGCGACTCTACAGAACCAAGGTTCTCAGCCAGACTCCACAGCTCGACGTTGTCCATCAGCTGCTTACCGGCAGTCAGGCCGCCTTTCACTTCGAACCAAACCATCGCGCCGAAACCACTGGCCTGCTTGCACGCCAGCTCGTACTGCGGGAATGACTCAAGGCCCGGATAGCAAACCTGCTCAACCTTGTCGTGAGTCTCGAGGAACTTCGCCACAGCCATCGCATTTTCAGACTGACGCTGAATACGCACAGACAGCGTCTTCACGCCCTGTAAGGTCAGGAAAGCCACCTGCGGCGACATGATCGTGCCGGTCGAGTTCTGGATGAACCGGACTTTTTCGGCCAGTTCATCGGTGGCGCAAATGACAGCGCCACCCACGGTCGAGTTGTGGCCGTCGAAGTACTTTGTGGTGCTGTGCACGACGATGTCGGCATTCAGCTCCAGCGGGCGCTGATAGAACGGCGTCAGGAACGTGTTATCCACTGCGTGCGGAATACCGTGCTTGCGCGCGATTTCAGATACGGCAGCGAGATCGGTCAACTTCAGCGTCGGGTTGGCCGGCGTTTCGGTAATGATCAGACGGGTGTTGTCCCTAACAGCCGCTTCAACAGCAGCAGGATCAGAGGTATCAACAAAGCTGAATTCCACGCCGAAACGGGAATAGACCATCGTGCTCAGACGATAAGTACCGCCGTAGACCACGTCGGAAATAATGCAGTGATCGCCGGCATTCAAAAACGCCATCAGCACAGCATTGATAGCGGCCATACCCGTACCAAAACAGGCACAGTCGACACCACCTTCAAGCGCAGCGACTTTCTTTTCGAGTGCGGCAACGGTGGGGTTCGCGGTGCGTGAGTACGAGTAACCTTTGGCCAGATACTCGTCTACAGAATCCTGCACATAAGTCGTGGTCTGGTAGATCGGGGTCAGGATTGAACCTGTAACCGGATCCGGCTCCACGCCTTCATGAATTTGTCTGGTAGTAAAACGCATGTTTTCTCCGCATGTTTTCTCTGTATAGAGCGGTCGGGAATAGTAACACCATTCACAGACAGCCCGTTTTCGGTTGTGGGGGATACCTACTTGCGCCAACCAGCGCCATTAGGGAAGATATCCAACCTCATATTTACTCCGGCGCCAGCCAAACCGGCCTGCCGGACATCGACCAGATCGAGCAAAGCTATGACCGCAAACGCCTGGCAAGTTTTTGACCTGAAAGAACTCACCGCAAAAGTTCAGGGTGACGAACCTCATTTTCACGAGTTCCTTCGACAGCCCGGCCTGAGCTCAGCGGTCTATCGCTTGCCTGCCGGCGCAAAAGACATGCAGGCACCGCATCTGGAAGACGAGGTTTACTTCGTCGTCGAAGGCAAAGCCCGCTTGCAGGTTAACGATGAAAACCAGGAAGTCGGTCCGGGCTCGATTCTGTTCGTACAGGCAACCGCCGAACACTCGTTCTTCGACATCACCGAAGACCTGACGCTACTCGCGTTCTTCGGTCCTACCCAAAACGGCTAAGCAGCCGCGCTTAAAGCTGACCGGTAGCGAACTGCTCTTCAGTCAGATCCAGCGTTGAACCATTGCCCATCGCTACAGATGCAGCATATGACTGTGCCCGCGGCAGAACCTGTTCCGCATAGAACTTCGCAGTAACAATCTTCGCCTGCAGGAACTCGCTGTCGCCGTTACCTGCTGCCAGTTTCTCTGCTGCAACAACTGCTGCACGTGCCATCTGCCAGCCGCCGATCACCGTTCCCGCCAACATCAGCAGGTTGAATGAGACCGAACCGGCTGCATCCGGATTTGCCAACAGGAACGCCACAGAATCTTTCAGATTCTCAAGCGCGACAGCAAACTGCTCGCGAATAACCGCCAGTTCGTCATTACCCTCAAGGGCTGGCAACACGCCGCTCATTTCTTCGATGAAGGCGGTGATTGCCGCACCACCGTCGCGCAGGATCTTGCGACCGGCGAGGTCACCCGCCTGAATACCGGTGGTGCCTTCATAGATTGTCGTAATGCGGGCATCGCGCATGTGCTGCGCAGCGCCGGTTTCTTCAACGTAACCGGAACCGCCGTGAATCTGCACACCCAGTGAAGTCAGCACCTGACTCTGCTCGGTAGACCAGCCTTTCACGACCGGCGTCAGCAGCTCGACCATTGCCTGGCTCTGCTGGCGCACAGCTTCATCAGCGCTGTGTGAAGCCTTATCCAGATGGGCCTGTGCGTAGTAGGCCACGGCACGCATCGCTTCGGTAACCGACTTCATCTCCAGCAACATACGACGTACGTCAGGGTGCTGGATAATCGGCACGCCGCCCTGCACACGATCGTTCGCCTGGAACAATGCCTGCTGGTAGGAACGCTCGGAGATGGCAACGCCCTGCAGGCCGACACTCATGCGCGCACGATTCATCATCGCGAACATGCTCATCAGGCCCTTGTTCTCTTCACCGACCAGATAACCTTCAGAACCCTGGAACTCCAACACGCAGGTGGGGCTGCAGTGAATACCGAGCTTGTGCTCGATAGAGACTGTTTCAACTTTGTTGTCTTCACCGGAGGTGCCATCGTCGTTCAGCTTGAACTTCGGCACGAGGAACAGCGACAAACCTTTCACACCTTCCGGAGCACCCTTCACGCGGGCCAGCACCAGATGGATGATGTTGTCGGTCATGTCGTGATCACCCCAGGTGATAAAGATTTTCTGACCGTAAACTTTGTGCGCATCGCCGTCGGGCTCTGCATAGGAACGAATCACTGACAGATCTGAACCGGCCTGCGGCTCGGTCAGGTTCATAGTGCCGGTCCATTCACCGCTTACCATGTTCGGCAGATAAGTCTGGCGCAGTTCATCAGTGGCATAAGACTCGATGGCATGAATCGCGCCCTGAGTCAGGAGCGGACACAACGACCAGGCCAGATTGGCTGACTGCCACATTTCCTCAACTGCAGTGCCCACGAGATACGGCTGACCCATGCCGCCATATTCCGGATCGAGAGCCAGACCACCCCAGCCGCCTTCGACATACTGCTGATAAGCATCTTTAAATTCAGCGGGAACAACTACCTGCCCGTCTGTCAGCTTGGCGCCCTGCGTATCACCGATCACGTTGGTCGGCGCGACAACCTCGCCGGCGAGCTGTGACGCACCTTCAAGCATTGCCTCAACCATATCGGGAGTCGCCTCTTCATAACCGGGCAACTGACTCACTTCTTCCATGCCGGCCAGTTCGTTGATTGCAAACAACATATCTCTGACCGGAGCGCGATACTCAGACATCTGATCCGTCTCTCCATTAATACAATTGGTGTGCAGCGTTTCTCAGGCACGCCCGCCGGGAAGCATGCTTCCACGGGATTATTCTGGACACCTGTGCGCTGCGAACCACCCCGGGTGCTGTGAACAAAGCCTGCTCATAGTCCTCTACAAACTTATTGTTGGTCGGACTTAAGGTCGCAAGAAGGAGCACCTGAAACTCATCAGGACACCTGCGGGGGCGGTCAAGCGGCGGGATTTTAGCATCCCGGGGCATCTTTTTCCCTCTCCGGGACAGAGGGCAGCGGTGCAACCGGAATACAGGAAACTGCTACGATGCTCCGGCGAGTCTCGCTGAGGATCTGCAGATGGATGGCAACACCCCGAAAAACTCTCAAAATTCGCTCTATAAGCTTTATAAACAAAGACTTATAGATGCATCACAACTCTCCGAGCTGCAGCCGGTCGCGCAACAGTTCGGTGTTGCGATTACTACCGCCATGACCGGACAGGCAGACCCGGCCGACCCTGACTGCCCCGTCGCCGCGCAGTTTGTGCCGGATGTCCGCGAGCTGACGGTTCTGGAGCAGGAGCTGCACGACCCGATTGGTGACCACGAGCATGCCCCGGTCAAAGGCATCATTCACCGTTATCCCGACCGGGTTTTGCTGACCCCTGTGTATGTGTGTCCGGTTTACTGCCGGTTCTGTTTCCGGCGTGAAGATGTCGGTAGTGAACCGATGCTGTCCGATGAAGAATTGGAGGCGGCGCTTGATTACATCCGCAACGATGAGGGCATCTGGGAAGTCATTTTGTCCGGCGGTGATCCGCTCATTCTGTCGCCGCGGCGCTTGCAGAACATCCTCAAAAAACTGCGTGAGATAGGGCATGTAAAAATCATCCGCATTCACACCCGGGTGCCGGTGGTTAAACCCGGGGCCATCACTGCAGAGCTCGTCACAATACTTCGGGCGGCCAATCCGGTTTACATCGTTATCCACACCAATCACGCGCAGGAATTTGGCGAGGCTGCCGAAGATGCCTGCGCGGCACTTGCTGATGCCGGTCTGCCCCTGCTCAGTCAGTCTGTACTGCTGAAGGGTGTGAACAATGATGCAAAAACACTGGAGAGCCTTATGCGCAAGCTGGTTGAGAACCGCATCCGCCCCTACTACCTGCATCACGCCGACCAGGCCCGCGGCACATCGCACTTCCGCACCACGATCCGCGAGGGTCTCGAACTCACCACCGCGCTGCGCGGACGGTTGTCCGGGCTGTGCCAGCCGCAGTATGTGCTGGATATTCCCGGCGGACATGGCAAGTCGCCGCTCAGCGCCGACTGGCTGACCGAAACCGCCCCCGGCAACTGGGAAGTGCGTGACTTTCGGGGCAATAGCCACCCGTTTGTGGACAAAGACGCAAAAAACGCGACTTGTGCGGTTACCGGTGACTCTGACGCGGAGTAGAATGCGGCGAAGCATCAACACGCTGCAATCAGCTAACACGTGAAGGTCATGGACAAAACTTCGTACATATTGACGATTACCTGCCCCGATACCGTCGGTATCGTCGCGGAGGTCGCAGGCTATCTGCGCGACAAGAATCTGTTCATCGAAGAGTCCTCGCACTTCGGTGATTCCGACACCGGACAGTTCTTTATGCGTACCCGGTTCATTTGTCCGGAGCAGGAGTTCTGTGGCGATGACTTCGCCACAGGCTTCACGCCGATTGCCGATCAGTTCGGTATGCAATGGCAGGTTCACGACACATCGAAGAAGCCACGCGTTTTGATCATGGTGTCGAAGATCGACCATTGTCTCAATGACCTGCTGTATCGCTACCGCACGGGCGCACTGGACATCGAAATTACCGCTATCGTGTCCAATCATCAGGATCTTCAGAATCTGGCCGACTGGCACAACGTACCATTTATGCATGTGCCGGTAACAGCGGACACCAAGCCGGAAGCAGAAGCCCGCCTGCTGCAGATTGTTGAAGAAACAGAATCTGAGCTGGTCGTGCTGGCACGCTACATGCAGGTTCTGTCAGACGGACTGTGCGAGAAGATGTCGGGCAAGATCATCAACATTCACCATTCGTTCCTGCCCGGCTTCAAAGGCGCACGCCCGTATCACCAGGCTCACGAACGCGGTGTAAAACTGATTGGTGCAACTGCGCACTACGTGACAGCGGATCTCGACGAAGGCCCGATTATTGAGCAGGTCGTAGAACGGGTCAGCCATACGCAAACTGCCGACGACCTTGCGGCTGTCGGCAGAGATGTTGAGGCGATTACGTTAGCCCGTGCGGTGAAGTATCACATCGAGCACAGAGTTTTCCTCGATGGTAACCGCACTGTTGTCTTCAGGCAGTAAGCCCGGAAGCTGATTTATCTGGCGCCCGCCAGCATCTTGTTAGCTTCACGCAAAACGGTTTCGGTGGTTTCCCAGTCGATGCAGGCATCGGTAACCGATACACCGTATTCCAGACCTTCCTTGCCGTTCTTGATCGACTGATTACCGGCATTCAGATTACTTTCCAGCATCAGACCGATGATCGAGCGGTTGCCGTTCACGATCTGCTCGACGCAGTCGCGGGCCACCAGCGGCTGCAGGTTATGGTCTTTATTGGAGTTTGCATGACTGCAATCCACCATGATGCGCTCTGCCAGGCCGGCCTTCTTCAGCGCTTCTTCGGTCAGAGCAATGCTGACTGAATCGTAGTTCGGGCGACCACCACCACCGCGCAGCACCACATGACCGTAGGCATTGCCGGCGGTCTCGAACACTGCAGAACGACCGTCTTTATTAATGCCGAGGAAATGGTGGCCCTGACTGGCAGACTTCAGTGCGTTGATCGCTACATCCAGTGAACCGTCGGTACCGTTCTTGAAGCCAACCGGGGTCGACAAGCCACTCGACATCTCACGATGCGTTTGCGACTCGGTGGTACGTGCGCCGATTGCGGTCCAGGTAATCAGGTCACCGAGGTACTGCGGCATGATCGGGTCAAGCGCTTCGGTCGCGGTCGGCAGACCCATTTTGGTCAGATCAAGCAGCAACTGACGCGCCATGCGGATGCCTTTCTCCACATGGAATGAGTCATCCATATCCGGATCATTAACCAGACCTTTCCAGCCGACAGTAGTGCGCGGCTTCTCGAAATACACGCGCATCAGCACGAGAACGGTGTCTTTTACTTCATCAGCCAGAACCGCAAGCTTCTTCGCATACTCATGAGCAGCCTCAACATCATGTATTGAACACGGGCCGACCACAGCGATCAGGCGCTGGTCTTTGCCATCAAGGATATTTTCTACGGTCTGACGATGCTCCAGTACAGCCGCTTCCAACTCCGGGGCAACCGGCAATTCCGCTGCGATTTCCTCGGGCGTCGGCAAAACGGTTCTGGCGACAACGTTGACGTTATGAATCTTGCTGCTCATCGTTACTTCTGCTTTCTGTCTGTTTTGTATCTGGTTGGTTTATCTGTTCTTTCTACACCGCAATTTTGCCGCCCAAAGCGGGCCGGTCATTTGCTGCGGGGCGCGTAGCATACCAGTTTAGTCCGGATAAAATGTGAAGACTGTCTTACAAAGCCCCAAAATGCAGTACCCCTGCCCATATGGCGGGGAACCGGATAAACCGCCGGAAAAGCTCCCGAAAAAGCTGCTGAATAGCTCCTGAAAAGCTGTCACGAGCGGTCGCGGTCGCGTAAAATTCCGCAGCTTCGCCCTTTCGGGGCCTGCTTGTCCGGTACGTTTCAGCTCTTCTTCAGGATTACTTCCAGAGTTATTTCATTGGCCAGTTCACCATCACTCCGCGCCCGTAGCCGCCTTGGCAAATACCGTATCGAACGGAAGTTGTCTGCGGGTGATCGCGCCACCATCTATCAGGCCTACGACACCATTCACGGTGTGCAAGTTGCGCTGAAGATCGCCAGCCCTGACCTGACACACGATGAAGACTTCTTGCAGGAGTTCCGCATGGAGGCCCGCCTGTCGACACGGATGGAACACCCGAATGTACTGCCCGTGCAAAATGCTGACTTTATCGATGACTATTTTGTTATCGCTATGCCGCTGGGCGTTGAGTCATTAGCCGACAGAATGATGCGCCGCATGTCGACCGACCTTGCGTTGAGCTTTACCAAGCAGGCACTGGCAGCCGTCGCACATGCGCATGAACAAAAAATCATCCACTGCGATATCAAACCGGAAAACTTCATCGTGTTTCCAAATAATCGCCTGCGTCTTTCCGACTTTGGTTTTTCGAAAGTCGCACAACGCACATTGAAAGCGTCGGGCTCGGGCACTGTAGGTTACGTTGCACCCGAACAAGCGGTGGGCCGGCCGATGTTTCAGTCGGACGTATTCTCTTTGAGCCTGCTCATTTATCAATTGTTCAGCGGTCATCTGGCCGAATGGCCTTACGAATGGCCACCGAAAGGTATCGAAAAAGTACGCCGCAAGTTACGCCCCAAAGCGCGCGCCTGGTTACGCAAAGGCATGGAAATGAGGCCACAAGACCGTTACCGTAACGCGGTAGCAATGGAAAAGGCCTTTTATAAGATTCCAAGGCCTAAACGCTAAAGTCCGACGAGCCGCCTCTAAAGAGAAATCCTGAAGGGATGCCCAGAGACTCTTCAATGACTGAAACGCTGAAGTTACAAACAACGACCGTTCTGTCTAAACCGTGTCTCTACACAGGCGATTCCGACTCCGACCGCGACTCTCTCCACAATGCTCTTGGTGAGATTGAAGTCTCATCGGTCGCAAGCTCAGCCAAAGACGGTCCCAACGAAGATTCAGCTGCAGTGATTCCTGTCGGTGACGATGCCGTTGTACTCGTTGTTGCCGACGGCGTGGGCGGACTCCCCGGCGGCCGCAACGCATCGAACATCACCGTTCAAACTATTCGCGACTCGGTAAAAAAGGCAGACGCGGCTAACCTTCGCACCGCAATTCTTGACGGCATCGAACAAGCCAATGCCAAACTGGTGTCGAGCACTAACAGCAGCGCCACCACCATTGCCGTGGCTGAGGTCCGGCCCGGCATTGTGCGCAGCTATCATGTGGGTGATTCAGCCATCTGGCTGGTCGGCCAACGCGGCAAGATCAAAATGCAGACTACGCCGCATTCACCGGTCGGCTTTGCGGTGGAAGCAGGTCTGTTGAAAGAAACCGAAGCATTAAATCATGATGACCTGCACCTGATCTCCAATGTGGTCGGCACTATGGAAATGCGCATCGAGATGGGTCCCGAACTGAAAATGTCGAGCCGCGACACCCTGTTGATTGCCAGCGACGGCATGCTCGACAACCTGATGCAGCATGAAATTGTCCGGACCATCCGCAAAGGCCCGCTGAACAAGGCCATGGACGGTGTGACGCAGCTGAGCCTGAAGCGCATGCACGACCCCACCCCCGGCCGTCCCAGCAAACACGACGATTTCACGGCCATCCTTTACCGCCAGCCAAGACCCAAAAGAAAGCCGGGGCGTAAGGCAGCGAAGAAAGTGCCCCAACCGACAGGCACACAAGACACTAAATAGCGCGCCTTTACAGCATCTATATCGTCATGGGCTATTCCACCCGCCTGCCGGGGTGGGTAGTATGTTCCGCCTCACTCGTTAAACCACCGCAGAAAACCGGAAGTTCACGCTTTCGCGGAGAAAAACAATGACCAACGAATCAACTATTCAACCGTTTGCGCCCGGCGACATTCTTGTCGGCGCTACCCTGCTGAACAATCCTGATGATGACCACGCCGGTCCGGGGCGCATCATTCAGTACGACGCTGATTTCAATGAGAAAGGCGTACTCTGGACAGAAGGCACCACACATCTGGTGGGCGGCTTGACCTTCGGTCCCGACGGCAACCTCTGGGCATTCGACAGCAATGCACATAAGGTGTTGCGCATCAGTCCGGAAGGCAAACAACTACCCGAGATCAAGTTTGCCGACAGATCATTCTCACACTGCAACTTTGCGCCGGATGGCACGGTAATCATGGGTGAGCACCTTGTTGGCGACGGCAGCACCTTCCCTGAATGGATGGGTAACTTCTCCGAGATGGGCACTACTCTCGCAAAAATCCCCGGCGAAGACGTATTCGGCTACGGTCATATCTTCCGTTTCACCCTGGATGGCGAGTTGATCAAGGAATACCACAACGAAGTTCACGGTGGCATGACAGGTTTCCTGGGCTGCACTACTGCAAGCCTTGCGGCTGACGGCAAAACCATGCTGTACAGTTCTGAAACCGGCACACGCCTGATGCAGTACGACCTTGAAAATGACAAGCAACTGCCGGACTTCATCACCTTTGAACCGCGGGAAGGCATGGTGCTGATCGGTATTTATCAGGCTGACGGAAGCGTACTGATGATCAAAGCGGTTTCCCGCTCTGAATTCGTGGTTCAGCATCTGTCCGCAGATGCTGAAGTACTCAGAACCTACGAACTGCCGGGCCCCGGCTGGGCGACGATGGTACCTTCAGCTAAGGATGGAGAGGTTTTCATCAGCAACTTCTTCAGTGGTGATCTGGCAACTCTGAACCTCGACTCCGGCGAGATCGACGTCAAGGTCAATGTCGGGGTAGAACGCTCTCTGGCAGGTATTGCTCAGTACGCCGGCTAGCTTGTAACTCAATAGCATCACAAAAAAGCCCCGCCGATTAAAAACCGGCGGGGCTTTTTTATGCCCTGTTCAACGGTGCGCTACAGGCCGCTACCAGGGCAACACGTTGCCGTCGTAGTTCCAGAAGGTGCCGGTGTTCTGAATGTTGCTGGCATCGATATTGCGGGCCATATCCGCTGCGGCAACATCAGCCGGACGCAGCATCTTCTTCGGCAAACCGGCAACAAAGTCTGTGTCGGTCAGGCCGGGGTTCACCATAGCTACGGTAACGCCCTTGCGCTTCAGCTGTGCGGCGATGTTTTTGTACATCATGTTCACAGACGCCTTGCTGGTGCGATAAAAAGCGTTGCGCGGTGAAGTAACACCTTTGATAGAGCCCTCGCTACTGGAGACCACCACCAGCTTCTTCAGCTCACTGGCGAGCAGGTTCGGATAAAACGCTTCAGCAATTTTTGTCGGACCGTAAACATTCACTTCCATGACCCAGCGGAAATCGTCGTAGTCGAACTTGCCGAGGAACTGCTTACTGGAATCGCCACTGATGCCGGCATTGTTAATCAGAATATCGATCGGCTGACCTTCCATTTCGGCGGCAAGCTCATCAATACGCTCAAAGTCGGTGACATCCAGCTGCACAATCGACAGATTGTCATTGGCGGCAGCCAGTTCGTTCAGCACGTCAGCTTTAGCAGGCTTACGGGCCGTCGCAATGACGTTATAACCGCGCTCAACGTAGAGCTTGGTGAACTCCAGACCGATACCGCGGTTGGCACCGGTAATCATCACGGTAATCACATAACCGTCGGGCAGCGGTGGTGCAACGTAATCGGTTTCCGGCGGCGGCAGCATATTCTTCTCGGCGCCGTGGCCACCGGCCTGAGCCGTTACGCTCATGAATAACACTGCGAATAAAGTAAACATTTTTCTAAACATGATTGTTCTCGCTATCTAAAGAAAATGGCCGGCAATGCCGGCCATTTCGGTTTCCAACTTAGCGTTAGCTTGCTTCTTTAATGTCTGCAGCAACATCTGCAGCTTGCAACGGAATGCTGTCGAGTACCCAGCCTTTCTGATTGCGGCGCTCAGGGCTTGGAATGGCAAACGCCACTTGCGGGCCTGCTGCCTCAACAGCGCGGGAGTCGATGCGCCAGCCTTTGGCATCCCATTCTTTCAGGTGCTCTCTGTAAATCAGAATGCACTTGTCCGAAGGCGTCATAAACTCTTTGGTATTGGTGTCGGGTGTAACCACCGGATGCAGGTTCTCAATAATCTTGATGTCCTGCTCGGCAACATACTGGTTGCGCTGCATGACATAGTCGTCGTTCTTCTCTTCCAGCACGCAGTTACGCATACAGATCAGGTAAACGTACGAGTTATTTTCATCGACCGGACGCTCTACCAGATACTGGTGCAGCCAGAACTCGGGCGATACGTGAATGTACGTCCAGACATGGTTCGGGCCGTGGTAACCGGTACCGGCTTCCAGGTCACCCGCCTGATCGCGCAGGTCACGCATCTGGCCTTCCGGCAGCGGCGGCGCTTTAAACGTATGCCAGAAACCCTGACCCCAGTCGCTGCCGCGGTTGTCGAGGCGCATGTCGTTAACTTTGTACTCTTCGTCTTCGCCACCGAAGCCGTGCGTGTCATGCACATACTCGTTATGCGCAGGGTCGATACCATTCTCGATTGAACGCTCGTAGTTCGCCGCAAAACCATAGTGCTGAATGGTGGCGCGCCAGCCTTCCTGGCCCCATTCGGTGATGTCGATGATCGGCGGACG
>Ga0070729_10002723_pt1 | contig 22043 bp, 26 predicted proteins | sample tdDd472_FD_66725 | JGI IMG/M metagenome (GOLD analysis project Ga0070729, IMG submission 66725) | Marine sediment microbial communities from the Atlantic coast under amendment with organic carbon and nitrate - tdDd47.2 | ecosystem: Environmental > Aquatic > Marine > Coastal > Sediment | place... | reverse complement strand
CCTCTGATATTTCGGTTTCAGTTCCATCACTGGATTCATTGTTGGCACCAAAACCCGGTGGCGTAATTGACAAAGCCCAACACCTTGCAGCTAAAGCATTTCAGGCAAAAAAAACATTTTTCGTTACCAATGGTACATCTACTTCCAATAAAATAATTTTGCAAACAATTATAAAACCTGGTGATGCAATCCTTCTGGATAGAAATTGTCATAAATCTGTTCATTACAGTGTAATTGCTGCCGGAGCAGAACCGATCTACATGCTTCCGTCAGTGAACAATAAATATGGAATTTTTGGACCTATTCCAAAAAAACGAATCATTGAAAGAATGGACACCGCAATAGCCAAAGGAAAAAAAGTAAAAGCCATTATTGTCACAAATTGTACCTATGACGGCTTGATCTACGACATCCAATCTATTGTAGAAGAAGCCCACAAACGCAATATCAAAGTTGTGGTTGATGAAGCATGGTTTGGATATGCAAATTTCCATAACAATTACTATCCAACAGCAATGGCCGCTGGTGCCGATTATGCAACTCAGTCAACTCATAAAACCATGAGTGCTTTTTCACAGGCATCGATGCTTCATGTCAATGATCCTGATTTCGAAAATATCGAAGAATTTTTCATGGAAAATTACATGATGTACACTTCCACTTCACCAGGATATCCAATGATTGCCTCTCTTGATGTAGCCAGAAAGCAAATGGTAATGGAAGGATACAAACTTCTTTCAAATGCTTTGGAATTGGGAAAAGATCTCAAGGAATCCATCAATTCTTTGGAAGGATTTTCTGTACTGGAATTGGAAGACTTGATCTCAGATGAGATAAAAAATGATAACATCCGTCATGATGACACCAAGATCACTGTAGATATTTCCAAAAGTGGCTATACCAACAAAGAGATCGAAGCGGCATTGAGTAACGATTTTGGTATTCAAATCGAAAAATCCACTTTCAACACAATTACATTATTAATAACAATCGGAACTACACGTAGCAAAACCAACCGGCTTTTCCTTGCTCTGGAATCATTATCCAGAAAAGGTAAAAAGTCCAAAGCAAAAAAACGCGATAGCGAAATTAAAATGGTCCTTTCAGATTTGAAATATCTTCCGCGTCATGCCTTTTACTGTGATGGTGAATTGGTAGATATCCGTGATGCTGAAGGCAAAATTTCCACAGTAATGGCAGTGCCTTATCCTCCTGGAATTCCGATATTGATTCCCGGACAGATTATCACAAAAGAAATCATTTATTACCTGACACAGTTGACAGAAAAAGGTGTTGAAATCCACGGTATGGACAAGAATTCTATCAAAATCGCTACTGACGAGGAAGAGAAACAATTGATTGAGAATGGGTATGAAATTAGTTGAACTTGTTAAATTAATTCAATTGGTTGAACTGGGATGCGAATTGCAGTTAGGTCTTCGCAATGGTTTTATTTGAAACAAGAAATTAAAGAGATAGAAAATCACCCTTTAGAAGATAAAATTAAGAACAATTACTTCGTGGCCTTCGTGCTCTTCGTGGTAAAAAAAAGTTAAAAATATGGAAACAAATTTCGGAATATGGTCACTGATACCAGCGATAGTGACAATCATCCTTTGCTACAAAACCCGCAAAGTCCACTGGGCTCTATTTTTTGGAGTATTGACCGGAGCATTTATTTTCCAGGCAAATTTTCTGCTGGGATTCAAGCAGTTGGGAATTTATCTCTACCAGAGTTTCACAGATATGGAGCGATTGAAAATCACCTTTTTCATTTTGATGATCTCAGCAATCCTTCGTGTGCTGGCTGAAACCGGAGCATCAGACAAACTGGGTCATTATCTCGGTGATAAACTCAAATCACAACGCAAATCCAGGCTGGCAGCATTTTTCATCAGTATCATGCTGTTTATCGACGATTACGCCAATGTACTGATTACCGGAGCATCAGTCTCCCCTGTTTTCAAGAAGAATAAAATTTCATCCTTTAAACTCGCTTACTTCATCGATGTCATTGCGTCGGTCTCATCTATCACATTAATTTCTACCTGGGCAGCTTTTGAGATTTCACTCATTGGTGGTGCGACACAAGGTATTCTTGATCAATCTCCAGTGACAATATTTTTTGCATCCATACCTTATCATATTTTTACAATATTGAATATACTTTTTGTACTTTTGGTTGCATGGTTTGGACATTGGTTCTACACAAAAAAACTGGATGAGAATATCACAGAATTCACAGAGCATAAAAAATCAGCACGTAAACGCGATATGCTGATTCCTTTTTCTGCACTTTTGACAATTGCTATTGCAGGAATGTTTGTTGGCGGATTTTTTATGACTCCTGCAGGTGACCGCAATGACCTGGTGACAATTATTGGTAATGCACCGACAATTGACATTCTGAATCTTTCAGTAATCATTGCTTTGATTTTATTGACATTCCTAATGTTCAAAGATCGTATTCTTGAGAAAAAGGAATATTCCTTTCTACTTTGGTACGGTATCAAAGAACTGATTCCTACTGGATTGGTTATTATTCTTGCCAAAGGTTTGGAACTGGTGACAATCGACCTGCAAACCGGATATTACATTTCCGATGCATTCAAGAGTTTTATTACACCAGAATTTCTACCTTTATTCATTTTCATAATCTCAGCATTAGTAACTGTTGCCAGTGGATTCAGTTGGAGTTCGATGGTTTTGGTGATGCCAATTGCTGTTCAAATGGCTGCTAGTTCAGAAGCTCAAATCATCTATTCTGCTGTGGCTGCGACTATATCAGGAGCCATCATGGGAGCACAATTGATTCCCTATTCCGACAAAGCTATTATGTCAGCGGCGGCATGTAAAATCCAACCAATCGACCACATCAATACACAAATGCCACAGATTCTATTTGTTGCCGGATTTTCAATACTTGCATATTTACTAATGATTTTTCTGCCTGTTGGATTGGTTTATGGGATTGTGATATTGTTGTTGGGCGTGAGTTACCTTACGATTGTGAAACTAATACAAAAGAAGACTTTAGCCGCGGATTGACACGGATGAAAACGGATTAATACAGCCACAGATTTTTACAGATGCACACAAATAAATTTTTCCACTTAAATAATAAACATTATTATGTTCATTATTGGAAACTCAAAAACTTCTGTTTAATGAATTAACCAATCAGGCCAGTTAATAGTCATTCCGTTGCAGTTTAACTTCAAAATTTGTTCAATCTGTTTTTTAGCAATTTGAGACTTTTCAGAAACTCCCCATACTCTTATTTCATGCACAATTGTTCGACCAAGTTCTACCATCTCAGAAGTTATCAAATCTGCTGGTGGACAAAGTTGAAAAAGGTCAAGTTCTTTGGCTTTTTCACAAATCTCCATATCAATTCTGTTCACTAACCATCCAAGTCGGAGTTCACGGGTTAAAACACGCATTGATTTTAATGCTTCGAAAGAAAAAGAAGTAACAATGCAGAAATCCAAAAGATTATGATTGTGAATCAAAGACAATACTTGTTGTGGAAGATTTTCCACCTCTCCTTTTAACTCTATATGATATGTGACTTTGTTATCATAGATTGAAAATAATTTTTTCAGGGTAAGCATTTTTTCTTCAGAAAACAACAAGGACGAAAACCAGGAACCCATGTCTAAAGCAATTAATTCATTGGAATTACATTCTTCTATTTTTTGAGGGCCATGGCCATATCTTTTGAGAGTTTTATCATGACACAAAACCACAATTCCATCTGTACTTAGTTGTGTATCCAGTTCAAACTCTTTCACACCCATATCAATAGCAATTTTAAAAGCTGAAGCAGTATTTTCAGGAGCATAAGCTGATGCACCTCTATGGGCAATTATTCGAAAATTGGAAGGAACATTTATTGGCAACATAAAAAAAACCTCATTCTATATAATAAAGTAATTTCTCCAATCTTTCATTCAAAGCCAAACAACCTTTTAAAAGAAAATAAACAAAATACTATATTAATCTTTTTCCACATCTACAAACTTTGCATCCAATGTTTCTATACTGCTTGTCAATATCAGATAGACATCTCTAACAATTTTCACATGATCTTCAGCTGATATATAGGAATAGAAATTTCCCACAAGGGTGATCAATTTATCGATCAATACTTTTTTGATCTCATATAATTTTGTTTCATTGTTTAGAATAGTTGTACGCAGATTATCAATTTCTGATTGTGGAATTCTATCTCTCATCCTTGTTTCAATAAATTCCAATTCCTCAGAACTGGATTCAATATATTTTTCCAAATCATGAATATTGTCAACAACCTTAGAAAAATCTTCTCCATATCCAACTTTGACATGGGACAACAACTCCAAAACCTCTTCACCATCGGTTAATCCAATTTGAAAAGGATAAAATTGTCTGTATTTCTGAAAAACAATTCCTTTTAATTCTCTACCACGAGCATTATCAATAAGCAATTGAATTTCCCTGATTGCCAGTACCTGATCACGGTTCACTTCTGCCATATTTAACATTGCCTGGTTGAACTGTCCTTGCTCTCTTTGAATCATTGCCTTGGTAATTTTCATCCCAAAGGTCGGATCATTTAAAGATTTCAGGAATTTTTTTACTAGTGACTCATTATCAGAAATATTCAAAATAATTTTAAAGTCTTCTTTTGTAAATAGTTTCATTAAATACTCAATCTATATTTTTAATGTGTTAATATTTCAAAATGCAAATATAGTTAATAAAAGAATTCAATCCATCAAAAAGTATGGATATGAAAAATTAGAAAAGCATTATATTATAGAAAAATGAGGTCTTTAAAACTTGAAAGTAAAATCACTAATCTTTAATTTAATTAAATTTTAAAGTATAGGAATTATGACAATATTACCAAAATCAGATAAAAAAAGTCATCTAACATTCAGGTACTTTTATGGTAATATCAAATTCTTAAAGTTATAAAAGTTTAAATTTTTACAGACAGTTTTAAACCGTCGATCCTACTCACTGTCGGCAGTGTCCAATTGATCGTGACCTGTGGACATACTCTATTGAGCTATTGAAACACCCGACATCGCTGTATAAATAAAGATTGAAACTCTGATAAACATTCGGCATATAAAAAGGGCTAAATAAAAAGGAATCCAACTCATGACAAAAATAAAGACAAATAAAAGAACATTGATCAGGTGGAAAGTATATATTGACAGAGCAAAAATGTATATCGGATATATTCAGTTTTTTATGATTGGATTTGTTTTGCTGGAAGCCTACAAAGAAACCTCTATCGGGATATTGATTTATAATAATATGATATTTTCTCTGCCCATCATTTTCCTGATTTTCATTGTACTGTCGTTGATCATTGGACGAATTGACACAATACTTGGCTTTCGGGAAGAAGAGTTACGAAATTCATCATCATCCAATCCTGTGATGAGAGAGATATTATCCAGCATTAAAAAAATTCAAAATGATATCACCGAATTGAAAAAATCTGCCTGATGAAAAATGATAAATCAAATATTTGGGTAGTATACATTCTGGATTGTAGTGATCATACCTATTACACCGGAATCACCAATGACCTGAACTCCCGACTAGCAAAACACAATGATGGAAAAGGTGCAAAATATACTCGTGGCAGAAGGCCTGTGACGCTGTTAAAATCCTGGGAATTTCCCTCAAAATCCGAGGCTCTTAAAGAGGAATATAGAATCAAGAAATTGACAAAGATACAAAAAATCGAATTGATACAATAATACTTAACAGAAGTATATCCAATTATTAACTTGATAATTAGATATACTCCTAATCAATATTCAAAAGGCTTACTTATATCGAATCCACTTAATCGCTTCTTTGATACTGGGTTTCTTTCCATACATCAAAATTCCCACACGATAGATTTTTCCTGCCAGCCATATCATGAGAATCGTGAAAAAGATCATGGTGAAAATCGACAAATATGCTCCCGATGGCATTGTTGGATCACTGACAGCAATTCGTCCGAACATTACCAAAGGCGTAAAAAATGGAACCAATGATGCCCAGAAAGCCATTGGTGTTGCCGGATTCTTCACTGTGGCAAACATTACAAAATAGGAAACCATCAAAAGAATGATAACCGGTGGCATAAATTGTTGTCCCTCGTCTTCAGTATTGACCATTGCGCCAATTGCTGCATATATTGAAGAAAAGAGGACAAATCCCATGATGAAAAAGAACAAGAAAAACAAGAAAATCGGCAATGTGAAATGGATATTTTTGATTATTTCAATAAATCCCATATCTGTGGCACCGAGTCCAACAACAATGGGTTCACCATATTTTACAATGAAAAACAACATGAATCCAAAGACCAGCAATTGTGTGATTCCCAAAGCACAAATTCCAATGATCTTCCCAAGCATTAACTCAAAAGGGCTAATAGCAGAAACGATCATCTCAGTAATTCGCTGACTTTTCTCTTCGATGACACTTCGCATGATCATCGCTCCGTAGATCATCATCATCAGGAACATCACATAAGCAAGGATATAGGTCAAAAGGAAACTGGAAGCACCACTTTTTTCGATCTCTCCTTTATCTGTCACCTGACTGCTCACAAGTTTCACATTTCCCATACCTATTTCATGGCGAATGGAATCGGCATTCAATCCTTTTCGTTCCAATCGCATATCGGAAATAACTTTAGAAAAAGCCCATCTCAAAGCACCCTGTTCTTCAAAGTCACTGACACTGGTGGCGGAGTATTTTATTTCTCTAGATTCTACAACATCAGACGGAACAACCAAATATCCATATATTTGCTCGTCTCTAACTTTGACTTGCAATTTTTCCATCGTGGCATCAAGATTTCCATCTTCTACTTTTTCTTCGACAAATTGGAATTTTGGTTTACCATTTTTTAATGTATCTGTAAGTATAACTGAGAATTTATCATAAATAATTTCAGTCTGGTCAATTACATGATAGACTCTTGTAGAAGGTTGAAACACTTTCTGTACAATGAATATTCCACCAAAGATTAGCACTAGAAATAATGGAAAAATCAACGTCCCAATAATGAAGCCTTTGGTTTTGGCCCTTGACCAGAACTCCCTTTTGATAATGGCTAAAATCTTGCGACTCATGCTTCACCTCCTTCTTCATTGTCTTCACCAACTGTTTCAATAAAAATATCATGAAGTGAAGGTTCCTTGATTTCGAACTTGCTGACAAAGGCTGAAGCCATTGCTTCTCTCAATAATTTCTGAGAATCACCATCTTTGATCAGTTGGACTTCTACAGAGTTTCCATAATTATTAAACTTTTTGATCTGATCACAATTTTTGAGGAATTCATCGTTGCCATCAAATTCAATTAAAACATTTTCCCGACCAAAACTTTTCTTAATTTCTTCCAATTTTCCATAAAGTACTTCTTTACTTTTGTTGATAAGAAATATTTCATCACAGAGTTTTTCTGCATGTTCCATAACATGGGTTGAAAAAATGATGGTTGTGCCATTTTTTTTCACTTCCAGCATCAGGTCTTTAATGAGATTCTGATTAATTGGATCTAATCCGCCAAAAGGTTCATCGAGAATTAGCAATTTCGGATTATGCAAAATTGTACCAATAAACTGAATTTTTTGCTGCATTCCTTTTGATAATTCCTCAATCTTTTTATTTTTCCAATCCAAAAGGTCTACTTTACCTAACCAATTGTCAATGGCTACTTTTGCATCTTTTTTCTTCATGGATTTCAGGGAAGTTTGAAAAAGCAACATCTCGTTGACTTTCATCTTACGATACATACCACGCTCTTCAGGTAAATATCCAACATTATCGATTGCAGTACCAAAATTTGGTTTTCCAAGAACTGAAACTGTTCCTGAATCAGGAGCAATAATATTCATAATCATACGGATGGTTGTGGTTTTACCGGCTCCATTTGGACCCAACAATCCAAAAATTTTTCCCTCTTCAATGGAAAAGGAAATATCATTCACAGCCTGAAAGTCACCAAAAGACTTATTGATGTTACTGACTTCAAGTATCTTCATAATTCATACCTTATATTATATGTTGTATTTATTGATGTTGTTAAGTTAATCAATATCAGTCTATTTGAACATAATAATTTTTGAATTCATATAATATTTGATCTTTTTCAGAGCCTTTTAAATTTTTCTCAATATAATTAATAAATTCTTGTTTTGACATCTTGGTTTTTACATATCTTGAATTTGCATATCTCCCTGAAGTATAACCGCCATCTTTCAAAATTAAACCTGGATCAATAGATAAATATCTTGATACAATGTTATCTTTTAGTTCATTATTAATTTCTCTATATATTTCATTTGTGTCTAATTGCTCCAGATTAAATTCTTGTTGAAGATACTTTAGTAATGAACCTCCACTCTGTACTGTCATTTCTAGAAAAAATAAATACTTTGAATAATACGATATAGTTCTCTGTTTATTTACCAATCCTTCTTTAATAAAAACATCTCTTGTTTTAGCACAAATAGAAGAAAGTCTAAGATACTCATAAAGTTTATTATTTGTTTCAACATCTAATCGTCCAAAATTTATATTTAAGTTTGACAATTCTAACGGTTCATATTCGTGAGTATATATAAAGGGATCTAATTTTAATTCATAATTTTGAAGTTTCCTCTTACCAACATTGAATGTTTCTTTCGCATAAATAACATCATCATTAATAATCGAATATACTGTTTTAGCAATTTCTTGTTTTTGGTTGTTTTTCATTTTGCAATCAGAAATAAAAAAAATGGATAAACTTATCATTGCTGTTAATAAAGAACCTTTAAAAGTATTCCAATTCCAGAATTTTTTCTCTCTTGTATTTTCCAACTCAATTTTATTTTTAGATATTACTGCATATTTATTTTTTGTTCTATTCATTCTGTTCTCATTTTTCAATCTAATTGTTTATCCTCAAAAAACTCCATAATTTCTTTATTGATTTGGTCATCAATTTCAATTCCCATCACATGTCCGGTTTCAACTACTTCTATTTGAATATCAGGGATATTTTCAGCTCTTGTTTTTGCATTTTTTACATTGCCAACAACACCATCTTTTGTACCAAAGTATGCAAGAGTCGGAACTTGTATTTTTTTCAACTCCTCAGCAGAAAATGTTTTTGGGTATATTGGAGATGGACTCAATCCTTTCATGTAGATACGAAACCATTTTCCATAAGCACGATTCAACTCTGCATCATCACCAAAAGCCCATTTGAAAGTCGCATCCTGAATAAATTTATAGGGAAATCCCTGGGCGAGGGTCATGAGTAAAATTGTTTTTTTGGTAAATCCGTATCCCATTGAGCCCAGAAGTACAAGTTTATCAACTCGTTCTGGTGCAAAAAGTGCATAATTGGTACTGATGAAACCACCGATTGAAGCGCCAATCACATGAGACTTTGAGAAGCCAAGTTTTTCTGTAATATCAATATAAAAGTCTGCTACTTCCTTTCCATTTTGTGGAATGTATCCATAGCCAATTTCTTTGTTTTTACCACCCTCACCGATATTGTCTACAGCATAAGTGCGATATTTTTTGTTTAATTCTCCAACATTATGCAACCATGACCATCCAGCCAGAGCAGAAGCATTACATAATAATACAGGAAATCCATCTTCCGGACCGCTGACGATGACATGAACTTTACCATATTTTGTACTAACATATATTTCTTCATATTTTGTTGGCCATTCTGTCAGTTTTTCGTCATAGATTTCCTGTAATTGCTGGCGGTATTTATCACTTTTATAGATGGATTCAATAGGATTGAGGAGCATGCTCAAAATCATACTGCACCATAGAACAATTCCTAAGATTGTATAGATCCACCAAGGAATTTTTCGACTCAATTTTTTATGAATAAACTCTCTGAAGCATGGCACCAATATCAAAGCAATTCCAAAGACAAAGAGAGCTTGAAAAAAACTTCCCATTCCAATAATCATCAATCCCAGCAACAAAAATATTACACTGAAAAACCAACTTACACTTTTTAGCAAAATTTTCATGACAACCTCTGATAATTTGAATGAATTTAATAATTGTAATAATAAAAGCGAATGGAACATTTGTAAAATTATGTCATTTTTACTAATGTTAACTATTCTTCGAAAGGAAAACCATGCGACAACTAGTAATAATATTATCAATATTTTTTCTATTGAATTGTGCCTATCAAACGGATCAATATCTGCCTGATATAGGCGGTCATTCATCACCACATCCAGAGCATTGTACTGCAATTGTTATCGAAAAGTCAGAAAATAATTCTCCAATGGTTATCAGGACCACAAACATTGACGAAGAGGTTTTGGAGTTGAATTCCAGAGGATACAAGGTACTGGAAAGAGTAGAAAGAGCAACTACTTTGAAACAATTGATTAGTCATGCACGCCAAATTGAAGCATCTGTATTGATTTATCAATCAAACGATGAATTTTCCAGTCACCCTGAGAAACCACAAGTAATGCAAATTCCAATGGATCCAGAACACATGGATATTGATTCACAGGGCGAAAACCATTCTATGCATATTGACTTTGATAATTCTCAATCTGCTAATAGTGACGATTATGCCAGGTTCGCAGTTTTCATGGTTGGATATGAATAAAAACCAACCTTGATTCACAACAAAGTGTGAATCTAAAATGGCTTTTGTGCACCTAAACTTATCCTCAAATCTCAATCGCTTTGTTCATTGAGATTCAAGTCTGAGTGGTCAGTCAAATAATAATTCAATAAAATTTTTCTCATTTATGTATGCCGCATACTCAGCTAAATCCTTAGCATAATACACCAGATCATCTTTATAATTTTCGATAATTTCTATAGAGAATAATTCCCCTTTTCTCTTCCCAATCCATTCAAGATAATTTGAATATTGCCAATCATCAACATGATCAACCAGGAAAGATTTCACTGGATTATGATGTATATATTTACATAATAAGATCAAATATTCTTCACTTTTGATTTTTTTATGTTGCAGTTTGCCCTGCATTAAAGTTCCTTTATAATCATATTTTGAGTTATAGTGTAAAGCGTATGAGGTCAATGTATCATTAAAGATTCTGAATATCTTTTTATCAGAATTTTGTTTGAGACAGAAATGAAAATGGTTTGGCATTAAACAATATGCATAGACCTCAGCAAGGTATTTATTAAGATTATGTTTAAATTTTGCAAGGAAATATAAAAAGTCGGAATCTTCCAGGAAAAGGAGTTTGTTTTTTTGAGTTTTATTGTAGAAATGAAAGATGCTACCTTCTGTAAATTCCTCTTGTTTACATCTCATTCTAATTTCCTTTTTAAAGGATTATTATCAATATTAAAAACAATAATTAATTTTCACTTTATATCTCATAGAGTTCGTTCTCAACTCTCACTCACTTTGTTCATTGAGAGTCAAGTCCGAAAAAATAATGATTGGTTTATCCAGACTTGATTCGCAACGAAGTGTGAATCGAGAATGGATTTTGTGCACCTAAACTGATTCTCAAATCTCAATCGCTTTGCTCATTGAGATTCAAATCTGAGATGTTTTTTCATCACATATGAACTTTCGGATTCAGTAAATATTTTATATCCTGCTCGTTTATACAAATGGATGGCAGGATTTCTTTTATCTACTGATAGCGAGAGGGATTGTATCCCCATTTCAAAATATTTGGATGCAATTTTCTCCAGTAATCTTGCACCGATTCCTTGCCCTCTATAATCTGATAAAACGGACATACTAATTTCAGGAGTCTCATCATCAACATAGCCGTATCCACAATTGGGTGATTGAAATTTCCGTCCCCAAATAATTCCTACAATCTTATCTTCATCTTTTGTGGCAATTGCCAAATCACCAGGCATTTTACCAAAATTTTCAATGTATCGTAAAATTTCGGGTTGATCCAGAATTGACTTAGGAACCGGTAATTCTCCAGCGGGAATAAAGATAGCCATGTATAAAAATTCTTTTAATAGTGAGTAATCTCTATTATCAAGAAGTTCAAAAATCACAGGTTATCCTTTTTTCTTTCCTCTCGTAAAAATGGCTACAACTACTGAGGTAGCTATTCCCATTATTGGCGTGAAAATAGTAGTCTGAGTGATATAACTTTTCAAATTGAAATATTGCTCGGCCTGGATTTGCGTCATTTTACCGGATTCAATACTGTATTTAATCACATTGGTGAAATAATCCGGTGATATAATTTTACTAGTAATATATTGTGTCAATGGAGCAAAAATTGAAACCACTATAGTAATTATCAGTCCTGCATAAAGTCCCTGCAAGTATGTCATTTCACCATCATAAAAATTTCTTCTTTTATCCAATAATCCATAGATATATACAGCGATTGCCGGCAAGAAGAAAAAGTTTGTAACAATGGCATGTTTATCAATATGCTGATTGTGAAATCCCAATAATCTTTCCAGTAACATCCACAATAAAGTAACTGCAATGAAAATGAATCCCCATTTGATGTCAATTGAATATTTCTTCATTTTTTCTCCTATTCATAATTAAAAAATATATTGAAACAGAGTCACAATTCAAAATTCAATGTTATTACATTCCTTTTATTTCCTTGACCTTATAAAACAAATGAGGCTGTATATCCTGATATGTCAGTCGAGAAGGCAATGTATTGTTCTTAATTACTTCAATAATTTCATAGCCTTCCAGATCTCCCAAATTTTTAATATTGCAGTAGTATAAACGGCCATATCCAATTTGATGATCTTTAGTAACAGAATAATCGATAATCGGTTCGAAACTGAACTTCAAAGCACCAGTTTCTTCTTTTAATTCTCTTTTTGCAGCTTCATCTGGAGTTTCACCTGCTTCAATATGTCCTCCGGGAATTTCCCAGGTTGATCGATCCTTATGCCTTACAAATATCCAATCATCCATATATCGTGTAACAATAACAACATACTTCAATCTTTTGTTATTCGAATTTTCAATACTTTGGAACTCAACTTTAATCATATCTGATTTTCCCGACAAAATGGTTTTTTATTAAACAAAATTATAATCAATCCCACACAAATTTCCAACTACCATCAGATTGTCTTTTCCAAACAGTGTGGAAAACACCTTCAGTGTCTTTTTCGATTCCAGTGGAATCTGTGTAAGTGTATGTATATTTACCGTACGTGTATCCCAATTCCCCTGATTCCGCAACTTCCACAAAATCTGGTTTCCAGATTAGTTTTACATTGTCCCAACTGGACTTTTTATAGAAATCTTTGATTGATGATTTCCCAATAATCAACTTATTATCCCGTATTAAAACTGCATCTTCTGCTGCAAAATAAATAAAAGCATTTGAGATACCATCAGTTTTTACCATTTCACAGAAAGCCTTTTCGGTTTCAATGATTTCAGTTTTCCATTTTTCTAAGTTTGATTTGTCACAGGAAAAAACTAATATAAGTATCAAAAAAGTTATCAACTTTTTCATTATTCACCACCTTCCGAAGATTGTATTAATATATTTATTGAAATTGATAATTACAGCAATGAAATCTAAATTATTATCATATTTTACAATCTATTACGATCCGGAGGACTTATGATTTGCCCAAAATGTGGACATGATAATGTAGAAGAAGCAGGATTATGTATTAATTGTAATTACAGATTTGAAGTTGGTCATGCTTTCAATGATGCCAGCAAAATGACTTTAATTCCAATAAATAATTCAAAGAAATCAAAAATTTTGAGATATTCATTTTTTGCAATATTTCTTGTGGTTTTCATAATAATGATTCTTAGTTGGTTCTATTCATAATTCCTGGATAATTGGTGTAGGACAGAGATCGCTTTTTCGGCATTCTTTGTATCAACGAAAATATGATCATGAAAATATCCAGCAATGACATTGCACAAGATTTCATGTTTTGCCAATTCTTGGGAAAAAAGCGCGGTCAAACCAACCGCTTCCAGAGATGAATGAACTTCCAACGTAATCCACGAAGCAACAAATTCATATTTAAGATTAAGTTCATCTGCTCTTGATTTTTCAATGATAATTGCAGTGCCTTCTTTTTCTTTGAACTCACAAATTGTCTCTTCTCTTTTGATTTTGCTTACATCTTTTACCGAAACGAACACATATTCACCATTATTCAAAATTGGATTCATTTCTTTTACTATGTCTTCAAGATTCGTTTTTCCAGTCATTATACTCTTTTCCAATATTTGATAATTGAGATTAGAGATACGATTGTCCATGCTCCTTCAAGAATTACAAAAGGAATGTAATTTAGTAAAATCGAAGCCGCACAAGCCATTCCTGCACCAATAAGATTTAACAGAATGAATATCAAATTTTTATTACTGATTTTCCCCATGACATTCAGGAAATAGGCCAACAAAATCTGAAATACTCCAATAGAGCCAATCCAATCAATATAAGTCATCTACTTCACCTATATTTCAGCCATTATATTTATTAATTTTTCACAGCCGCCATTTCTAATAAAATCTGTATGCTCATCAAATGTCTTAAATGATCTTCCACAAATCTCGCTACACTCCATTTTGTAATCAGTGGCTTCATAAAATCTTTTCAATATTCTATCGGAATCAGTATCTGACATTGATGCTTTCCAATCATCCTTTTTTACCAGTTCAAGAATAGTTTTCCAAATTGCAGCACTTAGTGCTCCACAAGCACTACCACTCAATCCAAGTCCACCTGCAAAACCGGCTACCATTGCCATTTCTTTTTCTGTGCCACCCATTTCTTTTATTACTTCTGATGCACAACTGAAAGTCTCTTCATTAATATCTGATGTATCAAGAGATAAACCTTCTTTTACTGAATTGATAGCATCGGGAGCACATTTGTCAGCAAGTGTATAGCAGGATAGAAATTTTCCTGTGAAAAAAAATTTTGCCAGTCCTAATTTTTTAGAGAAGTCAATTTCTGTAATATCTTCACACTCAATACTATTTGTCTGTTTTACAAAAGATTTCAGAAGAAGTTGAGTCGTCCTGATAGTTTGCCCAATTGATATTCCAAGATTTTCATTTCTCCGAAAGGATTCCGCACCAATAGCCATGGTGGCTCCCCAAAGAAGGCCGCACTGATATCCTTGCTGTAGGATTCCTCCAGCAAAAGGATCAGATGCTTTCTCTTCCTGTTCCAAGGAATTTCCAAACTCCTGATTCAGTAAATAGAAAAATGCCCTGGAGCAAGTTCCCTGTTTAAAAAATATCTTTTTGACTTTTAATTTTTTCTTTTGTTGTATTGTCGTATTCATTTTTGATCCAATACTTTTTTGTTACGCCTATAGTAGATTTTTTACAAAATTGTTTTTTTACAGAATCTGTCACTCTGAGTTTGTCAAAGAGCGACTACAAAGTCAATAATTATCCTCATAAATTGTCTACTTCGACAGGCTCAGTATGACAGTAGATTTTTTGTTTATTTAGAAGTATTTATATTAAGTGAAACTACTCCTGAATTTTAAAATATTTAAAAAGAAGTTTTTTTTGGCTCTATCTTTTTCCACCAATCATTATGAGGCAATAGTTCACTAAGTTTCACAATTTTGTTAACATCCATAATCACGTCGATATCCTGACTATCTTCACTGATTTGATTCATGAATTCCCGGCATCTGCCACAGGGTGTAATCACATGAATTTCATCTGCTTCATTTTTCCACACTGCTACGATTTTTTTGATTTTGTATTCTCCTGCAGTGATCATAGAGCCGATTGCATTGTGCTCAGCACAAAATCCCATACTGGAACCGGTGTCGATACAGGTTCCAAGATAGAGATTGTCTTTATCTGTCAGCAAAGCACAACCTACATCACCAACTAAAAAATCATTAATTATTTTACTATTAATTATGGATGCTGCTTTTTGGATGAGTTCCTGATTTGTCATTGGTTTTCCTATGGTTTATTTTTGTAATGAAAATAATGTAGGAATTTAAGGGGAAAATGCAAAGGTGTGGGAGATTATGAAATAGAAAATAATATTTGATAGTACATCAGTATTAGATGAAACCAGTAAATATGCTAATCGTAGTCGAATGCAGGCTTCATTCCCGTCAGAATACAAGGAAACTGAAGTGGATATGACCATTGAATTTTCAACTGTCTTTGCTAATTATTTACATTGTTGGCAATAGTTAAATTTTATAATTCCAACTGTTCAAGTCTGTTTAACGAGTTTTTATACCAAGAACAGTCCTTATTTGGTTGTAAAATTAATGCTTTTTTAAAGCTATCTATGGCTTCTTCTTTTAGATTTGCAGCTATATAGGCTTCACCTAAAGTGTTCCATAGTTCCCCATCATTTGGAAAGAACTGGATGTTTAATTTCAGAATAGCAATAGCTTTATCAAAAATATTCTGCCTTAAGTAGATTCTTCCCAACCTATTTAAGTAATATGATTTATCAAATTTATTGGCAAACTTTTTTTCTAAAGATGCATCTATATTTGCTATACTGCCAGTATATCTTTCGGTATATTCATATAAAACACCTATCAAATCTTTTTCTATAGGTTCTGGTTTATATTCTTTATCAAAAAGCATCTTTTCAATTGTCCAGGCTATTCTACCCGTCGGGCGAGTAAATGAGTTAGAGGAAAATATTATCACAATGTCTTCTTCAGGTAACCCGATGAATTCGAAATAAGTGACTCCATTGAAACCATTATGAGTTACAATTTTAGTTTTTCTATCAGTTGTAAAAATAGCCCAACCATAGGCATAATAGCTCGTTCCATCTTCATCCTCAGGTATATAAGGTTGGGTCAATTTTTCAACTGATTCCCTAGACAATACTTTATTAGTTTTTAATGATAAGTGCCATTTATACATATCATCCAGAGTGGAGTGAATACCTCCATTTCCCTTTAAGGGCCAGGCTATTTTATTATCATTTTTATATCTATCAATGTGATTTCCCTGATTTGATACATTGTAAAGATATTCATTTGCAATTAAATTTTCGTTCCATAAAGGTAAAAGATAGCCTGTTCGGGTCATCCCTGAAGGTTTAAATAAATTGATATTCAAATAATTCTCATACGCTTTACCAGAGACCAATTCAATAATTCTTGCTAAAATACTATACCCTGCATTGGAATATTCATATTTCATTCCAGGTTGAAACAATAGTTGAGATTCAAATAATTTATTAAAGTATTCTTCGTGAGGTATATGGTCAAAATCACCTTCTCCTATTCCTCGAATAAATCCGGCAGAGTGTGTTAATAATTGATGGATTGTAATATTTTCTTTATCACTTGGTAGTTCACTAAAAAAATACTTTAGAGAATCTGTTAACTTTATTTTTTTGGATTCTGTCAGATGTAAAATTGCAGAAGCTGTAAATTGCTTACTGACAGAACATATGTCATAAATTGTTTCTGAAGTATTTAATATTTTTTTTTCTTTATTGGCAAATCCATACCCTTTGTTAAGTATTATTGTGCCTTTTTTTTCGACTAAAATTGCACCAGAAAAACCTCTAGAGACGCAATCATTGAGATAAGAATCTATTCGATTACTAAGTGGAGTAATCTCTATACCTGGTTTCGATTTTTGATTGCAACTCACTAAATTAGAAACAATAGCAATGAGGAATAATAATCTTAAAAATTTCCTATTAGATTTTGTTAAAATTTGTTTCCAACTCAGAACATTAGTATTGAGTATATGATATTTATTAAAATTGTACATAAAGTTTTTATTTTGAGTTATTGAGAACCCAAATACCTTCCATTTTTTTAACAAGTTGCAAAAACAAAAAAATATTAGCAATACATTTTTCTTTGTAGAATTTAAATGTTGTTTAAAGGTTTGACTCTACCTAGAAAGAGATTTCATAGTTCTTCCATTCCAATTTTTACTAAGTTTTATTCCTTGCGTTTATTATAGTAATTGTTCTAAATCAGATAGGTGATCATCTGTAAAATTCAGATGGGTAACAAAACGAACTAGATGCTTTCCGAATGTAATACAGTATACGCCTTTTTCAGCAAGATCTGAAACAAATTTGGTTGCTAAAATATTTTCGGGCAATTCGAAAATTACAATGTTACTCTCAATGGGATATACACTTTTTACATAGTCTTGCTTTTGTAGAATTTGCCCAATTGCTTTTGCCCTTTGATGGTCTTGTTTAAGCCTGGTAATATTGTTTTCAAGTGCATAAATACCAGCTGCTGCAAGATAGCCTGCTTGTCGCCAACCACCACCCATTACTTTTCGATATCGTCTCGATTGTTTAATCAAATTATTTGATCCTATTAATAAAGAGCCAATTGGACAACCGAGTCCTTTTGATAAACAAATTGAGATGGAGTCAAATGCTTGTCCATATTCCATTGGTGTTTCTTTTGTTTCAACAAGTGCATTGAACAGCCTTGCGCCATCAAGATGCAATGCTAATCCATTTTGTTCACAAACATCTTTAATTTTGAGTATTTCAGCAAAGTTGTATATACTGCCACCACCTTTATTCATCGTGTTCTCTAAGGAAACCATTCTTGTGACAGGTTGATGAACATCATTTGGATTATTAATCACAGATTCAATTTGCTCTGCAGAAATTCTTCCCTGATTACCTTCAATGGTTTTTACAGAAGAAAAGGCATTCAGGGCAATTCCACCTCCTTCATATAAATAGATATGAGATAATCTATCACAAATCACTTCACTACCTGGTGAACAGTGTACTCTAATTGCAAGTTGATTGGTCATTGTTCCCGAGGTACAAAAAAGAGCCGCTTCCATTCCAAACATTTCCGCTACTTTTTTTTCTAACAAATTCACATTGGGATCATCGCCAAAAACATCATCACCAACTTCGGCACAAAACATTGTTTCTAACATTTCTTTTGTGGGTTTGGTTACTGTATCGCTACGAAGATCAATTGGTTCTATTTTCATTACAATCTTATCCCTTAATATTTTTATTTATAACCTCTGTGGATTTTAAAATTACCATCTAATTAGAATATCTCATCATATTCTGTTCAAAAACTCATATTAATACCAAAATCGATGCTGCTTTTTTGATTAATTTCTGATTTGTCATTCGTTTCCCAAAGGACTTATTTCTTTAATAAAACTTATTAGGAACTCACAAAATGTTGTCGATAAAGGTAAATTAGGATTTGAGTAAGTTGCTATATTTTCTTCATAATTGTTACTTACATTTTTTAATACATGGTTCATATTATCAATTATTTTTATTTCAGCAAAAGATGAATTGCTTTGTGCCAATATTTGTGCTTCTATGCTTCTTACTTGTAAATCTGTACTACCATGTAAAATTAAAATGGGAAAATAGATTTTAGACATTTCGGTTTTTGGATTATATTGAAACCAGGAAATTAAATATGGTTGAACACTTGGTCTAAATAAAGAATATAATTCCTGGCTGACATTGGAAATTAAAATTCCATTATTCAGTGAGTCAATAATATTTTGACTTTCAGTCTTTATATAATCTGGTTGATTAGATAGCTGTTCTAGTATTAAAGAATCTGCCCGTTGTGCTGTTCCAGAAACAGAAATAAATCCGTCCAACAGAGTTTGGTTTGCAACGATACTTCCAATTAATGCACCTTCACTATGTCCCAGGATGAAGATTTCTTCAAATCTGTTATCATTATTAATTAATTCAATCCATTTTTTCGCATCATCAATATAATCATCAAAGATTAAATCAGATTCTTTAAGTCCTGCATTATAACTTTTAGCAATACCTCTTTTATCATATCTCAATGATGCTATTCCATGTAAAGCCAAAGTATCACTAATCATTTTATAACAATCAGTATTCAATCCAACTGTATTATTCCCATCTCTATCAGTTGGTCCAGAACCTGCTATTATTAATACAATTGGAAACTGTCCATTTTCATTTGGAAGTTTCAAACTGCCATAAATTGTAGCAGTTTCTGTAATTAAAGAAATTTCAGTTTCATAAGGTTTATATTCTAATAATCCAGATTCTTCTTCAGAACATCCTATCAATAGAATAAATAGTAATATGATTAGGTACAGTTGTTTCATTTGTATTGTTTATATAACATTGTTAAAGTTTTTTTAACAACAATATCAGCGGCTTCAGGACCAAATTGACTATAAGTCACTTCATAACCTCTTTCTGTATAATATTCTTTCGGCGATAAATACCCAGAACCACCATTACAGTGAGCCACAATAAAATTATATTTAAATGGAGATGCCTCCTTGATTTTCAGGCCAATTTCAACTGATGGTTCACCTCCCAGGCCAATGAATGCAATCTCACCGATTGTTGCAACAGTAATAGTAAACTCTTTTGTAGATACACTGTCACTGCTGACATATTCCCCTCTCTTTCTACCGGGTAACTGTAACGTAACAATATTTGATTGAATTCCGGAAAATTCAACTTTATGTTGAGCATCCCGAAAGGTTCTGATTACCTCCTGGCCCAAAATTGCTCCCATTAATTCAGTTTCAGGAGTCCAGTTCGGTTCATTATTAAAACCACCTGAAACATAGTATGGATCAATCTCACCTGATGCTCCAGCAAAGGCTGATGCAACCATACCGTTTCCAAGAATCTTTTCGATTAATTGCTCAGAAATCCCCATAAAGTCTCCAGTGATGATCTTGCTTCCATAATGATGGGATCTTGCATGACAAGCATAATCATACAAACAGCAATTAAATTCATTTTCGATTCCGGTAACTTTCAGCACTAAAACCTCATTATCAACGATCCCTTGAGGATTTCTTCCCATTTTCATTAATCCGCCATCAACGGGCCATTCATCTGGATTAAATTTCAAAATCCTTCTATTAATACCGATCGGTGAGTATCCTCTCTCTACTGTAATCTCCGCATGTTTCATATTATCTAATGCTTTTCCAACAGTTTCGATTATTTGATATGTTAACGCTTGAGTATACCGGTAATTACTAGTGTTTTTGAATTTATCCATCAGTGTTGTGACAGGACCACTGTGTGTATGGATACTTGATAAAAATATATCTTCAGGCTGTAATGCATATTTTTTCACAAGTGCCTTTTTGATAATTTTATATTGCCCAAAAAATCCTACTAAATCAGATGATAAGAGGATTAACCTTTTATCTGCAACTTTAAATGCTGTAACTCGGCAATATAAACTATCATGAACGACATCAGTTATTCTGTCAGAGTTCATCCCGCTATATCCGGCAAGATAGACAGGTTCTTTTGGTGTTATGTTTGTTTTTGAAGTTCCAACATAAAGAACATCCGTATTATCTTGACAGTAAACATTTGTTAACGAAAAAAGAAGACTTAATATAAGAACTGTTTTTTTCATACTTTTCCTTTAAAGTATTTTACTTTTTGTATAAATTTTTTACTTGTGGAAGTAATGCAATGATTATAATTAAGATAGCATAAAATATATAAAATGTATGTAACCAATGTACGGATGATTGAAGAAATATCAATTGAATATGTACCCAACCAATTAGTATAAAAGCAATATAAATGCTGTATGCCCATGACCAGTGCATATCTTTGAATACATTGATTTGCTCGGCTAGATTGGATTCTGGTTTTTTTAGCAACGCTATTATCAGCAAAAGGGGAACAAGCCCAAGAACTGAGAATAAAATAATTCCAGGTATCAGAAAACTACTAAAAGGAATATTTTTAAATTCAGAAAAAGGTATTCCTATCAACTCTCCCGTAGGAGAAATTATCAATACTGCACCTCCTCCAATTGCTCCTAACGAGAGGAATCCCAATACAATCAAAAAGATATTTCGTGTTATTTTTGTTTTCATTACTTGTTATTCTTTTTTTTTATTTTTTCATGTGTTTAAATGGTTTGTAACGTTCAGTATATGAAAAGTAAGCGCTTTCGAAGCAATAACTTTTCTGCTTGCAAGAAAGTTCAAACGGGCTACAAACCTTGATATTACTACTATCTCGCTTATTTTTTATATACATTGTTGTGTGGCGTAAT
>Ga0070729_10002722_pt1 | contig 22047 bp, 16 predicted proteins | sample tdDd472_FD_66725 | JGI IMG/M metagenome (GOLD analysis project Ga0070729, IMG submission 66725) | Marine sediment microbial communities from the Atlantic coast under amendment with organic carbon and nitrate - tdDd47.2 | ecosystem: Environmental > Aquatic > Marine > Coastal > Sediment | place... | reverse complement strand
TTCGGTGTCAACACCGGAGGGATCAATGCCTCCCTTTTCGTCAATATTGCCCGAGGCAATCTGCAGGGTGTCGCCTTCAAAGGCAATGGCGATTTCGTCCACCTCCACGTCAATGGTGAAGTCGGCGGTGGATTCCTCCATGCCCATGAAGTCGTAATGCTGCTCAACATCAATGGAAATTTTCAGCTTCCACAGATTGTTGCACATGGCCTCCACTTCCTCAATGCGCTTATCCAGCTCCCTAAGCAATTCGTCTCCAAAGGAATCCCCGGCAAAGGTGGCTTCTGCGGCCTTGTGCTTGTCCAGACAGTTTTTATACCAGCCGCAGCGGTCTTTTTCATCGCTGGGAATGCTGATGCCCAAAAACTCGCTCACAATAAGCTTGTACCCCAGTTCGTAGTTTTCCTGAATCTCCTCATCTTCAATGTTGTCCGAAGGACTCTTTATGATGCACTGGTATTCTTCCTGCCAGCGCTTTGCCCGGCCCTCTATGCAGCTGTCGCCTTCGATGGGAGTTGAAGAAATCCATTTTGTGGCCAGGTCGGTAAAAAGTTTTGCATAGGCGTCCTCCACCTCTTTGACAAAATTCTCGTCCAGCATACCGTCGGTTCCATTGCCGGAGGAACTGGCCATGCAGGCATAAATGTCTTTGCCTCGCTGACAGGCTTTGGTGCCGGGCTTGCCGCAGTAAAAATCATCGGGCAGGGGAAGGTCCGTGGTGGCCTTGAGGCTTTGCCGGTAAATTTCCGTTACCTTGTCCATATATACCTTGGCTGAGGCGGGATCGCTGCTCATGTAGTATGCGTAACACACCGCCAGATTATTGCGCTTTGAAAGATTGTTGCGGCATTTTTTTGCCCCGGTGTAATTTTTGGCCTGCTGGCACATGGCCTCTTTGGCCTCGTCGGGCAGTTTTACGCCGTTGTAGCCGCTGAAGTGATACACATGGGCAACAGTGGTATACGTGGATGGCTGATCGCTCACCAGGGTGGTATCGGCGGGATCATCGGTCCAGGCAAGATAGACCTGATCTTCTTCGGCAAACGGAGTCTGGTGGGTAATGGAGATGGTCACCGGTTCGTAAAATTCCAAACCCTCGGGCTGCAGGTTAATGCCCGTAAAGGCCAGCTCACCAAAAGAAAGCACCGGGGCGGCGTCTATCTCACTAATGGCGATAACCACGTCTTCCATAACCGCTTCGGCAGGCACGGTTACCGTGACCTCATCGCCGCCGGAAAGAGTAAATCTCAACTCACCGCCGTCTTCAAGGGTAATGAGGGCTTCGTTATCCCCTAACTCCACATCAGTGTCGCCATCGGTGATGCTGCTGTCGCCATCAACGGCAGGTTGTGCATCTTCACCGCCGCAGGCCACGGCCAAAAGCAGGCACAGCATCAGGGGGATCATACGTTTTTTCATGGCAGCCTCCGTTGTCTGCTTCCCAAAGAAGATAGTTTCTTTCTACGCTACTCTGTCGTTTTTGCATGAAAACATGGAGTACATCCATGCCGCACTGTGGAATATATCAGCGGATATCATTTTGCAATGAAAAATGCAGCATATAAAAAACGCCCTGCACAAAGCAGGGCGTTACAGATGTAACAAAGCTGTCAGATGCCGGATTATTTATCCATACCCAAAGCCCGCAGCAAAAAGGCATAGATGTCCACCCGCTCTTCAATGATTTTGGCGGTGGGTTTGCCCGCGCCGTGACCCGCCTTGGTTTCCACATACAGCAGAATGGGGAATTGCCCCGCATCCTGTGCCTGGAGGGTGGCGGCGAATTTCTTGGCGTGTCCCGGTGCAACCCGGTCATCGGTGTCGCCGGTGGTGATGTAGGTGGCGGGATAGGCCACGCCGGGTTTCACGTTATGCAGCGGCGAGTAGGCATACATAAACTTGAAGTGTTCCGGGTTTTCCTCGGCATTGCCGTATTCCGGAATCCAGAAATGACCCACCGTGAATTTGTGATAGCGCAGCATGTCGATCACCGGCACATGGCAGGCAATGGCACCAAAGAGTTCCGGCCGCTGCAGCATCACCGCCGCCACCAGCAGGCCGCCGTTGCTGCCGCCCTGGATGGCCAGCTTTTTGGGGCTGGTGTAGCCGTTTTCAATCAGCCATTCGCTTCCGGCGATAAAGTCGTCAAACACGTTCTGCTTGTTTTCAAGCTGTCCGGCCCGGTGCCAGGCTTCGCCGTATTCGTCGCCGCCCCGAAGATTTGCCACTGCAAACACGCCGCCCTGCTCCATCCACACAATGCGGTGAATGCTGAAGTAGGGGGTCAGATTGATTTTGAATCCGCCGTAACCATACAGCAGGGTGGGGTTGCTGCCGTCCAGTTTGATGCCCTTTTTGTGGGTAATGAACATGGGCACCTTTGTGCCGTCCTTGCTGGTGTAAAATACCTGTTTGGTTTCATAGCCGCTGGGGTCGAAGTCAATGGCGGATTTGCGGAACACCGTGGATTTCCCGGTGGCGAAATCGTAGCGGAACATGGTGGTGGGATACAGGAAGGAGGCAAAGCTGTAGAACATTGCCGCATCGTCCCGGCGACCGCTGATGCCGTAAATGGAGCCGATGGTGGGCAGTTCAATTTCCTTTTCAAAGGTGCCTTTGAGATCGTACAGACGCATACGATGCTGGGCATCGTGCATGTAAACCATCACCAGTTGCTTGTTGACGACACCGGCAAAGTCCAGCACATCTTCCTGCTGGGGCACGATTTCCTTCCACTGATCCCGGCCGGATTTGGCGGTGTCAATGGCGATGACCCGGCTGCGGGGAGCATCGAGATCGGTACGGATATAAAACACGCCGCCGTCGTTGTCGATAAAGTCATAGCGGGCGTCATCAGTATCTATGAGCTTCACAAAGGGGCTGTCGCTGTCCATGGGCCGGTACCACAGCATGTTGCTTTTTTCACCGCCACGGGCAACGTACAGAATCAGGTACGCGCCGTCTTCGGTGGCCACGGGCCAGAATCCCAGATCCTTGTCGTCCTTGTCTTCATGCACCAGCACATCGTCGCTTTGAGGTGTGCCGACTTTGTGAAAGTACACCCGCATGTATTTGGTGCTGTCTTCCTTTGCCACGGTGGCGGGGTCCGGATAGCGGTTGTAGAAGAATCCCGAGTTGTCCTTTTTCCATGCCACGGAGCTGAAACGGCAGAACTGCAGCTCGTCGCTGTAGGTCTTTGCGCCGGTGACATCCGCCACCTTTATAACTTGACCGTCGCTGCCGTTGGCTGACTGGGCATAGGCCAAAAGGCTGCCGTCCATGCTGGGAGTCCAGCTGGAAAGAGCCACGGTGCCGTCATCGCTCCATGTGTTGGGGTCCAGCACCACGGCGGGTTCACCCTTCATGCCGGTCTGCACATAGAGCACCGACTGGTTTTGCAGGCCGTCGTTTTTCACAAAAAAGTAACGCTCTCCCCGGGGCACCGGCAGGCGGTACTTTTCATAGTTCCACAGTTTGGTCAGGCGTTCCCGCATGGCTTCATAACCTGTATAGCCCTTTACATAGTCCCGGGAAAGCTGGTTCTGCTGTTCCACCCAGGCAAGGGTTTCCGGGTTGTCGGCGTTTTCCAGCCAGCGATAGGGGTCCTTTACCGTGGTGCCGTGGTAGACATCGCTTTGGTCCACGGTTTTGGCGGCGGGATAGCTGTACTTGCGGGCGGATGCGCCATGGCTGCAGGCGGATACCGCCAGCATGGCCACAAGAGCGCTTACTACAATAATACCGGTTGAAATGCGGGAACTGCGGAACATATGTTTACTCCTTGTGTCATGGAAAACATCATCGTACTTCAGGGTACTGTAGCCGCTGTGCCCGGCTTGTCAAACCCGGAATCACTGCCGCCTGTTTTCCGAATCAGGGAGAGATTGTGTTTTTTACTGTTTTGACTAGTATAGATTGGGTATCCCCGAACCCCGAAGCGCAAAAACAAGAGGTGACCCATGATCAAGACGACCTTCAGTAAAAAAGATCCCTTTGTCGAAACCTCTGATGTGCTGGTTATGTTTGCCACCGGCGACAAATGGCTGGCCAGTCCTTCCAGTAAAAAACTGGATCAGGCCCTGGGCGGACTTATCAGCCGCCGGGCAAAGCAGATCAGCTTTGGCGCGGATCAGGGCGAGGTCATGGACATTGTGCCCAACGGCAAGACCTCCTTTGCGTCCCTGCGTATTGTAGGTCTTGGGGCGCACATGCCCACCGATAGCTTTGAGCATCTGAAAATTGTGGGAACCACCATGCGCTGGCTGCGTGGTCAGCGGCATGTTAAAAAGGTTTCAGTGCTGCTGCCCGCAGAACCCGCAGCAGGCTTTTTTCATAACGCGGTGATGGCGGCTCATCTGGGAACCTACGACTTCAGCAAAAAAGTCAGCCAGACCCCTTCCTCCCTCAAATCCGTGGTGTTCTTTGCGCCGCAGTCTTTGGGAGACGTACACGGCACAGCGGTTGTAAAACACGCCGCCGCCGTGGCCCAGGGCGTGATGCTTGCCCGTACTTTAGTGAACGAACCCGCCGACACCTGCACCCCCGCCATGCTGGCGAATACCGCAAAGAAAATCGGCGACACCCCGGGCATGACCGCCACCATCTGGGACAAAGCCCGGATTAAAAAAGAAGGCATGGACCTCTTTTTGGCCGTGGCCCGGGGATCGGACCTGCCGCCGAAATTCATTATTCTGGAGTGGGCGCCCCGGGGCACTGCAAAACAAAAGCCCGTGGTTGTTGTGGGCAAGGGCCTGACCTTTGATTCCGGCGGCATGAATCTCAAAACCGCCGAGGGCATGCTCACCATGAAGGCGGACATGGGCGGCTCTGCGGCGGCCCTTGGCTTTATGAAGGCCGTAAGCCTTGTCAAACCCAAAAAACGCATCATCATGCTGGTGGCGGCCTGCGAAAACATGGGCAACGGCAGCGCCTACAAACCCGGCGATATCATTACCGGCCGGGGCAAACTGAGCGTGGAAATTCACAACACCGATGCCGAAGGCCGTCTGACGCTTGCCGACGCCTTAAGCTACGCCGTGGACCAGAACCCGGAACGCATTGTTGACCTCGCCACCCTTACCGGCGCGGTGGTTGTGGCCCTGGGAATGGAAACCACGGGCCTGTTCAGCAATGACGACGCCATGGCCGACGAGCTGTTGAAAGCCGCCAAAGGCGCAGGGGAAGACATGTGGCGCATGCCTTTGAATTCCCGGTTGATGAAACTTATCGTGCCCCCGGCAGCGGACCTCAAAAACACCGGCGGCCGCTGGGGCGGCAGCATTACCGCAGCCCTGTTCCTCCAAGCCTTTGTCAAGGATACCCCCTGGGCGCATCTGGATATCGCCGGTCCTGCGGACACCGCAAAGGCGGAGGGCCATCTGTCCTTTGGCGGCACCGGCGTTGGCGTGGCGACCCTGGCCCAGTGGCTTATGCCGCCGGAACATGGTCATGGCTAAGCCGAAAATTCTGGGCAATCTGGGCGAAGGCATTGCCGCGTCGTTTCTTGCCTCAAAGGGCTACACCATTGTGGAGCGCAACTGGTGGACCCGGGTGGAGGGCGCGGGACGCCGGGAAATTGATCTGGTCTGTGAACACCAGGGCATACTGGTGTTTGTGGAGGTGAAAACCCGGCGGGAAGGCGGCTTTCAGGACAGTCTTGATGCTCTGGACGACACCAAACGGGAGAGGCTGCGGCAGGCGGCGGAAGCCTATCTTGACGCCCACAACCGTCTGGACGCCCAATGGCGCATCGACCTTGTGGCGGTCACTGCGGGCAAAAAGGACACCGGCGAAATCCGGCACCTTCAGGGCGTGTAATTCTGCCCGCAATAGTCTGGCACCCGATGTCGCAGGTTGACGAAATTGCCTGCAGTATTTATGCTAAGGGCAGGAGAATCAACTGTGGTCAGACTGAGTAAGGAAATTCATCCGGGGCTGCATCGCCTGACCCGTTTCAGCCGGGTGATGCGGGGCAACAACTCCATGCTGCCCAGCGCCGACGATTTCGACGGCCTTACCGGGGGCCGGGGCAGCGGGCAGTTGTTTCTTGGCTATTACGATCAGGCGGCCATTGAACAGCGGCTGCAAAGCTACGGCGCCACCGACACCCTCAAACACCTGGGCTTTGACGATCTGAAAGTTCATCTGGATACCCGCAACCACAACCGGCAACGGCTGATTATCTGCCACAAAACACTTGATTACGATCACCTGCTGGGGGAACTGGCCATGACCGTGGGCGAATTTATTCCCCAGATCATTAGTGATGCCCAGTTGTCGGGCCGCACCTATTCCATGCTCTATATACAGTGGTTGTGCCTGCAAAACCCCTGCAAGCCCTTTTCTTCGCAGCGTCCTGCCCTGCCGGGACAGCGGCATCCGGGGCTGGGCCTTGGCCGCACCGTGATGAACATGTTCGAAAAAATGGCGGAAACCCTGAAGCTGGACGGCATCATCAACATTCCGGAATATATCCACAACGCCATTTTGTATTCCCGTAAATTTCATTTCCTCAACCCCGTGGTGGAAGGCCGCATGCAGGCTTTGATGCGGGACCTGGGACACATGCCGTTGACACAGTTATCCTGGGGCGTGGAACAGGGCTGCGTGGTGGAAAAGGATACCGGCATGAAGGTGGAGGGTATGCACGAAGAGCAGGTGTATCCCCGGGCCCGGGCATTTAAGCGCTATTTCAAGTCCCCGGTATACAAAAACACCGTGGAACAAACCACACAGTCCCTCACCTATATCTTTGATGAATCCTGTTATCTCAAACGCCACCCCCTTAACGAGGACGGCACTCCGGTGGAATCGCCGCCGCCACGGGAAGAACCCCTGCTGGACTGATTACAACCCGCGCCTGCGCCGCCAAAATACCATTGCCATCATCAGGGTTATAAAGGAAGCCGCGCCGCCGGTGCAGCCGGAATCCGATGATCCTGACGGAGGCTCGCTGGTATCGGTGCCTTCGCCGGATGCGTCGCTGCTGTCATCTTCTTCACCATCATCCCATTCATCGCAGATGGACGGATAATCAATATCCTCTTCTGTAAAGATTTTATCCTGATCGTCATCAGCTTCACCGACGGTAGTGTCGCCGCTGGTGTCATCTTCATCGTCTTCCGGCTCATCGCCGTCAACCACAGACTCGTCTTCGGCGGAACTGTCCATGTCCTCTGCCATATCATCCTCAACGGCTTCGGTTTCCATAATATCGTCGGCAAGCTCCGGATCTTCTTCAACAACAGGATCGGGATCAAGGTCAATGTCCGGCTCCGGGTCGTTAAGGTCAATGTCGCCGTCGCCTTCGGTTTCCAGCTCAAGCTCGGCCTCCGGCTCTGCTTCTTCTTCAATGTCCAAAGGCGGGCACCAGGTGACGCAGGGGCTGTAGTCATCCTCCACCGTGGTGTTGCTGCCCCGCTGATCCCGGAAGGTATCCTTTACATAGCCGTAGGATTCCCCGGACAGGCAGACTCCCAGATGTCCCACCCCAAAGGCGTCCAGTTCGATGTTTTCCGCACCGTCGATAATGCTGCTTTCCTGGGGGATGATGATTTCGTCGTAATCCGACCACACGCTGGTGTACATAACGTCGTTGCCCGGGGTTTCGTCGCAACTGTTGATTTGCACCAAAAAAGGATTTTCCGTCCATGAATCCATGGAGGTGCCACGGCACATGCTGTCGGCGCCGCAACTCACCGGCTCGGCGCAGGCGGTAATGGTACCGTGATGAGCTCCGCCCAGGGTCACCACATGCTTTACCCGGCGGTAGCCGCAGAGATACCTGATGTAATAGCGGGTATCAAGACCGCCCATGCTGTGGGCTACAATATTAACATAGGGGCTGCCGGTGCGCTCCGTCAGCACGTCCACCCAAAAGCTGATCTGTCGGCCATGCTCCGGGTTGCAGCCGGTGCGGTCGTTGAACTCCGGGGCCATCAGATGACTATCGGGACAACCATCATCCTTAAAGCGCCCTACCATGGTGTCCCAGGTCATACCCGGGCCCGCAAAGTAACCATGCACAAACAGCACCGGAATTTTACAGATATCCGGGATCTCGTCTTCCGCCACAGCCGACCCCGGGAATACAGCCATACACAGCGCTATTGTTGCCGTCAGTATCAACACCCGAATATTTCGCATATCCTGCTCTCCACATAAGTGGTTATCCGTCTTCGCCGGATATGATAACAATATCCGCATTTTTTCGCAACTGCCCGGCGGTTTTACCGAAAAATATATTCCACCAAAGGATTGTCCCACATCCCGATGCGTGGCCTGATGGCTTCATCCGGGGTACGGGAACAGGGGGCATGGACCCGGTCTTCCATGTTCTGTCCCGAATAAGTTGACAATAGGGGTCTTCTTATTTTATGCTTCTCCAAGTTCGGTACGGAACCATACACTCCAAAGGCGCATCGCAGCACACCGGTGGTGCTGCCAATGTACGGAAGTATAAAAAGGAGCCCATACATGAAGCTGTTCCAGACCCTGGTGGTAGTCCTTGCAATCGTGGCCTTCAGCAGTTCTGCATTTGCGGAGGAAACCGTTGCCGCCAAAAAACCGGCAAAGGTGTATTTCGGTGTCACGGCAAACGTCCTGATGCTTGGCAAAACCGATGTTGACGTGGATTTCACCAAGGTCAGCGATGGTGTTGACACCGGCAGCCTGAGCGGTCTTGCCCACGATTTCGATCACTCCATCACCGCAGGCTTCAATGTGTACCTCGAATATGCCATCCTGCCCTGGCTGGCGGTTGGTGGACAGTTTGGCTATCAGGCCCTGCATCCCACCGAGGAAGAACGCAACGAAATGCTGACCTACTTCCATTTCGATCCCACGGTACGGTTCTTCTGGACCGCCGCCCCCTGGGCCGAACCCTACATCAAGCTGGCCCCGGGCTTCCTTATCGGACGCCGCAAGTTCACCGACACCGGCTTTGGCTGGAACGCACAGGTTCTGGCAGGCACCCTGTTCAAGGTGGGCACCATGGGCCTGTCCCTTGAAGTTGGCGGCCAGTTCTCCGGTTTCGCCAGCGGCCAAACCATGGACCTTCCCGGCGGCAAACAGGCGGTCATGGATTATCTCTTCCTGGATCGTTTCCTGCTGGTCAACGTTGGTCTGGTGGGTATCCTGTAACAGATTCAGTCATCTCAAACACAAACGCCACGGCAATTGCCGTGGCGTTTTTTTGTATTGTATGGTGCGATGGACTACTGCAGCCAGCGAATGCTTTTGGCAAACTGCTCAAAGGCGGCCTTACGGGCGGGCATGTCCGCAACCGTGGCGTCAATACCAAAGGCCACCAGAGCCTTTGCAGTGCCGGACACAATCCACAGCCGCTTGCGGGGAAGCATGGCCGGGGCTTTTTCATCAGCCTTGCTGTCTTTGTCCTTTTTAACCGCAGTGGGGTCCGGGGCGTCATAGGATAACAGCATACCAGCGGCGGGCTTGCCGTCAATGGACGCAGCATCGCTGTAGTCTTCCATCTTCATGTTGGCAAGAACCTGACCCTGAATTTGCAGCAGCATATCCTTTGCCGCCTGGGCCGTGGTCAGGCCCGACTGTGCCGGAAAAATGTTGTACAGCACCGCGATGGTGTCCATCTGGCTGCTGCCGGGCAGGGGAATGCCCAGGGTCATGCCCGCGGTTTCCTGAATCATCAGCCATCCGGCGGGATATATCAGGGCAAAGTGCCCCTGGGGATGCAGGTAGAGCTGGCCTTCATCAGCGGCATCAGCGCCATCGGGCCGCAAAGAGAACAGCCCGGAACCCTGCCGGGCCATCTGTGTTTGTTCCTTTTGCACCGCTGCCACGGCTTTGGCCAGTTCAGGATGCGCCTTGATGAAACGGTCTGCCGCATGTGGCTGCGGCGCTTTTACCACCGGGGCCGGGGCGGCCTGTTTTTGCGCCGCCGGTGCGGGAGGCGGGGTCTTTTGCCCGCTGTCTTTGGAACAGCCTGACAGCAAAAGCGTTACGGCGATTATCAGAACCGTGGCCGTGGCGGCCATACTCCGTGTAGCCATGTCCGTCTCCTTTCACCCCGGGGACCGGAAGATTACATATACTGTTCGTAACCTGCCTGGCCCCAATGGCACTTCTTGAATTTTTTACCCGAACCGCAGGGACAGGGATCGTTCCGTCCCACTTTCTGCACCACCCGGCGCAGAGTTGCCTTCTTCACTTTTTGTGCCTGGGACGCGGCGTTCTGACCGTGGACCAGGTTCATTTTTTCTTCAAGTTTGCGGAATTTCTCTTCAGCGGCCCGCTCTTCGTCCACCGTGGGCGCCCGAACTTCCAGCTTGAAGAGGTATTCCACCAGTTCCGTGGAAATGCGCCACACCATGTCCTCAAACATGGCAAAGCCTTCACGCTTGTATTCGTGCTTGGGATCACGCTGCCCGTAACCACGCAGACCGATACCGTCCCGCAGGTGATCCATGGCCAGAAGGTGTTCTTTCCAGAGCTTGTCCAGAATCTCCATGTGCAGGTTCCGCACCTGCTTGCCAAAATGGTTGCCGCTAAGCTTTTCCGCCAAACGGCCAAGATACACTTTGAAGTGTTCCTTGGTGGGGAAGCGTTCATGGTCCACATTGGCGCTGACGTTAAAGGTCTGCCGCACAAACTGGGCCACCGCAGGCCAGTTCCAGCGTTCCGTGGAGCCATCGGGAACCTGCAGCAAAAATTCCCGGGACTTTTCCGTCAGGGTCATGTTGAATGCCCGGTCGGCGTCCTCGATTTTTTTGCTCAGTTCCTTGTCCACATGATCGTAGAGATATTCTTCAAGCTGCGCTTTTGTCAGGCTGTCCCATTCATCCCCAAAGGTCTCCGGGGTAAAGGGGGCCTTGTTGTTGAACCAGCGCTTCAGCTTGTCGTTGATGCTGTCCCAGTCCCACTCCCGGGCTTCCAGCTTCGGATCAAGATTCTCGGTGACGGTTAGAACAATGTTCTCCATCTTTTCCCGCAGATCCTCGTGCCAGTCGTAGCCCTTGAGAATGTCCCGGCGGACATTATAAATGGTGGTACGCTGCTGGTTCATGACATCGTCGTATTCCAGCAGGTTTTTACGGATATCGAAGTTCTTGGCTTCCACCTTGCGCTGGGATTTTTCGATGGTGTTGGAAATCATGCGATGCTCGATGGGCACATCATCGGGAATCCGCAGCCGTTCCATCATGGCTTTCAGGCGTTCACCGCCAAACAGGCGCATAAGATCGTCTTCCAGGGAAATAAAGAAGCGGCTTTCACCGGGATCGCCCTGACGACCGGAACGACCACGCAACTGGTTATCAATACGCCGGGATTCGTGGCGCTCGGTACCCAGCACATAGAGGCCGCCCAGGTCCAGAATCTCCTGGCGGGCTTTTTCCGATTTGGCGTCCAGTTCCTCATACACCCGGCGGAAGTCCTCGTAGGGGGCATCGTGGCCCACCTTGTTCCAGGCCATAAACTCGGCGTTACCGCCAAGAATAATATCCGTTCCACGACCCGCCATGTTGGTGGCGATGGTAACGGCGCCTTTGATACCTGCCTGGGCAATGACATCGGCTTCACGGCCGTGCTGCTTTGCGTTCAGCACGTTATGGGCAATTTTATGCTTGTTGAGCAGCTTGGACAGCAGCTCGGAATGTTCAACGGAAATCGTACCCACCAGCACCGGCTGTCCCTTTTTGTGCAACCGGATGATTTCTTCGCCAATGGCGTCGTACTTGGACTTTTCGGTCTTGAAGACCACGTCCTGCTGATCCTTGCGGACCATAGGCTTGTTGGTGGGCACCACAACAACATCCAGATTGTAAATGGACTTGAATTCCACCGCTTCGGTATCGGCGGTACCGGTCATGCCCGACAGATGATCGAACATACGGAAAAAGTTCTGGAAGGTAATGGTGGCCAGGGTCTGGTTTTCGCTTTCAATGGTCACGCCTTCTTTGGCTTCCACCGCCTGATGCAAACCATCGCTCCAGCGGCGACCCGGCATGGTGCGGCCAGTGAACTCATCGACAATGACCACCTTCTGCTGGCCGTCCTCTTCCTGCACAATATAGTCCTTGTCACGGATGTACAGGGTCTGGGCGCTGAGAGCCTGGTTTACCTTGTGCAGCACCTCGATATAGGTGGGGTCATACAGGTTGGGCACGTTCAGGAGTTTTTCAATTTCCTCAACACCTTCGTCGGTAAGGCTGGTGTTGTGGTCCTTTTCCTCCACAATGTAGTGCTCTTCGTTCTTCAGCTTGCGCACCGCCGCATCCACCTCGTAATACATGCCGGTGGAATCTTCCGAAGGACCGGAAATAATCAGCGGGGTACGGGCTTCATCGATAAGAATGGAGTCAACCTCATCAACGATGGCAAAGTGCAGATCCCGCTGCACCATGCGGTTGACGCTGTATTTCATGTTGTCGCGCAGAAAATCGAAGCCGTATTCGTTGTTGGTGCCGTAGGTGATGTCTGCGGCGTAGGCTTCTTTTTTCTCTGCATGGGCCTGTCCGTGATAAATGGTGCCCACGGTGAGTCCCAGATAGCGGTACACACGACCCATCCATTCCGCATCACGCTTGGCCAGATAATCGTTGACCGTGACCAGGTGAGCGCCGCGGCCCGTCAGGGCGTTGAGCACCAGCGGCAGGGTGGATGTCAGGGTTTTACCTTCACCGGTTTTCATTTCGGCGATGGTGCCCTGGTGCAAAATAATGCCACCGATGAGCTGCACATCGTAGTGCCGCTGACCCATGACCCGTTTGGCCGCCTCGCGGGTAAGGGCGAATGCCTGGGGCAGCACTTCCTCCATGGCCTTTTCTTCGGCCTTGACCAGCTTGTCGTGGTCATCCTTCACATCTTCCACCGCAGCGGCGATGTGATCCTTCAGGCTCTGTACTTCGGCCTTGATTTCCTGTTCATCCAGTTTTTCATACTTCGGTTCCAGATCATTGATCTTTTCCACCAGGGGCATCATGCCCTTGATGATGCGCTCGTTTGCAGAACCGAATACTTTTTTCAGCAAATAGTTAAGCATATCTCATGCCTTCTTCGCAGGTTACTTCCTTGGCTCAAAAACCGCTGTAATGATGCGTATAAACGTACCGTATGTCAACCCATTGGCGGGTGAATACACTACATTATCACAGCCACAGGCCTCACCCAAATAAATCACCGGAGAAAATCCCTGTTTCCACAGCCCCAAAACCCATGGGAAACAGTGAAAATCTGTGGTCATATACATATTAGTTGTGAACAATCTTGACATCAGGGTGTCTGCTGTGGACAATCGGAAAAGGTTTATTGTACTAATATGAATTCGGTACCAGCGATTTACAGCCCCAAGGGAGTTATGCGATGTTCGTAATTACCGTCGAGGTGGAAGGCCAGGAGCCAAAGCGATACGAGTTTGACCAGGACGAAGTGAAAATCGGCCGGGATCCCGGCGCGGATGTTCATCTTCCCAGCTCCAATGTGTCCAAACGCCATGCCCGGATCGTCAAGCGCGAAGGCAAGCACTTTATCGTGGACCGCAAAAGCACCAACGGTTCCTTTGTCAACGGCACCCGGGTGACCACCCCCCAGGTTCTGAAAAACGGCGACCGGCTGTTTATCGGCGATTTTATTATGATATTTGAGGCAGAGGAAGCAGCTGAAGCCGCTCCCACCCCGCCGCCCATGAAGAAAAAACGGGGGCAGAAGGGCAACGAAGTGGCTCCTGCGGATCCCAGCACCGAAGCCACAAAGGCAAAAGCGCCGCCTCCCCTGCCCAAAAAGCACCGGGCCAGCACCGAGATCAAAGCCACCGTGGAAATGCCCGCTGTGGAAGATCTGCCGGATCTGCCGGACCTGCCCAAGGCCGAAGTGCCCGAGCCCCCGGCTCCCCCGGCACCGCCTGAAACCCCGGCGCCTGCTCCGGACATGGCCGCCACCCTGCCCGCCGAGGGCATCGCCATTCCGGTGAACATTGCCAGCGAACTCTTCAGCCGTCTTCTGGACGACCCGCTGTTTGAAGAAACCAGCGATATTTTTGCCGCCGGGTTCGGCGATGACGCCATGAAAACCAACGCCGCCCAAGCCCTCGCCACCCTGATGGCTGGCATGGAACCCACCATTGAAGGCGATCAGGCTGCGGCGCTTTCCCAGCGGCTGCTTTCCGAAGTCTTTGGCCTTGGTCCCATTGACGATCTTCTGAAAGACACCTCCGTGGACGCCTTTATGGCCCTGTCCAGCGGCAAGGTTTTTGCCTCCACCGCCGATGGCCCCACAACCCCCATGGGCTTTACCTGCCCCGACGCCTTTTTGCTGGCAGCGGCCCGGCTGTTCGCCATGGCCGGCGGCGAAGTTGAAGAAGTGGAAGACGAGCCCATTTCCTTCGTGATTCCCGGCCTGTGCTACGCCCAGATCAAAATGGCCATTCACGGCGATTCCTGGGTTCATATTATCCGCCTGCCCCGTAGCAACAATGTGCTGGCGGGACGCTCCAAAAAAGTGGTGGGCGAAATCACCGGACAGCTGCAAAAAGGCGGCACCATTATGGTCAGCGGCATGAGCCGCCGGGCCCGGATGGACGCGGTGCAGACCCTGCTCAACGAACTTGAAGAAAACAACCAGGTGGTATGCCTGGGCATGGAAGGTCTGGAAATCCCGGCCCAGCTGCCCTGCATCATGCTGCCGGTGGCAACCGATGGCATGGATCTGGAAGCCCGCCTGAGCGAGGCATACAGCCTTACCCCCTCCTGGGTCGTCATCGAATCCCCCATTATGATGAACACTCCGGTGATCGACATTCTGGCGTCCACCTTTACCGGCGTCATCTGGTCCGTGCCCGCCTGCAGTTGCGATCAGGCGCTTAAAACCCTCAAGAATGTCATTATGTTCCAGACCGAGGGCAACGCCGATCAGGTAGCCCAGTTCATTGACGGCAACCTTGACATGGCCCTTATCGCCGGTCTTGACAAATCCGGTGGCGGACGGCTGTTGCAGGCGGAACGCATCAGTGGCGTCAAAGGCGGCATGGTTGTGGCAGAGAACATTTATAAAAAGAAATAACCCGCCCATGGCGTGTTGATGTAACAAGGAGTCCGGAACATGTCCGGTGAAGAAAGCAGACGACACACCCGCAAGCGCCTTGAGGCCCGGGTATGGATCGGCGGGGAAGAACAGGACGGCACCTTCTACCTGGGTATGAGAAACCTCAGCCTTGGCGGGATGTACCTGGAAAGCGAATTCCTCTTTGAACCCGGCGAAATTATCACCATTGCCTTTGATATCAACGACGGCCTGCCCCCCATACATCTCACCGCATCGGTCATCTGGGCCAGCACCGGCAAGGAAGACCCGGAACACCGCTCCGACCTTCCGGGCATGGGACTTGAATTCATGTCCATCACAGCATCGGATCAGGACCGCATCCGGGTGGTGATCGGCGGCTGAAAAAGCATCATTTCCAAAAGCATGACAGGCATTCCGGAACCCTCTGGAATGCCTGTTTTATTTCACCCCCTGCATCGCTGATAAAAGCCCCATATTTACCCGTGCGAACCCCCTTTTGCATTGACAATCAACGGGTTTGCGAGTAAGTAGATAAGGACACATTTTATTCGGTTTTTTCAGATAGTTATGAGGTTCAAATGACAATGCCAACCCAGCAGAAAATTCCGGTAACCATTGAAAACGAAATGAAGAGTGCGTACATCGAGTACGCCATGTCCGTTATCGTTGCCCGCGCCCTTCCCGATGTACGCGATGGGCTCAAACCGGTTCACCGACGCATTATGTTCGCCATGCACGAACAGAAGAATTTCTTCAACAGCGCCTATAAAAAGTCCGCCCGTATTGTCGGTGATGTCATTGGTAAATATCACCCCCACGGCGATACTGCGGTATATGACACCATCGTGCGACTGGCCCAGAACTTTTCCATGCGCTATCCCCTGGTACAGGGGCAGGGCAACTTTGGCTCCATTGACGGCGACCGCGCCGCTGCCATGCGTTACACGGAAATCCGTCTGCAGAAAATTTCCAACATGATCCTGTCGGATCTGGAAAAGGACACCGTGGACTGGGGCGACAACTACGATTCCTCCCTTAAGGAACCCCTGTTGATGCCCACCCGGGTTCCCACGCTGCTGATTAACGGCGCCAGCGGTATTGCGGTTGGTATGGCCACCAACATTCCGCCCCATAACCTCAGAGAAATCATGACCGCGGTGATCCATCTGGTGCATAACCCGGAAGCCTCCATCGATGACCTGATGGGCTTTGTAAAGGGACCGGACTTCCCCACCGCCGGATTCATCTATGGCAAGGGAGCCATCGAGGATGCCTATCGCACCGGTCGCGGCATTATCAAAATGCGGGCCCGGGCCATTGTGGAGCGTAACGCCCGCAATGACCGCGAAAGCATCGTCATTACCGAAATCCCCTACATGCTCAACAAAACCCGGCTGATCGAAAAGATCGCCGACGTGGTGAAAAACAAGAAGATCGACGGCATTTCCGAAGTCCGCGACGAATCCGACCGCGAAGGCATGCGCCTGGTGCTGGATCTTAAACGCGACGCCGTGGCCGGAGTTATTCTCAATCAACTCTACGCCCTGACCCCCATGAGCTCCAGCTTCGGTATTATCATGCTGGCGCTGGTCAACGGCGAACCCCGGGTGCTGAACCTCAAGCAGATGCTTCAGTACTTCATTGACCACCGTCGGGAAATCATCACCCGGCGCACCCGCTTCGAGCTGGCCAAGGCCCTTGACCGCGCCCATATTCTGGAAGGTCTCAAGATCGCCCTGGACAACATCGATGCGGTTATCAAGACCATCCGGGCCAGCGCCACCACCGCCGAGGCACGGGCCAACCTGATTAAAAAGTTCTCCCTCAGCGAGCGTCAGGCCCAGGCCATTCTGGATATGCGCCTGCAACGGCTTACCGGCCTTGAACGGGACAAAATTATCCAGGAGCTCAAGGAAATCCGCATCGAAATCGCCCGCTTGCAGGGGATTTTGGATTCCGAGGAAAAACTGCTGGACCTTTTAGTGGAAGAGTCCGAAGCCGTGATGGCGGAGTTCGGTGACGAGCGCCGTACCGAAATCGTGGCGGAAACCAAGGAACTCACCATCGAAGACCTCATTGTCGAGGAAGAAGCGGTGGTAACCGTCACCCATACCGGCTACATCAAACGCAACGCCTTAAGCCTCTACCGGGCACAGCGTCGCGGCGGCCGGGGCAAAACCGGCATGACCACCAAAGAAGACGATCTGGTCACTGACGTGTTCGTGGCCTCCACCCACGATCAGGTGCTGGTGTTCAGCGACCGTGGTCAGTGCTACAGCCTGAAGGTCTATGACATTCCCCAGGGCGGCCGCGCCACCCGGGGCAAGGCCATCGTCAATATCCTTAAAATGGACAAGGGCGAACAGGTTGCGGAGCTGGTGCCGGTCAAGGAATTCAGCGAAGACAAATTCGTGGTATTCGCCACCCGCAAGGGCGTGGTGAAAAAGACCAGCCTGGCCCAGTTCGCCAACGCCCGGGCCAAGGGCATTGCCGCCATCAATCTGGATGACGACGACGAACTGATCGCCGTGCGCCCCACCGGCGGCAGCGACGAGATCCTGCTGGCCACCAAAAACGGCTTAAGCATCCGCTTCCCGGAAAAAGGTGTGCGTCCCCAGGGCCGCGCCACCCGTGGCGTCAAGGGCATCAGCCTGCGGGAAGGCGACCAGGTCATTGGCATGGAAGTGCTGCGTGAAGGCGCAAGCATTCTTACGGTAACGGAAAACGGCTACGGCAAACGCACCGATCTGGATGAGTACCGGGTGCAAAGCCGCAGCGGTCTGGGTGTCATCACCATCAAGACCTCGGAACGCAACGGCAAAGTTGTGGGCATTCGTCAGGTCACCGATGAAGACGAACTCATGCTGATTACCTCCAAGGGCATTATTATTCGCCTGAAGGTCCGGGAAGTTCGGGTTATCGGTCGCAACACCCAGGGTGTGCGCCTGCTGAATCTTGATAAAGGCAACCGCCTGGTGGCAATGGCCAAACTGGCGGAAAACGACGAAAAAGACGCCACGGAAGAAGCTAACGGCGAGCCCGGGGAAACCCCCGAAGGCAGCGAAGAACCCGAAGCTCCCGTGGAAGAATAGGCGGCGCATGAAGGTCCGCCCCCGGAACGCCCAGGGGAAAATACGCCTGCTGCTGCTGTTTGTTCTGGTGGCTCTTGGTGTTGGCGGCGCGGCGGTGATGGGCTATGTACTGCTCAAGCCGCCCATGCACGAGGTGTTTTTTGACCGTGCGCAGTCATACGCCGCCAATGACCAGTGGCAAGAGGCCCTTGTGGAATACAGCAAGGCCGGCAGCGAAGCCGCCCTGAGCAATCTGGAAACCGCTCCGGCGGTACGGGCGGCGGCCATCCGTGGGGCAGCGGATATTCTTTCGCTGCGCATGGGCAAGCTGGATGACGCAGCCAAACGCTACTGGGAACTGGTGGAACTGCCAGGGGCCAGCGATGAAACCCGGGAATACGCCCTGCGGCGTATGTTCGAGTTGTACCGGGACTTCAGCGTCAACTGCCGACTTGCCCTGCCCTTTATTACCCGCTACATGGAGCGTTTTCCCTCCGGGGAAGCTGCTCCACAGTTAAAACGGGACGAAATCCGCTGCCTGCTTGGCAGCGGCGATCTGGTGCAGGCCCGGGTAGAGGCAGATGCCTTTTTAAAACAGTGGCCCGCCCATGCCCTGCGTTTTGACGTGCTTTCCGACAAGGGAACCGCCCTGTTTTCCGGCGAGCATTACGACGAGGCCATGAAGGTCTATGCCCAACTGCAGGCTGACAGCTCTGCCCCGGAAAAATACCGGGGCGACGCCATGCTGATGCGGGGCCGCTGTCTGTTGGAAACCGGATACTTTGAAAAAGCCATCGAAGCCCTCAAAGAGGCCCTCAAGGCCACTGACAGGCCTGCGGTGGTACAGGTATATCTTAACGCGGCCCGGGATGCCTGGACCCGTGCGCTGGAGAGTCAACAGGCAAAACCCAAACGGGTGCGGGGCCATCCCCCGGTAAAGTAAAATTAGTTTGACTCATAGCGTTAACAATGATAAAGAATAGATCCTGAGCACGAGACGACCATGGCCGGTGTCCATCGCAAACTTGGCTACATGGTAGCCATGGGAACTGAATTGGGAGCTCTGGTAGGCGGTGGAGCACTCTTGGGTGCGTATATGGATGACCATTTTGGCACTCAGCCCTGGCTTTCATTGACATGCTTATTGGTTGGAATCGCTGCCGCCACCTGGCGTATGGCGTATTATATCAGACGTCTGAACCGGGAAGACAGCGAAGACCAATAACACTGCAGTCGGTATCATGAATCGTAACACGAAGCGCATATTCCTCACATCCCTGGTGCTTGCACCTCTGCTGGTCATTGTGGCGGTGCTGGTCAAAGACTGGCATTTTGCCCTTGGCACTGCAGCCGGGGGGATAATCGGCTCGGTAAACCTGTGGCTCATGTATCGTTTTGTGGCAGTCCTGGTAGCCCAGCCCGAAGCTCATTCCGGCCGGATAGTGGGGCTGCGGTTCATTATCAAGTATGTGGTGCTTGCCGCCGCCCTGTTTGGCGCGGTGTACCTGCTCAAGCTGCATCCCCTTGCGTTGGCCGTGGGTATCAGCAACGTGCCTTTGGCCATTGTTATGGAAGTTTTTCGCCCGCCGGTGGCGGACGCCGATTCGGAGGTTTAATACATGCATCATCTAACCCTGGTGGAATATCTCTTCGGCCTCAACGCCTGGCAGGCCCAGTTTGTGGGTGCAGGACTTATCACCCTGCTGTTTCTGCTGGTTGGCATTATCGTGTCCCGCCATTATAAAAAGCAGGGCGAAAAAGCCGCCGTGCCCGCCGGAAAGTTTTCTTTGGTGAATCTGGTGGAAGTTATGGTGGAAAAACTCGACGACTTTACCGTAGGCATTATCGGCGAACAGCATGGCCGCAAGTTCAGCCCCCTGATCGCCACCGTCTTCCTGTTCATCCTGTTTATGAACCTGCTGGGCAACATTCCCGGCATGCCCGCCCCCACCGCCAACATCAACCTGAACATCGGCATGAGCGTGTTCGTGTTTCTGGTGTATAACTACTATGGTTTCAAGGAACACGGCCCCGGCTATATCAAGCAGTTCATGGGCCCGGTGTGGTGGCTTGCGCCCCTGATGTTCGTCATCGAAATCATCAGCCATCTGGTGCGTCCCGCATCTTTGGCCATTCGTCTGTTCGGTAACATCAACGGCGACCATATCGCCGTGGGTATTTTCCAGAACATGACCTACCTGATTATTCCGGTTATTTTCATGGGCCTGGGATTGTTTGTGGCCTTTATTCAGGCCCTGGTGTTTTCCATGCTCTCGGCGGTGTATATTCAACTCGCCCTTTCCCACGATCACTAAACGAAGAAGATTCGATTGTTCATATTTTTAGGTACTAGTTTGTGAAAGGAGACATCTGATGAAAAAACTGTTTACTACATTCGCAGTAGCGGTTCTGGTGCAGTTCGGCCTGATCGCCACTGCCATGGCAGCCACCGGCGCTGAAGGTGGAAACGACTATCTGGGCTACATCGGCCTGGGCGCCGGTCTGGCCATCGGCCTTGCCGCCTTTGGTGGTGGTCTTGGTCAGGGTAACGCCGCCAGCTCCGCGCTGGAAGGTATTGCCCGTAACCCCTCTGCCTCCGGTAAAATCATGACCCCCATGATCATCGGTCTGGCCCTGATCGAATCCCTGGTCATCTACGGCCTGGTCGTGGCCATTATGCTGCTTGGTAAAATCTAAGCAGACCCCACCTTTTCAAGGTATAATCGCCGGAGCCTTTGGGCTTCGGCGTTTTTTTATGCCTGCCTTCCGCCATGTCCCGGTGCGCCAATAAATATATACTTTCTTGTAATCATTATCTTTTTTTTGCAGGGTATTGACATTTAAATCACCATGCCAATTGTTTAGTGATTAAATCATGTATGCAGTAGTGTGATGGATTTGGTTGATCCTGAAGGAGGATAATTATATGAAACGAGCACTTTTTGAAAAAATCTCTTTACTGTTAGTGGTGATACTGGGCCTGTCGGTCATGGCCGCCTGCGGCGATGACGACGACACCGAACCCCTGCCCGGCGACAAAGCCATGCTTCGGGCAGTACATCTTTCCCCGGATGCTCCCACGGTGGATATTCTGGCTAACGCCACCATGCGGGCGGTCTCCAGCCTTGCCTTTGGTCAGGGCACCGGCTATCTGGAGGTGGATGCCGGAACCTATGATCTTGATGTTGTGCCGGTTTCCGGCACCGTGGCGGAAAGCGTGCTGAACGTCAGTGGCGCACAACTGATGAAGGATGTATCCTATACCGCCGTGGCCTACGGCATGGTGGACAACATTGCCGCCCTGCTTTTGGAAGACAACTACGCAGATCTGGATGACGGCAATATTCGGGTGCGGGCCATTCACACCGCCGACGGCGTGGGCGAAGTCGATATCTGGAATATACCGGACACCGGCGATCCTGCCATTGCCTGGGAAAACGTCCCCTACGGCGCGGTAGGGGATTATCTGGACCTTCCCGCCGGGGCCTATACCCTGGGTATTGATCTGGATAACGACGCTAGTCCCGACGCCGTGTACAAAATGCCCGCCCTTGCCGCCGGTGCGGTAGGCAATGTCTTTGCGGTGAAAGAAGGCGACGATGTATATCTGCTGGCCCAGCTCAAGGACGGCTCCATTACCAAAATTATGGCGGAATCCATGGCTGAAACCGCTGACCTGCGGGTGATCCATCTGAGTCCGGATGCCCCGGCGGTGGATATTCTGGCAAACGGACCCAACGCCATTTTCGAGGATCTCACCTTTGGCAACGGCAGCGCGTATCTGAGCGTGGACCCCGGCACCTATGACGTGCTGGTGGTGCCCGCCGACGGCGCTCCCGCAGACCAGGTCCTGTCCATCACCGGGCTCACCCTTGGTGTGGACAAATCCTATACCGTGGCGGCTTTGGGTATGCTCAACAATCTGTCCTCGGTAGTGTTG
>Ga0070729_10002721_pt1 | contig 22067 bp, 23 predicted proteins | sample tdDd472_FD_66725 | JGI IMG/M metagenome (GOLD analysis project Ga0070729, IMG submission 66725) | Marine sediment microbial communities from the Atlantic coast under amendment with organic carbon and nitrate - tdDd47.2 | ecosystem: Environmental > Aquatic > Marine > Coastal > Sediment | place... | reverse complement strand
GTGATCTTCCCTTTGATGCCATATTTCTGCTCATACTCCGTCATCAGTTGGCGCAGCATGTAGGCCGGGTTCATCAGGGTGAGCATCTTGCCGGATGGCGTGGTGATGTCACGGTCGGGAATATGTGCCAGGTTCACGTTTGGCGGGGTGCGTTCGTCGGTCGGAACGTAGACGCCGCCGTGCGACGACGCCCAATAGCGAAACGCCGTGTCCTTTTCGAAATGAGAAATCGCTTCTTTCGTGGCCAAAACACGCGTCTCTTCCCGGCGCTGGGAAATATTCCATACCAGGGATATCGCAACAAGGCCCGTCCATACGATACACGTGATTGTGCTGATCGTAATGAGAGACCTGTGTTCTGTCCGTTTTGTCTTGAACATGGTTGTCAGTTTCCATCTGACGGCAATGGCTTTAGAACACTCTAATATGCACAAGGCGTCAACGGGGAGTTGAAAGTTTTTACCGCGATTGGGCGGCAGGATTACAGCTCCGTATATTTTTTGGCGGTTCCTCGTGCTTTCTCGACCGGGTATTTGCTTTCGTTGAGGTCGATTTTGCGATGAGCTTCCTCGACAAGGTCCAATCCGGCGCGTTCCGCGACCAAGAGGACATATAAGAAGACGTCTGACAGCTCTTCGCCCAACCGGGTGCGAAAATCCGGGTCCATGATGGCGTCCTCTATGGCCTGAGAATCCTTCCACTGGGTGAGCTCCAACAGCTCCCCGGATTCGATGCTGACCGAGGCGATCAGATCCTTCAGGCTATGGAACTGACGCCAATCGCGGTCGTCGCGAAACTGGGTCAAACGGCGGGTCAAATCGAGAATGGAATCTGGCATGAACTCACTTCTATGGGTTGAGGATGTAACGGCAGATGGCGTTTAAGGCAGGTCGCCAACGCAGAAAAACCAATATTTGCCCTGTGTTCCAGAGTGAATATTCGTAATTCCTGATATTTGACATATTTTAGGACTCAGACTAAGACTTTCAACCAACAACATCGACCCGTCGCCAAGGCACGAACCAATAATAACAAAGGCTGTAACCATCCATGCTGATCGCGCATATTTCAGACACGCACATTAGCGCCCCCGACCCTGAAGAGCCGAAATTCCTTGAGCGTATCCGTACGTTGGAAACCTTCGTCGCACACATCAACGCGCTCGAAGAGAAACCCGATCTGGTCTTGCATACAGGTGACGTGACCCATGGCGGGACGCCGGAATACTATGCGATTGTCCATTCGATTATGGAAAAACTGGGTGTTCCGTCATACTTCTCGCTCGGCAATCGGGATAAGGCGGCGAATTTGGTGGCTGGACTGGGGGATCTCGGCGGCGCCAAGTTGGCGGACGGCTTTCTGATCTACAGCATCGACGACTTCCCCGTGCGTCTGGTCGCCATGGATACGCAGCACAGCGAAAGCAATATGGGATCGACGTGCGAGAAGCGGCTGAAGATATTGGACGAATTACTAAAAGAACAGCCGGATACGCCGACGGCACTGTTCATGCACCATCCGCCGTTCGAAATCACAACATCCAAGTACCGCTTTCAATTCGAAGATATGGAGTTGGCCGAACAGCTTCTCGAAGTGATCGGCAGGCATAAGCAAGTCGTACACCTTTTTGGCGGTCATGCTCACCGTCACTACACGTACGACTTGGTCGGCTGTCATGCGACATTAGTGCCGAGCCTACCTGTCGATAATCGGCTTGGCGATTTCGAAGACGGCCTCAAGGATCATCCGCTGTATTTGATGCACCGTTGGCATCCGGACACGCGAAGCTTTGAAAGCGCGCTTCATGCTGCAGATGTAGATAAGCCGTAGTACCGGTTGTTAGGTCCTGACCCTTCGGTCGTTGACATACCTATAATAAACGCCCGCTTATTGAAGCGGGCGTTTTGCATTTTGGGGGCTGCGGGCGATTATGCGTAGGTCGGGAACTCGGTCCCGTCGCCGTGTTTTTCGTCCATGTTGACCGGTGCCTTGGCAAGCTTGTGGTAGGGTAAGTTGAATTGCTCCATGAAGTCGGCAACGCGGTCTGCATCCCAATCGAGGATCGGGTTGACGCGCACGAGCTTGCCTTCACGCTCGACCCGTGAACGGGTCGCACTATCTTGATCGAAGTGATACACCGCGCTGATCCAACAGTCGTATTGGGACAGGGTGTTATTGAGGTGCATGGCTTCCTGGGTGCCGCCGGTCTGACGGTCGTACTGCGCCTTAAGCCATTCGATGTGGTCCAAATCACCCGTGCGGATGGGCACTTCATCGACACCAATGGGTGATTGCACATTGGTGAAGCCAAAACGCTTGATGAGGTCTTGCTGGAATTCCACGCTTTCTGGGAACACCTTGCCCGCGTTACAATAGATGATCGGTACGGTCGGATCGATTTCGGAAATAATGTGCTGGACGATGACGGAGCGTGCGCGCAACGATGCGGTGACGGCAATTTTTCCGGCGAATTTGTCCTTGATCAGGAACTCCATCAGTTCCGTGCAGCCCATGGTTTGGCAGGCTGATTTCAAATCCGTGTTTTCGAGAGTTGAGCATTCGCTCATATTTTTATCCCCCCAGGGTTGGACCGGGCTTTGCCGATCAGTTTTTTGGGCCTGTTCGTTGTTTTTTCTTGCTGAAAAATACTAGAGCAAAAGACTAAGTCCTTACAAAACAAAGTTTCTTTGCGCTTTTGCGGATGTAGTACCATTGTATTAAGCTCTTGATATCCAAGCCGTATTTTTTCGCGAAACAGGTAATATTGTTGCTGAGAATGATTGAAAAAAAGAATCGTTCAACGGCGTTTCCGCCGGGGATGGCCAATGGGGCGTTAGATGCAGCCTATCCGCTGGATGGTTCGTTGGCGACGGGGCTTTTCGGCTTCAGCAACACACCTAAAATTTTGATCAATTTGGAAGCTTGGGGGTGGTTGATCTGGTAGTACACGTGATTGTGCTTGCGTCGGGTCGTGACCATGTCTTGTTCGCGCAGGCGCGCCAACTGGCGCGACAGGCTGACGCGATTCACGCCCAAAGTATTGACCATTTCGGTGACGTTCATTTCACCCATTTCATGGAGCAAAGCCACGACCATCAAGCGTTCCGGATTGGCCAATTCACCCAAAAGATCGCTTGCCTCTTCGGCCATATTGGCGTGGCATAAACAACATTGGTCTGGGGCTTCGTTGCCCATGATCAAGTGTTCCCCCTCGGAACAGGTCTAAATCGCTTGGTGCAATATCAACTACTTTACACAATATTTGTGCGGTGCAAAATAAAATATGAGAAATAGTATGATTCAAAATTGTGCGCAAAGATGTGGCACCAAAGATATGCCATGAACGTGTAAACAGTCATGGAATAGTGATTTAAAGTCCGTAAGATGACGTCACTCCAGGCCCATATTGGCCAGGCTCATATTGGTTTGTGTTGATGCCCCGTTTTTTACCCAAAGATTTTTCGTTTTCGCCGCTCGCCGCGACTGTGCCGGGGTTTACGATGCTGGCGGCGTTTGCGGCGGACCGGTCGGTTTCGGTACATGAATTGCTGTTGAGTGGGGGCGTAATCGCGTTAGGCGCCGTGTGGGCCGGGTTCAAGCACAGCCATGCTTTTCCCGCCCCCGTGACGCGGGTGGACACGACATTGGCGTCAGTCATTCTCGATACCTTGCCGGACCCGGTGTTGCTGCTCGATGGGCGCAGGCGCGTGATCGCCGCCAATCGTGCCGCCGATGAACTATTGGGTGCGGGGGTGCACGATCGTGACATTTGCCTAACTTTACGCCAACCCGAAGCACAAGAGGTGTTGCGCAAAGCCGTCGATGGCGCCATCAAGCGGGGCGATGCCGATTTGATCTTCGATGCGCCGGTGCGCCGCAATTACCAACTGCAAGTCATGGCGGTGCCGCGCAATGAAGCCTTGTCGGTGCGCGCGGTGGTGGCGCTGCATGAAGTGACGGCGCTGAAGACGGCGGAAACCATGCGTGCCGATTTTGTCGCCAACGTCAGCCACGAATTGCGCTCTCCGCTGTCGTCCTTGAACGGGTTTATCGAGACCCTGCAAACCTCGGCCAGTGGAGACCCCGAAGCCCAGGACCGCTTTTTGTCGATCATGAGCAACGAGGCCGCGCGCATGGCGCGCTTGATCGATGACTTGCTGTCGTTGTCCAAGATCGAAGGCAAAGAGCACATCCGCCCCGTCGATGCGGTTGACATCGGGGCCTTGATCCAAGACGTGATTGCCACGGTGCAAATCAAGGCCGATAAAAAAGTTATGAACATCGACAACCAAATGCCGGGCGAAGTGGCGAAGGTCTCCGGCGATCGCGATCAATTGCGTGAGGTCTTTCAGAACCTAGTGGAAAATGCCGTTAAGTACGGTGCTGAGGGCTCGACCGTGACGATCCGTTGTCGGGACATCGCGGCGATGGTCGATTCTGCCAAGGCCGGGCTCGAAGTCAGCGTGAGCGACTGTGGGGACGGCATCCCCGCCGAACATATCCCGCGTTTGACGGAACGGTTTTATCGTATCGACAAGGGGCGGTCGCGCGCCATGGGCGGAACCGGGTTGGGTTTGGCCATCGTCAAACACATCGTGAATCGTCATCGTGGGCGTATGAATGTGACAAGCACCGTGGGCGAAGGCTCGACTTTTGCCGTGCAGTTGCCAGTTTATGGTGAATAAAGGCATTGCAATTCAATGCCTTGAGCACTGTCACAAAGCTGTAACATGAAATTCATAAAAGGGACTCCACTGGGCACTAGGGTGCGCTCGTGAACGGTACGCCATCGGGTGTGCTGTCGACGCATTTATGGATAAGTCCTCAGAGGAGTTCGAACATTATGTTCAAGAAGACCCTTACGGTTGCCGCTTTGGCCAGCATTTTTGTTGCCGGTGCGGCTGAAGCCCGCGATCAGATCCGCATCGTCGGTTCTTCCACCGTATTCCCGTTCTCGACAACGGTTGCCGAACAGTTCGGCAAAACCTCCAGCTTCAAGACCCCGGTCGTGGAATCCACTGGTTCCGGCGGCGGTCTGAAACTGTTCTGCGCCGGTGTCGGCGATGAACACCCCGATATCACCAACGCTTCTCGCCGCATCAAGAAAAGCGAAGTCGAGAAGTGCGCCAAGAACGGCATCACCAACATCACCGAAGTAAAGGTTGGGTATGACGGCATTGCCATCGCCAACTCCAAAAGCGCGGCAAAATTCGACCTGACCCTGCAAGACCTTTTCTTGGCGCTTGCCAAGGATATTCCGGCCGGCGAAGGCAAGACCAAGCCGAACGATAACAAGACCTGGAAAGACGTGCGCGCCGATCTACCGAACATCAAGATCGAAGTGCTCGGCCCGCCGCCAACCTCCGGCACACGCGACGCATTTGCAGAACTGGCCATGGAAGGCGGGTGCAAGACCTTCAAATGGATCAAGGCACAGAAAAAACAAGACAAGAAAGCGTACAAGTCTCTGTGCCACACGGTGCGTGAAGACGGTGCTTATGTCGAAGCCGGTGAAAACGATAACCTGATCGTGCAAAAGCTGGACGCCAACCCGGATGCCCTTGGGATCTTCGGTTACAGCTTCTTGGATCAGAACGCTGATAAGGTTCAGGGGTCTTCAATCAACGGCAAAGATGTGACGTTTGAAAACATCGCTTCCGGCGACTACCCGGTGTCCCGCGCGCTGTACTTCTACGTCAAGACCGCGCACGTCGGCAAAGTTCCCGGCATTCAGGAATTCGTGGCCGAGTTCACCTCCAACAAAGCTTGGGGCGACGAAGGCTACTTGACGGATAAGGGCTTGATCCCGATGCCGAAGGCTGAGCGCAAAGCGTTCGCTGCTGATGCCAAGGCACTTGCCAACCTGAAGATGTAATTGGCAACACAATACATCGGCGGCGGTAACCTTATATAACCGCCGCCGACATGTGTTTGGAGAATATGAGACGTGACAACGTCGACAACACATAATGTTCGCACACACGCTGGTGGAGGCCGGATGTACGTCACGCCAGCGCGCCGTGTGAAACAGACCGTGGAAGGGGCGATCAAGCTTTTGCTGATTGCCAGCTCCACGGTCGCCATTTTAACGACGGTGGGCATTGTCGCCTCGCTGTTGTTCGAAGCGATCCGCTTCTTTGGCGAAATTCCCATGACCGATTTTCTGTTCGGTCTCGAATGGAGCCCGCAAACCGCCATCCGCGACGATCAAGTCGGCTCGTCCGGGGCCTTCGGTGCAGTGCCGCTGTTCGTCGGCACGTTGTTGATCAGCGCCATCGCCATGATCGTCGCCGCGCCCGTGGGATTGTTCGCCGCAATCTATCTGGCCGAATACGCCCACATTAAAGTGCGCGGCACCGTCAAACCGATACTGGAAATTTTGGCCGGCATCCCGACGGTGGTCTACGGCTTCTTTGCCGCCTTGGTGGTTGCGCCGTGGTTGCGCGGCACGGGTGAAGCCGTGGGGTTCGATGTGTCCTCGGAAAGTGCGCTTGCCGCCGGACTTGTGATGGGCGTGATGATCATTCCGCTGATTTCCAGCCTGTCTGACGACGTCATTTCCGCCGTGCCCCAAGCCATGCGCGATGGCGCTTACGGTTTGGGCGCGACCAAGTCCGAAACCATCCGCAACGTGGTCATTCCGGCCGCCTTGCCCGGTATCATGGGCGGCATGCTGTTGGCTGTCTCGCGTGCCATCGGCGAAACCATGATCGTGGTGATGGCGGCGGGTCTTGCCGCCAATCTGACGGCCAATCCATTGGAAGCGGTGACCACCGTGACCGTGCAGATCGTCACGTTGCTGACCGGCGATCAGGAATTCGACAGCGCCAAAACCTTAGCCGCCTTTGCTTTGGGCTTGATGTTGTTCGCCACCACATTGGTGTTGAACGTCGGCGCCCTTCACATCGTTAAAAAGTACCGTGAACAATATGACTGATCGTGCAAAAAACGCGGAACGCATTAAGGCCGGATTGGCCCGGCGCTATCGCGCGGAAAAACGCTTTCGCCTGTACGGCATTCTTGCCATCACCGCCGCTGTAACGTTTTTGCTGGTGATGTTGACGGCCATTGTTATTCGCGGTGGTGGTGCGTTTCAACAAACTCACGCCGCGTTGGAGATCACCTTCGATCAACAGCATATCGCCGACAACGACTGGCAAGGCATGGTCAAAGCATCCTTGCGCCGCGCGTTTCCCGATGTGCGTGCACGTCAGGACAAGCGCTCGCTGTATGGCTTGATGAGCAACGGCGCCGGGTTCGATCTGCAAAACATGGTCCAGGATGATCCATCGTTGGTTGGGCAGACCCGCACGATTTGGTTGCCGACGTCGGACGACGTGGACATGCTGATGAAGGGCGTGATCGACCGTTCCCCTCCCGAGGGTGATCGGCGCATCACCGACAAGGAATTGACTTGGATCGATCAATGGATCGCGGCCGGAACCATCGCAAAACAGTTCAACACCCGCTTTTTTACATCCGGAGATTCGCGCGAACCGGAACTGGCGGGCATCTTGAGCGCCCTCATGGGCTCGATCTTAAGCCTGTCGGTTTGCTTTGCGTTGTCCTTCCCCTTGGGCGTGATGACGGCGGTGTATCTCGAAGAGTTCGCGCCGAAAAACAAGTGGACTGATCTGATCGAGGTCAATATCAACAACCTCGCCGCCGTGCCGTCCATCGTATTCGGCTTGTTGGGGCTGGCGGTGTTCTTGAACATCTTCATGTTGCCGCGTTCTGCGCCACTGGTGGGGGGCATGGTCTTGGCGCTGATGACATTGCCGACCATCATCATCGCCTCGCGTGCCGCATTGCGGGCCGTGCCGCCGTCGATCCGCGAAGCCGCATACGGCATGGGGGCGAGCACGGTGCAGACCGTTCTGCATCATGTGTTGCCACTGGCGATGCCCGGCATGCTGACCGGCACCATCATCGGCATGGCCCAGGCCTTGGGCGAAAGTGCACCGTTGCTGATGATCGGCATGGTCGCGTTTATTGTCGACATTCCGGCAGGCTTCACCGATCCCGCGACGGCGTTGCCGGTACAAATTTTCCTGTGGGCGGACAGTCCGGAACGCGCGTTTTCCGAGCGTACGGCTGCGGCGATCATCGTTTTGCTTGGCGTCCTCATTTCAATGAACCTGCTGGCCGTCATATTGCGCAAGAAATTCGAACGGCGTTGGTAAGGAGACCGCGACATGGAACTTTCACTTCACACCAACCTGCCGTCCAGCGCATACGTGGAGGATAATTTGGTTAGCTCACCGCACAAAGTCACGGCCCAGGGCGTCGATGTTTACTACGGCGACAAGCAGGCCTTGAAAAACATCAATCTCGACGTGCCCTCCAATATGGTCACGGCCCTGATCGGGCCGTCCGGGTGCGGCAAGTCGACGTTCTTGCGGTGTCTCAATCGCATGAACGATGTGGTCGATGGTTGCCGTATTACAGGCCAGATCAAACTGGATGGCGAAGACATTTATGCGCGCGGCGTCGATGTGGTTCATCTGCGCGCCCGCGTCGGGATGGTGTTCCAAAAGCCCAATCCGTTCCCAAAATCCATTTACGACAACGTCGCCTATGGCCCGCGCATCCACGGTTTGGCCGACAGCCGTGCCGAACTCGACGACATTGTGCTGACCAGCCTGGAAAAAGCCGGTTTGATTGCAGAAGTTCGCGACCGCCTCGAAGCGCCGGGAACCGGCTTGTCGGGCGGACAGCAGCAACGCCTGTGCATCGCGCGCGCCATCGCGGTTGAACCGGAAGTGATCTTGATGGATGAGCCGTGCTCGGCGCTCGATCCGATCGCCACGGCGAAGATCGAAGAGTTGATCGACGAGCTGAAGCAAAATTACACCATCATCATGGTGACCCACTCGATGCAGCAGGCGGCACGCGTGTCGCAAAAGACCGCGTTCTTCCATCTCGGTGAGTTGGTGGAACAGGGCGATACCTCTGACATTTTCACCAATCCATCCGACGAGCGCACGCAGGCCTACGTCACTGGACGCATCGGCTAACAGGTTAAGAGACACACATGGAACACGATCATATCGTTTCGTCTTTCGACGAAGATTTAGGCCGTTTAGATGCGATCATCGCGCAAATGGGCGGGTTGGCCGAACGTCAATTGTCCAACGCCGTCGATGCGTTGTGTCGCGGCGATGTCGACTTGGCCCAAAGGGTCATTGATGACGATCAGAAAATCGATGCGCTGGAAGAAGAAATCGACAACTACACCATTCGCGTGTTGGCCCTGCGCCAACCCGTGGCGGACGACTTGCGCGCCGTTGTGGTGGCGTTGAAGATGGCGGCCAATCTGGAACGTATCGGCGATTACGCCAAAAACGTCGCCAAGCGCACCTTGACATTGTCGGCCATGGACCCGGTGGGCAATGCGACTTCCAGTATTCAGCGCATGGCCCATCAGGTTCAAGCCATGATCAAAAACGTGCTGGATGCTTATGCCACGCATGACATCGCAAAGGCCGACGATGTGCGCCTGCGCGACGAAGAAGTCGACCTGATGCACACCAGTTTGTTTCGCGAACTGTTGACTTATATGCTTGAAGACCCGCGTAATATTACGGCGTGCACCCACTTACTGTTTGTCGCCAAGAATGTGGAGCGCATCGGCGATCATGTCACGTCCATCGCCGAGAATGTTCACTTCTTGGTTTCCGGCGAGAGATTGACGGATGAACGCCCCAAAAACGATCGGTCCAGCGAGACCGTGATCGTCGAAAACTAAGGAGCCCGAAAGCCTTGGAACACCTGGTTCTAATTGTCGAGGATGAACCGCCGCAGGCGGAAATGCTGTCCTACAACCTCGAAAAAGAGGGCTTTCGCGTGATGATCGCCGGTGACGGCGAAGAAGGCTTCTTGCTGGCGCGCGAAAACAGCCCCGATGCCATCGTGCTGGACTGGATGCTGCCGGGCAAATCCGGGATCGAGGTTTGTCGTCAGTTGCGCGGCGAAAGCGAAACCCGCCAAATCCCGATCTTGATGCTGACCGCGCGCGGTGAAGAAGAAGATCGCGTACGCGGCATCGAAACCGGGGCCGACGATTACGTTGTCAAACCCTACAGCCCGCGCGAAGTGGTGGCGCGCATCAAGGCCTTGTTGCGCCGCGCCAACCCTTCCATGTCGTCTGAATTGATGGAATACGCCGACATCACCATCGATTTGGCGCAGCACAAGGTTTCGCGTGCTGGGCGTGCCATTCACTTAGGACCGACCGAATTTCGCGTGCTCAAAACCCTGATGGAAAAGCCCGGCCGCGTATTTTCGCGCGAACGCTTGTTGGATCTGGCGTGGGGTCGGGATGTCTATGTCGAGGACCGCACCGTGGACGTGCACATCCGCCGATTGCGTAAAGCCTTGAACGACCGCGGCGGGGCCGATTTGATCCGTACCGTGCGCGGTGAAGGCTACGCCATCGATGCGGAGAAGACCTCTTAAACGTCGTCGTCTTTGGGGACGTCCTTGGACGCTGGAGCCTTCGGTTTGACGGGCGGCATGTCGTCGTCGAACAAGATACGGTTGGCCGCACCTTCCATGTCCTCGAATTGTCCCGATTTGAGCGACCACAAAAACGCGCCGAGGCCCAACAGACCCAGTACCAGGGCGATGGGGATCAGATAGATCAGGACTTCCATGGGTCAGCCTTCCTTTTGTACAGCCGGGGGGACGGGCACGACCCCATGGGTAGCATTTTTGCCCTTCAGCGTGAAGCCCGCACCGATGCTGAGCCGCAATGAGTTCGAAATCACCACCAGCGACGACGCCGACATGGCAATGGCGGCAATCAGCGGCGTAACCATGCCCGCCAGCGCCAGCGGGATCGTCGCGGCGTTGTAAGCGAACGACAGGGCGAAATTCTGTTTGATCAAACGGTCCGCCTTTTGCGCCACGTGCAAGGTTTCCAAAACGGCGCCAAGTTTTTCGCCCTGAAACACCACATCCGCAGTCGTTTGACTGATATCCGCCGCGTTGGACGGCGATAGGGAGACATGCGCAGCCGCCAAGGCGGGCGCATCGTTGAGGCCGTCGCCGACCATCAGCACCGTCTTGCCCGCGGTTGCCAAGGCTTGCAGATGGGCAACTTTTTCGGCGGGTTTCAATGCCGCCTGCCAATCTTCGATCCCGGCCTCACGGGCCGCGGCCCGTACCGCTGGGATGCGGTCGCCGGACAACAAATGCACCGCGATCCCCTGGGCTTTGAGCGCGGAGATGGTTTCGCGCGCATCGGGGCGCAGTTGGTCAAGGAAGGCGAAACGCACCGGGGCGGCACCCGGGCGGGACAGCCACAATTCGGCTTCGGCGCTGTCGTCTGCCGTGTCTTCGCCGCCGCACCAGGACCCGCGACCAAGGCGTATTTCGCCTTGGTCGGTGGTGAGGCTGAGACCCATGCCCGGAACCTCGTCCACACCGTTTGCCGCCGGAACGTTCATGACGTGGTTCAGGGCACGCGACAAGGGGTGCTTGCTGACGGCGGCCAGGGATGCCGCAAGCTCGGCATCTGCGGGTGCAATATCGGCCTTGTTGACCCACTGCGGTGTGCCGAGGGTCAGGGTGCCGGTTTTGTCGAACACCGCCACGTCTATGGTGGCCAAGCGTTCCAGGGCGGTGCCGGACTTGATGAGAATGCCGCGTTGTAACAGCCGTCCGCCCGCGATCACTTGAACGGCGGGCACGGCCAAGCCCAGTGCGCAGGGACAGGTGATGATCAAGACAGCGATGGCAATCATCAAGGAGTCCTGCCATATGATGCCGCCGAAGAGCCACCAGCCCAAGAAAGCCGAGGCAGCCAAGGTGTGAACCACAGGGGCGTAATAGCGTGCCACCCGGTCGGCCAGCGCGACGTATTTGGCGCGCGCATCTTCTGCCGCTTCCATTAGGCGCACGATCTCGCCCAGCAGCGTATCCTCGCCGACCTTGGTGACCTCGACGGTGATAGGTGCGGACAGGTTCAGCGTTCCGGCAAACACCGGTTCTCCGTTTTTGGCCAACACCGGCACACTTTCGCCGTTGATCAAGGAGGTGTCGATATCGCTTTGGCCGCTCAACACCACGCCGTCGGCGGCGATGCGTTCACCCGCGGCGGTGAGGAACTTCATGCCCGGCTGGAGTTTCTCCGGCGGTGCGATTTCGCGCGTGCCGTCGTCGTTGAGGATCGTTACCGCGCGGGCGCGTAGGCCCATCAGGTTTTCGCCTGCCGCCCGTGCGCGGCCCCGCGCGCGGCTATCGAGGTAGCGCCCGATCAAGAGGAAGAACACCAGCGATACGGCGCTGTCGAAATAGGTGTGTTCACTCATGCGGAAGGTTTCGACCAGGCTCATGGAACTGGCCAACAGAACGCCCAGCGAAATCGGTACATCCATATTGGTGCGCCCGGCGCGCAGTGCGCTCCACGCGGATTTGAAGAAGGGCCGTGCCGCATACGCGATGGCGGGCAGTGCGATCAATGCCGACAGCCAATGCATCATGGTGCGCGTGAATACGCCCATATCGTGTCCCGCCCAGACGGAGACCGAAAACAGCATCACGTTGCCCGCGGCAAAGCCCGCGACCACCATGGCGCGGAGCAATTGCTTCTCCTGCGCCAGGGTCTCGGCGGAAATCAGGGTCGGATCGTACGGCGCCAAGCGGTAGCCCAGGTGTGTGACGGCGGCGGCCAAATCGTCGGCGCTGGCTTGGTCGGCGCGCCATTTCAGGACCAAGCGGCGCGTTGTCATGTTGATGCGCGCATGCACCACGCCGGGCTGCTTTTTGAGCACCGTTTCAATCAGCCACACGCACGCGGCGCACTGTAGGCCTTCGACCATCAGATGTAGGGTCGAAATGCCGTCCTCGGCAGTTTGCGTATAGGCCGTGAAATCGAAGCGCAGACCGTCGTCTTCCGGACGGATCGAGGGCTGATCGGGATCCAGGCAGCGGCGCTGGTAATAGGTTTCCAACCCCATGCCTTGGATCAGCTCATAGGCGGCACGGCACCCTGAACAGCAGAAATCCGCCCCACTGGATTGACCCTGTGGGACGGATTCACCGCAATGCAGACAATGTCGTTGGGCTTCGGGCATTAACGAACGTTCACCCTCTGGCTCATTTTGTAGAGCTCGTCGGCGCGTGTGGCGATGTAGCGCAGTTCCCAATTGCCGGGAAGCGGTAGGTCGACATCGGCCGAATACATGCCATTGCCTTGTGGCGTGAAGACGAAGGTTTGGTCGTAGCCTTCATGGGTCGGCCGGGTCGCTTGGGCGTTGATCGTCAAGCCGTCAATGGCCGCACCGGTGCGATCCGTAAAGTGCAACGTGAACGTCGTGCCGTGGGGCCCGACATGGGTCGCCGGAGTGTAGGAAAAGCTTTCCGACCAGCCCATGGCCTGTTGTTCGCTCACCTGGGCGAGGACGGAATTGTATTCAGACCCCTCCTTGAAGGCGTGCTTGGTGACCAGACCCGTCCAGCTGTCCACGGCGAAAAACGCCATGGTGCCGTTGACGGCGAATACGACGGCGAACGCACCGACGAAAATCCACGGATACCACCACCCATCGGGACGTTGTTTGTTGGTCATAACTGCCATAATGCCCTACCTAATCGGTCCGGCAAAACGGGAATCGTATTCGATCACTTCGCCGGTGTTAACGTTACTGAGGATGAATTCCATGTCCTTGAATTGTTCGTCCAAGGCATCCTTCGGCGCACGCACGAAGATGCGGAAAGTCGCCACGGTGTCGCCGCTCACATCCAGGGTCACTTCATCGACCGGATCTTTGGCCAAGTTGATGACCGTCATCTTTGCGTCTTTAAGACCCGAAACACGCAACGTGAAGGTCTGCGGCACGTTGATCATGTTCAACAGCTTGAAGGTATAGCCGTTGCGGATTTCGCCGTCCGACAATTCGACGAACAGCGGCGCGCGGTCGCGCTGGACGTTGATCTCCAGCTCGGTGCGGTTTAGCAAGCCGAACGCCATCAAGACGAATATGGCCGACAACAAAAAGCCGTATGCAATGGTGCGCTTGCGTATCAGGCGCTTTTGCTCCGGCTTGCCCATTTCGCGGGCGTATTGGTTGGAGACCGAATCGTATGTGATCAGGTTGCCGGGACGGCCCAGCTTGGTCATGATCGAGTTGCAGGCATCGACGCACATGGCACAACCGATACATTGGAATTGATCGCCTTCGCGGATGTCGATGCCGGTGGGGCAGACGTTGACGCACAGGTTACAGTCCACGCAATCGCCGAGGTTCTTGTCATCCTGCTCTTTCGCCTTACCGCGCGGTTCACCGCGCCAGGCTTCGTAGGTGACGATCAACGAGTGTTCGTCAAACATGGCGCCCTGGAAGCGCGGCCACGGGCACATGTAGATGCAGACCTGTTCGCGTGCGAAGCCGGCCAGCAGGTACGTGGTGCTGGCGAACAGCAGCGTAAAGCCGTATTCGGCCGCGGAGCCTTCGCCAGACAGCAGGTTGTATACGGTCTGCGGAGCATCGTTGAAGAAGAACAGGAAGCCCGCACCGGTGAGCAGGGAGAAGATGATCCAGATCACCTGTTTGAGGGACTTGCGCCACAATTTGTCGATGGTCCAGGGCGCGTTGTCCAGGCGCATCCGCTTGTTGCGATCGCCTTCGAGTTTCTGCTCGACCCAGACGAAAATATCGGTCCAGACGGTTTGCCAACAGGTGAAGCCGCACCACACGCGGCCCGCCATGGCGGTCGCCAGGAACAGCCCGACCGCGGCCAAAACCAGAATGCCGGTCAGGTAGTAAATTTCTTGAGGCCAGATTTCGATGTTGAAGAAATACAAACGGCGCAGCGTCATGGACGCCAAAATCGCCTGGTCGGGCTGACCTTCGCCACGATCCCAGCGAATCCAAGGGGCGAGAAAGTAAAATGCCATGATTGCGGCAGCCACTTTCCACTTGAGCGTCCGAAAACGACCGCTGATGTTTTGCGGATAAACCTTCTTATGTTTTTCGTACAAAGACGGCGTTACCGGGATGTGATGTTCTGCCGGGGTGTTGTCCATTTTTGATCTCTCAGCCTCGAATTCTTAGATGTTCGTTCGCATTTGTTCTTTTTTTGGCGGTTTATGAAGAAGGGGGAGGCCCGTTATACCGGAACTCCCCCACTCATATTAACCCATTGCGAGGATTCCCGCCTTAGGTGTTTTTACTCACCGCCACCGAGCGAGTGCACATAAATGGACACTTGCTTGATGGAGACATCATCCAGACGACCTTCCCACATCGGCATGACGCCGTGACGCGGTTTGGTGATCTGGCTGACGAGAGCTTCGTGCGTGTCGCCGTAGAACCAGATGCTGTCGTTCAGCTTCGGTGCGCCGAAGTCGCGGCTACCTTCACCTTTTTCGCCGTGACATGCTACGCAATCGTTGGCGAAAACTTCAGCACCGCGTTCTGCGGCTGCACTGTCCTTAGACTTGCCGGACATCGAAAGAACGTAGTTGGCGACATCGGAAATCTGAGCTTTCGTCAGATAGTCGTCGCCGAACTGCGGCATTTCGCTGACACGCGTGTCTTCGTGGGTAGAACGGATGCCGTAACGCACGGTGGTCTCGATTGCCTCGAGGGAACCACCCCACAGCCAGTCGTCGTCCGCCAGCACCGGATAGGTCGGTGCGCCGGAACCTTGCGAGCCGTGGCACGGTGCGCAGTTGTCGGCAAAGATGTTCTTGCCGCCAGCCATTGCGAATTCGGAAAGTTTGCGATCCGCTGCGATCTCGGTGATCGGCAGCGCTGCGAACTTCTTGTACCAAGAAGAACGCGACGCATCGCGGGCTTTCAGATCTTCGGCCAGGTCCACGCGTGAAGAGTAATTCAGCGTGCCCTGCCAATAGCTGTTGAGCGTCGGCCAGGACGGGTACAGGACCCAATAGCCGATGGCCCAAGCGATGGTGGCGTAGAACGTCCACAGCCACCAACGCGGCAACGGAGTGTTCAGCTCTTTAATGCCGTCCCACTCGTGACCGGTGGTATCGGTACCGCTCACTTCATCACGTTCGATGTTAGCCATGAGCTTGACCTCCATTCTTGTCCTTGAAGATGATCATGGCGTCGTCTTCGAAGCGTTCCTTGTTTTTGGGACGAAAAGCCCAGAAAACAACGGCTCCGAACAGCAACGTAAGCCATACGACCCACGCCGAACGCGCCAATTCCGTGATGGTCATCAAATCCATGACTTATCTCCCTATCGGGCTGGTCTTGTAGGACGTGGTGTCCACAAGCGTACCCAGCATTTGGAGATAAGACACGATAGCGTCCATCTCGGTGATCTTAGACGGATCGCCATCGTAATCGCCCGTGAGGGCTTTCGGATAACGCGCCATCAAGGCATCGGGGTCACCCATTTCAGGGTTGGCCTGCGCCTTCAAGTCCGCCTGTGCGTTTTCGATTTGCTCGTCCGTGTAAGGTACGCCGATGAATTGCAGGGTTTTCATTTCTCCGGCAATTTTATCGGCGGACAACGGACGACCAACCAAGAACGGATAGCCCGGCATGATCGATTCCGGAACAACAACGCGCGGATTGGTCAAGTGTGCGACGTGCCAGTTGTTGGAGTATTTGGTGCCAACGCGGGCCAAGTCCGGACCGGTGCGCTTGGAGCCCCACTGGAACGGATGGTCGTACATGCTTTCAGCCGCCAAGGAATAGTGGCCATAGCGTTCCACCTCGTCACGGAAAGGACGGATCATCTGCGAGTGGCAAAGGTAGCAGCCTTCACGGATGTAGATGTTCCGACCCGCCAGTTCCAACGGTGTATACGGGCGCATGCCGTCCACTTCCTCGATGGTGCTTTCCATCGTGTAAAGCGGAACCAACTGCACCAGCATGCCGATGGAAATGGTGATGATCGTGACAATCCCCAGGAGGATGACATTTTTTTCAAGCATTGCTTGCATGGTAACGTTCCCCCCTTACTCAGCCGCAGCCGGCTGTGTGTCGAGACCGATCGGGGCTTCATCACGGATGTCGCCACGGGCGGTACGCCACAGGTTGTAGATCATCAAAATCGCACCGATGACGAACAACAAGCCGCCAGTCGCACGGATGATGTAGTACGGGTGCATCGCTTCGACAGTTTCGATGAACGAATACTGCAAGAAGCCCAAGCTGTCGTACGTGCGCCACATCAGGCCCTGCATGATGCCGGAAACCCACATGGAAGCGATGTACAGCACGATCCCGATCGTGGAGACCCAGAAGTGCGTGTTCACCAGACGCAGAGAGTACAAACGCTCACGTTGCCACAGTCGCGGCACCAGGAAGTACAACACACCGAAGGAGATCAGTGCGTTCCAACCCAAAGCACCGGCGTGCACGTGACCGATGGTCCAGTCGGTGTAGTGGCTGAGAGAGTTCACAGCCTTAATCGACATCAAAGGACCTTCGAACGTGGACATACCGTAGAAACCGACGGAAGCGACCATGAAGCGTAGGACCGGGTCGGTGCGCAGCTTGTGCCATGCGCCGGACAGGGTCATCACGCCGTTGATCATGCCACCCCAGGACGGCATCCACAGCATCACAGAGAACGTCATGCCGAGGGTCTGAACCCAATCGGGCAATGCCGTGTAGTGCAAGTGGTGCGGACCGGCCCAGATGTACAAAAAGGTCAGGGCCCAGAAGTGGATAACCGACAAACGGTAGGAATAAACCGGACGTTCAGCTTGTTTCGGCACGAAGTAGTACATCATGCCCAAGAAGCCTGCCGTCAGGAAGAAGCCCACGGCGTTGTGGCCGTACCACCATTGGGTCATGGCGTCTTGGACACCGGCCCAGATGATGTAGCTCTTGGTGAATTCACCGCCGAACAGGACCGCCGGAATCGTGGCGTTGTTGCCCAGGTGCAGAACGGCAATGGTGAGGATCATCCCCAAGTAGAACCAGTTTGCAACGTAGATATGCGGTTCGTTGCGTTTGACGATGGTACCCCCGTAAGCGATCAAATAGGACACCCAAATCACGGTGAGCCAAAGATCAACGTACCATTCCGGTTCGGCGTATTCCTTACCCTGGGTGATGCCCAGAAGGTAACCGGTGGCCGCCAGCACGATAAACAGCTGATAACCCCAGAAAATAAAATGACCGAACCCACTGCCGCCAAACAGCGAAGCGCGACATGTGCGCATCACAACGTAGAAAGACGTACCAATGAGAATGTTACCGCCGAAGGCAAAGATCACCGCCGACGTGTGAAGCGGACGCAAGCGCCCAAAAGTGGTCCATTCCAGGTCCATATTCAGAACCGGGAAGGCCAGCTGCCAAGCGATCAAATCGCCTGCCAGGAAACCAGCCAAGCCCCAAAACGCTGCTGCAATCACGAATTTCTTGATGAGATCATCGTAATATACAGGCGTATCGGAGCTCGCTGCGTTTGCGAGGGATGCTGAAGACATCTCTGGCTCCCAACCTAGTTTTCGTTAACCGAATAGTGAGCTTACATTTTGATAATATTCGTCAAAACAGCCCGCCAACTCGTGGGTGAAAAGGGCTCCCTAAAGCCATGGGGACCTGAGAGGTCCCCGAAACGGTGAGATTTAAACACTTATTTTCTGTTTAATGCAATGTTAAATTAGTATGAAAAGAATTTTGCAGGTGCGAAATAAAACGTTAAAACCCTTGATTCTCTAAGTATACAGCCACTTGATACCCATCAAGAGGAAAAAAAACCCACTAAACAAAAAGGATTATAACCCATGGATCAGGCGGCTTTTTTGCAGAGCCTTTTGACGTCTGGAATCGCCCAATGCAGCGCGGCCATAGATGGGTCCGAGGGGCTTTTGCTGGCCTTGTTCATGGCTGGTTTGGCTGGTGGCGCGAGCCATTGTCTGGGCATGTGCGGCCCGTTCGTCATCTCCCAAGTGCAGTCGCGCCTGGAAGCTATCAGCCTGGAAAATATGAGTGAATTCAAACGATTGACTGGAGGAGCGCTGGTCCCTTATCACCTCGGTCGGGGCACCTCTTATGCGGCGTTGGGCGCGGTGGCGGCCCTGGTCTCGGGCCAGTTGACGCGCATGCCTGCGCTGCAAAACTTTGCCACGGGCCTGCTGGTTTTCGCCGCCGTGTTTTTCATTGGATATGCATTGCGCAGCCTCGGTGTGAACGTGCCGCTGTTGTCCCGTCGGCCATCGCCTGAAAAGGGACACTTGACCGCGGTCTGGTCACGTTTGATCAAACCCCTGTTCGGCCATCCGGTCGGGTTGCGGGGGTACGCCCTGGGCGTGGCGCTGGGCTTTATCCCGTGCGGGTTGGTGTACGGCGCATTGGCGGCGGCGGCAGCCAGCGGGGATTGGCTGACCGGCCTGTTCGCCATGGGCGCGTTTTGGCTGGGCACGGTACCGGCCCTGTTCGGCTTGGGGCTGGCCGGCGGCGCCTTGCTGGGGCGCTGGCCCGACCTGGCGCGGCAGATCGCGCCGTTGTTGTTGTTCGTGAACGGCCTGTTTCTGTTGTACTTGGCGTGGCGGATTGTGTGACGGGATACGACCATGGCGACACGCACCAAAATCTGGGGTGATTTCAAACGATGGTGCGAAGCCCGCAACCTCAAGCCCTTGCCGGCGCACCCCTGGTCCATCGCGGCATATCTACGCTGGCTGGAACGCCACAAGGACGCGGGGCAAGCCAGCGGTGCCGTTGACGTCATTGCCCGCGAACACCTGTTGAAATCCGCGCGTGTGCCGACTCGTCATCCCACGGTTCAACGCACCCTGGATTTGATCGCACGGCGCGCGTCCACGGCGGTCATGCGCTCGAACCTTTTTGATGATGACGATGCCGGCCCCCAATCCACCGATGTTTCGAAAAAAGCGCCGGTTCCGTCCGAGCCGGCGGCGGCAAAGCACCGGACCATGCGTGCAACCCCGCGTTTGAAGTCGCGCCGCCCCAAACCGGCGAAATGAACGGCTCTAATTTGATGGGGGGCTTGGGTCGGCAGATGGCAAGTCGAACCAGAAGGTCGAGCCTTCGCCCAAACGGCTGTCGATGCCGATTTGTCCTTGCATCAACTCGACCAGGTCCTTGCAAATGGTGAGGCCGACGCCGGTGCCGGGGATACCGCGCTCTTCGGCGTCGAGGCGATTGAACGCAACGAACAGTGTTTGTTTGTCTTTCGCCGAAATGCCGCGTCCGGTGTCGGTGACGCTGAACCGCACCATGTTTGTTTCTGCCGCATTGGGGGGCGCGCAATGGATGCTCAAGCGACCGCCTTCCGTGTTGTATTTCAAGCCGTTGCTCATCAGGTTCAGCACGATTTGTTTGAAGCGCATGCGGTCCGCCCGCACCTGTATACGGTTCATGGCGTCCAAATCGCACGCGATGGTGATGTCGTGTTTTGCCGCTTGCGGTGCCAGGAGATCAATGCAGTCCTCGATAATGGGGGCGGGGGCGATGTCTTCGATGGCCATAACCGCCTTGCCCGACTCGATTTTCGCCAGATCGAGAACCTCGTTGATCAATTCAAGCAGGTGTTCTCCAGATGATTTGATGTGTCCGAGATAGACATCGTGTTCTTGTTTGTTGATGGGCCCGAAAGCGTCGTGCAGCAGCGAGTCGGAAAATCCGATGATGGCGTTGAGTGGGGTGCGCAGCTCATGGCTCATGGCGGATAAGAAATCGGTTTTGGCGCGATTGGCGCGTTCCGCTGTGGTTTTGGCGGACAGCAAACGGTCTTCCATGTGCTTGCGCTCGGTGATGTCGTGCATGATGCCGACGTATTTAGTGGCGTCTTCAAGCGCCATTTTCGATACGTTCAATTTGATCGGAAAAACCGTTCCGTCGCTGCTTTGTCCCCAGAAATCTCGGGGCTTGTCGACGACCGTTTGCACGAAGCGGCTGCGTTCAAAGGACAAGTCGTCGTAGGCGGCGCGCTTTTCCGGTGGCATCAAGGTTGAAAAGCGTTGTCCAATGACGTCCGCTTCACGGTAGCCGAAGATGGTTTGCGCCGCCGGGTTGAAGGTTTCGATCAGCCCGTGGGAATCAAAAGTGACGATGGCTTCCGCGGACGAATTTACCACCGCACGCAGGTATGTCTCGCTGGTGATCAGGTCCTGGGTGCGCGCCTTGACGCGTTGTTCCAAGGATGTATTGAGGTTTTGCACCTCGTCATGGGCCTCTTGGAGGCTGCTGACCAAGCGTCGGGTCAGCGCATAAACCATGATGGCGGTCACAAAGATGAAAAACCACCCCTTGCCCGTTTGCAGACGGGCTCCCAACTCCGCATTTTGCACGATGGCATGCAAGATCCAGTCGGAAAAGAAAATCCACATTACGCCGAATATGCCGTAGATCAGTGCCACTTTCAGCGGGGAAAGTATTGATGAACGGGCGACAGAGCTGTGTGGCATTGTGCAATTCTCGGCATTGAATTGGATTTGCGGCTGAAGGACCCGTTTGAACAAGACATTGTACTTTGCTTGGCCGTCTTCAAGGCGGTGTGGTGTCTTGCACTGTAGAAGCGAAACGGATAATGTTTGATGCTGCAATGCAGCATAAAGCATGAAGTGGGCTGGTTAACAAGCCTCGTTCAGGACAACAGGGAGCGTACGCATGAGCAGCGACATGATCACCAAAGCCGCCGGTTCGGCGCCGGGCAACGGCTATTACTTCGATGAATTGCAGGTCGGCCAAAAAGCCACCTTTTCCAAAACCGTGACGGAAGACGACATCCAGGCCTTCGCCCAGGTGTCCGGCGACAACAACCCGGTTCACCTAGACCCGGAATTTGCCGCCCAGCACACGCCGTTTGGCGGCTGCATCGCGCACGGTCTTTTGTCGGCGAGCTACATTTCCACCGTGGTCGGCACGATTTTGCCGGGGCCGGGGGCGATCTACATCAATCAAAGCCTTAAGTTCCGCGCCCCGGTCAAGGCCGGCGACACCGTGGTGACCGAGGTCGAGCTGACCGACTTGATCGAAAAGCGCGGTTTCGCCCAGTTCACCACCCGCTGCCTGGTTGACGGCAAAGTGGTTTTGGAAGGTGAAGCGACGCTGATGCCGACCAAGCGCTAAGCCCTGCGTTTGGCCTTTTCGGCACACCCGGGGCGG